>JABAOH010013248.1_pt1 | contig 85376 bp, 80 predicted proteins | sample 7062181 | NCBI WGS metagenome assembly JABAOH01 (sample SAMN14538630, study PRJNA623070) | marine sediment metagenome | biome: marine biome [ENVO:00000428]; feature: marine pelagic biome [ENVO:01000023]; material: deep marine sediment [ENVO:00002113]; isolation source: pool of 5 deep marine... | reverse complement strand
CGCCTGACCCGCTCCTTGTGCAGCACGTTGACCCGGCGTTGCAGTCGGGGGATCACGTAGGCCTGTACCGGGATGAGTGCGATGGCCGAGACGCCGAGCACCGGGTTCTGCACGAACAGAAAGACCAGGATGGTGAGCATCTGCCCGCCCTGGAACACGGGGTGCGCAATGGCGTCGCCCATCAGGCCGCCAAGCGGCTCCACCTCGGCCGTGATCATGGGAATGAGCTCGCCCTGTGAAAGCTTCTGGAAATGTGTTCGCGGGAAACGCAGGATTCGATCGACGAGCTGGAATCGCAGTCTACGCAGGAGGCGCTCGGCAATTACGCCCTTGTAGATGTTGATGCGCATCTTGAACAGACCGTTGCCGACGACAAGCGCCAGAAACAACGAGCAGAGCACGAGCAGGTAACCGACCTGATCGAAGCGCATGCCGAAGAGCTCTTTGGGAAAGTCCTGGCCTCCCAGGGCCTCGTTGATGATGACCTTCGGGACTTCCAGAGAGAGATACAGAAGGGGAAACGACGCAAGCGTGATCAGCAGCGCGATGATCTGTTGACGCTTGCTGTAGCGCCAGATGTAGGCAAAGATGTTCTGCTCCATGAGAGAGAGTCCTCCCCTAAGCGTTCTGCCGCTGATCCGGGTCGCACATCGCCTCAGACTCGCCGCGCTGCGCCGGCAAGCCACGGCCGGCGCCGCATAGCGGTGGCGCTTTCAGGCTTCTTGTCGGCGGAGGGCGCAGGCTGGGTGTGCCGCAGCATAACAAACAATGCGGCGGGTGCGCAGGGCGTGACCACTTGCGCGAGCGGCTTGGGCGGGCGCGATCGCAGTAACCGACCGCGACGGCCGCACGCCATCGCTGCGCAATCCGCTGGGCGCCGCCATATGGCCGGTCAAGACAAGGGCACCTCTCGGCTGGCCGGATTTGCCGCCCGGGAGCGCTCCGGGCGGGCGGCGCGCGTGGCAGCGTCCGGCAGCGGGGCGCCGCCTGCAGCGGGTGGACTCACCGTGCTCTGCGACACTTGCACGCAAGGCGCCGTCGATGCGATGGTGTGTGGGCCATGAGCGTTCTGGAATCGGGACTTCTGGCGCGGGTCGTCGTCGCCCTGGTGGTCGGCCTGGGTCTGTTCGCAGTTGTCGTCTTCTGGTCGGCCGGCCGTCTGGGCTGGCTCGAGGGATGGCTTTACGTGGCCATCGTCAGCGCCCACCTCCTCATCAATATCCTGTACCTGATGCGTGTGAATCCCGATCTCATCGTGCATCGGATGCAGCTCGGTCGCGGCACGAAGCACTGGGACAAGATATGGATGGCCGTCTTTACACCGGTGTTCGTCACCATTTACGTCGTAGCGGGCCTCGACGCGGGCCGGTTCGGCTGGACGGCGATGTCCAACTGGACATGGCTTGCGGGCTTGCTTCTGTTCGTGCCCGGCGCGGCGCTGCTCACGTGGGCGATGGCAGTGAACCCGTTCTTCGAGAAAACCGTACGTATACAGAGCGAGCGCGGTCATCTTGTCATCGACACGGGCCCCTATGCGTTCATACGACATCCGGGATATGTCGGCTTCTGCGGCTGGATTCTCTCCGCACCCCTGCTGCTGCGCTCCGGGTGGGCGCTGGTGCCGGCGCTGGTGGCGGTGGCGGCCTTGGTCGTCCGCACCGCCCTGGAGGACAAGACGCTGCGCCGGGAGCTCACCGGCTACGAGGCGTACGCCTCTCGAGTGCGCTGCAGGCTGATACCGGGTCTTTGGTGATCCGCGCGGGTCCGGAGTGCCCGTCGCAAAAGACTCGGTGCCGAAAAGTGCGACCCTATTGCGAGAAAGAATCGATGCGGTAGACGCTCGGGATCTGCTCCGGCGCGTCGACACTGGCGCCGAGATCCTTCAGCAGGCCGTTGCCGATGGAGTAGATCCAGCCGTGCACTGTGAGGCTCTGACCCCTGTGCCAGGCCGCCTGAACGACGTTGCTGTGACAGACGTTGGCGAGCTGCTGCGAGACATTGAGCTCGCACAACAGATCCACCTTCTGCCTGGCGTCGGTCATGTTTGCGAATCGTGCGGAGTTGCGGAAATGGATGTCGCGAATATGCCGCAGCCAGTTGTCGATGAGGCCGTATTCTCTCGTCTGCATTGCCGCGGCGACACCGCCGCAGCCATAGTGGCCGCACACGATGACGTGCTCTACCCGGAGAACCTCGACGGCATACTGCAGCACGGACTGACAGTTGAGGTCGGTGTGCAGAACGATGTTGGCGACGTTTCGATGCACGAAAAGCTCGCCGGGAAGCAGGTCGACGATCTGGTTTGCCGGAACGCGGGAGTCGGAGCAGCCTATCCACAGGTAGCGTGGATTCTGCTGCTGCGACAGCGTGTCGAAGAACGAGGGGTCGTCGCGGGATACTCTGCCCGCCCAGGCGCGATTGCGTGCAAATAACTCCGGCAATTTCTCTGTCATGGCGGCGCATCTCCATCTGACGACGGGACCGGGTGTGCGTGAAAAACAGATCCACGGGCGGCGTGACCCGCAAACGGCTTTCGTGCTTGGTTTTGCCCGGATCGTCGAGCACGTCGCGGTTGCCGGCGACGCTTCCCATGGTGGAGTATAAGCTCAAAACTGCAGGCGTTCTTCGCGATCGACAGGCAATGATCCGGTCGCGGCGGGGGTCTGAACGCGGGCGGGCCGGGAGGACGCGCGGGTCGGTTCGCCAGCCTTCGGCTCTCGCGATAAGATGGTCCTCGCTCGCACAGTCCCGGGGGAAAACCTTTGGCAGAGCAGCCGCCGAGGAAGCTCGTCGTTATTCTCCATGCCGATGTCGTCGGCTCGACCGCCCTCGTCCGACGCAACGAGACGCTCGCCCACGAGCGTATGCGTGAGGTTTTCCGACGTCTCGCCGCAACGGTGGCAAGCTATGGCGGCACGACGCACGAACTGCGTGGCGACGCACTGGTGGCGGAGTTCGGCCGCGCATCGGACGCGGTGTGCGCCGCGGTTGCCTTCCAGTCGGAAAACGCGGCTCAAGACGACGGGCATGAAACCGGTCTGCGCGCGGCGCTTCGTATCGGCATCAGCATGGGTGAGGTAGTGATCGCCGACAACACCATCACGGGGGAAGGTGTCGTCCTGGCGCAGCGTCTCGAGCAGATCGCGGAGGCCGGCGGCATTTGTCTGCAGGGCGCCGCCTACGAGACGGTGCCGAAGCGATTGCCTTTCGACTACCAGAGTCTCGGCGAGCGGACGTTGAAGGGGTTCGACGCGCCGGTCAGAGCCTACCGCGTGCTTCTGAAGAGCGGCGAGGCCGTTCCCGCGCCCGAGCCAGCCATACGATCGAGGATGAAGATATCGCAGCCGCCGGACAACCTCTCGATCGCGGTGCTGCCTTTCACCAATCTGAGCGGTGATCCCGAGCAGGAGTACTTTGCCGACGGCGTCGTGGAGGACATCATCACCGACCTCTCCCGCTTCAAGGAGCTTTTGGTCATCGCACGCAACTCGTCGTTCACGTACAAAGGAAAACCGATCAAGATCCAGCAGGTTGCCCGTGATCTCGACGTGCGCTACATCGTCGAGGGCAGCCTACGCCGGGCCGGCGCGCGGCTGCGCATCACGGCACAGCTCATCGACGCGACTGACGGGAGCCACGTCTGGGCCGAGCGCTACGACCGCGAGCTGAGCGACGTGTTCGCGGTTCAGGACGAGATCGTGGAGACCATCGTGCGCACGGTCGCTTCCCGCGTGGAGCGTCACCTTTTCGAGAAAGTCGCGCGCAAGGCGCCCCAGGATCTGAGAGCCTACGACTACGTGCTCCGGGCCCGGGCGGTGATCTGTGACAGCGCGCAGAGCAACCGCCGCTGTCGCGAGCTCTACGAGACGGCCCTGCGCATCGATCCGCTCAGCGCCGCGGCCTGTCGGGGGATTTCGCTCACCTACGGTCTGGATCACAGCAGCGGCTGGACGGACTCGCCCGAGCGGACTTTCGAGCAGGCGCTCAGCTACGCTCTCAAGGCGGTTGCGCTGGACGACGACAGCAGCGCGGCCCACCAGCGCCTCGGCGCGCAGCGACTGTTCGGCCGGGAGTACGACCTGGCGGAGTTTCACCTCGACAAGGCGTTGAGCCTGAACCCGAACGATTCACACGCCTGGGCCTACAAGGGTCTTTATCTCATCTACACCGGGCGCGCGGACGAGGCGTTGCTCGCGCTGGAGCGGGCCACGCGCCGCAACCCGTTCAATTTCGCCTGGTACCTGTGGTTCGTCGGCCTCGCCCACTATTGCGCCGGTCGCTACCGCGAGGCCATCGCGCCGCTGCGGCGCTCCATCGACCGTAATCCCGGATTCATCACGCCGCGTCGTCACCTTGCCGCGTGCTACGCGCAGCTCGGCGAACAGGACAACGCCGCGGAACAGAGCGCGAAAATCCTCGAGCTCGAGCCGGATTTCTCGATCGGCAAACTGGCGGGCACGCTGAGCTACCGCGACCCGGCCGACCTCGAGCATTACCTCGACGGTCTGCGCAAAGCCGGATTGCCCGAGTAGCGTGCCTCGAACTCGGCGCGGTGCCGGGCGGTGTCGGGCTCATCGTCCGTCCAATCGCTGCCGGGAGCGGTGGTGGCCCGTCCGAAAGGGTCGAGCCGCTGCGCGCACGCGGTGCATCGACGGACCGACCGACGCAGGCACACCGCGCCAACGGGAATCGGTTGCCCGCGGCGCGCGATGTGTCGCATGATCGCAACATGACCGCGGCCCCCACGCTGGCGCAGCTAGTGCGCGCACCCGCCATTCTGGTGGCGCCGGGCGTGTACGACGCTCTCGGGGCGTTGCTGGCGCAGCAAGCCGGCTTCTTCACCGCCTACGTCTCGGGCGCCGGCATCGCCTACTCGCGCTTCGGACGACCCGACATCGGCCTGGTCAGCATGAGCGAGGTGGCGGCCTGCGTCGCAGCGATCAGCGAGCGCGTGGAGCTGCCGCTCATCGTGGATGCCGACACCGGCTTCGGCAATGCGCTCAACGTGATGCGCACCGTGCGCCTGCTCGAGCGCAACGGTGCCTGCGCAATCCAGCTCGAAGACCAGTCTCTGCCCAAACGCTGCGGGCACCTCGCCGGCAAGACGCTGGTTACGGCGGGCGAGATGGTCGGCAAGATCAAGGCCGCGCTGGACGCGCGCCGCAGCGAGGCCACTCTGATCGTTGCGCGCACCGACGCCATCGCCGTCGACGGACTCGACGCGGCCCTCGATCGCGCCGGGCGTTACGCCGATGCCGGCGCCGACGTGCTGTTCGTTGAGGCACCACGCTCCCGCGAGGAGATGCAGCGCATCGTCGCCGCACTGGGCGGCGCCGCCCCGCTGCTTGCGAACATGGTGGAGGGCGGCGCCACGCCGCCGGCGACGGCGGCGGAGCTCGAGACCATGGGCTACGCCCTCGTCATTTTTCCCGGCGGACTGGTGCGCGCGTTTGCAGCCACCGCGCAGGCGTATTTCGCGAGCCTGACCGAGCACGGCAGCAACGAGCCGTTCCGTGAGCGGATGCTGGACTTCGCGGCTCTCAATACGCTGCTCGACACCGAGCGCATGCTGCGGCTCGGCCGCAGCTACGACGGCGCCGCGTTCGGAGAGGGCGATGATTGACGTGGGAGCGGAGCGACCGAGCGCTCGCGTGCCGAACAGCCGCTCCGGGCCGCCGGCACGCCTGTTTACGAAACCTGGATCCAGATTCCGATGAACACGGCGATGACCGGAAGCGGGTAAATGCCGGCGGCCACGGCGTTCATGCGCCTGGCCAGAGTGGTGCGATTGTGCCTGAGGAACCAGAAACACAATATGCTGATGGTGATAACGAACCACATTATGATCTGCAGCGCGAAGAAGATGTAATCCATGGCCACGAGATAGCCGATGCTCGGTAAATCGTTCGACAGCCGCGTGCGCAGCAGCGCCACGGTGACCAGCAGTAAGACACCGCCGCTCAGCCGGGGAGGCAGTTCGTCGACAGGGACAAAAAAGATGAGCAAGCCAATGACGAACAGTATCGCCATGGGGAGAAAAATCGTGGTGCTGTAGCTGGAAAAGTGGCGTGCAATGTGCAGGGTCAGTTTAAGCCGGGAGAAGTTGATCGCTGTTTCGCCCTGGTAGAAGAGCGTTTCGCCGAGCGTCGAAGCCGTTTTGATCAGGTCCTGGAAAATCTCGGCATCGGTGACGCGCCAACCCGGCGACGTCCTGAACACGTTGTCCTCGTTGACTCGCTGAAGCAGCGTTACGTCCTCGCCGGTCAAGCGCATGCCGAGCCTGTCGACAACGAAGTTCAGGCTTTCCCGGGTTCGATCCCGGTGCCGGATCTCGAGAACAATCTCCTGTTTGTCGAACGGATATTCCCTGAAAACGAAGTCGCCGTGGAACGTGCCGCGAACCTTGAAGGTCAGCACATTCATACCGTTTCGCTCGCGTGACCAGATCGGGTTGCTCAACTTGATGTCATCGGCCGCGTTTGAGAACTCGATCTTGTCGAGATCCAGGTCGCCGCGGAACTTGAGCCACAGATAGAAGTCCAGCGTATAGTTGCCGGTGGCGGTGTCAAGATTGCTGACTTCGTTCAGATCAATGCCGGCATACACGATTTGCGTGGCGTGCACGTAGCCGTTCTGATAGGGGATGATGGCACCGGCTTCGCGCTTGTCGGAGAAATTCGGCACCATTGTCGGGTCCAAAACCGGCTCGAGCTGAACCGGCGCGGAAATAAACTCCTCGAGCTGAAAAACACCGATGGAAACAGTCTTCACGGCGTTGCCGGACTCGTCGAAGTGGATTTGTCCGGTAATGCCGCTGAATGCCTTCTCCTGCGCGTCGATACCCGCCAGGTAATTGCGCACGGCGGTTCTGTCCTTGGCCAGATCCGTTCCAGTCAACTCGGCGCGCTCGAGCGCAAGCATGGCGATGCTCGCGGCGTCGTAGTACAGGGCCGTTCCGGAATCCGGCCAACGACCGTAAGTTCGCCTGAACGCGTTGCGAAACTGTACCGCGTTCTCGTTGGCAACGTCCCAGATCATGGATGTCGCGGCGTAGATCTGATCGGTGAAATCTCCGCGCGAAGTCTTCAACACGGGATCCGGCTCGAAATAGCGTGGAAACTCTTGGTTGATCGAATCCGCGCCGAAAATCGGGAACGTGAAACCCGAAATGCGCATCTCACGAACGAAGTGAGCGGCGTTCTCGGCGTTCATGGCAAGAAAGATCATGCCGCTGTTCGGGGCGAGGGAGAGCTCCGAGACGATTCCCGCCATGCGCAGATCGATGTCGCTGTCGCCCGCTTCCACCTCATAGGTGTGAGCGATCTGCAGCGGCAAGGATTTGACCGAAGAGCGAAAGGCGTCCGCAAGCGACCTGCCGTAGGCGCTGTCGGTCGAGATCAACGTCACGTACTCGAATTTCAGAATGCCATTGATATAGTTGGCAATGAAGTCCGACTGAAGATGATTGTTATAGATGACGCGAAAGTACCACGGGTTGTTGAGCGTGACCGCGTCGGCTGTGGCGGTCCCGGAGATCACCGGCACCTCGTTCTGTTGATAGACCGGTCCCGCCGCTATCGAAGTGCCGCTGGTGCGATGTCCGAGGACAACAACGGTGTTGCCTGTCTGGGCGACTCGCTGAGCCACCTCGCCGGCGTACGCCGGGTCGTTCCTGTCGTCGTGCTCGACAATCCTGACCTGTCTGCCGCCGACGCCACCGGCCGCGTTGACCTGATCTGCGCGCAGTTGTGCCGCGTCGACCATCGCACGCCCAAGATGGGAGTTGCTGCCCGTCATCGGGCCGACGACGGCGATTTCCCAGGGTTGTGGATTCTGTGCCCGCGCAGTCCCGGATACCGGCAAGCACACGAACGCCAGGATGGCCAAGGCGGCGGCGAGATGCCGATGCACCGTGGCGACCCCAGAGCGGCGAGCCCGCGTCGAGCCGACACCGGTCTCGTGCGGTCGAGGCGGGAATTGCGGGGCTTTCATGCGTACGCCGTGAGACCGGGGCGTTCGTCGCGGTTCGGGCGCACGAAGCGGATCAGTTCTGGTAATAGGCCTTAGCCGCGGCATGCAGCGGCGCCGCAAGACCCTCCGTGCTCATCTCGGCGGCCTTCAGGTTTGCCAGTGCCGGATGCATCGACCTGAAGGTTTGTAGCTTGTCGAAAACCGTCTTGACCAACCCTGTGACCGTGGCCTGCGAGCTATCGGATGTGGTCACCAGCGTCGCCCCCACACCGAACGTTTCTATGTTTGCGGGCTGGTCGCGGTACATGCCCGCTGGGATCGTTGCGTGCCGATAGTAGTCGTGCTCGGTAACCAGCTTGTCGATAATCGGCCCACTGACATTCACCAGGCTGGCGCGACACTGCGACGTCGCGGCCTTGATCGACCCGGAGGGATGCCCTGCCACGAATACGATGGCATCGACCTCGTCGTCGCAGAGCGCTTGCGACTGATGCGCCGAGCTGAAGTCCCGAGCCTGGGAGAATTCGAATCGGGTCCAGCCGAACGCGTCCATCACGACCTCCATCGTCGCTCGCTGTCCGGAGCCTGCATTGCCGATATTGACCCGCTTCCCTTTCAGTTCCTGGAACTCGGAAATGTTCGCGTCCGCTCGCGCTACGACGGTAAACGCCTCCGGGTACAGCGAAAACACGGAACGCAGCTCCTCGTGAGCTCCCGCTCCTTCGAATACGCCGGTCCCGTGAAACGCGTGTGACTGCCAGTCGGACTGAACGATGGCGAAATTGATGGTTCCTTCACGCAGGCGTTTGAGATTGTCCACCGAGCCGCTCGTGCTTTCGACCGAGCAACTGAGTCCGTGTTCCGATTTGCTGGAATTGACGAGGCGACAGATCGCTATCGCCACAGGGTAATAGACCCCCGTGGTGCCGCCGCTGCCTATGACGATCTGCTTCTCGTCTGCGGCCGCCGGACCGAACCCGCCTATCAATATCAACCCCGCGCCGAGCAGGGCTGCAGTACGCCTGGGTATGCTCACGGTGCTTGCAAAATACGGTGTCGCTATCACCCTGCTCTCGAATGGGGCCACTGCCATCGAGAAGACGGGTGCATCGCAGCTCACGGGGCTGCTTTGTCGGGCCGTTCTCTGGCTTCTTGGGCTCGCGCGGACTCCCTTGGGCGAGCGCTCCTGAAAGAGTCTAACGCGTTTTGGAGCCTCGTCACAATCATTTTTGCCGGCGCGCGCGGTGAGCGCACGAACCGTCTCTACCCTGACGCAATTGATTCAATGCTCCGCTGCGGGCTGCAGCTACGATTACCGGTTAGGCTTGCCGGGCCGGAGTCTCGACGGGCCGGGCACAGCGGCTCGCATCAGGTGAGCAGCGCCCAGAGCAGCGGCAGCAGAATCGCCGTCGCCAGCGCGTTCAGGCCCATCGCCAGGCCGGAGAAGGCGCCGGCCAGCTCGTTGACCTGCAGTGCGCGCGCCGTGCCGATGCCGTGGCTCGCCGTGCCGATGGCCATGCCCCGGGCCGACCAGTCCCGCACTCGCAGCACGTTGAGCACCACCGGGCCGAGCATGGCGCCCGTGATGCCGGTCAGGATGACGAGCACTGCGGTCAGCGACGGCAGGCCGCCGAGTTGCTCGGAGATGCCCATGGCGACCGGGGCGGTGACCGATTTCGGCGCCAGCGAGACGATGGAGACCGGCCGTGCGCCGAGGAGCCAGGCGATTGCAATCGCGCTGAGCGATGCCGTGATCGTTCCGGCCAGCAGGCTCACCAGGATCGCCGCAGACGATCTTCGCACCCGGTCGAACTGCCGGTACAGGGGGATGGCGAGTGCGACCGTTGCCGGGCCGAGCAGAAAATGCACGAACTGGGCGCCTTCGAAATAAGTGTCGTAGCTCGTGCCGGCCCAGTACAGCACCGCCACGATTGCGACCACGCTCAGCAGCACGGGATTGAGGAGCGGGTTCAATCGTGCTCTTCGGTAGACGAGCGAAGCCGCCACGAATACCGCCAGCGTCAGCGTCAGGTGCAGCAGCGGGCCGGCGCTCAAATAGACCCAGATGTCACGAAACTCCTGCATCGGGCTGTGCCTTACTCAGCGGCCTTGGCGGAGGCACGCCGGTTCAGGAGCACCATGACCAGCGCCGTCACCGCGACCGTCAGCGCGGTGCTCGCGACGAGCGCGACGGAGAGCGGCCAGGCGTCCTCGCCGAGCAGCTCGAAATGCAACATGACCCCGACGCCCGCCGGCACGAACAGCAGCGAGAGATTATTCAGCAGGGCGCTGGAGACCTGCGCCAGAGGCTCGGGCACCCGTCCCTTGATCAGCAGAAACACGAACAAGAGCACCATTCCCACCACCGGTCCCGGTATGGGCGCGCCGGTGACGGTGACGGCGAACTCACCGATCAGCTGACAGACGAGAATCAGCGTGAAATACTCGAGCATCGTCTCTCCTCCGGGCGGCCTATCGGGAAGCGCGCGGCAGGGGGCCCGCGTCGTTGCCGCAGGGCCGATCGGTGCGCTGGCTTCGCGCCGCCGCGTGCACGATCCGGGAACACAGGCAGGACCCGTAAACTATTGTAGTCCGTGTGAGCGGTGACGATGCCCGTGCAGCGAAGCGCCAATGCAGGCGCGATGACGCAGGGTGGCTGCGACAAAGATCCCGGGGAGCTTTGGCGATGAGCGCTGAGCCGGTTAGCCATCCCGTGCTCGTCGCGGCGGCCTGGATGACGGGGGCCCTGATCTCCTTCATGGCCATGGCCGTCGGTGCGCGCGAGCTGTCCGCTGAGCTCGGGACCTTCGAGATACTATTCTTCCGCAGCGCGATCGGCCTGGCGCTGGTTCTGGCTTTGCTGCCGCGGCGCGGCTGGGGACAGCTGCTGAGCCGCCGGATCGGGCTGCATGCACTGCGCAACGTCGCCCACTTCGCCGGGCAGTTCGCCTGGTTCTACGGCATCGCCCTGATCCCCCTCGCGGAGGTCTTCGCCATCGAGTTCACCGTGCCCATATGGACGGCGATACTGTCCGTTGTATTGCTCGGGGAGCGTCTCAGCGGCCCGCGCGTAATCGCCATTGCGCTGGGCGTTGCCGGAGCGCTGATCATTCTGCGCCCGGGTGTGGCCGTCATCAACCCGGCCTCGCTGGTCGTGCTGCTGGGCGCCTTCGGCTACGCGCTGTCGCACACGTGGACCCGCAGGCTTGCGCTGTCGGACACACCGCTGACCATCTTGTTCTACATGACCGTCATCCAGCTTCCGCTGGGGCTGGTGCCCGCGCTGGGCGAATGGGTGACGCCGTCGCCGGCCGCGTGGCCGTGGCTGCTGGTGGTCGGTCTCACGGGCCTCAGCGCGCATTACTGCATGACGCGTGCTCTGGCGCTCGCCGATGCGACGGTGGTCGTGCCGATGGATTTTCTGAGATTGCCCCTGATTGCCGTGATCGGCTTCGCGGTTTATGCCGAGCCCCTGGACGGATACGTTCTGGCAGGCGCCACCGTGATGTTCGTCGGTAACTTCGTCAACGTTCGCGCCGAGAAGCTCAGGCTGACGCGCGCATGAGGTGGGCGCCGCGGCGTTTCGTCCTGCCGCAGGCGCCTTCCTGTAATTCGGCTGGGACGCAAAAAAGGGCGCTGGCGCGACCGTCGTTGCCGCGAATGGCACAATACGACCGCGGTCGAGCGCCGGCCCCGTGCCGTGTGACAGAGGAGAGATAGCATGACGCGACGAGACGAGGAAGCGGTCCACGGATCCGGTGCCGCACGCACGGCCCGCGGCCCCGTGCCATCGGCGGCGCAATGGCTGGGGGCGCTCGGCGCGGTGCCGTTCGTGGCGCTTGCCGTCATGGCGCTGTTCGTGGACGGCGCACCGAGCACGCGGGTGAGCGTTGCGCTATCGGCTTACGGCGCTGTGATCCTGTCCTTTCTCGGCGGCATTCGCTGGGGACTGGCCGTGGCCGGGTTCGGTGTCGAAGGCGGGGAGGGCGCCTCCTTCGGCCGTCTCGGGCTGAGCGTGCTGCCTTCGCTCGTTGCCTGGGTCGCGCTGTTGATTCCCGCGCCGGGCCGTCTGCTGCTGCTCGCCGCCGCCTTCGCGGCGATGCTCTGGCTGGACGTGCGCGCAAGCCGCCAGGGCATCGCTCCCGTCTGGTACCCGCGTCTGCGCTGGCCGTTGACGACCACGGTCGTGGCCGCGCTCGTCCTCGCTGCAATCGCCTGAGGCGGCGTTCGCTGCGCCGCAACGACGTCGTGGCGTCGCCGGCGCGAGCCGTCTCGCCGCGGCGGTCGCTGACTGCGCACCCGCGCCCCGGCGACGGCCTCGCAACGTGCTACACTGCGCCGGCCCGGCGTCGCCCGCCGCGAGCCGCCTGCGACGTCCCGTTGATTCGCGACCTTATCTCTCGCCCGGCGGTCGCGTTCGTTCATCGCCAAGGAGTTGAAAAATGAAGATCGAAACCAAGGCAGTTCATTCCGGCTATCAGCCCGATCCGACGACGAAGGCGGTGGCAGTGCCGATCTACCAGACGACCTCCTATGCGTTCGACAGCACCCAGCACGGCGCTGATCTGTTCGACCTCAAGGTCGAGGGCAACATCTACAGCCGCATCATGAACCCCACCAACGCCGTTCTCGAGCAGCGGGTGGCCGACATGGAGGGCGGTCTTGCGGGGCTGGCACTGTCCTCGGGCCAGGCGGCGACGACCTACTCGATCATCACCATCGCCGAGGCCGGCGACAACATCGTCAGCATGTCGACGCTCTACGGCGGCACCTACAATCTGTTCGCGCACACCATGCCGCAGCTCGGTATCGAGACGCGCTTTGCCGATCCGGAGAATCTCGATGCGATGGCGGCTCTTTTCGATGCGCGCACGAAGGCGGTCTACTGCGAGTCGATCGGCAACCCGGCCGGCAACGTCGTCGACCTCGCGCGTGTCGCCGATATCGCCCATGCCCACGGTGTGCCGGTCATCGTCGACAACACGGTGCCCACTCCTTATCTGTGCCGACCGATCGAGGCGGGCTGCGACATCGTGGTGCATTCGCTGACCAAGTACATGGGCGGTCACGGCACCATCATCGGCGGCATCCTGGTCGACTCCGGGCGTTTCGACTGGACGGCGCACAAGGAGAAGTTCAGGCGGCTGAACGAGCCGGATGTCTCCTACCACGGTGTGGTCTACACCGAGGCGCTCGGTGAGGCGGCCTACATCGGCCGTGCGCGCGTGGTGCCGTTGCGCAATATCGGCGCTTCGCTTGCGCCGATGAATGCTTTTCTCGCGCTGCAGGGCATCGAGACGCTGCACGTGCGCATGGACCGCATGTGCGACAACGCGCTCGCCGTTGCCCGGCACCTGAAGGGCCACCCGCAGGTGACATGGGTGCGCTACGCCGGCCTCGAGCACAGCCCGCACAAGGCGCTGCTGGATAAGTACATGGGAGGACGTGCGTCCGGCATCCTGAGCTTTGGCATCAAAGGCGGCCGTGAGGCGGGCGCGAAGTTCATCGATGCGCTCGGGCTCATCACGCGACTGGTCAACATCGGCGATGCCAAGTCCCTGGCGTGCCACCCCGCGACCACCACGCACCGCCAGCTCTCGCCCGAGGAGCTGGCCGCCTCCGGCGTCAGCGAGGACCTGGTGCGCCTGTCGATCGGCATCGAGCACGTCGACGACATCCTCGCGGACATCGATCAGGCTCTGAATGCCGCGAAATGACGCGCGCGCCGGCGCGGCGCCGCCCGTCGCCGGCTCGCCGGGAACGGCCCGACGATAGGTCACGAAGCGCCGCCTGGCCGGTCCGCTGGGGCCGCAGCGCCCGGGATCAGGGGTCCGGGTGACGCGCGAGCGTCGGTTCTCACCGCGTCGGCGCCGGATCGCCGACGTCGGCATCGCCGAGTTTCGCGTGCGTGCCGTCGCAGCGCGGGGCGTTGCCGGTGCCCTTGCAGCGGCACAGGTACGCCTTGCCGGTCTTGTCCGCGGTGAACGGGAGCGGGGTGATGCCCGTGCCGGCGTGGGACCCGTCGCAGAAGGGCTGATTGGCGGAACGGCCGCAGCGACACCAGAAATATTTCTGTCCCTCGACGAGCTCGACAGGGGCGGGTGTCTTGGCGGCAATGATGGGCGAATCGCTCATGAAAGTGCTCCGGTTCGGGGGACGAGACTCCGGCGGTTAAAGGCCGTCTTTGACGATGCTCTTAAGGTAACCTCTTTTACCGTGATCGTCACACTGTTCGGGCTGTTCGTGAGGCTGCGGGACATTGAGCACAAAATCGAAGGACACGAGGGCGCAACGGGGAACGAGACCCGGGTGCTGAAATCGGCGACGGCAACAGGCGGGGCGAGCCTGTGCTCTCACGCCAGCGTCACGCCGATTCCGGCCCGCGTCACGGCCGTGCCCGGGCCGGCGGGCGCGCACCGAATGGAAGTGGGACAATCGGTGCTCACTGCCGGATGGTTTTCTTGAACGGTCCCAAGAGGGCGAGCGATGCGCACGGCCATCAATCCGTCTCAGCCGAGCAGCTCGCGGGCGCGACGCAGGCGCGCGGGGATGTCGATGCCCTGCGGGCACGCCGCGCACGCCGCCGCGAGCCGGTCGGCGGGCACATCGCGTGCCGCCGACGGAATGGCGCGATAGAGTTCGCGGGCCCGGTCCGTCTTGCCGTAGCACTCCGCGTACATGAGGAAACGCAACGGCGCGGCGATGGCCACCTCGCCGGCGAGCGCGCTCTCGCACAAGTGCTTGCAGCCGTTGCAGGCGTAGCCCGCCGTCAGCTTGGCAAGCCGCTGCAGCTGATCGCTGTCTTCGGCGCTTAGCGCTTTTTCCGATCGTGCCGCGGCGACGTTCTCGCGCACGTACTTGACGCTGTCAATCTCCGAGCAGATGGAGGCGATGCGCTCGTCGGCCCACACGGCCTTGAGCTTGGCCTGTCCCAGGGTGAAGTCGCGCGAACGAAACCCCACGACGGCCTCCAGATCCGAGGGCACCGAACCCTGCGTCTTCATGGCGAGCAGGGCAATGCCGGCGCGGTGGCACGCGTCGATGGCGAGGTTCAGCTCGCGGTCGCCGTAACGGCGGAAGTTGTAGCGGAACAGGATGGCGTCGATGCCGCCGACCCGCGCCGCCTTGTTCATGAGCTCCACCACGTTGCCGTCGTGACACGAGAATCCGAAGAAGCGGGTCTTGCCGGCGGTCTTGAGCTTCTCGCCCACGGTGAGGAATTCCCGCTCGAGCATGCCCTCGTCGTCGACGCCGTGCATCAGGTACAGATCAAGATAGTCGCTGCCGAGCTCGTCAAGGGCGCGGTCGATGTCCTGCGCTAACCGCGGCGCACGGCCGGCATGGGACTTCGACGTGAGCCACAGTTCCTCGCGCCGGCCGATCTGCGTCAAGAAATTGGCGATGGCCCGGTGCGAGGCGCCGCGGCCGTAAGAGAGCGCCGTGTCGAACCACGTCACGCCGGCCGCGAAGGAGCGGTGCATCACCTTGTCGTAATCCGGGTCGAGACGCTGAGCGGTGCCGAGATGCAGGATCGGCACCGGGACGCCGGCGTTGCCGAACGCTCGATGTGGGACGCCTGGCGTTGCGACAGGCGTTTGCCCTGCGCTGCGCGCAGCGGCCGGCAGCGGCAGCTGCGAGGCGCCGACGGCGGCCGCGCCCGCCACGGCCGACTTGAGAAACGCGCGTCTGCCTTGTCTGTTTGCGCTCATCGACAATCCTCCGGGTGTCGCTTGCGGCGCGGCGGGCTCGCTCAGATGGGCCGCGCCGGCGTGCGCGAGCGCAGCAGCAGCTTGCGGCTGGCGGAGCGGCTCTCGCCCACCGCCGTGACGTAGACCGCCGGGCGGTCCTGCACCGGGCACTCGGCCTCGCAGATTCCGCAGCCGATGCACAGATCGGGCACGATGAACGGCTTGTTCAGCACCACCAGTTCGCCGAACACGTCGCGCGCCTCCTCGTCGTAGGTCTGTATGGCCTTCGGCGCCACCGGGCACACTTCTTCACAGACAACGCAGGGTATCTGGTTCGCCCAGGGCAGGCAGCGGGTGGTGTCGATGAACGCCGTGCCCAGCCGCACCGGTCCCTTCTCGGCATAGGGGCCCTCGCCCAGCTTTTCGGCAACGCTGATGCGCCGGATGGCGCCGGTGGGACACACTTCCGAGCAGAGATTGCACTTGAGCTGGCAGTGGGCGATGGTGAACCTCATTACCGGCGTCCACACCGCCTCGACGCCGCCCTCGGCAAAGGTGGCCGGCTGCAAAACATTGGTGGGGCAGGCATTGATGCACTGATCGCACTTGATGCAGCGTTCGAGAAACTCCGCCTCTTCCACCGAGCCCGGCGGCCGGATCATCGCCGCGGAGAAGTTCTCGTCATTCACCTTGCCGTTGTTGCGCAGCGCCGGCGCCCCCACGAGCCCCAGCGCCCCGGCGAACACGACGCGGCGCCGTGACATGTCGGGGAAGGGCACAACCTGCTGCTTGTCCTGGCGCAGCGCGGTGAACTCGAGTGCGTCCTCCGGGCAATCGTCGATACAGTTCATGCACGAGAAGCATTCGGCCTGGCGAACCAGCGACTGCGGGTCGGACGCGCCCTCGCAGCGAGTCAGGCAGAGGTTGCAGTCGGTGCATCTGTCCACGATACGGTTGATGCGGAACACGCTCTTGCTGGCGATCGCGCCGAGCAGTGCGCCGAGAGGACAGACGAAGCGGCAGAAGAAACGAGGCTTCCAAAGATTCATCAGCACGAAGCCGAGAAAGATCACGCCGATCCAGAACGAGCCGACGAAGATACGGCTCTCAGCGCCCGGGGCGAACTTCAGCGCATCGAGAAACGCGGCGCTCGCACCGGCGCCCTCTACGGCACTGCCGATCCGGCCGACGACGGCGTCGGAGATCGGCGCGAAGAAGGTGCTGATGGCCCGGTACATCATGACGATGGGGTCGAGCAAACCGATCTGCAGCGCGCCGAGAGCAGCCATGATCAGGAATACGATGAGAATGGTGTACTTTAGAAACTGCCACGAGTGGTAGCGATTCCTGTCTATACGCTCGGCGCCGACGCGGTTGTCGAACAGCCAGCCGACGAACTGATGCAGCGTCCCGTAGGGGCAGATCCAGTTGCAGAACACGCGCCCGAACAGAAACGTGAGCGCGACGACGACCAGCCCCCAGCCGAGGGCCTTGTAGACGTAGCCCGTGGCGAGCACCGTCGACACCATCACCAGCGGATCCAGCTCCAGCAGCCCCGAAACCGGGTAGCCGCCGAGGCGTGACGTCCAGGTGGCCCACACCGCGAGCAGGAACAGCACGAAGAACAGGACCTGAGAGAACAGGCGCACGCGGGTGAGGCGCAACCCCCGATTGAGCCTGCCGACGAGTTTCGAGCGCAGCGCGGTCACACCACCTCCTTGACACGGCCGGCATAGTCGACCTTGCCGCTGCCCTTCTGCTCGCAGCGGTAGAGGTACTCCGGCAGCCTTCCCGGGCGCTGCAGCAGGTGCTCGTAGGCCCACGCGTCCATCGCCACCGGGTCGACGCCGGCGAGGATCGCGTCACCGTCGCGCACGTTGGCCGGATCGCCGCCGGTGGGTCCGTTGCGCATCAGCACCCGCGTGCCGTCGAGGATGGTCAGCGTGGGACGGATCATGATCGAGAGGTCGGAGACGATCTCGTGGATGTCCTGGTGGAACTGGTTGCGCCGCCCGCCGAGCAGGCCGTACCAGTTCTTGATACCCATCGAGGCGTGGCACAGGTTGTGATCCTTCACCGGGGCGACGCCGATGACCTTGTTGACATCGCGAAACGGCCGTTTGAAGAAATCCCACTGCTCGATCAGCCGCGCGCCGGGCGTGTGCAGGACATCGAAGGCGTTGGCGTCGGGCAGATAGACGCGAGCGCCGGCGCCCTCGGCGGCGGCGCCGATACCGCTCTTGGCGAAGCAGTCCGCGGGCGACTCGATGGGGTTGTCGGCCACCCGCACCTCGGCGGCTCGCGCGTCGACGCGCAGCAGTCGCACCAGCAAGTCGATGAGATCGGGGCTCGTGGTCGCACCGAGGTTGGGCGAGCGGTCGAAGGCGACGTTGGGTTTGATCAGCACCACGTCGCCCGGCTGCACGAAGCGTCGCAGTCCGCCGAGGGCGTCGAGCGCCTTCAGCAGCATCTCGCGGGTGTTACCGCCGCGCCCGATGCCGACTCGCACCGTGCCGGGGGGATCGTCGACGCGGAAATCCGGCAGCACGAACGGCTGCGGCTGCGGCAGGCCGCGCAGGCCCGTGCGGTCGCGCAGCGACAGCGGATAATGCTCCGGCGCGTAGGCGAGATAGGCGCCGGCGCCGACCAGGCCGCCGAGCGCAAGGCCGCGTCGCAGCACCTCGCGCCGCGAGACCCACGTCGCGCGGTAGGCGCTGTGCGGCGGGTCCCGGCGTTTAGGCATCGCCGAGCTGCTCCTCGAGCCGTGCCAGGACGGCCTCGGCGGCCGCGGGGTCCGCCAGCCGCTCGAGCCCGTACACGTAGGGGCCACGGCGCTCGAGTATGAAATACGTACCGAGGTGGGTGTGACGGAACGTGGGGCGAGCCGCCGTCTCCACGGCCTCGTACTCGTAACCCTGCTCCGCCAGCAGTGCCTCGACCAGCGCCTGAGCCCGGGATGCATCGGCGGCGACGTGCAGGAACAGCCGCGCCTTGCCGTCGACGCCCGCATCGCCAAACCAGAACCGTTCGGCGAAATCGTACTGAAAGACGTTGTGTTCCTGGAACTGTATCTGCGACTCGGCGATGTCCAGCCCGTCGCGCAGCAGGCGGAACGCCCAGGGCGGCTCCGTGCTCGCCGCGTCTTTAGCCCCCTTGCCGAGCGCCACGAATGCCGTCACCAGCTGCGCGGCTTTCGCCTGCACGGCATCGCTGCGCCTGTCGCCCGCGACGCGGAAGAAATACTGCTGCGCCCGCCCGACGACCCCGGCGGAGGTTAAGAAGAAGCTGACGCCTTCTCGCTCCTCCACCCGGCGGCCCGCTGCGTGCTCGGCAAAGACGCCCAGGCTGCCACCGAGATCGCCCTGGTCGAAAAGCTCCANNCCACCGAGATCGCCCTGGTCGAAAAGCTCCAGCGCAAGCTCGGCCCCGTCTGCCGTCGAGCGCAGCAGCAGGTAGTCGAGGCGCACGAAGCCCTGTTTGATGAACTTCTCCGCCTCGCCGTTGATCTTCTCGTAGAGGGTGTCCGCGTCGAACTGCCGCAGGCGACCCGCGGGTCGCCATTGCCCGTCGACCACCGCTTCGGGAAAAGCACCGAGCTCCTGCACCGGCGACGCCGTCTGCCCCGGCTCCGCCCACAGTTGCAGCGGCCGGTTGTAGAGCTCGATGGCAGGGCGCTCCTGGTAGAGGAGTTCCATCGGCAGGTCGCGCTCTTGGGGATCGAAGGCGTCGCGCGTGGTGACGATCCAGGCCACCAGAGCGGCGAGCAGGCAGACGATGACGAGGGCCGTGAGATTCTCGTGCGCCGGCACCCGGGTGCGGCGCAGCTTGACGCGACGGTTGTGAAAGAGGGCGGTGCGCGGCATCGCGGCGGGCACTGTTCAGCCGCTCCCTGCGCCCGACCCGCACCGCGCCGCGCCGGCGCGCAACGCAGCGCAAACACGAGCGCCTTCGGCGGACAAATCGGCTGCGTTCACCATGCGGGTGCCCTGCGGCTCACCTGCCGCGGTGCCATTGTCGCAGATTCCGGCGACGCCTTCAGCGCCTCCTTTGCCGATCCCGTTGCCGCAGGCGCGGCGAGCTGCGGAGTGCGCCGTGGCGTTCGGCTCGCGGCTCCGCGGGCGCGCACGGCCCCGTGGCCGCGCGCGCCCCGCTCGGCTCACTCGACGTGGCGCAGCGTCTCGCCTTCCCCGAGGGTTTCGATATTCATGCCGAACTTCTGCGCCATTTCGCCCACCAGCTCCTGAACCATCGGCAGCGCGTCCTGCGCCGCCTGGGCGCTGGTGTAGTTGGACGTCAGGATCCATCGTTCGTTCGCCGTCTGGATCATCTGGTGACCCACATGATGCCCGCTGGCCCGCACGGCGGGGGCGACGACGGCGTCGTAATGAGCCAACAGGGCATCGGCCTTGCCGGTGTCGCAGGTGATCGAATAGACCTTGCTGTACATGACGCGTCTCCGCTATTTGGTGGGGGGTTGCCGGCGCCATCATAGCTCAGTTCGACGACGACGTGTTCCGCGGGGGCCGATCGACGGGGCCTCCCGGGGCGGGTCTCGCCAACGGAGACTTCTCCAAGCGGACGCGCCCGGGTTAATGTTGCAACATGTCCGATGTCAGTCAATGGCTCGATGCTCTCGGTCTCGGCCAGTACGTCCAGGCGTTCGCCGAGAACGAAATCGACTGGGAGCTTCTCGACGAGCTCGATCACGACGTACTGAAGGACGTCGGTGTCTCTGCGGCGGGCCATCGCCTGCGCATTCTGAAGGCCGCCCAGGAGCTCGGCCGCGACCCCGGGGCCGGCGGCGCGTCCGCGCCGGCGGTCGTCGGCGACGCCGAGCGGCGCCAGCTGACAGTGATGTTCTGTGACCTGGTCGGCTCCACGGAGCTATCGCAGAGACTCGATCCCGAGGAGCTGCGCGAGCTGCTGCGTGCGTTCCAGGATCGCTGCGCCGGCGTGATCTCGCGCTTCGGCGGATTCGTCGCCCGTTACATGGGCGACGGGCTGCTCGTCTACTTCGGCTACCCGCAGGCGTTCGAGGATGCGCCGGCGCGGCCTTCGCGCGGGCGCGCGAGCTGTGCGAGCAGCTCGGCGAGACCTCGGAGCTGCTGCCGACGCTGCTCGGGCTGTGGCGATTCCGTGTCGCCCGCAGCTTGCTCGAGGACGCGGCGGACGTAGCGGGACAGCTTCTGCGACTGGCCGAGCAGGGCGACCGCGCCGTCTGGCACGTCGTCGCCCACTACGCCGCCGGCTTCACCGCTCTGTGCCGGGGCGAGCTTCTCGAGGCCCGGGCGCACCTTGCGGAGGCCGACACGCGCTACGCGACGTCGCAACGCACTATCGAGGCGTACCGCGCGGCGCAGGATCCGGGAGTCGCGAGCCGCATGTATCTGGCGCTCTCGGAGTGGCTGCTCGGCAAGCCGGACAAGGCGCTTTCCTGGATGAGAAAGTGCATCGCCCTCGCCGACGACACGCGTGATCTTTTCAATCAGAGTTTCTCGCGTGCATTCGGTGCGCTGATCCTGGAATTGTGCGGCGAGGATTCCGAGTCGCGACGCTTCGCCGGCGAAGCGGTCGAGTTCGCCACGGGCCCCGGGTTCACGCTGTGGCTCGCGTTCGGACGGGTCGGCGGCGAGTGGATTACATTCAAGGAAAGACCCTCGCGTGAGCGGCTCGAGCAACTCACCGAGAGCGTCGCGACCATATCTTCATTGGGAGTGACCGCGTTCGTTCCCTGTTTTCTGACGCGGGTGGCGCTGGCGCATCGTGAACTCGGTGAGCTCGAGCAGGGGCTGGCCGTGCTCGAGCGCGCCCAGCGTCTCGTCGAGGAAAAGGGCGAGCGCTGGTGGGAGGCCGAGATCCATCGGCTGCGGGGAGAGTTCCTGCTGGTTGCGGGGCCCGACCGGGCCGACGAGGCACAGACGTGCCTGGAGTCGGCCCTCGCGCTCGCGAGGGAGCGCCAGGCACGGTCTCTCGAGCTGCGCGCGGCGATGAGTCTCGCCGGAGTGCGGCAGGCGCGCGGCGAGACCCGCGAGGCCGCTGCCCTACTGAGTGACGTCTGCGAGCAGTTCACGCAGGGCTTTGACACCGCGGACCTTAAGCAGGCGAGAGAATTGCTCGCGACGCTTTCATGACGCCGGGTGCGTGCCCGCGATGGCCATTGCGATACGGTCGAGTCGGGCCGTTTTCGAATCGCGACACACGCAATTGATAAGCAGTCGCTCCGCAGAGACCTCATTTTCCGGTTGATTGATGCGTTCCCGGTGTGCCGATGCCGAAAGACGTTTCCGGTCAGCTCGCCTTTCGGGCGCGGCCGGTGGTTGAGCTGGGAGGCAGTGCCGCCGCAAGGGCGAATGCGACCGGATCGAGGCGCAGAGTTGTTTTGCCGAGCATTGGAGTAAGAGCGCTGCATCGCTGAAGCGAAAGCCGGGTGTTCCCGTCCGACTGTGGACAGGCTGTCGCGACAGAGGGTACATTGCGATGACCGGCGTCGGAACGACAATAATTAGAACCGATGTAGTTGCCCGGCTCCGGTGTCAGCCAGAAAGCCAGATTGTGGGAGGTGTTCGATGGCTACAACACCGTCACCTGCAAGAAGAACGGCCGTGCAGTCCCCGATGTCGCGTGCGTATGTGTTGGGTCTGATAGCGGCTGTGATACCCGCGCTGCTCTCGGCCTGTCAGAGCGATGGCACGTCGTCGTCGACCCTATCACTCGAGGAGGCCAAACAGGTCACGTCGACCTTCAATGAGTCCTTCCAGGCACCTCCAAGGACGGTCAACGACGTTCTCGCGCAATTGAGCGATCTCAACTTCAAACCACGGGATTGCTCGAGGGCATATCGGATTTCCGACGACGAGATATTGGAGGCCGCGGCTTCGCTTTCGCAGCTCAGTCGGGCGAAGCATCTGGCGCACCACGCTGGCGAGCAGTTCCGAAACGGAGATTTTCCCCGCAGCGTCAAGCTCCAGAGGAGAGCACTCGACGCGATCCCGTCCGAGATTCCTGGTTACCGCGCCAGAAACCTGGCTTTACTTGCCACTTACTTCGCCTACGGCAATGATTTCGCTGCCGCCAAGTCAGCGATGTCGCGGGCAAATTCCGAGGCTAATCGAGTCCGTCCGCAGTATTGGAAGGGTACAAAAACGCAGTACGCTCAGTTTCGTCTGCACATGCATATCGCCCGCGGGGCGGTCGCCGCAGGCAATGGCGACCTTGCGGGGGCCGAGGCTTCCTATCGCAGCGCAATGGCTTTGGCGCGTGAGTCTTCCTTGGCAGGGTACGACGTGGATTTCGTGGCGATGGCATTGGCCCGGAATCTGATGCGACAGGGCCGCACGCTGGAGGCGGAGAGCGCCATTCGCGAACGGTTTTCGTTGCGGTTCGGCTCGAGATACTCGTGGTCGGTCGAGACGTCGTCGGCCCTTCTTGCGCTCGTCCGCCTCAGTGAGGTTCTTTACGAGCAGGGGCGGTATGCCGAGGCGTCGGCGTTGGCGCGCGATACCGTTGCAATCTTCGGAAGTTTCTGTGCCTCGCCGGGCAACCTTCATCTGGCACTGGTGAGTGATTTATTGGGCAGGGCGTTGGCGGCCCAGGGTCGTTGGCCTGAAGTGGTCGCTCAGTACGAGGCCATTCGTGAAAACATGTCGAAAGACACCGAGTCCTTCGACAGACTTTTCAGCGGTAACCTCTACTGGGCGCTTGCCCTGTTGCGCACGGGGCGGGTCGCCCAAGCGTCCGAGCAACTGGAACTGGCACATCAGCGTGCGCGCGAGCGTCTTGGAGAGAAACATTACACGACAGCGGAGCTTAGGGCCTACCTCGCGATGGTTCGATCCGCGCGGGGCGATACCGAGGGGGCGACGCGTGAATTCGCCGAGGTCATTCCGGTGTTGCTGCGGCGCTCGCGTCAAGCGGACGAAGACGACACCACCGTGTCCGCCCGGCATCAGCGACTGAAAATCATAATGGAGTCGTACATCGGACTCCTTGCGCGGAATCCGCACGGGCTGTCGGTGCAATCGTCGGGAGAGACGGCGATGGGTGAGGCGTTCGTGCTCGCCGAACATGTGCGGTCTCGCCTCGTGCTCCAGGCACTCTCGGCCTCCGGCGCGCGCGCGGCGCTGTCGAACCCCGATCTGGCAGATCTGGCGCGCCGAGAACAAGATGCGCAGAAACAGATCGCCGCACTTTACGGCACATTGGCGGAAGTGGTGTCACGGGAGGCACAACATCGCGATCCCCAGCTTGTGCAAGCACTCAGAGTGAAGATCGACACTCTGCGTGATGCGCGGGCGGCCCTGACGGAGGAAATCGAGGCGCGTTATCCGGACTACGCCGAGCTTGTCAATCCAAGGCCGGTGACCATTGAGCGTTCGCGGCGAAATCTGCACCCCGACGAAGCACTGCTCGTGACTTACATCGGCGCACAGGAGAGCTACGTTTGGGCGGTTCCCCATTCGGGTGAGGCGGCATTCGCGGCGGTTCCGCTGGGGAGCGACGATCTGGAGCGGCTGGTTGCCGAGCTGCGAGGCTCCCTCGACCCCGATGTTGTGACACTCGGCGACATTCCCGAGTTTGACGTCGCGCTCGCTCACCGGCTTTACCGCTTGCTGTTCGAGCCGGTGAAGACCGGCTGGCAAGGCGCCGGAAAGTTGCTCGTCGTGGCCGACGGCGCGCTCGGGCAATTGCCGTTGTCACTTCTGGCCACCCAGGCAACGGCCCTGGGGAGCGAGAAGGAGCCGCTATTCTCCCGATATCAGGAAGTGCCCTGGCTGGTGCGAGATCATGCCGTGACGGTGCTGCCGTCGGTCTCTTCGTTGACGACGTTAAGGTCGTTGCCCGCCGGAAACTCCGCACGACGCGCGTTCGCGGGTTTTGGTGATCCCTGGTTCAGTCAGACGCAGGCGTCCGCGGCGTCCGTGGAGGGCGCGGGCGAGCAATCGGGCGTGCAGGTCAGGGGGAGTGTGGCCGTACGAGGGCTGCCCGTGCGCCGCCGCAGCCTCCCTCAAATGGACGATTTCGACAGCGCCGATCTGGCGAGGCTCCCGCGACTCCCCGACACAGGCGAGGAGGTGCGCTCCATCGCGCTCGCCATGAATGCCGATCTGACGCGCGACGTCTTCACCGGCAGCGATGCCAACGAGCGTCAGGTCAAGACGATGCCGCTTGAGGACTACAAAGTCGTGGCATTCGCCACTCACGGGCTCGTGCCGGGGGATTTAAACGGGCTCACCCAACCGGCCCTGGCGCTGTCGGCGCCGGAGGTCGCGGGCGTCGAGGGCGACGGGTTGCTGACGATGGCGGAAATCCTGGGACTGAGGCTCGATGCCGACTGGGTAGTGCTCTCGGCGTGCAATACGGCATCGGGTGATGGCGCGGGAGCCGAGGCGGTGTCTGGACTTGGACGCGCCTTTTTCTACTCGGGCACGCGGGCGCTGCTCGTCTCCAACTGGCCGGTGGAGACGACCAGCGCAAAGGCGCTGACTACCACCTTGTTTCGACGTCAGGCTCTCGGCGCCGACGTTGATCGCGCACAGGCGCTGCAGGATGCCATGCTGTCACTTATTGACGGCCCCGGTTATGTCGATCCCGTGACCGGCAAGACGGTATTCTCGTACGCGCACCCTATATTTTGGGCGCCGTTTACCCTCATAGGCGACGGTGGCGGCGCCTGAGCGGTTACATGGCCGGGATACCGGGGTCTTGCCTCGCCGATCCGCCAGCGTCTCGCGCCGTATCTCGCGCGCCGCGGGAACCCCGCAGCGGGTTCAGGGACATGTATAGGCTCGCCAGACGACTGATTCCGAAAGTGCTGCTTGTGAGCCTGCTCTGGATGCCGAGCAGCGCATCCATCGCGGCCCAGCTCGTGGTCATCGCTTCCACGAGCGGGGAATACCCGTTGGGTGCAATCGTCGACGGGCGGCAGACGTTGTCGCTGTCCGCCGGCGAGGTCGTCACGCTGGTAGCCAGCGATGGGCGGTCGGTCAATCTCGTGGGTCCCTACGAGGGTCAGCCCGCGGCGACCGACGAGGAGGAGGAGGGTGAGCTGCTCGAGTCGCTCTCGGAACTGCTGCGAGATCCGAAGACACGATCCTCCCTGGCCGTCTTTCGTGCGGCGCCCGGTGCGGCGGCGAAAATGTGGTCGGTGCCGGTCGAGCGCGAGGGCGTTCACTGCGTACCGGGCGGGCAGCCGGTGAAGCTGCGCCGCCGCAAGGTATACGAAACCGTCGCCCTGCGCGTCGGTCGCGAGGGCGCGGGCGAATCGTCCGTCCAGCAGTGGGCGAAGGGCGAGCGCACGGTGCCTTGGCCGGCGGACGTGCCCGTCGTAGACAAGGGGGTCTACACGCTAGAGCTTGGCGAGGGAAGCCAAGCCAGCCGGATTCAGCTGCATGTCGTGCCTGCCAATCTGGGGACGGATGCACATCGTGCGAGCTGGATGGCCGAACGAGGGTGTACCTCGCAGTCCCTGACCCTGCTGCAACAGCTGGGTCGTTGACAGATTGCTGTCGCAGTCGCCGCACGGCCGCCTCGAATGGACGCCGCCGCGCGCATCAGATATACCCTCCGACGCAGCGGCGAGCGCGTGTCTGTCACACTCGCTGTGGCGGCGTTGTGCGCGCTCGGAGCACACTATCTGCCGTTTGTCCGGGTGGCCGAGAATTGGGTCGCCGACATCCGCGTAGCAAATCTATCGCTGCCGGCTCCGCAGTCGAAGCGCATCGTCGTGGCGGCCATTACCGAAGACACGCTTTCCCGATTTCCGTACCGTTCTCCGATCGATCGGCGCTTTCTGGCGAAGCTGGTGCGCACTCTGGAGGACAAGGGCGCGGCTGCGATCGGTTTCGATATCCTGTTCGACCAGGCGACGGAGCCCGAGAAGGACGATGCGCTGCACACGACGCTCGCACGATCCCGCGCGCCGGTCGTCGTTGCCTGGGCCAGCGGACAGGACGGGCTGACCGACGCTCAGCAGGAGTTTCTCGGCCAGTACACCCGTGATTTCAGGCGCGGTCTCGTGCGCGTGCTCGTCGATGACTCAGATGGCGTCACGCGATCGATGGCGCTGCGCGTGCAGGAAGGTGAGGCGAGCGTGCCGGCGCTGGCAGCGGCGCTGGCGGATCTGGAGGGCGCGCGCGTTCCCGATGCCGATGTGCTGGACCTCGCCTATCGTGGCCGCCCCGAGGGTGACCTCTTGCCTTTTGCGGTCTACCCCGCCCACGCCGTCGATGTTCTTCCCGCTGACTGGTTGCGTGGGAGAATCGTGCTGGTCGGCGTGACCCTCCCCCTGGATGACCGGCACCGCACTCCGCTCTCGCTGCGCGCCGGTGCTCGCGCGGACATCCCGGGCGTGCTCATTCACGCGCACGCTTTGTCTCAACTGATCGAGGGTCCCGGTTATCGTCAGCCGGGGTCATGGCAACGGTTCGCGGTCGTAGCAGCGTTTGCGCTGGTCGGGGTGCTTATCGCGGCGGTAGAGGTGCGAGGAGTCAGGACCCTGCTCGGGACCGCGTGGCTGGTTCTCGCGTGGGTGGGGGGGTTCTGGCTGTTTCGAGCCGGCGGTTTGCTGGTGCCGCTGGTCGCGCCCACCATCGCCTTTCTCGCCGGTCACGGTGTCGAGACGACACGCCGTTGGCGCCGGGAGCAGGCTACTCGGCGTTTCATCACCTCGGCATTCGGCAAATACGTCGCGCCCGACATCATAAGCAGACTCATCGCCGACCCGTCGAAGCTTTCCCTCACGGGAGAGCGGCGCGAGCTGACATTCCTGTTCACCGACATCGCGGGGTTCACGGGTCTGATAGAACGTACCGAGCCGCGGGTGTTCACCACACTGCTGAACGACTATCTCGACAACATGTCGAACGTCGTGCTGCGCCACGGCGGCACGATCGACAAGTTCGTCGGTGACGCGCTCCACGTGTTCTTCAACGCGCCCGGTGAGCAGGCCGATCATGCTGAGCGTGCGGTGCGCTGCGCGCTCGACCTCGACCGCTTCGCCGAGTCGTTTCGCGAGCAGCAGCATCGCCTTGGGGTGGAGCTTGGTGAGACGCGCATCGGGGTGAACACGGGCGTGACGGTGGTCGGCAACTTCGGCGGCGAGACGCGGTTCGACTACACGGCCCACGGCGACGCAATCAACGTTGCCGCGCGTCTCGAAAGCCTGAACAAGCACCTCGGCACCCGCATCTGCGTCGGTGAGACCACGGCAAAGCTCTGCCAGGAAACCCGCTTTCGTCCTGTGGGTCGCTTGATTCTCAAAGGCAAGTCTCAGGGTATCGAGGTGCTCGAACCGGTGGCGGATGGGTCGCGCGCCGGCGAGTCTCTGACGGACTATCGGCGGGCCTACGCTCTCATGGAGCGCGAAGCGCCCGAGGCGGCGCAGGCGTTTGCGGAGCTGGCGGCCCGTTTTGCCGAAGACGGCCTGATCGCGTTTCACGCGAGACGCCTGGGTGCGGGCGCGTCGGGCGCGACGGTGCTGATGGACGCCAAGTAGTCGGCTGCGAGCATGAACACGGCGCGGCAATTGACTCAGATCCGGGAGCGGCGTAGGGTTTGCGGATGAGGACTTGAGCGCTACGGGGGTATCGCACGATGCGCTTACACCGAACTCGATTTTCTCGCTGCACTGCCTCATCCCGTCTGTTTTCCCTTTCCTCCGTTGTCGTTTTGCTTCTGGCCGGTCTGTTCCCGGTGCATTCTTTGCAGGCGGCGCCGGCGCGCCATGCGCTGGTGATCGGCAACGGCGGCTACGCGCAGATGCCGCTGAGGAATCCGGTCAACGATGCCGAGGACATGGCGGCGGCGCTGCGCGAGGTGGGGTTCGAGGTGACGCTGAAGATCGACGCGGATCAGCGCACGATGGAGGAGTCGATACGGGCTTTCTCGCAGCGCCTTCGCGAGGATACGGTGGGGCTTTTCTACTATGCCGGTCACGGCGTGCAGTCGGAGGGGCGCAATTACCTGATACCGCTGGGGGCGGGCATCCAGAACGAGCCGGATCTTCGCTATGAGGCGGTGGATGCGGGCTACGTGCTTGACTACATGGCGGCGGCGGGCAACGGGCTGAACATCGTGATTCTGGATGCGTGTCGGAACAATCCGTACCGGGGCCGCTTTCGGTCGATGACACGGGGGTTGGCGAAGATGGATGCGCCGAGGGGGGCGATACTGGCGTACGCGACGTCGCCCGGGGACGTGGCGGCGGACGGCGAGGGTCGCAATGGCACGTACACCAAGCATCTGCTGACGGCGCTGAAGGAGCCGGGTGTGCCGATCGAGCGGGTGTTCAAGCGGGTGCGCATCGGGGTGAGCACGGAGACGGCCGGTGCGCAGGTGCCGTGGGAGGAGTCGTCGTTGATGGGGGACTTCTACTTCCGCGTGCCGTCGCAGGCGGCGACGGCCGCGCCGCCGGTTTCGGGGCAGAGTGGTGGTCGGACTGTGGAGCTGGCGTACTGGAACAGCATCCAGGGCTCTGCCGATGAGGCGATGTTCCGGGCGTATCTCGAGAGATACCCGCAGGGGGCGTTCGTCGACATTGCGCGGCTGAAGCTCAAGCAGCTCGAGCCGGAGGTTGCTGCCGCTCGAGGCAAATCGTCGTCGGCGCCGGCGCAGGACACCTCGCCGCAGCAGATTGCGCTTGCGGCGCCCGCGCAGACCCTCTCGCCCTCGGCGGAATCATCGTCACTCGCCGCGACCTTGCTCGGGCAATGGAAAGGGCGCGGACGGTCCGGCGCGGGCGATAACTTTTCCCACAATGGCGTGGCCCGGTTGAACGTCACCTCTGTGGACGGTCGAACCTTCGAAGGAAGCATCTCGTACGCGTCGTCTTATGGTGCCGCCGCTTGCAAAGACGCACCGATCCGCGGGAAGGTGTTCAACGGCGGCGTTCGTTTCGAGTTTCTTCCAAACAAACGCGGCGGCTGTACCTGGTACGAGGGCGAGCTGAAGCTCGAGTCCGTGCGGGGGAAAATGAAGCTCGTCGGTGGTCTCAGCGAGTCTCGGAAAAGCATGACGTTGGATCTCAGCAAGCAGTAGAGGGCTCGCGCCGGTTTCCTCGCGCTGGTGGACGGCCTCGACAGCGAGCGCCCGCACGAGGGGGTTGTTTGCACGAGTTCTCACGGGCGCGACGCGGGTCGACCACGTGCTCATGGCGTTCTTCAACCACCGGGCGCACCGGCGAGGGCAGCTTCACGCTTTGCCGACGCAGATTTGCATCACACCGCCGTTTCTGGATCTGTCGCTTTTCTTCAACGACCTCGAATCGGCATCGGGAGTCGAGCGAGCGGGAGAGCGGTCGACCCAGGTAGGCCACGCAGACGGCCGGGCGGCGGTCGTCAGTCCGCCGACTTCGTCGCCTCGGCACTCGGCGTGGCGCTCACCTCCTCCGCGGCCTGCAAGACCTGCTCGTGCTGGATTTCGGCATCGAAGGTCTCGGATATCGTCTGCGCCGCCGCCAGGGCGTCGGTGAAGGCCACCTGCTCCGTCGGCGGCGGGGCGGCGCGCAGCCGCGTGCGCCAGGCGGTGAAGCCGCCGAGCAGCAGATGGACGAGGGCCGTGAACGCGTAGAGCGCCGGCGCGCCGAGACTGCCCATGATGCCGGCCGCGATCAGCGGGCCGGCGACGGAGCCGGCGGCGTATACCAGCAGCATGCCGCTCGATACCTCGACGAACTCGTCGGCGGCGGCGTAGTCGTTCGCGTGGGCGATGGCGATCGCATAGAGGGGAAAGGCGAAGGCGCCCCACAGGAACGCGAGCGTCAGCAGCATCCATTGTGGATAACCGCCCGCGAACAACCCCCAGAGCCACACGACGAGGCCGCAGGCCGCGGCCGCCGCGCAGCCGCCGGCGAGCGCCCAGCGCCGGTCCAGCCGGTCGGAGAGCTGACCGAGCGGCAGCTGGCCGATGGCGCCGCCGACGATGTGGGCGCTCATGAACAAGGCAATCCCCGCCACGTCCATGCCGGTGCGCTGGGCAAAGAGAGGGGCCAGCGTCCAGAAAGCGCCGTTGGCCAGACCCACGCCGAGACAACCGACGACGCCGACGGGGGAAACGCGGTACAGCCACGGGAGCCTCAACTGCGTCGAGCGCAGCGGCGCCGGCGCCACGGCCGCGGTCAGCGCCACGGGCACCGCCGCGATGGAGACGAGGATCGAGGTCAGGGCGAAGAGCGTGAAGCGGGCCGGGTCCTCCAGGTTCATCATCAGCTGGCCGAGAGTCATGACGGTGAGATTGATGACGAGGTAGACGGAGAGGACGCGCCCGCGCGTCTCGTTGGTCGAGCGCTCGTTCAGCCAGCTCTCGATGACGATGTAGAGCACCGCAAAGCAGAACCCGGTGATCGCCCGCAGTCCCCACCAGGGCAGCGGTTGCAGCCACAGACCGTGAACCAGCGGCGTCGCCGAGGCGATCGCGGCCATCGCCGCAAAGGTGCGGATGTGCCCGACGCGGCGGACGAGGTGCGAGCCGAGCAAGCAGCCGACGCCGAACCCGAGGAAGTACGTAGACCCCAGCAGCCCGATGGAGAGGGTCGAAAACGCTTCCATCTCCCCGCGGACCACCAGCAGCGTGCCCTGCAGGGCGTTGCCCGTGAGAAGGAAGGCGACGCTCAGCAGCAGCGCGGCAATCGGTGCGATGGTCTGGGCCATGTCGGGTTTCGGCGCCTCGTCGCCGCGGCCGGCGACGCCGCTGCCCGGGCCGGCGGCGGTTCAGGGAACGGCCACGGCGGGCGCCGGATTCTACTCTCTTTGCGGGCGTTGTGCCGCCGCTGCGTGCGGTGGGCCGAAGCCCGGTCGACAGTGCTTTTGCGGCGCTCGCCACCGCCGGCGTGCGCGGCCTGCACGGTGAGCGCCTGAAACTGGTATGCTCATTCCCCGACTTGCAACATGCCGCCGCGTGGCCGGCGCGCGGCGCGCGCGCCCGAGCGACATGATAACCGAGCGATCCGGGAAGCCGATGGCCGTCGACACGTCGACGCAGAGCAGCCGCGATGTCGAGGCGGCGCTCACGTTTATTGTCCCACAGCAGAGCAAGCCGTACTTCAAGAGCGCGGCTCTTACGGGCGGCAAGCCCGAAGTGTGCTTCGAGACCGAGGATCGTCCCGTACTGATCCGTGACGTCCGCGCCGAATCGCGGGGGTTCAGGCTGGACCGCAACGGTTTCGAGCTTCATCGCTGCCCCACGGCCGTTGACGATCTTTACGACGACGACGCGATCCGATGCGCGTACGATCCCGAGCTCGAAGCTTTGTTGAAGCGCCGCTTCGGCGCCGATACGGTGGTGATCTTCGATCACACGCGGCGTTCCGACGGCCCCGACGGGGCCACCAATCCGGACGGGCTGCGCGGGGTGGCCTCGCGCGTGCACGTCGACTACACCGTCGGTTCCGGGCCGCAACGGGCTGCCGACGTGCTGGGGGCGGCGGAGGTCGAGCGCGTGCTGTCGGGCGGCGGGCGCATCGTCCAGGTCAACGTGTGGCGTCCGATCAAGGGCCCGGTGCGGCGCGCGCCCCTGGCGCTCGCCGACGCCGCGAGCGTGGCACCGCGGGAGCTGGTTGCCACGGACCAGCTTTTCCCCGATCGCGTCGGCGAGATCTACCACGTGGCCTACGGCACGGACCAGCGCTGGTACTGGGTGCCGCAGATGGAGCGCGACGAGGTGCTCTTCATCAAGGGGTGGGACAGCCTCGACGACGGGCGCGCGCGTTTCACGCCCCACGGCGCGTTCTGTCTGCCGGACGAGCGCCCGGCGGACCCGCCGCGCGAGAGCATCGAGGTACGAACCTTCCTCGTGTACGAGCCGCCCGCCGGTTGACCCCAACCGGTTGCGGCAGCGACGGCGCCGCCGGGAACGGATTCAACGGGGGGCAGTGACAAATCGCCGTCGTCACCGGCCCGCCGTGGCGGTGCACGACGCCTGCCCCGTTTGTGCGCGATGGGCGGGGCGTGTCGGGCCCGGGCGATGACGGGGCCGCTTGAATCGCTATCGGGAGGGAGCGGGGTGACTGCGACCGGGGTATACGAGGTTTTCGCGCTGCGCTACGCCGAGCGGCCCGAGCGCCTTCGCCAAGAGAATTTTTTGCAGCCCGTCGACGATCACGACAGCCCCATGCCGATCGACTTCTACATCTGGGTGGTTCGCAACGGCGAGCGCACCGTCGTCGTCGACACCGGGTTCGATCACGAGGAGGCAGGCAGGCGCGATCGCCGGATTTTGCGGCTGCCGCGCGAGGCGCTGGCGAGGATCGGCGTCGATGCCGCCGGGGTCGAGGACGTGGTCATCACCCACCTGCACTACGATCATGCCGGCACACTATCGGATTTTCCCCGCGCGCGCTTCCACCTGCAGGAGAGCGAGATGCGCTTCGCCACGGGGCGCTGGATGCTCGACGACGCGGAGCGCCATGCCTACTCGTCCGATCACGTGGCGGAGCTCGTGCAGCGGCTTTTCGACAAGCGCGTCGTGTTTCACAGCGGGGACGGGGAGGTTGCGCCCGGGATTACGGTGCACCGCATGCCGGGCCATACCATGGGCATGCAGGCGGTGCGCGTGCCGACGAAGCGCGGCGCGGTGCTGCTCGCCTCGGATGCGTCGCACTACTACGAGCACTGGGTGAAGCGCGTGCCTTTCGCCATCTGCTGGTCGCAGGCGGATCTCCTCGCGAGCTACGGCAGGTTCGAGGAGCTCGCCGAGAGCGAGGATCACGTCATTCCCGGCCACGATCCGCTGGTACGCTTGCTCTACCCGCCGCTGTCCGGGCACAACGGCGACGACACCGTGCGCCTCGACGTCGCGCCGGCGCGACGCCTGCGCGACGTTTTCGGCTAGAGGCCCGCGTCCGGCGCGGTCCCGGCCAATGTATCCAGCAGGGCAAGGAGATAGGGAGACCATGAAAGGCGAGCACTTCTTCAATCTGCACGACATGACCCAGGGTATCGCGCGCACCCTGAGCGAAGGCCTCGAGACGCGCATATTCCCCGGCGAGAACGTCATGCTTTCGGTGGTGCGCATTGCCGCGAACCGCGCCGGGGAGATCCACAGCCACCCGCAGGAACAGTGGGGCGTGCTGCTCGAAGGCGGTGGCGTGCGCATCCAGGCCGGCGTCGAGCACGAGGTTACGCCCGGGGACTTCTGGCAGACGCCGGGCAATGTGCCGCACGGCTTCCGCGCCGGGTCCGAAGGAGCCGTCGTGCTCGACATTTTCAGCCCGCCGCGAGAGGAATACCGCCGGGCGGGCTCGGGCTACGGCGGCTAGCGCCGTGCGTCGGCGACTCGCGCTTTCTCGCCATGCGAAGTCGTAGCGGCTGATGCCGTTTAAGACGCGCGCTGTGCGGCGCCACGCCTCGATCGCTGCCGCCGTCTGCGTAGTGTCTGCGGCGACGCCGGCGGGCGCGGACGAGCACACCGAGGCCGGCCGGCGGGGCAAGCCCGGATGGTCCTGGTTCGCGCGCGGCGGCTACGTGCACCAGTTCGACGCGGGCCTCGACGGCGGCGGAGGCTTCGACAAGAACCGCTTTTTTGTTCAGACCGGACCGACCTGGGCCTCGTCCCGCGGCACCACCGTCGCTCTGGCGATCGGCTACGGCGTCGACGACTACGATTTCACGCAGGACGCCACCATCGGGGGTCGCCCGCCCTGGGGCGAGGTCCGCACGGTCCGCTTGAGCGTGCCCGTGCGCTGGAGGGTGAACGAGTCCTGGTCCGGCTTTGTCGTGCCGACGCTTCGCTCCACGCGCGAGGCGGGAGCCGGGAGCAGCGACTCCTGGAGCGGCGGCGGCTTCGTCGGCTTCGCCTACCGCTTCGGCCCGCGACTCACCCTGGGGCCGGGCCTGGGCGTGCTGACCCGACTCGAGGACGACGCGGACGTCTTCCCGGTGTTGTTGGTGAACTGGAAGATCACGCCGCGGCTCAGCCTCGAGACGGGCCGCGCACTCGGTGCGACCCTGGGCCCGGGCCTGCAGCTCAACTTCCAGGCCACACCGCACTTGAAACTGAGCACGGGCGCGCGTTTCGAGCGACTGCGCTTCCGCCTCGACGCTGACGGATCGGCTCGGGGCGGCGTCGGCGAGGATCGCTCGCTGCCGCTCTTCGCCGGCGCAGTGTACGAGTGGTCGCCCTCGTTGCAGCTCGCTGTGATCGGCGGTGGCAGCGTGGACGGTCGGCTGCGGCTCGACGATCGAACGGGACAGCGCCTGGCACAGCAAGACTACGACGCTGCGCCCTTCCTCGGCGTCACCTTCAACGCGCGCTTCTGAGGTGAGCGCTGAGACAAGATCGCTGCTGCGCTCTTTCCCGGGGCCGGTCTCGGCACTGGTGACCGGCGCGAGTCGCGGCATCGGGCTCGGTTTCGTACGGGCGTTGATCGCGGATCCGGCCGTCGCGAACGTCTTTGCCGCCTGCCGCAGTCCGCGGACGGCCACCGAGCTCGACGTGCTCGCGCGGGCGCACGGCACGCGGCTGCGCACGCTGACGCTCGACGTTGCCGATGAGGCTTCGGTGGCCGCCGCCGCGGCGCAGACCGCCGGCGCGACCGCGCGCCTCGATCTGCTGATCAACTGCGCGGGTCTGCTTCACGAGACGCCTGCGCTCGCGCCGGAGCGCCGGCTGAGCGACGTCAACGCGCGCAATCTCGTGCGCGGTTTCGAGGTCCATGCCGTCGGTTTGGCGCTGCTCGCCAAGCACTTCGCGCCGCGGTTCGACCGCCGCGGGCGTGCCGTTCTCGCGAGCCTGTCCGCCCGGGTGGGCAGCATCGGCGACAACCGCCTCGGAGGCTGGTATGGCTACCGCGCATCCAAGGCGGCGCACAACATGATCCTGCGCAACCTTGCCATCGAGCTGCGCCGGCGCTCGCGCGGCGTCATCTGCGTGGCACTGCATCCGGGAACGGTGGACACGGACCTGTCACGACCGTTTCAGGCGAACGTGCCGGCCGAGCGGCTCTTCAGCGTGGAACGCGCCGTGCGCCAGCTTCTGGGCGTCATCGACGGCCTGAGCGAAGACAGCAACGGTTGCTTCTACGCCTGGGACGGTCAGGAGATTCCCTGGTAGCGTCTTGGACGTTGCGATGGACGCAGGCCGAACCGTCGCGCGCGTTCGAAGCAGCGTATCGCGAGTTCTTCGCCGCCCTCGCCGCGTGATGCATCGGGTATGACGCGAGCCCTCTCGGCAAGCGTGTCGGCACGTCGGCTCGGACTCACGTTCTCGCCGCAGAGGGCCCGGGGCATCGGCGATAGTCAGCAGAGATACGTCTCGGCCGTGAAATCGCGTTTCAGCCGCTCGCCGCGGCGACGAATGGCCCGGCACTCGCTCGGACTCTTGCGGGCAAGATTCTGCATCTGCAGCGCCATGCGCCGGTTGGACGCGAAGCGCTCGCGATGGCGCAGCAGGAAATCCCAGTAAAGCGTCGTGAACGGGCAGGCGTCGTCGCCCTCGGTCTTCTTGGGGTCGTAGCGACAGCCCCGGCAGTAATCGCTCATCCTGCTGATGTAGTTGCCGGAGGCGCAGTACGGTTTGGTGCCGACAATGCCGCCGTCGGCGTACTGGCTCATGCCGAGCACGTTGGGAGCCGATACCCAGTCGACGGCATCGATGTACAGCGACATGTGCCAGCGGTGCACCTCGTGGGGTCGCACGCCCAGAAGAAGGGCCAGTTGGCCGAGGACCATCAGGCGCTGGATGTGATGAGCGTACGCGTGCTCGATCAGCTGACCGACGCTCTCACGCACGCAGTTCATGTCGGTGTCGGCCGTCCACATGAAGGCGGGCATGGGCAGCTGTGCCCCCAGGGCATTGAGTTCCGCGTACTGCGGCATCTTCCACCAGTAGACGCCGCGGACGAACTCGCGCCACCCGAGAATCTGACGCACGAAGCCTTCGACCGCGTTGAGCGGTGCACGCCCCGCGGTGAGCGCGGCGAGCGCCGCGTCGATGGCCGTGCGCGGGTCCAGCAGGTGCAGGTTCAAAGCACTTGCCAGACGCGAGTGATAGAGGTACGGCTCGCCCGTTGCCATTGCGTCCTGGAATCGGCCGAAGTGCTCCAGGCGATGGTTCACGAAATCCTCGAGGGCGGCGGCGGCGTTCGCCGGCGTCACCGGATAGTCGAATCCCTCTGTCCGACCCGGATGCGTCGCAAAGCGTCGGGCCACCAGGGTCATTACTGCGCGAGTGATCCGGTCCGGCGCGAAGCCCTTGGGCGCGGGCACGCGGCCAGGCCCCTTCCGGCCGAAGCGCTCACGGTTGTCGGCGTCGAAGTTCCATCTGCCGCCGAGGGGTTGGTTGCCCTCGACGAGGACCTTTTCCCGCCGCCGCAAGTGGCGGTAGTAGTTCTCAAGCAGCAGCGACGCGCGGCCATCGGCGTAGGCCGCGAACGCGCCGCGGGTGTCGATGAAGTGCCGGTCCGTGCGCACCTCGAGCGGCGTCGCAAGCCGGTTTGCCGTCGCCTCGATCGCGTGCAGCACGCGCTGGTCGCCCGGCTCGCTCAGCACCACGCGGGAAGGCGTTGTCGACTCGATCCAGCGCGCCAGCTCGCCGGCAAGGGTCCCCCGGTTGTCTTGCGCGTCCAGCGCGACGTAGTGAACCCGCCGCCGGCGGCGGACGAGCTGGTCGCGAAAGTGACGCATGGCGGAGAAGAACAGCACCAGGCGCTTCTGGTGTTGGGGCACGTAAATGGCTTCTTCCTCGGCCTCGATCAGGAGCACCGCGTCGCGGCGCACATCGAAGCCGTCGAACGCCGCGCCGTCGATGTCGAGCTGGTCGCCGAGCACGAGCACGAGCTGCCGTGCGGGCGCGGCCGCGCGGGAGGGATCTGTCTGCTTCGGGGCGTTGCTGGGCATCGGCCTGGAGAGCGACGTTGGCCTCTCGGAGCACCGAAAGCCAGTCCGGGTTTCGGCGAATGTCTAGATTTTATTTAAACCAAATCCTGAGAAAAACTAAACAAGACCATAGCGTAGAGAGTGACGACATCGCGCTCCCTCTTTCCCGGCGGGGGCCGCCGCCGACGGCGGCGATGGCCTACCCCTTGTGGCTCGTGCCGCGGATCAACGCCGCGCGTTACGCCAACGATGCGCTTTCTCGCAGAGGGCCGGATTTGCGCGTGCGCGCCGCGCCGCTTATCGTAGAGAGGTCATGCCGACGCGTGAGCCACACCTGCCCGAGCGCCACCTGACGGAGAACGCCGCGCCGGCGCCGCCGTGGCGGGATCGTCGGGGCCAGGAATTTGCCGCGATACGGCGCCGCCGGCGCCACGCCCTCGCGACGGCCCGGAGCGCGGTGGTGTCGCTGCTGCTCGGCGGCTTGACGAGCGTTCTGCCGACCCACGCACGGGCGCAGGACACGGCGGCGCTGTGGCAGGCGCTACGCGGCGGGGGCCACGTGGCGCTCATGCGTCACGCTCTGGCGCCGGGGACCGGGGATCCCGCGGACTTCAGTCTCGACGACTGCGCCACACAACGTAATCTTTCTGACGGAGGCCGCCGCCAGGCGGTGCGCATCGGCGAGAGCTTCCGCCGCAACGGCATCGAGCGCGCGCGCGTTTTCTCGAGCCAGTGGTGCCGTTGCCGGGAAACCGCGCGGCTGATCGACCTCGGCACGGTGGCGCCGCTGCCCGCATTGAACTCGTTCTTCCAGCAGTGGGAGCACCGCGACAGCCGCACGCAGGCGCTCCGGCAGTGGCTGGCAACGCAGGATCTGTCGACGCCGATGGTGCTCGTCACCCACCAGGTCAACATCACCGCGCTGACGGGGCGTGGCGCGGCCTCGGGCGAGATCGTCGTCGTGGCCGTGGGCGACGGCGGCGTCGAGGCGCTCGGCGGCATCAAGCCCGACTGAGCGGGCGGGGGTGGCGTGCGGGTCGGCGCCCGGAACGTCTCGCAACGCACGCGGACGTGCGACAAGAAGCGGGTGAACCCGGCGCCGCGGCCGGATTCACCCGCGTGGGTGCATTACCGTCCCGGGGGGGTATAGCTCATTGATTTGTGCGTCGCCGCATCGACGTCTTCGACCGTGAGCAGCACGGTGGTCTTGATGCGCACCGATCCGGACGCACCGACGATCAGCGCGGCGGCGGCGGCGCTGACATTGTCCGGAACGTCCATGATGACGTACACGTCGGAGTCGCCGAAGGCGTAATACAGCGCCTCGAGTTTTCCGCCTACGCTCTCGGCCAGCTTCTCGATGGCGGCGCGGCGTTTGCTGCCCCCGTCCTTCATAAGGCCCTGCAGCCCCTCCTTCGTGTAACTCGCCTGGTACAGGTACTTTGGCATTCTTTGTATCCTCGTTTGTGGGTGATGCCGATTGGCGGCGCAATCGTAGCACCATTGCGCTGCGGCGAGTAATGCGATGTGCCACGACCGCGCCGCAGAGGGGTTAGGTCGACGGCCGAGCAGGCTCGGTTGACGGCGGCACGCGCCACGGGAAGAATCGCGCGGTGCAACTCAGGACCCCGGCATGAGGCATTGACTCGATGAAGGTGGTGGTGTTGGGCGCGGGCGTCATCGGCTGCGCGGTGGCCTATTACCTGTCGCTGCGCGGCATTGCGGCGACCGTGGTCGAGACACGGGGTGTGGCGTGCGCGGCGTCGGGCAAATCCGGCGGCTTTCTGGCCAAGAACTGGTGCGACGGACAGCCCCAGGAGCAGCTTGCGTGCGAGAGTTTCGATCTGCATGCCGACCTGGCCGCTAGCCTCGGCGGCGATTACGGCTATCGCCGCCTCACCACGCTCGCGCTGGCCGTGTCGGCCCGGCGCTCGCTGCGCGCGTTCGAAGGTCTCACGCGCCCCTTATGGCTCGACGGCGATTGCGCGGTGCGCGGCGTGCTGGGCGACGGCTCGACGACCGCGGCGCTGGAGCCCGCCGGCTTCACCCGGGCGCTACTCGAGGCGGCCCGGGCCAACGGCGCGCGCCTGCATCTGGGCACCGCCGAGGGCATCGCGCTCGACGCGGCGCGCCGCCGGGTCACTGCCGTGCTCGTCGATGGCGAGCGTGTCGAGGCCGACGCCGTCGTCGTGGCGATGGGCCCCTGGTGTCGCCGCGCGGCGTCGTGGTTGCCGCTGCCCGCGGTGCACGCCACGAAGGGGCACAGCATCATACTGCGGACGGAGCCGGGCGCGGCCGCGCAGGCATTGTTCCTGGAGTACGAGGACGAGCGCGGCGGGTGGCACGGGCCGGAGGTCGTGCCGCGCAGCGATGGCGAGGTCTACGTGTGTGGCTTCGGCGACGACACTCCGCTTCCGGAATCGCCGGCCGACGTGCACGCGGAAGAACGTACCTGCCGGCGTCTGCACTCGGTGGCGAGTCGTCTGTCGAGCGCGCTCGGCGCGGCCCGCATCGAGCGCCGGCAAGCGTGCTACCGGCCGGTCTGCGCCGATGCCATGCCGATCATGGGTGCGGTGAGCGGCGTGGCCGGCGCGTTCGTCGCGGGCGGCCACAACTGCTGGGGGATGCTCAACGCGCCGGGCAGCGGCTATGCGATGGCGGAGCTCATCGCCGAGGGCGAGTCGCGGCGCATCGACCTGACCCCGTTCGCGCCGGATCGCCTGCCGCGCGGCAACGCGTTCGGTTCCTGACGCCGACGCGTCGCCGACGGCGGCGGCGTCGACGGGCCACGTCGCCATCGCCGCCGGTTCGGGCGCGGTCGGCACCCTCGTTTCACGGACATCGCTTGGCGGCGCGCCGGGTCGCTGGCTTCGGTCGATGCTCCCGTGTGCTCAAATCTCAGCGATCTCGAAGCACGTTGCCCCGTCGCGCCACGCAGCCCGGCGTGCGTCGGCGTCGATGCCGATTTGGCGTCGGGCTGCGTCCGTGCCGGCCGCCGCCCCGATCTTCGTCCGCGCTGCCCGGGGACCGATTCGTGCGTTCGTCGACCTGTCGGGGCATCGGGCTGGACACGGTGTCGTACAAGTTTTGTAAATAACCATCCAGATCGAGGAAAATTTATAATATCAAGTAAAACATATATTTATATGGGTTCTCGATTGGTAGGCAAAATCTTCTTGACCGATTGCGACCTATCTTGTACAAAGTGCGTACAGGTTTGATACAAGTCACCGACAGATCGATGACACCGACAGGACCCGGCATCTCCGAGCTCTACCCGATCGGCACCGTGGCACGGCGCACCGGCGTCAACCCCATCACGCTGCGGGCCTGGGAGCGCCGCTACGGCCTGGTCAAGCCGCACCGTACCGCGGCGGGGCACCGGCTCTACGGTGAGCAGCACATCGCCCTCATTCAGGAAGTGCTGCGCCTGGTCGAGGAGGGCGTGCCCATCAGCCGGGTCCGCGACGCTTTGGCCCTGCAGGACATGGCGCCCGCGCAGGTCGAATCCGTGTCCGGGGACGTGTGGCGGGAGCACTGCGATAAGATGATCGAAGCCGTCGGCGCCTTCGACGAGGAGGGCCTCGAGGAGCGCTACAACGAGGTCATGTCGCTCTATCCGGTGGACGTGGTCAATCGCCGCCTGCTGCTGCCGCTGCTGCGCGCCCTCGGTGAGCGCTGGGACCGGCAGGAGAGCGGTGTGGCCGAGGAGCATTTTTTCGCCGCCTATATCCGCAACAAGCTCGGGGCGCGTTTTCACCATCGCAACCGTCGGGGCAGCGGGCCGCTGCTGGTGACGGCCTGTATCGAGGGCGAGCGGCACGAGATCGGCCTGCTGCTGTTCTCGCTGAGCGCCCACGACCGCGGTTTCCGCATCGTCCTGCTCGGCGCCGACATGCCGCTCGTCGCGCTCGCCCCGGTCGCCGCCCGCACGCGCTGCGACGGGCTCGTGCTGTCAGGCTCGGTGGAGCCGGCGTCGCACGTGCTCGCACAGGCGCTGCCGGCGCTGGTGAGAAACGTGAGCGTGCCGGTTTTTCTCGGCGGGCGCACGGCGAGTCGTTGCCGCGAGGCGATTGCGAACGCCGGCGCGATCCCGCTCGGGGAGGATCTGGTGCTCGGGCTGAAGACCGTTCGCCACACCCTCGAGCAGAAGCCAACGCGCTGAAACCACCACCGACCCCGCAAACGAGCAGTAAAAGGCACGCATGAACGCAGTGGCGCAACTTGCATTCGGGCTCACCGAGCAGGGTTTCGTACCCGACGCCCTGGTGCGCGTGGGTATTCGCCGCCTGGTGGAGGCGCGCCTGCGCGAGATCCACGCCGCGGACTGCGAAACGGCCGCCGTGGGGCAGCTTACCCACCTTCGCGACATGGCCACGGCCGCCATCGCGCCGCTGCCGCAGCGCGCCAACGCGCAGCACTATGAGTTGCCGGCGGCTTTCTTCGCGGCAGTGCTGGGCGCGCACCGCAAGTACAGCTGCTGCCACTGGCCGCAGGGCGTGGAAACGCTGGACGAGGCGGAGGCCGCCGGTCTCGCCGCCACCTGTGAACGCGCCGGCCTGCAGGACGGCATGGATATTCTGGAGCTCGGCTGCGGATGGGGCTCGCTCAGCCTGTGGATGGCGAGCCGCTATCCGGCAAGCCGCGTGACCGCAGTCTCCAATTCACACTCCCAGCGGTCCTGCATCGAGGCGCAGGCGGCCGAGCGGGGGATCGGCAACCTGACGGTGCTGACGCGTGACATCAACGAGTTCGACATCGGGCAGACCTTCGATGCCGTGGTGTCCGTGGAGATGTTCGAGCATGCGCGCAACTGGGCCCGCCTTTTCGACAAGGTGAGCAGCTGGCTCAGACCGCACGGGCGTTTTTTCATGCACATCTTCGTTCATCGGGCGGTTCCCTATGCTTTCGAGGACAACCACGCCACGGACTGGATGAGCCGCCACTTCTTCTCCGGCGGCATGATGCCGAGCGACGATCTTCCGTTGTTCTTCCAGGACCGGCTCGAGCTCAAGGAACGCTGGCGCTGGGACGGGACGCACTACGAGAAGACCGCCAACGCCTGGCTGGCGAACATGGATGCCAGCAAGACCGAGCTGTGGCCGTTGTTCGAGCAGACCTACGGCCGCGATTTCGCACGTCTCTGGTGGACGCGCTGGCGCCTTTTCTTCATGGCCTGTGCCGAGCTGTTCGGCTACGACGACGGCCAGCAATGGTGGGTGAGCCACTACCTCTTCGGCCGACGGGGCTGAAGGGCGGGAGCAGTCATGGCGACCTTGGTCAACATACTCGCCTTTCAGGTCGGTTGGCTCGCCTGCGTGTGGGGCGGTGCGTCGCACAGGCCCTGGCTGGGCACCGGGATCGCCGCCATCGTCATCACCTTGCACCTGTGGCGGGCCGCGCACGCCCGCAGGGAATTCGTGCTGATCGTTATCGCGGGGGCGCTCGGCCTTGCGTGGGACAGTGCGCTGGTGTCGGCGGGCCTTCTCAACTACCCCTCGGGAATTCTGCTCGACGGCACGGCGCCGCACTGGATCGTCGCGCTGTGGATGATGTTTGCGACCACCCTCAACGTTTCCCTGCGCTGGCTCAAGAATCGCCCGCTGACGGGCGCGTTGGCCGGTGCAGTGGCGGGACCCGTCGCGTACTGGGCGGGGAGCCGACTCGGCGGTGTCGAGTTCCTCGAGCCGTTGCCGGCAACGGTTGCGCTGGCGGTCGGCTGGGCCGTTGCCCTGCCGGCGCTGATGACGTGCGCCAAGCGTTTCGACGGCACCACCCTGCGCGTGGCGCACGCCTGAGGGTTCGGCAGCGATGAGCCTCGACTGGGTTACTTACGGCGGGGGGCTGGGTGTCGTGATGGTGATGGCCGTCGCGACCTGGCTGATCAGCATCCCGAAGCGGGACGTCAGCATCGTCGACAGCGTCTGGTCGCTCATGTTCCTCGCTGCTGGGTGGTGGTACTGGGCGGGCGCCCCCGCGCACACGACGCGAGCCGGCATCGTGCTCGTCCTGCTCAGCCTTTGGGCCCTGCGACTGTCCGTCTACATCATGTGGCGCAACCGCGGCGAGGGCGAGGATCGCCGCTACCAAGAGATCCGACGCAACAACGAGCCCCACTTTGCGCTCAAGAGTCTCTACGTCGTTTTCGCCCTGCAGGCCGTGCTCGCCTGGATCGTGTCGCTGCCCCTGGCGGCCGCCATCGGCGGGAGGGCGCCCCTCGGATTGCTCGATCTCGCGGGCGCGGCGCTGTGGTTAGGCGGCATGGTCTTCGAGGTCGTGGGAGACTGGCAGCTCGCCCGCTTCAAGTCCCGCGCCGAGAACCGCGGTCGCGTCCTCGACCGGGGGTTGTGGCGATACACCCGTCATCCCAACTACTTCGGCGAGTTCTGCATTTGGTGGGGATTCTTTCTCATGGCGGCGTCCGCGGGCGCCTGGTGGGCGGTGATCGCGCCGCTGCTGATGTCGTTCCTGCTGCTCAGGGTGTCCGGCGTGGTCCTGCTGGAAAAGGACATCGCCGAGCGGCGCCCCGCGTACCGCGATTACATCCAAAACACCAACGCCTTCTTTCCGGGTCCACGCCGAGCCGGTGCCGTGAGGGGCGTGAGTGAGGAGAGCACACAGTGAGCATCTGGCGAGTGGCATTGGCCACCGTGATGATGAGCGCCATCGCGGCGCCGACGCAGGCGGCTTCGAAAGAGTGGCGCTTCAAGGTCTACCTGGACGAGAAAGAGATCGGCTATCACCACTTTCGCCTCGCCTCTCAGGGCGGCGCGACGCACCTGAGCAGTGAGGCCGAGTTCGAGGTCAAGTTCCTGTTCGTCAAGGCTTACGACTACGCCCATCGCAACGAGGAGATCTGGAACGGAACCTGCCTTGCACAGCTGCACTCGAGCACCGACGACAATGGTACGCCCTACAACGTCGAAGCGTCCCTGCAGCGCGAGAGCTTCGTGGTCAGGACCCCGGGCCGCCGGGAGCAGCTATCCGGCTGTGTTCGCTCCTTCGCCTACTGGTCGCCCGAAGCGCTGCGCAATGTCGATCGTCTGCTCAACCCCCAGACCGGCGAGTACGTTTCGGTGCGGCTGCACTACCTCGGTCGCGACTCGGTGGACGCGGGCGGTGCGTCCGTGAGCGCGGATCGCTACCGGCTCGAGGGCACGGATCTTTCCATCGATCTGTGGTATGCAGGCGGCGAGGAGTGGGTTGCGCTCGAGTCGCAGGCGGCGAACGGCGCCCGCCTGCGCTACCGAATCCCCTAGCGGCGCGGGCGCATGCTCACGCGAGCGAGATGTGCCGTGGCCGCCCTGGCGCTGATGCTGGGAGCCTGCCGTAGCGTTGGCGAGCCCATCGCCACCGTGGAAAGCGTCGACCTTCCCCGCTTCATGGGCGAATGGTATGTCATCGCCAGCATACCGACTGCTCTGGAGAAGAACGCTTTCAACGCGCTCGAGTCGTACCGGCTTGGCGCGGACGGGACGGTGAAAACAACCTTCACGTTCCGCGAAGGGGGCTTCGACGGCGCCACCAAGACCTACCGGCCCACGGGGTTCGTCCGCGACCGGCGCAGCAACGCCGTGTGGGGGATGCAGTTCATCTGGCCGATCAAGGCCGACTACCGCATCGCCTATCTCGACGAGGCATATTCACGGACCATCATCGCCCGCAACCGGCGCGATTACGTGTGGATCATGGCACGCAGCCCGAACGTAGATGCGCGAGAGTATGACGAACTCGTCAACATCGTGAGCGGTCTCGGCTATGACGTCACCAAGCTGCGCCGCGTGCCCCAGCGCTGGAACTAGCCGGAGGAACCGCCCGCTCATGCACAACGCCATGCAGACTCTGCGCCGATGGGTCGACAGTGGCGTCACGCCCTGTGCACAGGAGGACGCGTCGGGCCTGCGTCGGATAGATTGGGTACGGACCGTACCGTTCATGGCGCTGCACCTGGCCTGCTTGGGCGTCGTGGCGGTGGGCTGGAGCCCCTTCGCCGTGGGCGTCGCCGTGGCACTGTACGCGCTGCGCATGTTTGCGATCACCGGCTTCTATCACCGCTACTTTTCCCATCGGGCGTTCCGCACCTCACGCGGCATGCAGTTGCTGTTTGCGCTGGCCGGCGCGGCGGCTGTGCAGCGAGGCCCGCTGTGGTGGGCTTCCCACCACCGCCACCACCATGCCAATTCCGATCATGCGTCGGATCAGCATTCTCCAGAGCAGCATGGATTTTTCTGGAGCCATATCGGTTGGTTCCTGTCGCGTGCCAACTTCGCCACGCGCGGAGAATGGGTGCGCGATCTGGCGCGTTATCCGGAGCTTCGTTTTCTCGACCGCTTCGACATCGTCGTGCCGCTCGCGCTGGCCGCGGGCCTGTTCGCAGCGGGCGAGTGGCTGGCGGCGGTCGCGCCCGGGCTGGGCACGAACGGGTGGCAGCTGCTGGTCTGGGGCTTTGCGATCTCCACAGTGGTGCTCTATCACGCGACCTTCACCATCAACTCTCTCGCGCATCGGGTTGGCCGTCGCCGCTACGCCACCAATGACTCGAGCCGCAACAACTGGCTGCTCGCGCTGCTCACCTTCGGCGAGGGATGGCACAACAACCATCACCACTATCCCGGCGCCGCCCGCCAGGGGTTCAGGCCGTGGGAGGTGGACCTGACATACTACGGTCTGTGCGCTCTGCGAGGGTGCGGGCTGATCTGGGGCCTGCGGCCGGTTCCGGCACGCTTGCGCGATGCACGACCGGAGCCCGGGCGAACCGGGCCGGCCTCCTAGGTATCGCCGGGGCATCGAGGTGAGGGTTGCAATCGTGGGCAGCGGTATCGCCGGCAACGTGGTCGCCCGCACCCTCGCGCGCGAGCACGAGATCACGGTGTTCGAGGCCAACGACTACGTCGGCGGACACACTCAGACCCACGAGGTCGAGCTGGACGGCACACCCTATGCCGTCGACACCGGGTTCATCGTCTTCAACGACCGGACCTACCCCAACTTCACACGGCTGCTGAGCGAGCTCGGCGTCGCAGCGAAACCGAGCACGATGAGCTTCAGCGTCAGGTGCGAGCGCAGCGGCGTCGAATACAACGGCACGAGCCTGAACACGCTGTTCGCGCAGCGGCGTAATCTTCTGCGGCCGTCGTTTCACCGAATGCTCCGGGACATACTGCGCTTCAACCGGGAGGCCCGGACTTTGCTCGACGATCCGGGCGCCATGCTCACCCTGGGCGATTATCTTGAGAGCGGCGCTTACGGGCGCGAGTTCATCGAGCACTACATCATTCCCATGGGGGCGGCGATCTGGTCGGCGGATCCGGCTCAGATGTACGGTTTTCCGGCCTGCTTCTTCGCGCGGTTCTTCGACAACCACGGTATGCTCAGCGTGAACGACAGGCCGCAATGGTACGTAGTGCAGGGCGGCTCGCGCAGCTACGTAGAGCCCCTGATCGCGCCGTTTCGCGAGCGCATCCGCTTGGGCTGTCCGGTCGTCGAGGTCCGGCGCCTGCCGGAGCGTGTCGCCGTGCGCGCCCGGGGCGGAGAGCCGGAGTACTTCGACTTCGTCTTTCTCGCCTGCCACAGTGATCAGGCTCTGGCCCTGCTCGGCGAAGCGACCCCCCTCGAGCGCGAGGTGCTCGGGGCCATTGCCTACCAGGAAAACGACGTCGTGCTGCACACCGATGAGGGGCTGCTGCCGCGCCGCGCACGCGCCTGGGCGGCGTGGAACTATCACGTGCTGAAGACCGAGACCCGGCGCGTTGCCGTTACCTACAACATGAACATCCTGCAGGGGTTGGACGCGCCGTCGACCTTCTGCGTTACCCTGAATCATGCCGGCGCCATCGACCCGCAGCGCGTGCTCAAGCGCATCCGTTACGCGCACCCGGTGTTCACGCCGCGGGCCGTCAAGGCCCAGGCACGACAATGGGAGGTGAACGGCGTCAACCGGACCTTCTTCTGCGGCGCCTACTGGCGCAACGGCTTTCACGAAGACGGTGTCGTCAGCGCTCTTAATGCGGTGCGGCACTTCAAAGACCGACTCGTTCATGACGAACAGCTGCATCTACGTCGGGCGAGTTAGGCATCGCCGCATGGCGCCGGTAGGGCGGGAATTTCGCTACCGGCTGTTCATGATGTGTCTCGATCTGGACGAGCTGCCGCAGCTGTTCGACCGTTACTGGCTCTGGTCGGCCGAGCGGCCCAGCCTGGCGCGGTTTCGCCGGAGCGATCATCTCGGCGACGAGCGCAAGGCTCTGAAGGAGGCGGTCTGCGACCTGGTGGAGAGGGAGACCGGTCGCCGACCCGCGGGGCCGGTGCGTCTGCTTACGCACCTGCGTTACTTCGGCTACGGATTCAACCCGGTCAGCTTCTACTACTGCTTCGACGCCCGGGGCGAAGAGGTCGAGCACATCGTGGTCGAGGTCAACAACACTCCCTGGAACGAGCAGCACTGCTACGTTCTGAGCGAAAGACAGAACGTGGGCACGCCGCGGCACAAGCGCTTCGTCTTTGCAAAATGTTTCCACGTCTCACCGTTCATGGATATGGATATGGGCTATGACTGGCGGTTCACGTCCCCCGGCGAGAAGCTGGCAGTGCACATGGAGAACCGCAAGGACGGCCACAAGCTCTTTGACGCGACGCTGCGGCTGGAACGCCGCGCGCTGACCGGCCGGGCGCTGGCCCGCGTGCTGACTGTCTACCCCCTGATGACACTGAAGGTGATTGCGGCGATCTACTATCAGGCGCTGTGCCTGTGGCTCGCTCGCGTGCCTTTCTTCGCTCACCCGGACAAAAAGGAGGCGCCCCAGGCGGCGAGCCCGAGATGAAAGCCACCATCATTCCTGCCGCATCGACGGAAACGACCCGGGAGCGCGCTCGCGCTCTCGATCGCGTCGCACGCGCCGGCGTCCTGGCGCGGCTGCGGCACCTGCGCGAGGGGGAGATCGTTCTGGTCGAGGGGCGGCGGACGAGCACTTTCGGCGCGGTCACGGACGACTTTCCGGAGCGCTGCGTCATCCACGTCGACGACCCTCGCTTCTTCGCCGATGTCGCCTTCGGCGGAACCATCGGCGCCGGGGAGGCCTACACGAGCGGCTTCTTCCGTTGCTCGGACCTCACTGCCGCGGTGCGCATCCTCGTTCGCAACCGCGACGTGATGGACAGCATCGACGGCGGTCTCGCCCGGATCTTGCTGCCTGCGCACAAGCTGTTTCACTGGCTCCACCGGAACACCCGCGCCGGAAGCCGGCGCAACATCGCGGCCCACTATGATCTCGGCAACGACATGTTCGCGCTTTTTCTCGACGAGACCATGATGTACTCAGCGGGAATCTTCGAGACACCTGAGGCTTCGCTACACGACGCGTCGGTGGCGAAGCTCGAGCGCATCTGCCGCAAGCTCGAGCTCGCGCCCACCGACCACGTCGTCGAAATCGGCACCGGGTGGGGCGGTTTTGCCATTCATGCGGCGCGTCACTACGGTTGTCGGGTCACGACCACCACGATCTCACGCGAGCAGCACGAACTTGCGCTCGAGCGCATTCAGGCGGCCGGCCTGCAGGATCGGATCACCGTGCTGCTCGAGGACTACCGCACACTCGAAGGCCGATTCGACAAGCTGGTCTCCATAGAGATGATCGAAGCCATCGGTCGACGCTACTTCGACACGTACTTTCGCAAGTGCAGTGATCTGCTCAAGCCGCACGGTATGATGCTGCTGCAGGCCATAACCATTGCCGATCAGCGTTTCGAAGCCGCCGCCCGCAGCGTGGACTTCATCCAGCGATACATCTTCCCCGGCAGCTGCATACCGTCGGTGGCGGCGATGACGGACTCGATGGCGCGGGTCACGGACATGCGGCTGTTTCACCTCGAGGACATCGGCCCGCATTACGCTACCACCCTGCGGGCGTGGCGGTCGCGCTTCATGCGCAACGCGGGCGAAGTGCTGAAGCTGGGCTATCCGCAGAGCTTCCTGCGGCTGTGGGAGTTCTATCTCTGCTACTGCGAAGGCGGTTTCATGGAGCGCTGCATCGGCGACGTGCAGATGCTGCTGACGAAGCCGCGCTGCAGCGTCGCGCCCCTGCTGCCCGAGTTGCAACGGCCCCGCGCGGGCGTCGTGCTCGGCTGAGCTCGGAGACGCGCGCGCCCGCGCTCTCCCGCGACGCGGCCTGCGGCGGCGAAGGTTGGGTCACGCTGCGCCGGTTGCGGCGCCCCGTGCGGCCTCGGCGAGCACGTGCCGGCCGCGCAGCATTTCCTCGAGTCCGCCGAAGTTGCACATGTAGTGACCGCCGTAGCCGGTCGTCTCGATGCGCGAGAACAGGTCCGCGAAATCGATGATGCCCTCGCCGGGAAACATGTGCACCTCGTACTCGCCGTTGTTGTCGGCCAGCCGCACCTCGCCGCAGCGCGACATCGGCAGCGCCTCGATGAACCCCGAGATGCCCTCGGGTTCGAGCGTCGCGTGATTAACCGTGAAAGACCAGCCGAGGCTCGGTGAGTCGATGCGATCGAAGAAGTAGAGGCATTCCTCGATGCTGTGGGCCAGGTAGTGCACCTCGGCCCGGTCCGGCTCCCAGTTGAGGTTCTCCAGCAGCAGTTTGGCACCCGCACGCTCGGCGCGCTCCGTTATGCGCTTGAGCCGATCCAGGGCAGCGACGAGGCGTCGCTGCCGATCGCCGAAGTGAAAGCCGCCGTGAACGATGATCCACTCGGCCCCCAGGCGCCGGGAGAGCTCGACGTACGCGTTCAGGTACCGATCGGCCGCTTCGTTGACGAACGGCGAGATCTCGGCGGTGTTTACGCTCGAGAGCGTGTGCAGCCCGAGATGCAGCCCGGCCTGTTCGCACTGCTCGCGGATGCGTCCGCAGGTCGCCGCGTCGAAGCGTTCCAGGGCGTTGGGGGCTACATCCACCTCGGCGTCGATATAACGCAGCCCGTGCGACCGGGCCCACGCGATCCCTTCCTCGAGGGCGACCTTGGCCTGAATGTCAATACCGATTCGCTCTACGAATTGCATGGATACTCCTGCCGGTCCGGCGCCGGCGCCTCGGGCGCTGCGGCCGTGAAACGCCACGCTCTGAGCCCGGGCGCTTCGAATCGTCGGCGCTGCGTGCTTCCAATGTTACGGGCGGGAGTATAATCTAGAGTTCGCCGCCCGGAAAAAAGAGCTCCATGGCGACGGCATCGAAGGACCGTGCCGGTCACGCCGGTCGACCGAGCGCATACCGTCGCCGTCATCGAATGCCCCGATCCCGGGCCGGCAATCCAGGCGAAGGGCGACATCGACACGTCGCCCCGAGCGTTTGCGCACTTCGTCAATGACTGCAGGAGGAAAGTGATGAGATTCACGCGAATTGCCAGTGCCGCCATCGTGAGCGTGCTCGCCACGATGTTCGTGGCGTCCGGCGCCTACGCCGAGGCGCTCAAGCTCAGGCTCTCGGTGGAGAGCACGCCCGGCGCCTCCACCCAGCACATGCTGGCGTCGTTCCGGGATGCGTTGAAAGCCGAGCTTGGCGACGCGGTGGATATCGAGTTCTTCGACAGCGGCACCCTCGGCGACGAGATCGTGCACATGCAGCAGGTGCGCACCGGCCAGCTCGACGTCATTCCCATCGGCTCCGACGCGGTGCAGCTCGACTCGAAATGGGCGGTGTTCGACATTCCTTTCCTGTTCGCCGACAGAGACGCGGTCGCGCGGGTGCTCGACGGGGATATCGGGCGCCAGCTCGACGAGTCGTTCCAGAAGAGCGCCGGGCTCAAGGTGCTGGGCTTCGGCGAGATCGGCTTCCGCAACATCTCCAACAACGTACGACCCGTGAAGGTGCCGGAGGATCTCAAAGGTCTCAAGCTGCGCACCCCGGGCAGCAAGACGCGCATCCTCTCCTTCGAGATGCTCGGTGCGTCGCCCATCAAGATGAACATCGGCGAGGTGTATCTCGCGCTGCAGCAGGGAGTCGTGGACGGCCAGGAAAATCCGCTCAGCAACATTCGTAAGTGGTCCTGGTACGAGGTACAGAAGTACATCTCCATGTCCCGCCATGTCTACACGCCGATCACCTTCGTGATGAACCTCGATCGTTATCGCTCGCTCAGCGACGAGCAGCGCGCCGCCGTGGACCGTGCCGCCCGTTCCGCCGTGCTCGCGAGCCGCCAGTACGGCGTCGACAACGACGCCAAGCTGGTGGCGGAGATCAAGGACCTCTCCAAAGGCAAGGTGGCTTTTAACGAGATCGACTCGCCTGCCTTCAAGGCCGCGGCGAAGCCCATCGCCGTGGAGATCGGCAAGATCGCCGGCGAGGATTTCACCTCCGCGGTGATGGCCGCCGTTCAATAGCCGCTTGCGTGTCGACCCCGGGAGCGGCCTGTCCGCCCCGGGGTCGCAGCGTTCGAGATTCGCCGCGTGCACGAAGAGCAGAACGCCGCACCCGCGGGCGGTGCGTCCGGGCGTCCGCCGGACGACCTCGCCGAGCAGATCGGCGACGCCACCCGCGAGCAGGAGCTCGCGGACCCGGATGCCGGGATCGGCACGCTCGGCCGGGCCGTCAATCGCATCGTCGAGGTCATCGGCGTCGCCGTCCTCGTGACCATCGTCGCGACGATCTTCGTCAATGCGTTCGGCCGTTATGCCTTCGACGCCCACCTGCTGTGGGCGGAGGAGCTGGTCCTGCTGCTCATGCCCTGGCTCGCCGTGACGGGAACCTTTCTCGCCGTGCGCCGCGGAACGATGATCCGTATCGATTTCTTCTTCGAGCGACTTCCGGTTGCTTTACGCAGGCCGCTGGCGCTGCTCGGTTACGGCCTGTGCGTCGCGATGTTCTGCTTTCTGGGGGTCATCTCCACGCAGTTCGTCTCCCTGTTCGGTGCCGACCCGAGCCCCTACCTCGACATCCCCACCGGCTGGTCCACGGTGGCGCTGGCCTTGGGCGGCTTCGCCGCCGCCGGTGCTTTTCTCGGGGTGCTGACGAGCGAGCTTCTTTCGCTGGCCCGGGGGCGCGGGTCGCAGTGAGCGCCACGTTGAGCCGCCGGCGCCGCGCTCGTCGGGACGGAGCCCCGCAATGACGGGCGCGACCGTCTCCATCGCGCTGCTGTGCGCTCTGCTGATGATTCGCGTGCCCATGCTGGTGGCCATTGCCACGGCCGTCGTCGTCAACTTCTACTTCTCCGGTGCGTGGGCGCTTACCCTGCCGCAGACGATGATGTCGGGCATGAACCGGTTTGTGCTGGTGGCGTTGCCCCTGTTCGTGCTGGCCGGCGGCCTCATGAACGCCGGCGGGATCTCGGCGCGACTGTTCGAGTTCGCGAGGGCCACGGTGGGCTGGCTGCGCGGCGGCCTGGCTCACGTCAACGTGCTCACCAGCATGTTCTTCGGCGGCATGATCGGCTCCTCGACCGCCGATCTGGCCGGAACGGGCTCGATCGTCATCCCGGCGATGAAGAAGAACGGCTACCCGGCGGATTTTTCCGCCGCGGTGACCGCTTCGTCCGCCGGCATCGGCCCGATGATCCCGCCGAGCTCGCCGATGATTCTTTACTCCGCCGTGACCGGTACCTCGCTCGGCGCGCTGTTCCTCGCGGGCCTGATCCCGGGCATCCTGCTCGGGCTCAGCATGATGGGCATCGTCGCCATCCTCGCGCGGCGTCGCGGCTGGAAGCCGTATGCGGCATTTTCCGCCGCGGGGGTGCTGCACGCCGGAAAGCGCGCGCTGTTGTCCTTCGGATTACCCGTGATCATCGTCGGCGGCCTCGTGGTCGGAGCCTTCACGCCCACGGAGGCCGGCGCCTTCGCGGTGGTGTATGCCCTCGCGCTCGCGATGTTCGTCTACCGTCGCCTGTCCCTGCGCGAGCTCTACCGGGTTCTGGTGAACGCCGTGCAGCTCACCGGGGAGCTTCTCATCATCGTGAGCCTCTCGTTTGCGCTCGGCGCCGGGCTCACCAACGCCCATGTGCCCGAAGCGCTGGTTGTGATCATCGACTTCGTCGCCATCGGTGACATCGAGTACCTGCGCATACTCGCCATGGTGATTCTGGCCATCATCGCGGGCATGGTTCTCGATCCGCTCATCCCGGTGCTGCTGCCGATTATTTTGCCCACGCTGATCGCCTACAACATCGATCTTGTCCACTTCGGCGTGCTGATGGTGATCGCCGTGGTCATCGGTCAGGTCACGCCCCCGATGGCCATCGCGTTGTTCATATCGGGTCGAATTGCCGAGGTCGACCAGATGAAGGTCCTGCATGCCAACACGCCGTTCTTCATCGGTATCCTGCTGTTCATGCTGCTCGCCATCGCAGTTCCCGAGATGGCCACGTGGCTGCCGTCGGTCATGCGCGAGTGACCGGCTCGGCACGCCGCCGCTGAGGTTGACTGGGAAAGGGGGTTCGCATGCTGTTTGCGTTATACGTACTCGATGCTCCGGGCATGACGGAGAAGCGCCTCGAGCTGCGCGCGGATCAGTACGCGCACCTGGCCACGGTGGAGGATCGGATGCTGACCGGAGGGCCGCTGCTCGCCGACGACGGCGAGACCATGCTCGGCAGTCTGCTGGTCATCGATTTTCCGGATCGGGCCGCAGCCGAGGCGTGGCTCGCCGAGGCGCCGTTCACGAAGGCAGGCGTTTTCGGCGCCTCCCGCATCCATCCCTACAAGCAGAACTGGCCGCGCCGCGGCGGCTGACAGCGCGCCGCGAAGCCCCGGCGCCGCGGCGCGGGCCGGTCTATGGCGCGCGCCGTTTCCCTTCTGCATAATGCCGCGGCATCATGACCCGCGACCAGATCGTTCTGTTTACGCTGCTGTTCTTCGTCTTCGCGCTGCTGATCTGGGGGCGGTGGCGTTATGACATCGTCGCCTTCTGCGCTTTGCTGGCGGCGCTGGTGTCCGGCGTGGTCCCGGTCGATCACGCGTTTTCCGGCTTCGGTCATCCGGCGACGGCCGTCATCGCGTTGGTGCTCGTCGTGAGCCGCGGCTTGTCGAACTCGGGAGCCATCGAGCTCATCGCCCGCTACGTCATCAAGGGTACGCGCAGCGTGAGCGCCCACATCGGCGTTCTCGCCGGCGTCGGCGCGGCGCTTTCGGCAGTGATGAACAATGTCGGCGCGCTGGCGTTGCTGATGCCGCTCGACCTGGAGGCGTCGGCCGGGGCCAAGCGCAGTCCCGCGCTGACGCTCATGCCGTTGTCGTTCGCGACGATCCTCGGCGGTCTCGTGACGCTGATCGGTACGCCGCCCAATATCATCATCGCCGCTTTCCGTGCCGACGCCTTGGGCGAGCCGTTCTCGATGTTCGACTTCACTCCGGTCGGCGCCGTGTGCGCCGTGACCGGCCTGATCTTCGTCATGCTCATCGGCTGGAGGCTCATCCCGGCCGCCCGCGGTAAACACGACTCCGCCCGCGAGCTCTTCGAGCTCGAGGCCTACATCGCCGAGCTGCGCGTGACCGAGGACTCGCCCGCCATCGGCAGGCGCGTGGGAGAGCTCGACGAGGTTGCCGAGGACAGCGGCGTGACGGTCCTCGGCCTGGTGCGACGGGGTCAGCGTCTCGCGGGTGCGGCGCGTCGCGCCGAGATCCAGGCGGGCGACCTGCTGGTGGTGGAGGCCGACCCCAAGGCGATCGAGAAAGTCGTCGGTGCGCTCGGGCTCGAGTACGCCCGACCGGACAGGGACAAGGGCGAGTCGGCGCGCGACGATCTGTCGCTGGCGGAGGTCGTGGTCCCCGTCGGCGCGCGCATCGAGGGCCGCACCGCGCTGTCCCTGCGTCTGCAGTCGCGTCACGACGTGACCCTGCTCGGCGTCTCGCGCCAGGGTCAGCGCTTTCGCGAGCGCGTGCGCCGACTGGAGATCCGCGCCGGCGACGTGCTGCTGCTGCTCGGGCCGAACGAGCGTCTCGCCGACGTCGTGCTGTGGCTGGGATGCCTGCCGCTCGCCGAACGGGGGCTGCAGGTGCTGCGGCGCGAGAAGACGTGGCTGACGGTCGCCATCTTCGTTGTCGCCATCGCCCTGGCGAGCTTGGGTGTGCTGAATCTGCCGGTGGCTCTGGCATGTGCCGCGGCGCTGATGGTACTGCTCAACGTCGTGCCGCTGCGCCAGCTCTACGAGTCGGTGGAGTGGCCCGTGATCGTGCTGCTCGGCTCACTGATTCCCATCGGCGTCGCCCTGGAGACGAGCGGCAGCACCGGATTGCTGGCCGGGGCCATCGTCGCTCTGGCCGAGGGCTACTCGCCGGCGGTGGTGCTCACCCTGCTCATGATCGTCACCATGACCCTGTCCGACGTCATGAACAACACCGCGACGGCCGTCATCGCCGCCCCGGTCGCTCTCGACGTCGCCGCGCGGCTCGGCGTCAGCGCCGACCCTTTCCTGATGGCCGTGGCGGTGGCGGCCTCCTGCGCCTTTCTCACGCCCATCGGCCACAAGAACAACACGCTCATCATGGGGCCGGGCGGCTATCGCTTCGGCGACTACTGGCGCATGGGGCTGCCGCTCGAGGTGCTCATCGTTGCCGTCGGCGTGCCCACGATTCTCGTCGTGTGGCCTTTCTGAGCCGCGGCGCCTTGCGCCGTGCGGCGCGGTCACAGGGCGGCATTCTCACGCACCGACCAGCCGCGCTTGTCCATTTCCGAGCGCGCACGCGTGCTCACGGTTCCCGAGAGCCACAGCTCACGCGCGGCGGGCGCATCCCCTTGCGCAATGGTTTCGGCAAACAGCGCCACGAAGCCCTCGAGCGTTTGTGTCCACGCGAGGTGGTCGACCGGCGCGACGATCAGCAGCTTCTCGTCGGCCGTGACCCCGGCCACCATCTTGCCCGCGCTGACGAAACGCACGATCGGCCTCACTGCCTTGTGGTAGTTGGCGTACATCTGTGCCATGCGCATGCGGAACAGTGCGAGCTCTTCCTCGTCCGTGGGAATCGCGTACTTGACGAAAGCCTGACGTCCTTCAGCGCCTTTCATCTGCTCGAGAGCGCCCACAAGAAATGTTTGGGACGTCGGCGTGAAGGCAGGGTTGTCGATGAAAAGCTCGGCAATGTCCGCGTTCACGTTCATGGCCAGCAGCTTCTCGCGGTTGATGAGGCGCAGCTCCGTCGGCGAGCTGGTGATGAGGAGCGCGTTGAGCGATTCCGTCCAGCTCGCCGCCCCCACCACGAGGCCGAGACCGCCCGGAACCAGCATCTTCGCGAGCGTTACCGCAAAACCGCCCTGGAATGCCGCCGCGGCGACGCGGTCCAGATCGGCCTGCAGCACCGTGTTGCTCGAGTAAGGGTCTACCCCGAGCTTGGCGGCCAGCTCGCGTCTGACCTTGCTGTAACCGCTCACGTTCCTGGTAAGATCGCCGATCCCGGTCTTGTAGGTGTTGCGGCTGTGCCACGCCTCCCCGGCGATTTCGAACATCTTGCGCACTCCGGAGGCCGCCCCCTTCACGGCGCCGCCGGGGTCTTCGGCAAGGCGCTTGAACCCCGCCGCGACATCGCCCACCCCTTCGCCCAGGCCTTCCTTGAACTCATCGGACTCCGCGAGCGCCCGGATCTTGGCGATGGCCTCGGCCTCGTTGGCCCGAAGGCGCAGCATGAGCGTGGTGCGTACGGACTCGTCGCCGTAGGCCGTGCGCAGTTGGTACGTGTTGACGAAACCGTCGTTCGCTACTTTGTCGGCGACAGTGTGATGCGGGCCCTTGCGCAGATCGGCGGGCAGCACGTCTGCCGCCCGCAGCACGGGCGGCTGCTCGTACTCGGCCGCCGTCGCCGTCATCGGCGGGACCGCCAGCAACGCCAACACCAGGGCCTTGGTGCCCCGACCGTCTCTTATCCTTTGTCGCATAGTCAATCTCTCGGTGCAGTCGATTCGTGTGTCGTTGGCCAACGGGACCCGTGTGCCGCGACGCGTGCAGCGCAAGGCCCGTTCAGGCCATCGATGCAGCGACCTCGTCCAGCGCGCCGCGGGTGGCGTCGACTATGGTGTCGGCCTCGCGGCGGGTCAAGCACAGCGGCGGCGCGAACCCCAGAATGTCCCCCTGCGGCATGGCACGGGCGACCACGCCCCGGGACAGCATTGCCGCCGCCGCCTTGATCCCGACCTGGCGCGCGGGGTCGAACAGGCGCCGCTCGGCCTTGTCCTCCACCAGCTCGACCGCGGCCAGCAGGCCCTCGCCGCGCACTTCGCCGACCAGCGGATGGTCCGAGAGTGCATCCTGCAGTCCCCGCAGGAGATAGGCGCCGGTCTCGCGCGCATTGCGCACCAGGTCGAGCTCGTCGATGAGCTTGAGGTTGGCGATCCCGGCGGCGGCACACAACGGGTGGGCGGAGTAGGTCCAGCCGTGGCCGATGACGCCGAGCCGATCGGAGCCCTCCTCCAGCACGCGCCAGAGCTTCTCGCTGACGATGCAGCCGGAGAGCGGCGCATAGGCGCTGGTCAAACCCTTGGCGATGGTGATCAGGTCCGGCTTGAGGCCGTAGTGGTCGCTGCCGAACATGGACCCCAGCCGGCCGAAGCCGGTGACGACCTCGTCGACGATGAGCAGGACATCGTGCTTGCGCAGCACGGCCTGGATCTTCTCCCAGTACGTCGCCGGCGGCGGCACGATACCGCCTGTGCCGAGCACGGGCTCGCCGATAAACGCGGCCACGGTGTCCGCGCCCTCGGCCTCGATGAGCGTGTCGAGACTGGCCGCACACGCGCTGGCGAAGTCTTCCTGCGACAGAGCCGGATCGGAGCGCCGGAAGTAGTAGGGTGCATCGGTGTGCAGCACCCGTGCGATGGGCAGATCAAACGCCTTGTGGAACAGTTCGAGCCCCGTGAGCGATCCGCTCATCACGCCGGAGCCGTGGTAGCCCCGCCAACGCGAGATGATCTTCTTCTTCTGCGGGCGCCCGAGCACGTTGTTGAGGTACCACACCAGCTTGACATTGGTCTCGTTGGCGTCGGATCCGGACAGGCCGAAATAGACCCGGCTCATGCCCGCGGGCGCTCGCTCGACGACCATCCTGGCAAGCGTGATGGCGGCCTCGGAGCCGTGCCCGGCGTAGGCGTGATAGTAGGCGAGCTTGTGTGCCTGTTCGGCGATCGCCGCCGCAATCTCCCGACGGCCGTAACCCACGTTGACGCAGTACAGGCCGGCGAAGGCGTCGAGGGTGCTCTTGCCCTCGCGATCGACGATGGTGGCGCCTTCGCCGCGCTCGATGATCCGTGCCGGCGTCTCGCCGCGCGCGTGCGCCGCCATGTGCGTCGACGGGTGGAATAAGTAATCGCGGTCCCAGGCTTCCAGGGGGTCGCGTTGCGGCGCAGCTTGATCGGTCATGGCGGCTCGCTCCCGATGATTCGTCCCGATGAGGTGACTTAGCATAACGGCTCGCCGACGCCGTCGCACCTCGAGTCATGGCGGCGAGTGGGGACGGGATACCGGAGCAAAGCCCCCGCGTGCGTGGCAGGCGACGTCTCGCCGCACGCCGGGGGCTCACTCGTGGGCCGGGGTCCCCGCGTGTGCTAGCATTCGANNATCCGTCTCGGCGCCGTCCCTCGCCTTCGAGCCGGCGCCCGATGCCTCGAGCCTGGTGAAGGGTTACACGGCGAAGTCGTACTCGCCCTACGCGGCCCGAAGCTTTGCGGACAGGCCCCTGTGGGGCGACACGCACCTTCGCACCTCGACTTCCTTCGACGCCGGCGCCTTCGGTAATCGACCCGACGCACGCGCGGCTTACCGGCTTGCCCAGGCCGAGGCAGTGACGTTCACCACCGGCTTTGCGGTGCGGCTGTCGCGTCCCCTCGAGCGGCTGGTGGTGGCCGATCACGCGGACACCATGGGCCCGTTCGATCTGAATTACGGCGTTGATCGCAGCATCAACTCTGACCCCGATGGCGACGTCCTCGTACTCGCCCGCAACGGTAATCTCGCCGAGAGCATCGTGTTTTACTTCGAGGCGAAGCATCGCCGACTTCTGCGATGAAGACGACACTGCCCGACGCGGCTCAACCCGCGTGGAACGCGTTCCAGCTCATGCGCCAGACCAAGGCGGATCACATCGAGTTGCTCGAGAGGCTCGAGGCGAAGCGCGAGCTCGGCCGGCAGCCGACTCCCGACGAGGAGGCGCGGCTCGAGCTGCTGCTGGCGGTGCACGACGCTCAGGTCAAGCACTTCAGTGCCGAGCTGCGCTCGCTGCAGGAGTGCGACGCGGCGGCCCATGCGGCGCTGATAGAGCACATCAGCCTGTGGAACGACGCCACAGGGGCCGGCCGCGCCTGAGCGGCCACGCGGGGACTCGGGGCCGCGCGGTGCGGACCCGTGTGCCGCGAGCCGGGCAGGCCGAGGTCGTGCGCGGCGGCGCGGGCGTCAGGCCGTCGTGCGATTCGCGAGCAGCGACCGTAGCCGCGGCAGGGGCCTTTCGTCGATCGGCAGGTGCACGATCGCCGCGGCGATGCCGAAGAACACGCCCGCCCACCACATGAGATCGTAAGAGCCGGTGGCATCGTAGATCCAGCCGCCGAGCCACACTCCCATGAAGCTGCCGATCTGGTGGCTGAAGAACACGATGCCGAAAAGGGTGGCCATGTAGCGGACGCCGAACACCTGGGCGACGATGCCGGTCGTGAGCGGTATCGTCGACAGCCACAGAATGCCCATTGTTGCGGCGAAGAGGTAGATCGTGAGCTCGGTCTTCGCCGCGAAGAGCAACGCTGCGATGGTGACCGCGCGCAGGGCGTAGATCGCACTCAGGCCGAGCTTCTTGCTCCAGCGCTGGCCGACGGCGCCGGAGAGCAGCGAGCCGAGTATGTTGAACAGACCCACGAGCGATATCGCGTAGGCCCCGACCTGCGGCCCGAGGCCGATGTCGCGTGTGTAGGCGGGGAAATGCACGGTGATGAACGACACGTGAAAGCCGCACACGAAGAAGCCGAGGGTCAGCAGCACGTAGCCGCGGTGCCGGCGGGCCTCGCGCAGGGCGTCGCGGAGAGACTGTTCGCTCACCGCCTCGCCGCGCGGTGCGGTCTGGTTGGGCAGCAGCACCGCCAGCGGTATCAGCGCGAGCGTCATCGCCGCGAGGATCAGCAGCGCGTCGTTCCAGCCGTAGGCCGATATCCAGGCCTGGCTCAGCGGCGAGAAGAGGACTTGACCCATGGAGCCCGCGGCGGTGCCGAGACCGAGGGCCAGTGAGCGGCGTTCGGGGCCGACCACGCGGGCCATGGACGCCAGCGCGATGGAGAATGCCGTGAACGCCACGCCGAGACCGGTGAGCACGCCGCCGGTCACGTACAGCGCCAACGGGGCCTGTGCCTGCGTCATGCCCCATACGCCGAGAGCATAGACGAGGGCGCCCGCGGCGATGACCCGCACCGGGCCGAAGCGGTCGGCCAGCGCTCCGGCGAACGGCAGTCCCATGCCCCAGAGCAGGTTCTGAATCGCCATGGCGAGGGCGAAGGTCTCCCGGTCCCAGCCGCGTGTCTCGGTCATGGGATCGAGAAACAGGCCGAACACGGCGCGCACGCCGAAACCCACGAGCGCAATCAGGCAGCCCGCGGCAAGCACCACGAAGAGCTTGTAAGGCAACGGCGCTTGGGCGGACGAAGGGGAGGGCATGGTCTGCTTGCGGTCCCGTTTTGGTGTAGGTACGCTCGTGTAACTGCACGTAAATGTCAAGACCGCGGGAGATAACGTGCCGAAGAGGGAAAGTGGGAGCAGCCCGAGGCGCTGCACGCACTGCTCGGCCGCGTTGCGGGCGACTCCTGATAGGCGCGCTCGCAACTGAGCCGCTGCGTTTTCGAGCCGCGCCGCGAACGCAGAGATGGTCACTGTCGCCGGTGTCGATGGATGCAGGTCGGGCTGGTGTTACTTTCAGTTGCGCGGCAAGCACTGCGAGTTCGGTCTGACCGCAGATCTCGGTGAGCTGGTGACACGGCTTCCGGCACGGGCCCGCCTTTTCGTCGACATTCCGATTGGGTTGCGCGGGAGCTGTACGCGTCCGCGGGCCTGCGACGTGGAGGCCCGCCGGCTTCTCGGCCCGCGCCGCTCGAGTGTCTTTCCCGCGCCGTCGCGGGCGGCGCTGGGCGCGCGAACCTACGAAGAGGGCAGTCGCCGCAACCACCACCACACCGGCCGGCGGCTGAGCAAGGAGACGTGGGCCATCGTGCCCAAGATCCGGCAGGTCGACGAGCTGCTGCGCGCCTCGCCCCGGGCGCGACGGATCGTGCGCGAGGTTCATCCCGAGCTGTGTTTCTGGGCGCTCGCGGGGGGTAGGCCCATGGCTCACCACAAGGCCACTCAGGCGGGCTTCGAGGAGAGGCTTGCGGTCCTCTCGCGTCACTACCCGGATGCCGAGTCGGCGGTGGCCCGCGCTTTTCTGTGGCATGCCAGGAACGCTGTCGCGCGCGACGACGTGATGGATGCGCTCGTCGTCGCCGTCACCGCGGCGTTTCCCGAGTCGAAGCTGCGCACCCTGCCGACGACACCCGAGCGTGACGACGAGGGAATCGCCATGCGGATGGTTTACCCGCAGCCCGCCTAGGGGTTCACCGCTTCGCGCCGCCCAGGCGCGCGTCGGTGCTCAGGCGGTCAATCGACGTCCCGTCGTGCGCGCTTTGCGCAGAGCGCGTTGCGACACGGCGATTTCCCTGTCTGTGACGAGTCCCACCTTGATAACGTCGACGACCTCGGCCCCGACGATCTCGGCGAAGGCTTCCAGCGTGCGCACGGCGCCCATGCCGAACAGCGCCGAGTTCATGAGGCTCGGCGCGGCGCTGCTCGACACCAGCACCGCTTTGCGAGGCTTCGCCTTGTTGCGCAGTCTCGGTCCTCCCCGGGTGCCCCAGGGCCAGTAGTAGTAGCCGACGCACCGTTCCACGAACCTCTGTGTGAGGGCGTTGGCGCTGCCGACGTTGACCGGGGCACCGATCACGATCGCGTCGGCTTGCTCCACCCGATCGAGGACCCCCTCCATGTCGTCGCTGTGGACGACGCAGGGCACGCGGGCCTCGCCCGGGTCCTGGGTGCAGCCGCGGCAGTTGGTGCAGAACTCGATGTGACAGTCGCAGAGATAGATCTTGTCCGTCCGGGCGCCGGCCGCGGCGGCCGCCGCCAGCACCTCGCTGACGAGCGTGTCGATGGTGCCTTCCTTACGATAGCTGCCGACGATCCCGAGAAGCTGGCGAGCCGGGCCCATGGTGGCGGTCAGGACGTGTTGTGCCGATGTTCCGCGACGAGATTCCCTCGGGTCGCCGTGAGCCCGCGCGTGCCGCGCGCCGCCACGGTCTTCCTCTTCGTCGTCATTGAGCGCCGCGCCCCCGCATGGGCCGAGTATGGAGTCCGCCCCCCGGCGCTGCAAACACGAACGTCGGCCGACGCCAAGAATCGCCGGCGGGTCGCCGCGCGAACCCACGCATCGCCCCGCCGCCGCTCAGGGCCGCGGGCGGCGCTCGGCGTGGAGGAAATGGGTCAGGAGGAACTCCTCCTCGAGCGGGGACAGATCGAAGCGGCGTGCGGCCTCGTCGATCGCCTCGACGTTGTAATCGCCGTGCTCCGAGAGCCAGCGCACGGCGCGGCGCAGTGCCTCGCCTTTGGGCTGGACGTCGGTCACGGCAGCCGGTTCGAGCGGCCCGGGCTTGACGCCGGCCGAGTGGCTGGGCTGCAGTGTGATGCCCGGGTCGTTCCCCGGGCACGCGGCGTCGCCGCGCGGCGCCGCGGTTCACCGCTGTGGAACCGACGCGGGAAGGTCAGGCGGCTCAGGAGGGCACACATGAAGCTCAGCATCAAAGGTCTGGCGATCGCAAGCGGTCTGCTCTGGGGCGGGGCAATGCTGTGGGTCGGTGTCGGCGGCATGCTCTCTCCGGGTTACGGTCAGGCGTTCGTCGCGGTGATGGCCTCGGTCTACAGCGGCTACACGCCGGACGGCTCTGCCGCGATGGTGGTCGTGGGCACACTGTACGGCCTTGTCGACGGCGCCATTGGCGGGGCGTTGCTGGCCGGGCTCTACAATCTCTTCGCGGGGCACGCCGCGAAGGTTTGACAGCGCCGCACCGGCTGCGCTCGCGGGGGTCTCACCCGGCGTCGCCGCGTTCCAGCCAGCGGGCGCAGTCGCGCTCGAGAACGCGTTCGCATGCCGCGGCGTAGAGCTCGATATCGTCGTGCGTCAGCACGTCGCGCCAGCGCCCGTTACCTCCCTTGAAGAAGAAGCTGTCCGCCCCGCCCGCGAACAAGGTCTCCAGGTGCGGCATGTGGTCTATGGCGTTTGCTTTCAGCGTGTCGAAGCGCGTCGACTGCTCGACGCGCGCGATCTGCGCCGGGCCGACGTCGACGTCGATGAAACGCGCAATGCGGGCAATGCCGCCGTGCGGGTCCCGCAGCAGGTCGGCGTAGTGCACGAACAACAGGTTCGGCAGGTGGCGGAAGTCCCAGTAGGATTGCGTGTGACGCATGTTCGACCAGAACGGATAACCCTCGCTCTCCCACGGGAACCAGCCGTGCGTTATCCAGTCACGCCACAGCGCGCACGGGTCTTCGGGGCAGCGTGGCAACGGCGGGCCGACGCAGCCGCTGCCGTTGAGCAGCGCGTAGGCGTCGTCGGTGTAGTTGCGATAGTGGTTGAACAGGGACATGAAGACATCGCGTGCGTCACGCCCGACGACGATGTAGCGTAGTCCCTCGAAGTAGGGCAGGCCGTCGAGCGGCAGGTGGCTCTTCAGGCACAGGCGCCGGCCTGCGGGCCGTTGCCGAAGCTGGGTCTCGAGCTCTTCGCGCGACGGGCGCAGGCGCCGGTCGGGCCACGGGGATGCGTCGAGACGCATCGGGGCAACGGCGTCGAGATGCAACAGGTTGAGCACGATGAGCTGTGTCCACGTGGTCCCGGCCTTGTATGCGGTGGTGACGACGACGTCTCCGGCCTGAGGCAGGTACAGCTCCCAGCGCGTGGAGTCGAGATGATGGTTGCGATAGACGCGGCTCACCGAGGGTGTCATCCGGCTCATCCTCCTATTGTCGGACCAAGGCGCCGGCGGCCTCAACGGCCTGGCCGGGGCATCCTCGGCAGCAAGGCCCGCCGTCGTTTCGCACGATCCCGCCCGACGAAGGCGGAATCCAATGGCGGAGCGGGTCTCGGGGTCGTGCGGTAACGGCGTCCCCATTGTGTGCAGCAGGTGCACTAGGGCCCGGTGCGCAGCGCCCGACGCCGGGTGAGGCTTTCTGGGCTCCAGTGCTCGTTGCGGTCGTAGTACTCGGGCACCGCCGCGACGCCCTGCGACAGGGCGACCCACGGCTGTTTCGATACCGTGAAGATGTGGATGTCCGGAGGCAGGCGATCGGGATCGTCGAGCGTGCCGACCCGCACGAAACGCACGGCATCACCCGAGCCGGCATAGTGGCTCCACACGGCCACGCGGCAGGCCGGGCAGCGCGCGATCCTCTGTCCGCGGCCGCTGTTCGACGGCGTGAGGACGACTTCGGGTTCGCCCTTGAGCAGGATCACGCGGTCCGACTCGATCAGCGCGTTGACGGCAAAGGCGGAACCGGTTTCGCGTTGACACCACCGACAATGGCAGCAATGAACGATCAGGGGGGCGCTCGTCATGCGGTAGCGCACCGCTGCGCAGGTGCAGCCGCCGTCGAAAGTCTCGTTTTGTCCGTTCGTCATCGGCGTCGTTCTCGGGTTCCATCACGGCGGTCGAGGCGCTCGCGGCCGTGGGTCGGGTGTCAGCTTTTCGCTTCCGTCTCGAGCATCGCTTTCCCCGCTCTGCGCGGCGAAAGCACCAGCGCGTTGCCCGCCAGGACCAGCCCCACGCCGGCGGCGGCCAGGGGCGTCCAGCGGTAGCCTTCGAATACGGTCGACAGCGCCAGCGCGACGATGGGAAACAGCACGGTGGCGTAGGCGGCCCGGTCGGCGCCGATCCTCCCTATCAAAGTCAGATAGGACCAGAAAGCGACGACCGTCGCGAAGACGGCGAGCCACAGCAGGGAGAGTACGTATGCCGCGCGTAAGTCGAAGGCGAAGACGCTGCCGCGCGCCAGCGTGAGAGCGGTGATGAACACGGCGCCGTAGGCCATGCCGTAGGCGTTGCTCTGCAGCACCGGCAGACTGCGACGCTTCTGGTTCCAGGCCGAGGTGAGCATGCCCGCCGAGGCCGAGGCGGTGCCGATCAGGGACAGGGCGAGTCCGCGTGCGCCTTCACCGGCCAGCTCGAAACCGCGCACCTCCGGCCAGAACACCGCGACCATGCCGGCAAGACCCAGGACGCCGCCCGTGGCCACCGCCATGGAGAGCGGTGAGCGGAACAGCATCGCGCTGCCGAGAATGTTCATGACCACGATGCTCGAGAAGGCCACGGCCACAAGCCCGGTCGTCAGATACTGGCTGCCGAGATAGATGAAGAAGTAGTTGGTCGAGAAGAGGAAAGCCCCCTGCATGGCCAGGAAAACGTGGTCCGTCGCTTTGAAGCGCATCGGTCGGCGGCGCAGCAGACAGAACGCCAGCATGATCGCGGCCGCGATGACGAAGCGGTAGACGACGGAAACCTCCGGGGCGACCACGCCGAGCTGGAGCTTGATGGCGAGCCAGCTGGTGCCCCACAGGAATACGGTTACGGCATAGAGGGAAAGGTCCATGGGCAGGCGCTAGCTCGGTCCATCGGTCTCGCCGCGCCGATAAGCGCCCCATGGCGAGGTGGCGATGCTCACGGACGGCGCAAAGCGCTCGCGTCGATGCGAAAGAAGCGCACGGCGTTCTCGAGGCGGATTTTCCGGACCACGTCCACAGGAAGGTCGTGGATCCAGCGGCGATGAAAAGCGGCGATCGCGTCGATGTGATCCCAGCCGGTGTTGGGTTCGTCCCAGCTGTCTAGCGACTCCTTGAAGAACGGGTCCGTGCCCACCATGACCCGGTCCTGGAACTCGACCACGAACTCTCTCCACTGCGGCGTGAGGCGGCCCGATTCGTCCGTGATGGGGTGTACCTTGCCGTAGCGCATCGGGTCGCGCGCCGACAGGTCGATCCAGACGTTGGGGCAGGCGCGCAAGAGTCTCGCCACCTCCTCGGGCGGCAGGACGCCGCCTGCGTGTGCCCAGTAGATACGCGCCTGGGGGTGACGCCGGCACAGGGGCCGGAAGTATCGGTGGCTGGAAGCCTCGGCGTGGACGCTCGCCGGGACGTCGAACTCGGCGGCAAGCTCTAGCATGCCGTCGATCACGCGGTCGCGATGCTCGAGCGACGGCGAGAAGCCGACGATCAAATGCATCTCGCCGAGGCCTTTGAAGGCCCCGGAGGCCAGCGCCGCCCGCGCCGCGGGCAGAACGCGCTCGTCGCGAAACCAGTCCCGTTTGCGCTCGGGCTCAAGGTAAGGCATGAACAGGGGCACGACCCAGCCGCCCGAGGCGGCGGCGAGCTCGGCGGCGAGAGCGGGCGGCTTGCTGGAGACGACGCCGAACACGACGCCGTTGCGTTGCAGGCGCCGCAGCGCCTCCGCGATGTCGATCGACTCCGCCTGATCCCAGTTGTAGTGCAGATGCACGTCGGCGAGCGGCGCCAAAGTCTTGTCTGTGCCCGCAGCAGATTGCTGCGAGTTGGCCGTTCCTGCGAGGGTCGCCGTCAGCAGGACGGCCAGCGTTTGCGGAATCGTCCTGCGCATGTCGCCGCGGTTGCCGTGCTCAGCGAGCCGCACGATCCGGTCGGGTGTCGGTGCGCCCGCGGCGGCGCAGCCGCCAGCCCGGGGCCGTCGCGGCGTCGGTCGCCGTCTTCAGCCTTTGCCCAGATAGGGTATCGTTCCCGCCAGATCGGTGTCGTCGATGGCGTTGAACTTGCTGACGCTGCCCTCCTGCCGCGCCTTGCCGTAGGGGGCGTAGGCGGGATCGTTGACGAACGCCTGCAGCGCCTCCATCGACGGGAACTCCAACAGCGCGATGAGCGTCGTGTCCAGCGGCTCGCCTTCGAGGTTGGTGATGTTACCGCTGCGCGACAGATACTTGCCGCCGTGCTTGTGAACGATGTCGTGGACGTTGGCCGCGTAATCGGGTACCCACGAATCGTCGGTGATCTTGACGTCGGCGATCAGATAAACGGCCATGGTTGCTCCTCCTGTCTTGTTCGGTTGTGTTCGCCACGAATCTGCATGCTCGCGGGGCGTCGTGGACCCCGACTATACACGTTTCTTCGGGGCGTTTTCACCGACGCGGCCGAGAGCCATATCCGATCGTTTCGAGGCAAGCCGTCGGCATACGGAACATTCACGGGGCGCTGACGGTGGCGACGAGCGCCCCGGCATGGCCGAGGGCAGAAGGCGGAGCGACGCCTTCTACCCGTTCATGATGCCGAGAGGGGGACCGACCGCGTTGGTTGCGTAGAAATTGCGGATGTTCGGCAGCACGGCTTCGAGCATACCGTCGTTCTGCATGCCGAACCACATTGCGAGCTCGGCGGCGTACTCGTCGACCGCCGTGGTCGGAATCAGCCTGCCGCGGCCGATCTCGAGATCGGTGCCGAGCGCCAGGCTCTCCGGGTACTGGCCGTAGACGGTGTGGCCGATGACGCTCCCTCCCATGATCATATGGTTGGCGCCCCAGGCGTGGTCGCTGCCGTTGCCGGTATTGGTGGTGAGGGTGCGGGAGAAGTCGGAGATGGTGAACGTGGTGACGTCGTGCGCCACGCCCAGATTATGCAGCGCCTGGTTGAAAGCGTAGAGTGCCTGACTGACCTGAGTGAGCCTGTTGCTCTGGTAGGGCAGCAGGCTCGCGTGATTATCGAAGCCGCCCAGTTCGACGAAGAATATCTGGCGATTCTGCCCAAGTGCGGTGCGCGCCGCGATGGTTCTCGCAACCATCTGCAGTTCTCTGGCGAGGGAGGTATTCGGGAAAATCACTTCCCCGAGATCGACCGAGTCGGTGGCCAAGTTGAAGTTGATTGCGGCGTCGATGGTGTTGCGGCGCAGGCTGGCGTGGGTCGTTTTCAATAGATCGGAGTATGTCTGTGCCAGCAGGTTGTCGATAGACTGGGTGATGATCTGAGAGAAGACGTCGCCGCGGTTGTAGTGTCGCGGGACACGGGCACCGTTGTTGCGATCGACCACGTAGGGGACGACGCCATCGCCCGTAAGAAGAACATTCAGGTGATTGACGGCGATGTTCATGGAAATGACGGGATTGAAATTGACCGTGTCCGTCAGCATGTCGGCCATGCGCCCCGCCCATCCCGTTATCTGGGATCGCGACTGCGGCGTTACCGTCTGCCAGTGTCGTTGTTCGTCGGCGTGTGAGAACAACCCCAGTGGCAGGTTTTCTCTGCGCTGGTAGGTTGCCTTGTCGGTGGGTTCGATCAGGCTCCCCACGTTGGCGAGAAACACGAGCTCGCCCCGGTTGTACAGTTCGGCGACCTCGGGCATGTCCGGGTGGATGCCGAATTCGCGGCCGTCGGTGGAATTAACGATCGGCCACAGCTGCTCGCGCGGCAGAGCGAGACTGGTTCGCGTTGCGAAGTAGTCCGCGTACTCGTCGATGATGCCGTTGCGGCCGATCGGAGCGAGCATGTTGAAGGAATCATTGCCGCCGTGCAGAAACACACACACCAGGGCCTTGTAACCGCTCAGGTCTCCGGCCGCGGCCAACGCGCTACGGGTAAGTTCGAGGTTCACCACGGTCGACAGGAAGGGCAACGTGCTCAGTGCGGCGCAGCCCCCGCCAAGCCGGAGGAAATCACGTCGGGTCAGGTGTCCCGTGGAGGGGATGTCTGTGCGTTTCATGGTCATATCGCTCGTGGGGTTGACTGGATGCTCGGCCTTAATGCGTCGACGAGCCGTCAGTGACTGACCGCGCAGTCGCTCGATGTGAGTACGGCGAGAATGGCGGCGCGAGCGCGCGTCGCGGGGTCGCCGGACAGCATGACGGCCTCGGCAATGAGATTTCGCGAAGCATCTTTCATGGCGCCGTGACACAACAGCAGGTCGAGGTGTGCGAGCAGGCTGTCGGGATCGTTCTGCGCGAGTGCCTCCTCGAGCGAGAGGTCGAAGTCGATGTCGAGATCGAAGCGCCCCATCGTGGAGCTGTTGCGCAGGGTAAAGTCCACCCGGGCATCGCGGATGTCGTAGTCGAAGGTATCGGCCAATTGGGCGACGGCAACCGGGGTGAAGATCTCGAACTCCGGCGCGTACATGTAGCCGTTGGGAATCTTCTTAGACGGTTTGTAGTTCTGGAAGTCGCCCGCCGGCCGGAACTCGGGAAGGTAGAAGTTGAACACGTGGTGAGCCTTGTAGACCTCCTGGTTCAGATATCGCTGCATGTCCGGCAAGCGATACTCGCCGATGATCTGGAAAGCTTCCCGTCCGCTGTCGCGAGGCGAAAAGCTCACGACGGCGTTGGAGTTCAGGGAGCGCAGCAGGGCGCTGTAGCGCAGCACCGGCTCCCGCAGCCTCGAGTGCTCGCTTCCCGAGCCCTCGACCACCAGTCGATAGGGGCGCCTCTCGGTCGTGTAGGTCTGCGAGCCCAGGGCTTCGGGGTGCAGCAGAACCGCCTTGATCACCTCTTTGAAGTCCCCGCGAACCGCCGCTTTGCGGCTGCCGAAGGCGCTGGCGACGGCCTTGATGTAGCTCTTCGACGGATTCGACTTGACGAAGCGCTGGATCAAGATGCGGCCGATGAAGGGCCCGACGTTCTCGTCGTAGAACAGATTGTCGAGGGCGCCGGCAATGTCGGCCATCCCCGACTGCCCGGCGGGGAGCGTCTCGCCGCGAAGCAGCACCTTCTCTCCGGTATCGTGATAAGCGCCGTGCATGACCATCGGCTCGTGGAAGTTCACGGGCGCGTAGAACCGGTTTTGAGGGTCGGCGTAGCTCAACCCGGTGAAGACCCGCGCAAAGGCCTTGATGGTCTCGTTGTCGTAGGTTTCGATCTGGCTGCCCGCCGGATCACGCTTGACGACACCGTCCTGCTGCAGCTGATAGAGGCCGATCGAGAAAAGCTGCATGACCTCCCTCGCGTAGTTTTCGTCGGGGAACTGGCCCTTGGATGGGTCTCCCTTGGTGTTCTTCACGTGGCTCAGGAACACTCCCATGATGGGATGCAGGGTCACGCCCTCCAGCAGGCTGCGATAGTTGCCGAACGCGTTCTCGATCAACATGTCGTAGTAGTCGACGATGCCCATGTACTGAGGCCATCCCGAGCCGTCGAGCCGAACGCTGGTGAAGCCCGCCCCGTGCTCGTTGATGACGAAGATCTGCGACAGCGCCCACGCCATACGTTGGCGAAGCTGATCGGGGGCGGCGATGGCGGCGTGCCACCACGCATGATGCGGATAGCGTCGTTGGTTGATGCCGGGTTCGAGCCAGTCGTAGCCGTCTGCTGCTAGCATGCCTTCGACGATGTCGTAGTGATAGGTCGGAGCGATGTTGAACTGCTCCTCGATCCATTCCTCCAGGGCACTGTCGCGGCCGATGGCGTCGATCCTTGCGCCGAGGGCGTCGATTTCGACCGAGGTCGGTCCGAACGTGGCCATGGACAGGAAATGTGCCGCTTCGACCCGGGAGCGCACCTGGTTCAGCTCGTTGCGGCTGGCGGCGGTAAAGGTGCCGGCAACGACCTCGCCGGCGAGGCCACAGACGAGGATGAGGCAGGCGACGAGGGATCTGCCGGGCGGGATGGGTATCAGGGGCGCAGACATTGCAGAGTTTCCTTGGTGGTGGTGAACAGAAAGTGGCATCGAGCTTCGTTCGTCGGAGCAGCCTCTCCTCAATTGTGATGCTGAGGTTCGTAAGCGCAGTGGTGACGCTCCTCCCACGGACTTTTTTCGTGGCGGTGCGCTGTCGCTCTGCACCTGGACAGACGCAACGAGAAGGTCCTGGCGAGACGCCGAGACTGACGCGCCGTCAGAGCTGTTCCGGAAGCCGAATAGCCGATGAGAACAAGGTGTGCATCCTCTGGTGGTTATGGATTGATCGTTGTTAAAGCCGTTAATTACCCCTCTAGGCCAAAAGCTGAGGATCTCCATGCAGGCGCGACGGAAGGCGTTCTCGAGAGGATGAGCGGTTTCCGTCGGACTTGCGCGGGCCATGTGTGCCCGCGTGAATCGCGTGCAGTACGTTGCGCGGGAAGCGGCACGAAGGCGACGGCGATCGCGGGCACGATCGCGGCGGGGAATTGGCGTACAACTATCGGTGGAGATGGGACGGCCCGCCGGGGGGCTTTTCGGCGGGCATTGCGCATGTCTTCACGATTGACGAGTGCCGACACACGCGACCGACGCAGTTCGTGATCACATCGAGATCGTGCCGTGACAGAACTGCCGCCGGTGCCGAGTTGCATCGCGTGGCGGCTGATGCCTGCCTCGCCGCGACCCGGCGGCCGCCGTCGTGTGTCGCTGCGGACACTTGACAGACTCTGCCCGCGGCGCCCGGCCGCGCCGGGGTATGTCACTGCGTTGCACTTCAGCTACGCCGGGCATACCGATTACGGAGCAGTTGGACCGCGGGGCGTACGAGAGTCGGCGGGTAAACACGGCGCTGGTCAGCCTGCCCGGGCAACAGCCAGGCAGATTGAAAAAAGAGTTAAGGGTTCAGAGCGCTTCGAATGAGATCACGTGTTCTGGACCCTTCGGCTCACTGGAACTGGGCCGGCAACCACAGCGCGATCTGGGGAAAGGCCGTCACCAGGGAGAGACCTACCAGCATAACCAACACGAAAGGCACGATGGAGCGATAGATGTCGCCCAGCGTGATCTCCGGCGGCGCCATCGCGCGCATCAGGAACAGGTTGTAGCCGAACGGCGGCGTCATGTAGGCGATCTGGCAGGTGATGGTGTAGAGCACGCCGTACCAGATCGGGTCGAATCCCAGCGCGATCACCAGCGGTACATACAGCGGAGCGACGATGACCAGCATGGCGGTGTCGTCCAGGAAGGTGCCCATCAGCAGGTAGGACAGCTGCATCATGATGAGCACGCCCCAGGGGCTCAAGCCCCAGCGCTCGATGAAAAGCGACTCGATGGCCTTGACCGCGCCGAGACCGTCGAAGACGGCGCCGAAGGCGAGCGCGGCGAGAATGATCCACATGAACATGCAGCTCACGCCGAGGGACTTGCGCATCGTGTCTTCCAGCACCTTGCGGGTCAGACGCTTTTTGAACAACGCGGCGAGGGTGGCGGCGGTCGCACCCACCGCGGAGCTTTCGGTCAGGTTGGTGATGCCCATCACGAACAGCCCCGTCATCGAAAAGAAGATCAGGATGGGAATGATGCCGGATCTCAGCAGCTTGAGCTTCTCCCGCAGGGGTATGTTGCGCTCTTCCCTGGCCAGGGGCGGTCCGAGGTGCGGTTGCATCTTGCACCGGATCACGATGTAGAGCATGAACATGCCGGCCAGCAGAAGGCCCGGGAAGACGCCGGCGAGCCAGAGCTGGCTCACGGGTTGGCGGGCGATCATGCCGTACAGCACCAGCACCACGCTCGGCGGCACCAGGATGCCCAGGGAGCTGCCCGCTTGGATGACGCCGGTGATCATCACCTTGTCGTAGCCGCGGCGCAACATCTCGGGCAGGGCGATGCTGGCGCCGATGGCCATGCCCGCGACGCTCAGCCCGTTCATGGCCGAGATGATGACCATCAAGCCGATGGTGCCGACGGCGAGCCCCCCCTTGACAGGGCCGAACCACACGTGAAAGGCGTGATACAGGTCGCTGGCGATGCCCGACTCGGAGAGCATGTACCCCATGTAGATAAAAAGCGGCAGGGTCAACAGCGGATACCAGGTGAACAGCTTGAAGGCGGCGCTGAACGGTATCTCGACGCCGNNCATCGACGAGAACATCAGCAGCGCAATCAGTTCGTAGCTCACAGGCCAACCTCGTGCTGCAGGGTTTCCGTGATCGGTCGGCCCCTGAATGCCGCCAACTCCTTGAAGAAGGTGGAAGCCACCTGCAGCAGCATGAGGCAGATGCCGATGGCCATCACCACCTTGATCGGCGCCATGCGCGGCGCCCACACCGAGAAGTTTTTCTGGTCGTATTCGATCGCGTACAGGGCGCTGGAGATTCCCCCGTAAAGCAGGATACAGATGTAGAAGAACAGGAAAACCGAGGTAAGGGTGTCGGCGAACGCCTTTCGTTTCGGCGACCAGCTGCCGTAGAGCAGGTCCATGCGGACGTGGTCGCCGAGCAGCATGGAATATGCGCCGCCGAGCAGGTAATACGACGCCATCACCATCTGCGCCAACTCCGTCGACCAGATAGGCGGCAAGTTGAAGAAGGTTCGGGCTATGGTCGCGTAGAGCATGATGCCGATCATGACGAAGATCAGGTACATGACCAACCGCCCGAGCCGGCGGTTCATGGCATCAACGAACCGGACGTAGCTGACTATTGCTCTCGGCAATCTGTTCCTGCTCTCGACAAGTCACCGGCGACCGGGAAACGGGGTCCAACGGCTGCTGAACAAGGCGCAAAAGAACCCTCCCCCGACCCGTATGTCGCCGTCAGGCCGGGGGAGGCTGAATTTTCGCAACTGAGAATCAGTTGCCGGGGCTCACAGGTACCGATATGGCCGCCCCGCTTTTTCCATATCCGCGGCGTACTGCTTGAAGATGTCGACCACCTTCTTGGCCCTTGGGCTTGTCTGAGCAATCTCGTCCCAGAACTTCTTGGCGGCGTCTTCCACCACTTTCCACTCGGCGTCGGGTATGGAGGTGAGCTCGAGTTTGGTGCCGTGGACACGCAGTTTTGCCTCGCCGCCCCAATACCAGTGCTGCCGGTAATAGTGCGAGCTGTCCATGGCGAGACGGAACAGCTCCTGCAGGTGCGGCGGTACCTTCTCCCAGGAAGCGGTGTTGGCGAAGAAGGAGCCGATCCACGCACCGGTAATATTCTGGGTGAGGAAGTACTTTGTGACGTTCGCCCAGCCGACCGTGTAGTCCTCGGTGATGCCGGACCAGGCCATGCCGTCCAGCTGGCCGGTCACCACCGCTGACTCCGCGTCCTCGTAGGGGATCTGCACCGCAACCACGCCGAACTGGGAAAGGAACCTGCCCGCTGTCGGGAACGTGTACACGCGCAGGCCCTTGAGGTCCTCGAGACTGCGGATGGGCTTGACCGTGTTGAAGTGGCAGGGGTCCCAGGAACCGGCACTCAACCAGGTCACGCCATCGATCTCTGCGTAGGCCTCCTCCCAGATCTCGTCCAGGCCGTACTGGTTGAACAGCACCGGCACGTCCAGGCTGTAGCGGGTGGCGAACGGGAAGTAGCCGCCGAACACGCCGACGTCGGCAGGCGAGGCCATGGAATCCTCGTCGCTCTGCACCGCGTCGATGGTGCCCGCCTGCATGGCCCTGAACAGTTCGCCCGTCGGCACGAGCTGGTCGGCGGTGTACAACTCGATCATCATCTCCCCGTTGGCGGCCTTGTTGAAGGCATCGATCGCCGGCTTGATGACATGTTCGGCGAGCGCCGCGCCTGCGTAAGTCTGCAGTCGCCACTTGATCGGCGTCTTGGACTGCGCCTTCACATAGGGTGCGTTGATCGCCGCGACCGCCGTGGCTGCCCCGACGCCCGCGGTTTTCAGGAATTCGCGTTTTTTCATTCTGCTCGACTCCTCTGGTGGTGTTGAAACGATCTACGGATCATAATTTCGTCCACGTGGATCTTATTATCAGGCTAAGCGGAATGCAACGAAGTGGCGCACCCGTGGATCGCACTCGAGCGGGCTGCTGAAGACCCGGTTTTGCAGGGTATCCGCGGTGCGAGACATGGACGAATCGCAGTTTTCCGGTCACGCAAGCGGCCAAAAAAATTCGAGCAAGCCACGGACGCGGGTCGCGTCCCGGGGCGATGGAAAATTTTCTGCGCACTAAGCGCTTTACTTTTGCGGTTCGTCGGGTGCGCGCGGCACGGCGCAGTTGGAGCTAGCGTACTGCCGGTGCTGTGAAAATGGGCCGAACGTTGAGCCGTGACCCGGCGCTCCGACCGGTTCGCATCGCAATGCCGTTGGCGGGTCAGCTCTGCATGCAAAACAACGCTGTGACAGCGCCGTGTCTTTCGCCGGCCTTGATCCCGATGCATGCCGATGCACGCGCGGGCCCTCCGGTGGCGGAGTCGCCGCACGACGAGTTCGTTATCGCCGGGAGCACCGCCGTGGCGGTCGATCAGCCGCTGCGATTCGAGTCGCTTCGAACAGGCGTCGGCGCTTGCGTGTGCGATGTGTCATCGTTACCGGCGCTACGTAATCCACTCGCGTGAGCATCGATCCGAGAGGAAGCCTTTCCGCCGCCCGCGCCGGCTTAATCGGCTACATCGCCGGTGTTCTCAACGGTCTCATCGGCATCGGCGGGGGCATCGTCATCGTTCCGGCGCTGATCCTCTACCGAGGCGCGTCGCCGCAGGTGGCGGTGGGCTCGTCCCTGGCTGCCATGGTGATGCTGTCATCGGCCGCTTTTCTGGCACATGTGTGGCTGACCGGCGTGGGGATGCCATTGTGGGCGCTCGCCGCGCTGATGGGCGCGGGCGTCGTGGGGGCTCAGCTCGGTGCCATGATCCTCGCGCACCTCACCGCCCGCTGGATGCTTCTGCTTTTTGCCGGCTTTGTCCTCATCATGTCTGCGCGTCTGCTCGCTCAGGGAGTCGGCATCGTGCCCGGCGAGGCGTTGTGGACCGGCGCGCCGCCGCCATGGTCGTATGCGGCGATCGGCTTCGCGTCGGGCGTATTGTCGGGTGTCTTCGGCGTCGGCGGCGGCGGCCTCGTCCTGCTCGGGTTCGCCGTGTTGTTCGGCCTTGAGGTGCATGCGGGCCTGCCCCTGGCGCTCGCGGTGAACGTGACGAACGCCCTCGCCGGAGGTGTGCGTCATGCTCTGGCGGGGCGGGTGCTTTGGCGGGAGGTCGTGCGCATGGTGCCGGCGGCGCTTGTTGGCATCGGCATGGGGGCCGCAGCGGCGATATGGCTGCCGCCGGACACTCTTCGCATCGTCTTCGGCGGCTTCTTCGTGTTCATGGCGCTGCGCCTGGGGCGGCAGGCCATGACACGCTGATCCCCACCCCGGGCTCCGGGCCGGCTGCTTCAAGTCGCAGGGCGTGCCGGTGCGCCAGCGGACCAGACGCATGGCGGGATTCGCCGGCGCTGCGGGGCGGACGGGACACGGACGTCACTTCCCTCGCAGGCGCCGCGCGACGCACGGCGGCCGAAGCGGTGCTCACCCACGCCCGGGCACGCTCGGCCCGATCTGCGCCCAGTCGTCGACGGTGGGTGTCAGTCGTCTCCGTCGATCACCTTCTTCTGCATGGTGTCGAGGTAGTCGTCGAGCTCCTGCACGCTGCGAAATATCGTGGAGACGTCCACGGCTTTGACGATATCGAAGACCTTCTGCACGGGCGGCTGCACGTCGACGAAGAGCACCTTGCCGTCGCGAGAACTCATCGCCCGTTGGGCGACGAACAGGCAACGCAGGCCCGCGCTCGAGATATAGTCCAGGCCCCCGAGTTTCATGACGAGGACCTTCACCGGCGACTCCAGAACCGCCCGGAGCTTCAGGTCGAGTTCCCCCGCGGTCGCCGCATCGAGCTTCCCGGTCAGGGCGACGGTGGTGGTGAACGAATTTTCTTCTCGAATACTGACGTCGAGTGACATTGTGTTTTCTCTCTCGTGAGGCCGGCGTTCGTCGAGTGTCCGCTACGGTGCGCTACGGGAATCTCCCATTGTCTCCCACCGTGTAGGCGTCGGCCCGTGTCGCGTCGACCGCCCCGCGCGCTGCGTAGGCCAGCGGCCCGCCCCGGTGAGCGTCACGCGCCCTCGGCGCCTCGTCCCGCGGCACGGGGCAGGGCCCTGATGCGGCCGACGCCCGCGCTCGCACGGCCGTCGCTGCTCTTTCCACTTTAGTCAGCGGGGCGTGGGTTGCCAGTCGCGGGAGCGCGCCGCGCCGGCGAAGCCGGCGAGTCGTCGCTGTCCCATGCGCGGCGGCGCCATCCGAGCCCCGCGGGCACGACGCCGCGGCCGCCGCCGATACCGGACTTGAAAACAAAACTTAACTATGTAACATAATACATATATAAACATGACTGAGACTTATAAGACTATTTTATAAGATTTTAATAATGGTTATTTAAATACATATTTTTGTGCCGAAATGGACCTGACTACGGCTTTTGTGACCGCGTTCCGGCTCGTCGTCGAGCTCGAGGCGCCGCTGGTGGAGATCGTCGTCCTGTCGCTGCTGGTGAGTTTTTCGGCGGTGGCTATTGCTGCGAGCCTGGGCATGCCCCTCGGCGCGCTGGTCGCGCTGGCGAGATTCCCGGGGCGCGGTGTCGTGGTCACGTTGCTCAACGCGCTCATGGGGCTGCCGCCCGTGGTTGCCGGGCTGCTCGTGTATCTGCTGCTCTCACGCGCAGGGCCGCTCGGCGAGCTGGGTCTGCTGTTCACCCCGCAGGCCATGATCGTCGCGCAGACGCTGCTCGTGCTGCCGATCGTCGCCGCGCTCACGCGGCAGACGGTGGCGGATCTCGACGCGGAATACGCCGAGCAGCTCAAGTCGCTGCGGGTGCCGCGGTTGCAGGCCGTGGCGACGCTGCTGTGGGAGGGACGCTACAGCCTCCTCACCGCGGTGCTCGCGGGCTTCGGCCGTGCCATCGCGGAGGTCGGTGCGGTGATCATCGTCGGCGGCAACATCAATCACGTCACGCGGGTGATGACCACCACGATCGCGCTGGAGACGAGCCGCGGCGATCTCGCTCTGGCCCTTGGGCTGGGCTTCGTGCTGGTATTCATCGTCGTGTGCATCAACGGATTTGCGCTGGCGGTGCAGGCGCTCTCTGCGCGCAACCGCGGCGGATGAACGCCCGGCTCCGGGATCGACAGATGGCGAGCGAGTCGCGCCGGTCATCGATCCTGCCGCTCACGCTGGACGCCGTGGGCGTCAGTCTGGGGGGACAGGCTCTGCTGGCGGACGTGAACCTCGAGTTCGCGCACGGTGCGCCGACCGTCGTTCTCGGTCCGAACGGGGCGGGCAAGACCCTGTTGCTCAAGCTCTGCCACGGGCTGATGGCGCCGAGCCGCGGCGTCGTGCGCTGGGCCGACATGCACGCGGCGCGCCGGAGCGATGCGCAGGCGATGGTGTTTCAGCGACCGGTGCTGCTGCGGCGTTCGGTGGCGGCCAACGTGCGCTATGCGATGCGCGTCGCCGGCGTCGATCGCGCGCGACGTCGCCAGCGTCTGGACGAGGCGCTGGACCGGGCCGGTCTGGCGGCGATCGCCGGTCGGCCGGCCCGCGTTCTTTCCGGCGGTGAGCAGCAGCGACTTGCTCTGGCGCGGGCGTGGGCGCTGCGCCCGCAGGTGCTGTTTCTGGATGAGCCCACGTCGCACCTCGATCCGGCCGCAACGCGTGCGGTGGAGCAGCTCATCGGTTTCGTGCGCGATGCCGGCACCAAGATCGTCATGACGACGCACGATCTCGGCCAGGCGCGGCGTCTTGCGGCCGACATCGTCTTCCTGCACCGGGGTCGGGTGGTCGAGACGGGGCCCGCAGAGGTGTTCTTCGACGCGCCCCGAAGCTGCGAGGCGCAGGCGTTCGTGCAGGGTCGGCTGCTGTGGTGATGCGGCCACCGAGTCGATGTTCAAGTCAAGGCAAGCCCGAGGTGGAGCAGTGAATAGGTATTCCCGCCGCATTCGAGGCGTTCTCTTCTCGTTGCTGCTCTTGGCCGCCGCGGCCGCGCAGGCGGCGGAGCGGTACATCACTGTTGCGTCCACGACCTCGACGGAGAACTCGGGTCTCTTCGCGCATCTTCTGCCGGCGTTCACGGCCGCGAGCGGCATCGAGGTGCGCGTCGTCGCCGTGGGCACGGGCCAGGCCATTCGGCTTGCGCGCAACGGCGATGCCGACTTGCTGTTCGTGCATCACAAGGCCTCGGAAGCGCAATTTGTGGCTGAGGGGTTCGGCGTCGAGCGCTTCGACGTGATGTACAACGACTTCGTCGTCGTCGGGCCGCGCAGCGATCCGGCGGGTGTGACGGGCATGAGGGACGCGGCGGCGGCGCTTGCCAAGATAGCCGGCAGCGGCGCCGCCTTCGCCTCGCGTGGGGACGACAGCGGCACGCACAGGAAAGAGCTCTCGCTGTGGCAGGACGGCGGTATCGACGCCCGCGCGGCGAGCGGCAGCTGGTATCGCGAGACGGGTTCGGGGATGGGCGCGACCCTCAACGTGGCGAGCGGCATGAATGCCTATGCGCTCACGGATCGTGCGACCTGGCTCAAATTCGCGAACAAGGGTGAGCTCGTGATCGTGGTGGAGGGAGACGATCGACTGTACAACCAGTACGGCATAACGCTCGTCAATCCCGCCAGGCACCCGCACGTCAAGAGCGCCGACGCTCAGGTGTTTGTCGACTGGATCCTGCACTCCGCGGGCCAGGCATCGATCGCCGCGTACCGGATCGGCGGCGAACAGGCTTTCTTCCCCAATGCCGCCAAGCGCTGACGGCGGACGCGGGGCCGCGGATGCGCACGCGGCGATCGACGTCGAGCTCGCCCTGAAGTGGTCGCTCGGGCGCGGCGCCAAGGCGGAGATGCCGGCGCTGCTGTTCGATCTGTTGGAAGCGATCCGCGATCGCGGCTCTCTCGCCAGGGCCACCCGGGCGCTGGGCGTTTCCTATCGCGGCGGCTGGAACCTCCTGCACCGATGGGCCGGCGGACTCGGTCAGGCGCTGGTGGAGCTCGAGCCCGGTCGGGGAGCGAGGCTGACCGCCCTCGGGGATAAGCTGCTGTGGGCCCGCGGGCACGCGCAGTCCCGCCTTGCCCCCATGTTGTCCGACGTTGCCGCGCAGCTGGTCGCGGAGCTCGACGTCGTGACCAACAAGCCGGCTTCTCTGGTGGTCTTCGCGAGTCACAGCCTGGCCCAGGACACGCTGCGCGAGCTCGCGAGCCGGCGGGGCGGTGTCGAGCTCGAGCTGCACAACCACGGAAGCCTGGAGAGCCTGCGCCTTTTCGGCGAGGGTCAGTGCGATCTGGCGGGTTTTCACATCGTCGAGGGCGAGCTGCGCAACGAGCTCGCGCGCGCTTACCGTCCGCTGCTCGATGCGCGCCGCCACTCCCTTATCCGCGTGGCGCACAGGCGTCAGGGATTGATGTTGCCGCCCGGCAATCCCCGTGGGCTCGAGACGCTGCGTGATCTTGCCCGTGCCGGGGTGCGCTTCGTCAACCGCCAGCCGGGCTCGGGGACGCGGCTGCTGTTCGACGCGTTGCTGAGGCGCCACGGCGTGGCCCCGGCGTCGATCCGCGGTTACGACGCGGAGGAGTTCACGCACTCGGCGGTCGCCGCACTGCTCGCCAGCGGGGCCGCCGACGCGGCTTTTGGCGTCGAGGCCGCCGCCGACCGCTTTGGCCTTGCCTTCGTGCCCTTTGCCGACGAGGCCTACTACTTCGCCGTGAGGACGGCCGAGCTCGGCAGGCCGGCCGTCGTCGGACTCGTCGAGGTCCTCGCCAGCACGGCGTTCAGGCAGAGCGTGCGCGCCATGGCCGGGTACGACCCACGCGATGCCGGACGCGTCGAACCCGCCGCGCTCTGACGCGACCCGGAGCTTCCCGCGGCGGTTCAGCGTGCCACGAGGGTCTGGGTCTTGCGCCAGAGAAAGACCACGGGTATCACGGCGAACGACGTGATGCCATAGAGCAGGAATGCGTTGTTGAAGGCGATCATCTGTGCCTGGCGGGTGATCTCGTTGCTCAAGGCTTGAAGACCTTTTGCGCTCTCGATGGTCCAGGCGCCGGTGATGTAGTCGTAGCCGAGCAGCTCGTTGAACGGGTTCACATGGCTGACGAGATCGGCGTAGTTCATCTGCGTCGTGCGTACGATGACGATGAAGCTCAGGGCGATGTACACGCTCTGACCCAGGTTGCGCAGCAGATGATAAATCGCCGATCCGTCGGCCAGCAGCCGGGCGTTCAACGACCAGAAGGCCGCCGTGGTCACGGGCACCCAGAGGATGCCGCTGCCGAGACCCTGGAGCAGCCCGGCCCAGGCCACCCGCTGCGCTGAGACATTGAGGTCGATGAACGACAAGGCGAAACCGCTGAGTCCGATCAGGGCGAAGCCCAGGGTCATGCCGACGCGAGGGTCGATTCGACCCATCTGCCCGGCGATGTAGAAGCCCGCGATCATGCCGGTGCCGCGCATGGCGAGCAGCAGACCGATGAGGCTGTCGGGATAACCCTTGAGATTCTGCAGCAGTGCCGGCAGCAGCGTGATCGGCGTGAAGTTGAGCATCCCGTAGAAGCACACGAGCGCAAGGCCGATCATGTAGTTACGATCCCGGAGCAGCTCGCGGTTGAAGAAGGTGTCCCGCCCGGTGAGGGTGTGCACCACGAATACGTAGAAGCCAAGCGACATGGCGGCGAAGTACAGGATGATCTCCTTCGATTCGAACCAGCCGAAACGCTCGCCCCTGTCGAGGATGAGCTGCAGGCAGGCGATGCCGATCGACAGTGAGACGAAGCCGGTCCAGTCCAGCCGCGAACCCTCCTGTTTGCCGGCCTGGCGGATGAATGCCAGGGTCAGCAGCAGGGCGATGACGCTGGAGGGCACCAGCAGCAGGAAGATGGCACGCCAGTCATACTGCTCGGCGACGTAACCCCCCAGCACGGGAGCAAGCCCCATGCCCGCGACCACGGCCATGCCGAAGAAACCCTGAGCCATGGCGCGCTTCTCGCCCGTGAAAGTGGCCAGGATGATGGCCTGCGACAAGGGCACGATGGGCGCGCCGCAGGCGCCCTGGGCAATGCGATAGACGAGCATGGCGGCGAGCGAGGTTGCCGTCGCACAGAGGAACGACGCCACGGCGAAGCCGACGACGCTGGCGATCATGACGTAACGCTGCCCGAGCTTCGCGTTGAGCCAGCCCGTCATGGGCGTGACCACGGCCGTGCCCACGACGTTGAGCGTGACGATCCACGCGACCTGGTCCGGGGTCGCCGAGAGCGCTCCCTGAAGCTGGGGCAGCGCGACGTTGACCACGGTGACGGTCATCGAATAAAGCATGACGCACACCGAAACCGTCACCAGCACCAGGTAGGGGTGCGGTTCCGTGCGCCGGTGCGTTGCAGGGCTCTGCGCGGTGTTCAAAGCGGCGCCCTCATCGAGCGGGAACGGCGCAGGGCGGGAGCCAACGTCGGCCCGGCGTGGGGCAGCGGGGGATCGCAGCGGTCAGCTTCGCGCATGGGCCGGGAAGTGCAACACATTCCGCGGGCGCAGGGAAGGGTGGGGCGCCGCCGACCGGGACGGCTTCCATCGGCGCTCTGCTCGAAGCGGTCGCCGCGACGGGCGTCGGACGTGCGCGTCACAAGACTGTAGAATACGGCCACCGCCGCGAAGGCGTCGTCTTTGGCTCATCGATGAAATACGACAATATTCTGCAGACCGTCGGCAACACGCCGGTGATCCGCCTCAACCGCTTCAGGGACGTCCTGGCGAAAGAGCTCTGGGTCAAGCTCGAGAGCTTCAACCCGGGCGGTTCGGTGAAGGATCGACCCGCGCTGAACATGATCGAGGATGCCGAGAGAAGCGGGCGCCTCAAGGCGGGCGACACCATCATCGAGCCGACCTCGGGCAACACCGGCATCGGGCTGGCCATGGTCGCCGCGGTGAAGGGCTACCGGGCGATTTTTGTGATGGCCGAGGACATGAGCGAGGAGCGCAAGAAGCTGATGCGCGCCTACGGGGCCGAGCTGGTGCTCACCCCCGCCGAGTTCGGCACCAAGGGCGCCATCGAGGAGGCCCGCAGGCTGGAGGCCGAGCACGGCTACTTCTTCGTCGGGCAGCATTTCAATCCGGCCAACCCCGCATCGCACAAGCGCACGGCGGACGAGATCTGGAACGACTTCGGCGACGAGCTGACCGCGGTGGTGTGCACCACCGGAACCGGGGGCACCGTCACCGGCCTGGGCCGCTACCTGCGCGAGCACAACCCGGCGATCAAGGTGATCGCGACGGAGCCCGCCGACTCACCCATCCTCACACGGGGCATCGCCTGCAAGCACAAGATCATGGGCACCGCTCCGGGGTTCATCCCGGAGATTCTGGACAGGACCTCCTACGACGAGGTCGTGCCCATCGAGTGGCGCGACGCCTACGAGGCGACGCGCAAGTTGGCGCGCGACGAGGGCATCTTTGCCGGCATCTCCTGCGGCGCCGCCGTCGACGGCATGATCCAGGTGGCGCGGCGCGAAGCGTTTCGCGGCGCGGTGCTGCTCGCCATTCTGCCCGACACCGGCGAGCGCTACCTCAGCACGGATCTGTGGGACGAAGACTGATCGGGGCCGCGCCTGGCGCACCCGCGTGACTCCGGCGGCGACAGGCAACCTCAGATCGTCTTCACCAGCAGAATCCAGTTCCTGCCCGGATTTCTCCAGCCCTCTTTCACCATCACCCTTTTGGCGATGCGCCGATAACCGCAGCGCTCGTACAGGCGCAGGGCGGCGGCGTTGGCGTCCGAGACGATGATGCTCAATGCGCGTGCGCCGATGTCCGCGGCGATACCCTCGGCGGCCGCCAGCAGGCGCGTGCCGTGGCCGCGCCCCCGATGCCCGGGCAGGGTGGACAGCACGTTGATGTACCAGGTCGAGGGCGCGAGGGTTTCGAGTTCCTGCAGGGGAACGAACAGCGCCGGCACGGTGTCGCCATCGACGGGCGGGGGATTCTCCGGAAGGGGATAGCCGATGAGGCACGCGACCACCTGCCCGCCCGTTTCGGCAACAATCGTGTTGCGGTAGGAAAACGCGCCTTGCTCGCGTGCGGCCCGGCGTTCGCCGACGTCCCACGGCGTCTCCCCCGGCCGTGCCATGCGCGCCCACAGATATTGCGGCAGTCCTTCGCCCGCGATGTCGACGAGTCGCGCCATGACGGCGACGTCCTCGCGGGTTGCTCGTCGCAACGGCGGGCGGATCTCGATCATGAAAGCCGTCTCGTCGCGGGCCTCGTCGGATGGGGCGATCGGCGGCTGCCTTGCCGCGGCGCGTGGCCGCTGCGCTCGTCCGCGGACCAGGCGCTTCCCCTTCGCCCGATTGTAGCGCAGGCGCGCCGGCGGTCCCGCACGACTCGCGGCCGCGCGCCGTGCGGCTCCCGCGGCGAAGGCCGCGGCGTGTTCCGCGTTGGGGCGTGATTGATTATCATCGCACTCGCCGGGAACGACGGCGGCGGTAACCCGTTGGAGCGGAATATGGCGCGCATCGACACCATCGAAGTGAACGGCAGCCCCATGCGCGTGAGCATCGCGGCTCCCGCGGGCCGCGGTCCGCACCCCGGCGTGCTCGTGATGTGCCACATCGGCGGGCTGGATGCCTTCACGGAAGATCGCGTTCAACAACTCGCAGAGAGCGGCTTCCTTGCCGCCGCGCCCGACGTATTTCACTACCACGAGTGGTTCGAGGACCGAGACGCACGACGGGCGAGCTTGCGCGACGACCGGCTCGTCGACGATATCGAGGCGACCATCGACCACCTGGTGGGAACGGCTGAGCTCGACCCGGAGCGGATCGCGATTCTCGGTCACTGCATGGGCGGTCGCGTCGCGATGCTGGGTGCGGGCAGTATTGCGCGCATCGGTCCTTTGGTTGTCTATTACGGCGGGCGGAGCATGATCTCGTGGGGCGGCGAGGGGCCCACGCCTTTCGAGCGCATCGTGAACGTGAAGGGGCCCGTGATCGGCTTCTTCGGCATGGACGATACCGAGCCCTCGCCTCGGGACGTGGACGCCATCGAGGCGGAGTTCGCGCAGCACGGCATCGCCTGCGAGTTTCACCGCTACGAAGGAGCGGGACACGCGTTTCAGAATTTTTTGGGAACGGAGCGCTACCGCGAGGAGGCGGCGCGCGACGCCTGGGAGAAGACCCTGCATTTTCTCGGCGAAGCCCTGCGCTGAGCCGGGCAAAGCGGTGGCTTACGGGCGGAGCCGGACGCAGGGCGGCGCGAGCGTACGGCGCTCGGCTTCGGCGAGCGCGAGGGCCGATCGAGGAGAG
>JABAOH010150019.1_pt2 | contig 85432 bp, 83 predicted proteins | sample 7062181 | NCBI WGS metagenome assembly JABAOH01 (sample SAMN14538630, study PRJNA623070) | marine sediment metagenome | biome: marine biome [ENVO:00000428]; feature: marine pelagic biome [ENVO:01000023]; material: deep marine sediment [ENVO:00002113]; isolation source: pool of 5 deep marine... | reverse complement strand
TCGCGCCGGCTCGGCTGGAATGATGACGGACTCGAGTCCGGAACCGATCACTTGGGCGGCGGCCAGAGCGATCACTCCGAGGGCGAGGACGGCACCGAGCAGTCCTCCCAGGAATATCGCGGACCAGGTCCGGCGGGGCAACGGCACTCCTCAGGCCTCGGTATCGCCGGGCATGCTAACTCCCCCGGGTGAGGGGTCCTCGACGGAGGATTGGCTGCGGCGAGCGCGGCGCTCTGTCCAGCGGAGTGCGGATAGAACGATCAGGATCGGCACGACGAACCAGGCCAGTTCGTCCCAGCCTCCTTGATGGGCGATGAGCAGGTGCATTGCAGGTCACAGTAGGGCCGGAGTCACGTAATCCGATGCCCGGTGCCGGTTTCTCCCCCCGGGGGGGAGTACCCCGAAGGGGGGAGGGGGGTGCCGCCGAGTTGCCCGTTTCCCGACTAACGACTAGCGACTAACGACTAGCTACGCATCCGCTGCCGGGCGGCAGGCATCCGGCGAGTAGATCCCGGTCACCAGGGCATCGGGAGCCTGCGAGTCCACCGGTCCCCACAGCAACAGGTCGCCCGCCGCCGAAGCCCGCAGTTCGAAGGTGAGCCCGACGTCCTGATCGACGATGTACTCGATCACGAAATCCCCGTAGATCGCCTCCAGCTGCCCCACGGTGTCACCAACCCGCAGCCCCGACAGCGTGGTCATGTCGGTGGTGGGCGAGGTGATGCCTCCGTAGCGGAGGTCCATCCTGTAGGAGACGAAGACGTAGTTGGCCGCCTCGCCGCGGGTGACGATGTTGAGCGGCCCCCAGCGAACCACCCTGATCGAGTCCCCGGGACACTCCCCGAAGGAGCCGTTGCCGACGATGAATCCGGTGTCGTCGGTGGGCTGGCCGAACGTTGAGACCAGCCTGCCGAGCACGTCGTTTCCAGGATCGCCGAACTCCAGAGGCCCTATGTCATTCGACGACATCGTCAGGTCCCCGATCGGTATGGGGTCGCCCACGGCTCCGATCGTCGGGACGTTGCCCCCGCCGGGAAGGGTCGCTTGAGTCTCGGCGGTCGTGTCGCCGGTGCCGGTGGTGTCACCCGTCCCCGTCGTGTCGCCGGTGCCGGTCGTGTCGCCGGTGCCGGTGGTGTCGCCCGTCCCCGTCGTGTCACCGGTGGCCGTCGTCGTGTTGGCGGAGGTGTCACCCGTCGAGTCGGTGCCGAGGAGCCCGAAGGCTATGACGCTGACGGCAGCGAGCACCGCCGCGATCGCCATGCCGACGAGCCACGGATTGGGCTGTGTATTGGGGGCCGCCGGGCGGCGGGGAGGACCTCCGGCCCGGGGCTGCTTCGGGGAAGGAACGGGCGCGGCGTCGGGCGCGCCGCCGCCCTGTTCATGTTCTCCGGTTGGCCGGGGTGGCTGTCCTTCCACGCTGTACTGCCTCTCTCTTCCAGGCAATCCTACGGGAAGGCGCCGCGGCCGTGTGGAGCTAGTCCCCCCAGTTGGGGAAGATCTCGATGGCGCGCGGGTACACCTCGATCACCGACTCTTGCAGCGGCTTGTTAAGAAGGAGAACCGCCGCCGAAACCTCAATCTCCGGCGTTTCGGGATCATCCTCGCCGATGGTGGCGTTCCTCACGTCCAGCGACACCCGATGGATGTTGTCCGAGCTGAGAGCGCGGAAATCCCAAAGAAGCCCAATGGCGTCACCGAGGCCGAGCCCGTCGTCGATGGTCACGGCGTCTGCCACGTCCTCCACCAGACCGGTGAGCTCGGGGAGGCTGTTGACGCCCTTGAGCTCGTCCAAAGCGGTGAGGAGCAACTCCTGCTGACGCTGATTGCGGGTCAGGTCGCTGACCTCGGGCATCGTGCGCCAACCCGACGGCGTCAGCTGCTGTGTCTTGCGCGACCGCATCCACCCCAATGCGTCGTCGCCGTCGGCGATCGAACAACCCGCCGGCAACTGCCACCACCCCACCAGATCCTCGTTGGGGTCGCGCACCGCATAGTCACCGACACAGATCTCCACACCGCCGACGGTGTCGATGACGTTCTTGAAGCCGGGGAAGGTGAACACGGCGAAGTGATCGATCGGCGGGATCCCGGCGAAATCCTCCACGGCGATCGCCAGTTGCTCCGGTCCACTCGCGGCGCTGCCGCAGCCGAACAGGTTCTGGTTGATCTTGGTGTTGGTGCCGGTGCATGGGTTGCGCACCCACAGATCTCGCGGGATCGAGACCATGACCGCGTCGCTGGTGTCGGGCGGGAACATCAACAACAAGATCACATCGGCGCGCAGCGTCGAATCGTCGGTGCCCACCACCAGGAAGCTGGTCAGCTCGCCGCGGTTCAGCACGAGCGGCTTCGTCGTCGTGGTGGTCGGGCCGGGCGTGGCGGTCGAGGTCGTCGTGTTGGGAGGGGCCGTCGTGGCGGAAGAGGACGACGTCGTGATCGAAGCTCCCGGCAGGTTTTGACGGGCGCCAGCCGGGTCAAACGGGAAGCGTTCGACGCTGCGCCAGGCACTCCACACCTGGAATCCGGACCAGGCGACGACCGCGAAGACGACCACGCCGATGACGACGAAGGCGCGCCTGAAGGCAATCGTACGGTTCGAGGGGGGAGTCATCGGCCTGAACCTTACCGGAGTTGGCGTATAGCTAATCCGGTTGGGCGGCGGCGGAGATCGCGCGAGTGAGGCTGTCCGCCGTAGTCACCGGGGCGTCACAGACGAACCCGCGGCACACATAGGCGGTTGCCGGGGCAATCGCCGGCCGCCCGGCCAACAACGGGATCCCGTGGTCGTCGTTGCCGTCACCCACGGCCACGAAGGCGTGCGGCAGATAGGCGGACCGCACCACGGTCTCGAGAACGGCGCGATCCTCCGGATTGCCGACGATGGCCACCTCGAGCGGAGGTTCCTGGGAGACCAGCAACACGGCGAGGAGATGGCCCGCTCCTAGCGGGTGACGGTCCAGCAATGCGGCTGCGGCGAGCATGGTGGCGTCGAGGCGCTCGTAGGCGTCCGGCTCGCCGGAGAGAGCGGCTAAGTGCTGCAGTGCTTCCGCCGCCATGGAGTTGTCCGAGGGCGTCGGATTGTCGAAGAAGTTCTTGGGTCGGGCGATGAGGCGCTCTGCGTCGTTTCCGGTGGCGAAGAAGCCGGCGGCTCCGTCGTCCCAGAAGAGTTCCACCATCTCCCGCGTGATGTCGGCCGCCGCGGCGTACCAGGCCGGGTCGCCGGTGGCCTGGTGCAGGGCGAACAGCCCCAGCGCCACGGCCCCGTAGTCGTCGCAGAAGCCAGGGCCGGATGCCCTGCCGTCGCGGACGGCGCGCAGCAACCGGCCGTCCTCGGTTCGCAACTCATCGAGGATGAATCGGGCGGTCTGCTCTGCGGTGGCGACATACTCCGGCTCTCCCAGGGCGGCTCCGCTTTCAGCGAACGCCCGCACCGCGAGGCCATTCCAGGCGCAGACGGCTTTGTCGTCGAGCCCGGGCCGGACGCGGCGGCCGCGACGTTGACCCAGCCGTTCCAGAGTCTCGGTGAGTGCCGCTTCGAGGGTTTCGGCCTCCATGGCGTGGGCGGCGGCGACCTCGGCGACGGATCGACGGCGGTGGAGGATCGATGATCCCTCGAAGTTCCCTTCAGGGGTCGCGCCGAGTACCTCGGCGACGGCCTCGTGGGCCATGTCGGCGGTGAAGTCCTCCCAGGAGAAGACGTAGAAGCGGCCTTCCTCTCCCTCGGAGTCGGCGTCCTCTCCCGAGGCAAAGCCGCCGCGGGGGAGGGTGAGGTCGCGCCGCATGTAGTCCAGAGTGGACCGGGCCACCGCAGCGAATCGCTCGACACCGGTCTTCTGCCACGCCCGGGCGTAAAGACGGGCGAGTAGCGCGTTGTCGTACAGCATCTTCTCGAAGTGCGGGATGAGCCACGCTCCGTCCACGGCATACCGGGAGAAGCCACCTCCGACCTGGTCGTGAATCCCTCCATCGGCCATGGCATGGAGCGTGCGGGTGAGCATGTCCTCGGCCTCCGAAGCCCACGGCTTGCCCGCGGCCCGTAGCAGGAACTCCAGCGTGGCCGCCTGAGGGAACTTCGGCGCGCCACCGAAGCCACCTTGCCGCGGATCGAAAACGGCTCTGATGGCCTCATACCCGCGAGCCAGTTCTGCCGAACCCGGTATCGACTTCCCCGCCGGAAGCCCTGTCGCCACTGCCGCTGCGAGCGTTTCGGCCTGGCTCTCCACTTCGGCTCGTCGCTGCACCCAAGCTTCGCTGACCGCACTCAGCACCGTCCGGAACGACGGATGGCCGTGACGATCCTCCCGCGGGAAGTAGGTCCCGGCGAAGAACGGCCGGCCCTGAGGGGTCAGAAACACGGTCATCGGCCAGCCTCCGTGTCCGGTCATCGACTGCACCGCGTCCATGTAGATGCGGTCGACGTCGGGCCGCTCCTCGCGATCCACCTTCACGTTGACGAAGAGCTCGTTCATGATGCCCGCCGTCTCATCGTCCTCGAAAGATTCGTGGGCCATCACGTGACACCAGTGGCACGACGCATATCCGACCGAGAGCAGTACCGGTACATCCCTGGCCTCGGCTTCGGCGAGGGCTTCCGGGCCCCACTCCCACCAGTGGACTGGGTTCGAAGCGTGCTGCAGCAGATAAGGCGAGGTGGCGGTGGAGAGACGGTTGACCACGCAGCGAACGTAGTGACCCCGCCGGCCAAGCGGAACCGGTGGCAGGGAATCGTTGTCAGCGGGTGCGGTGGGTACCAACATCGGGGGGTGGCTGATTCGGCGAAGCAGCAGGGCTCGGGAGTGGCGGCGACGCTCGCCGTCGCCGCCGCGCTCGCCGGGGCCGTCGTGCTCGTTCTGGCCGCGGTCAGGCTCGTCGGGGTCTTCAGCGAGGAATCCGCGATCGCCCCCGCGACGACGCTGCCGGCAGTGACGACGACGCTGCCGGCGACGACCTCGGCGCCCCCGGCGGCGGCCTCCGCGGCGGCGGTGACGCTGACCGACGACTCGGGCGCAGTCTCGATCACCGTTCCCGCCGCCTGGAGCGACACCTCGGGTAGCCCCTGGTTTGTCGAGGGTGCTGAGGTTGGGCCGGCGATCACCGCCGCGGTCGATATCGAGGACTGGCACTCGGCGTGGGATACACCGGGAGCGTTCATCGGCGTCGCCACGAGCGGTTTTCGCCCCGACCTGGGCGACTTCTCGGGCGTCTGTGTGCGCGGACCGCAGCAAGACCGAACCACCGGGAGTCTCGTCGGAACCATCCAGTCGTGGTCGTCGTGCGGGGGAGCGGGAAGCGACTTCCTGGTGTTTCGCGGCGAGCCCGAAGGGGGAGGCTTCGTCGTGCTCGTCCAGCTGGTCTCCACCGATGGGAGTGGTCCGGCGGAGCTGGACAGGATGTTGGCCACTTTCAGTTACCAGGGTTGACCGAACAGTGGTCGCAGTGGTGGTCGTGAGTCCTCGCTGAGGACCGGGAATGCCGTTCTCGATTGGGGGGTTCACAAAGTGCGTGGCCTATGACATAGTGAAGTGAACCGGGCCTTGTGAAATTGTTCACGAGCGAGGGTTGACAGGCCCTGGCTCTCGCTCGTCCCCGAAACAGCCCGCCACACCCGAAGACCTGAAGAGAGGACACACCAAGCAATGGCCGTTGCCAAGACGCGACGTGAGCGCGACCGCAACAAGCTCACCGATGACCGCGGTCGGCTGACCACCGACCTCGTCAGCCAGTACCTCACCGCCATCGGCGAGTACGAGCTGCTGACCGCCGAGCTCGAGGTCGAGTTCGCCCAGAAGATCGAGGCCGGCGAGGAGGCTGCGGCGCGTCTGGAGGAAGGCGACTACAAGGGCAAGACCCAGGAGGTGGAGCTCAAGCGCCTCAAGCGGCTCGGCCAGCAGGCCAAGGACGACTTCTTGACCGCCAACCTTCGTCTCGTCGTGGCCAACGCCCGCCGCTATGCGAACACGTCCGGGATCGACTTCCTCGACCTGATCCAGGAAGGAAACCTCGGGCTGATCCGCGCCGTGGAGAAGTTCGACTGGCGCAAGGGCTTCAAATTCTCCACTTATGCCACCTGGTGGATTCGGCAGGCAATCACCCGGGCCATCGCCGACAAGTCCCGAACCGTCCGTATTCCCGTGCATCTCCATGACACGCTGGCTGCGGTGCGAGCCGCACAGGCAAGCCTCAAGGCGGAGCTGGGCCGCGACCCGAAGCCGGCCGAGATCGCCGAGGAAGCCGGGGTCACGGTCGACAAGGTCGAGTTGGCACTCGGCGTGGCCGACACCGTCTCTTTGGAGCAGCCCGTCGGAGAAGACGGAGCCCAACTGGGCGACTTCATCGAGGACGAGGACGCCGTGGACCCGGTTCGCGTCACCGAGGAGGGTGACATCGCGGACAGCCTGCGCCGCTCGATCTCGCGGTTGCCCGATCGTGAAGGCCGAATCCTGGCCTTGCGCTACGGGTTCCTCGACGGCGTCCCTCGCACCCTCGAAGAGATCGGTGAGGAGTTCAACCTCACCCGGGAACGGATCCGACAACTGGAGAAGCTGGCGCTGTGCCGGCTCCGCCACCCCTCCTTCGGGATTCGGGAGCAGGACCTGGTCTAGACCGGCTGCGCCGGAAAGACTTCAGACTGCAGACTTGAGACTGCAGAAGAGGTCCACCTTCGATCTCTGATGTCTGATGTCTGATGTCTTCTTGACTCGCTACCCTCGCGGCCGATGAAGCTCGGAGCCCTGGTCGGCGGGTCGGCGACGGTGATCGGACCCGAGGCGACCCTCGGCGATGCCGCCGAGGCCCTCGTCGGGGACGATGTCGGCAGTCTCGGAGTGGTTTCCGATCGCAGCCTGGTGGGCATCATCACGGAGCGTGACCTGGTGCGAGCGCTCGCCGCCGGTGCCGAGCCCGAGGACGAACTCGTCGGCGACTGGATGGCCGATGCTCCCGACACCTTCTCTCCCGATGTCGACGTAGAGGAAGCCGCAGCCTGGCTGCTCGAGGTCGGCTATCGGCACATGCCGGTCATGGAAGGCGGAGAGCTGCTCGGGATCGTGAGCATCCGCGACATCATGTGGGCGATCGTCGGCGAAGGCCCGGCCGACACGACCTGAGCGGATTCAGAGGATTCGCTCGATTCTCCGGTTGATGGCGTCCATGACCGCGCGCACCGCAGCCAGCCGTCCGTCGGCCTCACCCTGCAACGCGGATCCCACCAGGATCTCGTCCTCGCCGTAGCGCACCTGGGCCAGGGCGATGCGGGCCGCGCCCAAGTCTGAGGTCGCAACGGCCATGAGTTCGATGTCGATTTGGTCGTCGATGAGGCGGGTCACTGCTGCGATCGCGGCCTCTCCCGCCAGTCGGGGGCGGGCATCGGCAGAACCGATCGCCTGGCCGTGCCACGAGCGTTGGTCCCAGTCGAGGGTGACGGTGACGCGAGCGTCCTCACCGTCGATGTCGTCCTCGATGCCGATGATGATGGGGCGGCTTCTCACGCTTTGCAGCGTACCGCCGGGTCAGGCGTCTGCGTCGACTCTGCGGTTCACCGCGTCGAGGGTCGCCCGGGCAAACCCGAGCTGCTCGTTTCCGTCCGGGATGACCGAAGTCCCCACGAGCGGCTGGGTGAGGAGGGGATCCTCCACCGCGACCAGGGCGATCTGGCTGCTGGCGGCCTCTGTGATCGAGGCTTCGATGGCCACGAACTCCCGGACACCTGCCGCCATGAGGGCATAGAGCGTCGCTTGGGCGACCAGCAGAGGTCGGTGCGTTGCCGCCGGGCTGCCCGACGCTTCACCGGTGTGATCCTCGCCGTCCCAGTGGAGGGTCACGGCGACTTCGGCGCGGTTGACGCTGGTCGACTCGTCGACGCGGTCGATCGCCGTCCGGGCCGAATCGGTGCGGATCGAAGTCACGGAGGCGGTCATGGAGACCTCATCGGCGGTGTCGCGAGGACCCTTGAGTCGTCAGCGCACCGGCAGCCAGACGAGCGTCAGATCGGCTACGGAGATGTCGCTCTTCTCCAATCCGATTTCGATCACCTCGATGTCGGCGGCCTTGTCGGTCCACTCGGCGGCCACGTCGGCCACCGCGCTCGCGAGGTCTTCCTCGAGTTCCTCGAGGTCCTCGGCCTCGTCTCCCGCCTTCCGTTGTGCCGCCTCCAGCCGACGCTCAGCCTTCTTCGTCCGGGAGCGCTTGGACGCCGCGGTCGACATCGACCTCGTGTTGCGTCTGCCCAGGAGAACGCCGAGGACCGTTCCCGCTCCGGACATCATCTCCTCTTGGCGGCGTGACTCGACATCCAGGCGGGTGTCTTCGACCTTTTCCAGAGCGAGCTCGATTTGGTCGCGAGCTCGCTCGATGCGCGCCTCGAATCTCTCCTTCAGCCGAACCACGTCTTGGTCGGCGGCGTCGTCGGCGACGCGCTCGCAGCGTTGGGTGAAGGTCTCACGATCTTCACCTACTCGTCCGTACATCTTCAGAGACCGGTTGCGCAGCACCTCGATCTGGCGGCTGCGATAGAGGTGCTCCTTGATGTTCGCCGCCGCCGAGGCGAACCATCGCTTGCTGTCGATGGGAGCTTCGGGGAGGCCGAAGGACATCTGCGGGACCGGCTCGCTGATGAAGTCTCGATCGTCGTGATCGACGGCGATGCCCGCGGCCGCGTCGAATCTCTCGGAGAGAGGGTGGTAGATCGATTCCCAGACCTCGTCGTGGTCAACGTCGGCATGCCGGTCATCGAACGTGAGGTGGACTCGAGCGGCCAGAGCCGCGCGGTAGGTCCGGGCACCGGGATCTGCTCCGATCCGCTTTGCCCAGGGCGCTGCGGGATCGAGGTAGCGAACCGGTACGCCTTCGGCCACCTCCGGAGCGACGGCGCTCGCATCTTCGGCGACCGGCTGCCGTTGGGTCTCGGTTGTGCTGATTTCGCGCCGGGCGTCGCCGGCGCTGAGCATGGTCAGTTCCTCCCGGGTCAACGGCCCGCGCAGATACGACATCGCCCATCGCGTGGTGAAAACCGTGGGCTCGCGATCCCGTGTGTTGTGGAGAAGAAAGCGTCGCTTGCCCAGACGGGAGATCAGATCGTCGAAGGCAGCAACGTCCGCCTCGCCCGTCGCCGACTGCAGCGCCTCCAGGATTCGCGCCTTGTCCCGTTCGGTCTGGAGGCGGCCGATGCACCAGGTGCCGGCGTTCGACATCGCTTTGTAGTCGAGGTCGACGGGGTTCTGGGTCGACAGGATCATGCCTACGCCGAATGCACGCGCCTGCTTGAGGATGGTGAGGATCGGTTTCTTCGCCGGAGGCATGGCGCTGGGGGGCACGAAGCCGAAGACCTCGTCCATGTAGACGAGGGCGCGCAGATCACTCGACCCGGCCTGGCTGCGCATCCAGGTGATCAGTTTGCCCAGCACCATCGTCACCACGAATTGACGCTCCTCGTCCGTCAAGTGCGCCAGGTAGACGATCGAAGCCTGCGGCCTGCCTGCCTCGTCCCAGAGAAGGCGATCCGCTTGCAGCGGCGGACCGCTCCTCCAGTCGGCAAACGACGGCGAGGCAACCAGCGCATTCAGCCGCATTGCCAGAGCGAGCCTGTCCTTCTCCGGGAAGAAAGAGTCGACTTCGAACACCCCGAGCTTGCGCAGCGGGGGACGGTGAATCATCCCGATCAGCGACTCCAGAGTCAGGTCCGCTCCGTCGCGCCACGCCCTTTCGACGAGCGTCGATAGGAGGATGTGCTCCCGACTCGCCAACGGATCGGCCTCGATCCCGACGAGGGCCAGCAGTCCGCCGACGAAGCCTTCGATCTCGTCGCGGGCCGCCTCGGAGTCCTTCGCCCAGTCGACGTCCGGCGCAACCAGGGACCCGAGGATGTTGAGTGGTATGCCGGCCTGGGATCCAGGTGTGTAGATGGTGACATCCGCCGCCGCCTGGAGCGCTGCCACGTCATCGCCGCCGAGATCCCACGAGGCGAGACCGCTTTGCCAGAGGCGAGCGGTGTCGGCGGCCAGTTCTTCGACAGACTTCCCATCCCTTCGAGCCTCACCGGCATCCACCCACGGTTCAAAGTCGGCGGGGGCGAGGTCGGGAAAAGTAAGTACCAGGTTGGTCATATCCCCTTTGGGATCGAGCACCAGCACAGGTATGCCGGAGCGAAGCGCCTCTTCGATGAAGATGATCCCCAGCCCGGTCTTGCCCGAACCGGTCATGCCGACGATCACCCCGTGGGTGGTGAGGTCGCCGGCGTCGTACTCGACCAGCGGACCGGAGCGCTCTCCGGTCTCGGCATCGACGACGCCGCCGAGCATGAAGGTGGTCTTGGCCATGGCGGGAGTGTACGGAGAAGTCGTCCGTCGTCCGTCGTCAGAAGACCAGCCGGGCGAGACCTTCTGCCAAGGGCCAAGGGCCAAGGGCTAACCTCGAACTCGATGCCCGGTCGACTCTTCCTTGCTGCTCTCGTTGCTGTGATCTTCGTTACGGCGTGTGCCGACGACGACCAGTCCTCGACCGGTGCCGACCTCGAGATCGAACGACGGATCGGCTTTGCCGTGATCGTCGAAGAGAGGGCGGATGGGGCCTCGATCGGCTTCTCCATCGACCGCGACGCCTCTGCCGGGCAGGAGTTCGACGTCACCGGAGCGGTGTGGAGGATCGACCAGGGCCCGTGGAACGAGCCGCCGGTGGCGTGCATCGCCAAGGGTCAGCGGGTCGAGCTGGGGATCGCGCAGGTCGAGAACGCGCAGCGACCCGGGCTGCTCAAGGATCGCGTTGTTTGGATCGCCTGCCTCGCCCCCGAGGATTCCTAGACACCCTGCACGGGGACGCGGCGGGCCATCTCCCCGACGGCTGCGGCAACGTCGCGGGCCCGGAAGACGAGGCTGCCGTCCGTCTCCAACGCGCTCGCCAGGTCCGCGGTGATCTCCTCCCAGTCCGCCCCGACGGTGATGACCGGCTTCGGGGTGGCACCGGCTCGATTCGTGACGAAGGCGAGATTCCAGGCGACGGCCAGCTCGGCGAGCGTTCCGATGCTTCCCGGGAGCACGATCGCCCCCGAACTCAGGTCGGTGAGGGCGTGGATCCGGTCGAGCAGGTGTACTGCTTGGATTTCTTCGGCGACGAAGTCGTTGGCGCCGCTGCGGCCGGCGAAGACCGCCGGAGCGGTGACGCCGAGGACATGGCCGCCGGCCTCGGCCGCCCCGCGCGAGGCCGCCTCCATCAGCCCTCCATAGCCGCCCGTCACCACCCCGTAGCCTGCCTCGGCGAGGAGCCGGCCACACGCCAGCGCATCCTCGTAGGTCCCGTCGCCGGGCACCGACTTCGAGGCGCCGAATACGGCGATGTAGATGGGGTTCATCGTGCGGGACCTTAGGGAGCTTGCAGCGTGCAGATCGTAGATCGAAGATTGCAGATTGCAGATTGCAGATTGCAGATTGCAGACAGAGGGTGTAGCTCTTTTCTGCCTTCTGCCTTCTGCCTTCTGCCTTCTGCCTTCTGCCTTCTGCCTTCTGCCTTCTGCCTGCTCCGTTGATAGCTTTCGTCGCACACGAACCAGGAGCCGTCTGTGGCCTTCAAGACGATCATCGAGCCCTTCAAGATCCACTCAGTGCAGAAGATCGCCATGCCGGATGCCGCGGCGCGGCAAGAGGCGTTGCAGAGGACCGGTTACAACCTGTTCGGCCTGCATGCCGACGAGGTCGTGATCGATCTACTCACAGACTCCGGCACCGGGGCGATGTCGGCAGCGCAATGGGGGGCGATCATGGTCGGTGACGAGTCGTACGCCGGGAGTCGTTCCTACGAGCGGCTGCGCGCCGTCGTGGAGGACCTGACCGGAATGCCGGAGGTGATCCCGACGCACCAGGGTCGGGCATCGGAGCGAATCCTCTTCTCCATCGTCGCCGGGCCGGGGACGGTGGTGCCGAACAACACTCACTTCGACACGACCCGAGCCAACGTCGAATTCCAGGGTGCGGAAGCTCGCGATCTGGTCATCGCCGAAGGGCGTGATCCGAGCGCCGATCACCCTTTCAAGGGCAATATGGACATCGAGGCTCTGGAAGCGACCATCGCCGAGGTCGGCCGGAACAACATCCCACTCGTGATGGTGACGGTCACCAACAACAGCGGCGGCGGACAACCCGTCTCCCTGGAAAACCTGCGCGCGGTGCGCGAGGCTTGCGACCGCCACGACCTCCCTTTCTTCCTCGATGCATGCCGTTTCGCGGAGAACGCCTGGTTCATCAAGCTGCGCGAGGAAGGACAGAGCGGCCGTAGCCCGAGCGAGATCGCCCGGGAGATGTTCTCACTCGCCGACGGGATCACGTTCTCCGCCAAGAAGGACGGTCTGGCCAACATCGGCGGGCTCCTCGTGATGCGCGATGCCGAGCTGGCCGCACAGTGCCGCAATCTTCTGATCCTCACCGAAGGATTCCCGACGTACGGCGGGTTGGCGGGACGCGATCTCGAGGCAATCGCAGTCGGCCTGGAAGAAGTCCTCCAGGAGGGTTATCTGCGCTATCGCATCCGCAGCACCGAGTACCTCGCTGAGAAGTGCCGCGCCGCCGGAGTCCCCATCGTCTGGCCGCCCGGAGGGCACGCCGTCTACTTGGACGCCATGGCTCTCCTGCCTCACATTGCGCAGGCGGAGTACCCGGCGCAGTCGCTGGCGGTGGAGCTGTACCGCAAAGGTGGGGTGCGCGGCGTCGAGATCGGTTCGGTCATGTTCGGATCGGTCCACGACGATGGCTCCGAGGAACCCGCGGCGATGGAGCTGGTGCGGCTGGCGGTTCCGCGCCGCACCTACACCCAGAGCCACATCGACTACGTCGCCGAGGTCGTGCTCTCCGTGGCGGCACGAGCCGAGGAGCTGCGCGGTTACCGGATCGTCGAACAGGCGCCTTGGCTTCGCCACTTCACGGCGAGGTTTGAGCCCCTGTAGTTGCCCGGCCGGACTTCGCCGCCTGCGGCGGCGAACAGACGCTGGTCCGGCCTCCTCCGCCAGGTGGAGCGTGGCGCCGAGCCGTAGGCGAGGCTCGACTGAGAGGTGGTTCGAGACCGAGTAGGGGTCGAAGCACCTCGAGGAGATCGGGGCCCCAACCCCACCGGCGGCCGTGGCGGGATTAGGAGTTAGGCATTAGGTACGAGGAAGAAGACCCAATACCCAACACCTCTGCCTATCCCGGCGGGCCAAACATCTCGAGCCCGCGGTCCACGTCCTCGGGCGTGTCCACGCTGAACCAGGAGCGTCCGTCTTCTCCCCAGCGCCGCCAGTCGGCTTCGGGCACATCGTCGACCGCGGCGGTGTCGAGCAGGGTCTGCAGGCCGCCGCCACCTTCGGCCAGGTCGGCAGCGCGGCGCATCAGGCTCAACGAGAGGATGGCGCAGGTCACCTGGCGTCGCCCGTCGGCAACGGGCACCACGGCCTGGTCGGCGAACCGTTCCTCGAGCGCCTGCAACGTCTCCCGTCGTAGCCACGGTTGATCGATCGCGACAACGAAACAACCCAAAGAGGGGCTGTCCAACGCTGCTGCGGCGGCGGCGAGTCCGGCGAGAGGTCCCGATCCAGGCGCATCGTCGACGCGCCGGTGGGCTCCGATCGGCGTGTGTCCTGCCACCACGATCGGCGTCTCCGTGGTGAATGCGTCCGCTACCCACGCACTCATGGCACGTCCCGCAACCTGCACATGGGCCTTGTTCGAGCCCATCCTGCTGGAGCGTCCTCCGGACAGGATGACGGCGGCGATGGACATGCCGGGAGCGTAGATACGCGGCGGCGCCGTGTGGCGTCCCGAGCCCTCACCGGAGGGGGTGGTGTGCGTGCCGGGAGCGCGAATAGAGGCGGCGGCGGGTGGGTGTCCCGAGCACTCACAGGAGGGGGCGCTGTGCACGCCGGAAGCACCACCCGCCGGCCGCTCTCACAGCGTGAAGGTTCGTTGAAGTCGTCGAGCAGTTCCAGGGGCGAACGGCCCTAGGGATTCTCCCGACACTGCGCTGCGGCGCGCTCGGTCTCCATCGGATATCGTGGTGCCCCGTCGAACCAGGTGGAGGCGATGGACCGAGCGGATTTCCTGAAGCGCACCGCGCTCTTCTCGGGATTCACCGACCAGGAGGTCGAAAGCGTCCTCGGCACGGCAAAGGAGCGCTCCTTTGCGGCGGGGGACGCGATCATCCGCGACGGCCAGGAGGCCGGAACGGGCTTCTACCTGCTGCTCAGCGGGAAGGCGGAGGTGCGCAAGGGAGACACGGTGCTTGCCGAGTTCGAGGCAGGCGACTACTTCGGTGAGATGTCGCTCCTTCTCGAGGACACCCCGCGCACGGCGGACGTCGTCGCCACCGACGACAGCAACTGCCTCGTGATCACCCAGTGGGATCTGCGCGCCCTCATCAAGAGCCATCCCGAGATCGGGGTGAAGATGATGGCCGAGCTCGCCAAACGGCTGCGCGACACGGACGCGGCTTTGTCCGACTGAGCGATGTCGCCACAGGGCGTCGCGGGACCGTCACCGGGCCGGTGACTGATCTCTCTTTGCGCGTCCTCGGCTGCCGGGGATCGATGGCCGTGGCCGGCGACATTCACCGCCGCTATGGGGGGAACACGACCTGCTACGAGGCCGAGGTCGAACCGGGCCACCACCTGGTGATCGATGGCGGCACCGGACTGCGCACCCTGCAGCGCGACACCGCCGCCCGGGGCGGGCGGCGGTACACGATCTTCTTCACGCATTACCACTGGGACCACATCCAGGGTCTTCCGGTATTCACGCCGCTCTTCGAAGCGGGCAACCACATCGCGTTCTTCGGTCCGCGCCATCGTGACGAGGGCGTGCGGCACATCCTGGAGAGGGTGATCCGGCCGCCGTGGTGGCCGGTGTCCTTGGACGATGTATCCGCCCGTGTCACATTCCACGACCTGGGTGAGAAGGACGAGGTGGGGCCCATTCGCCTGAGCTACGCCGAGGGCCGCCATCCGCAGGGTGTCGTGGCGTATCGCCTGGATGGCTCCGAGCGCTCGGTGGTAGTGGCCACCGATCACGAGACGGGGGATCCTGCCGCAGACGCCTCCGTGCGATCGCTCGCGGCCGACGCCGATGTGCTGCTGCACGATGCGCAGTACACGCCGGAAGAGCATCGCGCCGGTCGGCGCGGCTGGGGCCACAGCACCTGGGAAGGGGCGGTCGATGCCGCTGAGGACTCGGGAGTGGGCCGGCTCGTTCTGACGAGTCACGACCCCGACCGTTCCGACGATCAAATCGACCAGATTCGAGCGATGGCTCGATCCCTGTTCCCCCTCGCCGATGCGGCCTACGAGGGGATGACCCTCCCGCTCTGACGATCCCCTACTCGGCCGGCGGGATCCAGTCCTGCTGAAACTCGCTCTGCGAATTCCACAGCAGCCAACCCATGCCGAAGCTCTCCGCGGTGTCGATCGCTTCGAGGACCTGATCTGCCGACCACGAGAAGGCCTGCAGCCACGGCCTCATGTGGGCGCCACCTTCGAGTCGCACAGCCCCTTCGCCAAGAGCCTCTCCGATCACTTCTCTGGGATGGTTGTTGGGGTTGTCCAGATCGAGCCAGCCGGGCGAGTAGTGGCTCGGGTAGATCATCGGGCTGAGCACGTCCACGGACGCAGACAATTCCTCGATCTTCTGACCGATCCCTTGGTCGTCCTGCACCGAGAGGACGATCGAGAATATGTCGGCAGAGACGGCGCAGCCCTCGGAATTGATGCGCTCCCGTGCCGTGGCCAGGAACTCGGCGATGTAGCCGATTCGCACGGCAGGATCGGTGACGTTGGGGTCGTCGAAGACGGTCGTGGAGAGATCTCCATCCGACGGGAACCGCACGTAGTCGAACTGGACCTCGTCGAACCCGAAGCGGCAGGCCTCGATCCCGAGCGCGATCGGGTACTCCCACGAATTGCGGTCACTCGGGTCCAGCCAGCCGATCCCCTGCCAGGTGCGCCACGGTTCGCCGGTCTCGATATTGAGTATCGCCTCGTCGGGATGGTTCTTGGCGTAGAACTCGTCCTGGAACGTCACGATTCGGGTAATGGTGTAAAGGCCGTGCTCCTTGGCCATGGCGAGCCGCTCGTGGACGTCGTACTTGTTGATGATGGCCTCCATGACGAAGGCCGTCTCGTTCTCGGAGAGGTACATCACCTCGCCGAACTCGTTCTTGGTATCGAAGTTGAAGGCGTTGATGACCGTCTCGTCGGCGATACGCAGGAGCTCGGCGTACTCGCCATCGGTCGTGTCGTAACCGAAGATGCGCAGGCCCTTGACGACGAACGGCTCCATGTCGATGTCGACCCTTCCCGATTCCCCGCCCCACTCGTAGGAGACGCTCTGCCAGGTGGGCTTGCTCACCTCAACGGTCCCCGGTGCGGCGGCGATGACCTCGAACGATCCGAACTCCCCGGCCACGACCTCGTGCTTTCCGATCCGCACCTGAGCTCCGACGACGCCGTTGCCGAAGCCGTCGGTGACTCTCCCCTGCAGGATCAGGGGCTCCATCTGCAGGTAAAGCGGACCCTCGGTGGGCAGCGCGTCTACTTCGTAGGTGGCGGTCTTGTACCCCGGGGCCTCGACGCGGATGGTCGTCGGCGTGTCGAAGACGAGGAACGCGCTGCCCCCTTCCACACTCGTCGTGTCCAGGCCGTTCGCGGCGACCACCCGGGCGCCCGTCAGGGCTTCCCCCTCGTATCCCAGGATCGCCAGATGGTTCGTCTCCGGCTCGATCATTCCCCGCACCATCACGAAGCCGCCGATCAGTGCGATCAAGAGCACCGGGACGGCGAGAACCTTGAGCAGGTTGCGCAAGAACCGGGCTCGACGCACCCGGTAGCCGGCGCCGTGACGCCCTCTGCGATTGAAGACTTCGAGCCCGCGGTTGGGACGGGTCAGCATGGATCTCTCGACTGTGGGTAGGTGCGGTCCGGCAGGACCTGTGCCTCGGCGAGAATAGGCGCCGGCCTGGAACTGTATGCGGTTCGGGAAGCTCTGCGGCCGAACTAGCGTCGTCACCGTGGCCGACGCCGAGGCACCTCAAGAGGATCTTGTCGAGTTCGCCAGCTCGCTGTCCTACGGGAGCAGATCGGACCTTTCCTTCAAGTATCTCTCCCGCCTGGACGACGCAGCCGTTGGCGACGCGCTGGCGCGTTTGCTACGGGAGGTGGGGGCAGTCCTCGACAGCGGCGATGCCGCCTCACTCATCGATCTGACGGTTGCGTTGCAGGCCGAAGTGTATGGATCCCGCCCGCTCAGCGAGCGCTATCACTACTCCACCGGCCCCTTCACAAAACCCCGGCAGCCGCTTGCCGGAGCGTCCGTAGCCCTCTTCACGTCGAGCGGTCACTTCGTCGCCGGGGACGACCCGCGGCCCCTCGGCGTGGACGCCATGGACCAGGAGGAGGCCGAGGCCCGGATCGGCGAGTTCTTGCGCGAGGCGCCGGCCCTGTCCGAGATCCAGGTTGTTGCGGATGCCGGATCGCTTCGCGTCCGCCACGGCGGGTACGACGTCCGCGGGGCGCGCGCCGATCACAACGTGGCCTTTCCCATCGACAGGATGCGTGAGCTCGAGGCTTCCGGGGTGTTCTCCTCGTTGCATCCCGCGGCCTACTCCTTCGTCGGCGCATGCTCACAGGGGCGGCTGGTCAAGAACATCCTCCCGGAATGGGTACGACGTCTCGAGGCCACCGGCGTCGATGTGGTGCTGCTGGTGCCGGTCTGACCCGTGTGCCACGTGTCGGTCGGGCACGTCGCGCGAGCGCTGGAAGAAGCGGGCATGGCCACCGTGGCGGTGTACATCGAGGCTTTTGCCCACTACGCCGAGGCCATGCATTTGCCTCGCACCCTCGTCACTCGCTACCCCATGGGCAGGCCCTTGGGCCCACCCGGACATACCTCCACGCAGCGCGCCGTGCTCGAAGCGGCACTGGGCATGATCGACGATGCCGGCGGTCCGGGCTCGATACGTCGCTTTGAAGGTGCCTACCGCCCGGGAACGCCACGGTCATAGACTCCGCGACGTGCTGAACGAAGCAATCTCGGTTCGAGACGATTGGGTGGCATCGGGCAGGAGCGTCGCTGCGGCCACCGTGGTGCAGACGTGGGGCTCTTCGCCTTGGCCGGCCGGCTCGCGGTTCCTGGTTTCCTCCGGAGGAGAGACCCACGGCTCGGTCAGCGGGGGCTGCGTAGAAGAAGATCTCCGCTTGCGGGCGCTTCGGGTGCTGGAGACGGGGGAGCCGGAGGCCGTCACCTATGGGGTTACCAACGAGGAGGCGTTCGAGGTGGGTCTGGCCTGCGGCGGCACGATCGAGGTGTTCATCCAGCCGTGGTGACCGAGGCACTCGGAGCCGCCCGCGATCTGGTGGCTGCCGGCAAACGCGGCGTGCTGGCCACAGCCATCAGCGGCGGCGGTGTGGGCTCGGTCGCTCTGCTCGACGCCTCGGGCGGGGTTCTCGCTGGTGACGCGCCTCCCTCCGAGATCGTCGAGGCAGCGCGGGCGGTCCTTGCCGCGGGAACGCCGCTGGTGGTTGCCGAGGCCGAAGCGTCTTGGTTCGTCGAACCGGTGCTACCGGCGCCACGGCTGATAGTGCTCGGTGCAATCTCCGTTGCCGATGCACTGGTGCCCATGGCCGCCGCTGCGGGGTTTGCTGTGCACGTCGTTGACACCAGGCCGTGGCTGGCCCTACCGGAGCGGTACCCGGAGGCGGAGTCGGTTCGGTGTGGGGTACCGGTCGAGGTGCTTTCGGACCTGGGGATGGACGAAGCGACCGTCGTCGTGTCCTTCTTACACGAGGATCGTTTGGAAGATCCCGTGCTCGAAGTGGCCTTGCGGGGCCCGGCGTGCTACGTGGGATCCATGGGGTCGCGCCGCACCACGGCCGCAAAGCGAGAGCGACTCGTCGCCGCCGGTGTGAAAGCGTCGTTGCTCGAATCACTGCATGCGCCGATTGGCCTCGACCTAGGGGCTCGGACCCCGCAGGAGATAGCCGTTGCCGTTCTGGCGGAGGTGGTGGCGGCCGCCAGGGGCCACGCCTGACGGCGGCCTTAGCCTGAGCCGAATACCTGGCGCCGGACCAGTTCGTCGAGATTCTTGCGGCCCGTCACTCCGCGTCGCCGCCGCTCCGCTCGGGCCGCGAGCTCAGCGGGCTCGTCGGGAACACCGAGCGCGATTGCATAACGGCACGAGAACCCGTCGGGGAGCTCGAGTACTTCGGCGGCGCGAGCGGCGTCGTGGAGGGTGATCGGGCACGATCCGATCCCTCTTGTGGCCGCCGCCAGCATCATGTTCTGCGCAGCCCGACCAACGTCGAAGTCGTTGCCCTCCGGAGTGCGCACGATGGCGACGGCCGCCGCGGAGTTGCGTATGGGGTCGGTGAAGCTGCCCGCCGAAGCCAGCACGTCTAGCTGGTCGCCTTCGACGACGACGAAGCTCCACCCCTGGACGTTCTTCGACGAGCCGGTCCAGCGTCCCGCCTCGAGGACCGCGCTCAGATCGTCGGTGGGGATGGGGTCCGGCGTGTAGGCGCGTACCACCCTCAGCCCGCGGACTCGGTCGTATGTCTCCACAGAAGGGGGCAAGAGGCTCATGGGGGAAACCCTACCGGTGACGCCCAACGACGAAGGCCCGGCCGGCCTGGCTCCGGCGGCGAGCGAGACGGCCGCCCCGAAGACCGCACCGCCTGATTCACTCGGCCAGCTCGGCGATCACCGATCGTGCGATGGGGGCCGCCGCTGCTCCTCCACTGCCGCCTCGTTCCACAAGCACGGCAATCGCCAGGTCGTCCCAGTAGCCGATGAACCAGGCGTGAGTAGTCGGGTCCTCGGTAGGCCCGAATTCAGCTGACCCCGTCTTGCCGTGCACCAGCACCCCGGATACCGCTGCATTGCTCCCGGTTCCCGTGGCCACTGTGGTGCGCATCATTGCGGCCAGGCTCGACATGGCCGATCGCTCCAAGGGAACGCCGGGGCTGCGCTCGGCTACTGCGGCAAGGCGTGCTGGCCGCCATGCCCCTGCGGCTACGGCGGCGGCGACGCCCGCCATGTGGACCGGACTTGCGAGAATCCTTCCCTGCCCGATGGCCGCGGCGGCCAGTTCGGCGGAGTCTGCGGGCAGAGGAAACGAGCCGCCCGCCGCGGCCAGGCCGAGGTCCGGCTCGACGCCGAATCCAAATCGCCCGGCGACCTCCCGGAGCGTGGCACCGTCCAGGGCAGCGACGGCCGAAGCGGCAAAGGCGGTGTTGCAGGAGGCGGCGAAGGCCTCGCTCAGAGATATCGGTCCGAGGTCGGCCCCGCCGGCGTTCTCGATCACGCGACCTCCGAGCGTCACCGCACCGGGGCATTCCACCTCTGTTGCCCCGGTGAAGCCGTTCTCGAGAAGTGCGGTGGCGGTGATCACCTTGAACGTGGATCCGGGCGGATAGGCACCCAAGAGGGCGCGGTTGAATTCGTCCTCGATCGGCCGGCTCGCGACCCCGCGGATCTCGCCGGTCCCGGCCTCCACGACCACGACGGCCGCGGCGCGACGCAGCTCGCTCACGGCACGCTCCACCGCCGTCTGCACTTCGATGTCGATCGCGGTGTGAACCGGCTCGGGCGCAACGGCCTCCAGCACTCGCAGTTCCTCCACGACGCGGCCGAACTTGTTGACGCGCACGATCGCCGTTCGTGGGCTTCCGGCGAGTCGCGTCTCGAACGCCGCTTCAACACCGGTGCGGCCTACGGCATCGGTGGGCCCGTAGGGGAAGCCGAGACGGGCGAGTTGCTCGGCAGTTATGGGGCCGACGGTTCCGATGACGTGTCGGGCGAATCCCTCGCGAAACAGGAGACGCTCCGACCCGTCGCGAATCACCACTCCGGGGAGGGCGGCGAGGTCCTCACCCACGGCGTCGAAGACGGCGAGCCGCACGCTCCCCACCGGAACGAACCAGTCGGGTTGCACGCCGGGTCTCTGCAGCTCCCGAGTCACCGCGGCCGGGTCGATGCCCGCCAGAGCGGTGAGATCGATCGTCAGTCGCTCCAGATCCTCGATCCGATCGGGGACGACTCCGATGACCTTGACTTCTTCGGCTCCGGCGAGCTCCGTCCCGTCCCGGGCCAGGATCGGCGCCCGCGGCGGCCAAGCCCTGTCTACGCGGAGCAGGTCACCGGGCTCCAGCGACGGATGCAGAGCCGCCGCCGACCACACGACCGTCCACGGCGGCCCCCCCACCAAGGAGACGGTGGTTTCGTACGACCACGTTCCCACCTCGATCAGGTCGAGTGTGAGTCGCACTGTGATCGACGCCGTCGTCGCGGTGAAGACCGAACCGGTGACGATGAACGAGCCGCCGCGCAACCCGAGCGCACCTGCCCAGGCATCGATTTCTTCTTCGATGGAGGAAGACGGATCGGTGGTCAGGGTGGCGACGGCGGCCCCGTCTCGGGCCAGAACCGCGTCGTAAAAGGAGGCGGTAACTGCGACGGCCTCCAGCCGAGTCTGCTCATCGACGGCGACCGTGACGGGCGGTGCTGACGTCGTCGTGGCCGGAGCCGCATCGGGGTCGACGCCCTGCTGGAGGGCACATGCCGATGCGACGAGAGCAAGTGCGATGAGCGCCGGCCTCATGGCGGGATGGTACGGCCGGCCCGGCGATCAACGTTGCGCGACGATGAACAGACGGCGAAAGGAGAAGAGAGTGGTTCCGTCGGCGCGAGCCGGGTAGTGCGGGCGCAGGGCTTCGGCGTACTCGGCGAAGAAGTCTGCAGCGTCACTACCCAGAGCGTCGAGGTAGGGCCGGATCACCGACCCTCTGGTCCACTGGGCTACGGCATCCTCGCCGGCCAGTGCCTGCTGATAGATCGTCTCCCAGACGTCCACGGCCCCGGCCAGGGGTGAGAGCATCTCGTGATACTCCTCGGGGGTGGCCACGGGGTTCGCTCTGACGAGATGGGCGAGTCGGGTCTTCCAGCGACGCGACCGGGCCGTCTCGAAGAGCACTCGGTGTGAGGCCTCCCCGTGATTGCGCGGCATCTGAACCGCCAGGATCCCTTCGTCACTCAGGAAGCCCACCAGGCTTGGGAAGAGCCGTTCGTGGTCGCCGAGCCAGTGCAGGGCGGCGTTGCTGAAGATGACGTCGATCGGGGCGGCCGGTCTCCACTCTTCGATCGTGCCGCTCACCCATTCGATCCCAGAGTTCTCAGCCGCCCTCTCCAGCATCTGTGGTGACGAATCGAGCCCGTGCACGGCTGCCTCGGGCCAACGCGCCGCAAGAACGGCGGTCACGGCCCCCGTTCCACATCCGAGATCCCACACCTGGGATGGAGAGTCCTCGGGAATTCGCCCGATCAGGTCGAGGGCCGGCCTCATGCGGAGGTCGGCAAAGGTCAAGTACTGCTCAGGATCCCAGGTGGTCACGGCATCGACCCGCTCCGGCCCCGCTCGCGGTGACCTACTTGCGGGCTCCCACAACCAGCAGTACGCCGCCGCCGAGGGCAACCCAGGGGCCGAAACCGATCCAGTCGAAGAACTCGTTGAAGCCCCCACCGCCATCAGTAACTCCGCGGTACATCTGCGTAATGAAGGCTCCAGCAACTGCGAGAGCCGCTATCGCGACCAGCAGCATCAGCCCGGGATTGGGCTTCTTTGCCGCCGCCACAGCTACGGCGACCACGGCGATACCGACGAGGACAAAGCCGAGGTACGGCGCGCCTGTGGCGTTCAGGTCCCACAGGAACGAGAGGGCGACGTCGAAGGAATTGATGGACGTAATGACATCGACCCAAGGCAGGAAGGCAGCCAGCACGAGCGCGGCCGCCCCGATCAGGGGAAGCGGCCGCAGTTCCAGGCCTCCGACCTTGAGCGAGGTCGGGGCTGTGGTGGCCGCCGCCGCGCCGAACTCCTCGAGGCGGCGCGCATCGACCCAGCCGGTCCAGCCGTTCGATCCGACCACGCGAGCCCAGTCACCGCGCAGCTCGGCGACCTCGAGCTCGACCCGCGCCTCGAGGCGGGTCACCGGTTGCATGGAGGGATCCGGCTCCTCCCAGGCTCGCAGACCCCCGGAGGGGACGCGGTGGGTTGGGGACCAGGCCGAGGCATCCGGGGCCTCCTCGGCGGCGGGTTCGGTCTCCGGCTCAGACTCCACGGCGGCCTCCACCGGCACGTGCACCCTCGTCTGCGCCGTCGGCCCCGCCCCGAGGTCGTCCACCGCGGCCACGAGCTCGTGGAGGGCACGGACCACGGAATGCCGGCTGAGACCGTCCAGGTAGACGGGGATTGTCACCGTGATCGTCACCCCGGTGCTGTCGACGGCGGCGGCAGCGTGCAGCATCGTCCCTCTGCTGGGGAAGGCCGACACGACCGCATCGGCCCGACCGGCGCCGGCGCCGGGCTCGGCGGTCACGTGGGTCAGGGTGAGCCGAACGTCATCGGCGGACAACTCGATCTGGAGTGGGGGATCGCCATCGACGGTGGCGATCCCGTCCGCAGCGCTCACACCTCCCTCGTCTTCCAGCCAGGCTGCGGCGCGTTCCACTGCTTGTTTCGAGGTTGTCTGGGCCATGAGGCAACGCTACTCGCCACCGAATCGGCGCGGCGGGCGGGGAGTAGGGTGGCCGGACGTCGAGTGAGGGGCGCAAATGGCGATTGAGCGCCCGGCCTTTACGGTCGGAGTCGAGGAGGAGTACCTCCTCATCGACCCGGAATCCCGCGATCTGCTGCGCGATCCGCCGGATCGCGTCATGAAGGAGTGCGAGGAGGTCCTTGGGCCTCAAGTGGGTCACGAGTTCCTTCGGGCGCAAGTCGAGGTTGGGACCCGCGTCGCCGGGACGATAACCGAAGCCCGCGACGATCTGATCATGCTGCGCCGGGGGCTGCGCGACGTCGCCGCACGGAACAGCATCGCCTTCATCGCGGCTTCGACCCATCCCTTTGCCGATTGGGCCGAGCAACAGATCACCGACAAGACGCGCTATCAGATGCTGGCCCAGGACCTCCAAGCCGTTGCCCGACGCCTCGTCATCTGTGGGATGCACGTGCATGTGGGGATCGAGGACCCCGAGATGCGTATCGATCTCATGAACCAGGCAACCTATTTCCTGCCGCATCTCCTGGCGCTGAGCACGTCTTCGCCGTTCTGGCACGGAGTGGAGACCGGTCTCAAGTCGTATCGGATGAGCGTGTTCTACTCCTTGCCCCGAACCGGGCTACCGGTTCAGTTCCACTCGTGGGGTGAATACCAGCGACACGTCGATGCCCTCGTGGCAGCGGGACTCATCGAGGATGCCACGCGCTTGTGGTGGGACATTCGCCCCTCGGCGCGCTATCCGACGATTGAGATGCGCATTGCCGACATCAGCACTCGCGTCGCCGACGGGATCGCAGTGGCGGCCACGTTCCTGTCCATCCTGGGACTGCTGTTCCGGCGCCGGCTGGAGAATCAGCGCTGGCGGTCCTACTCCAACATGCTCGTGTCGGAAAACACTTGGCGGGCACAGCGCTACGGCGTAGCCGGCAGCCTTGCCGATTTCGGCAAGGGGACGCTGGTCCCCTTCGCCGATCTCACCGAGGAGATCATCGAGCTGGTGCGTGAAGATGCCATCGAGCTCGACTGCCTCGCCGAGGTGGAGCACATCCGGACGCTGGTCGCCGAAGGCAACAGCGCCGACCGGCAGATCGCTGCCTATCGCGCTGCCATCGACGACGGCGCTTCCGAAGAAGACGCGCTGCGTGCCGTCGTAGACCACCTGATCGAGGACACCCTCGTCGGGCTTGATTAGCGATTGGCCGTTAGCCATTGGCTCGCCTCCCGTTTCCTCCCCCTCAGGGGGAGGTGGCGCCGCCGCAGGCGGCGACGGAGGGGGTTGCCGACAACCGCTCAGTCGTCCTCGTCGGGCCTGCGGCGCAGCCGCTTCGTCAGCCCCCGCCGCCTCTTCTCTTCCAGGCGGCGGCGGTGTGCCCGCCGACCGGGAAAGGTGGCCCGGCGCCGTTTCTGTGGCACCAGAGCCTCCTCGAGGATTGCGGCCAGTCTCTTTCGGGCGATCGCCCGGTTGCGCCATTGCGATCGGGTGTCGTCGACTGTGACCGTTACCCCGCCTTCCTGCAGTCTCCCGCCGATGCGGCGCGCCAAGGAGTCACGAATCTCAGGCGGAAAGGCCTGTGATGTGGCGACATCGAACCGCACGGTGACTCTGGTGGCAGATCGGTTGGCGTGCTGGCCGCCGGGCCCACCCGACGTGTCAAACGACCAGGTCAGTTCGGATGCGGGGACCAAGAAGTCCCCGACTCGCAGATGGCCGTCGGTCATACTCGTTCCAGCTGTCCCCGATACAAGCGGAACTCGTCCACGACGGCCACGACCTCGCGACCGGCCGCGGCGAGAAGAGATGCGGCGATGGCGGATCGGTATCCCGTCACGCAGTGGACCCACACCGGACCCGGTGGGATCGACTCCGGTTTCAGCGCCGACAGATGGGTGCGGATCGCTCCCGGGACCGCGCTGACCGCCTCCTTCGGGTCCCTGACGTCGACGATGATCTCGGGGACCTCCTCTTCCATCTCAATGAAGGAGGCCGTTCGCATCGACTCCAGCGGCAGTCCGGCGTCACGCCACGCGGTCAGGCCATCGGTGACCATTCCGTGGACGGAATCGTGACCGATGCGCCCCAAGTCAACCCGCATGGCCTCGGCGAGTGGAGCGGAGTCGGCGACGATGACGGCGGGAGTGTTCCACGGCAGCACCCAGTCGGCGTACGCGGCGGCGGTGGCGCTGTACGGCAGGTTGATCGAATTGGCCACGTGACCAGACGCGAAGGCCGCCGTCGACCTGATATCGAGGATCGTCGCCGTCGTCTCCGACAGCTGCTCTGGGGTGAGGAGCGGCGGCGATTCCGGAATGGGCCCCGCACCGACCCTGTTGAGCGGTGCCATCTCGGCGTAGTAGGACGGGTACAACATGAATCCGGCAATCTGAGCGCGGACGAATGTCTCCTCGTCGGGGGTAGTGAGTGCGGGGTTCTGGCGTTTTTCCAGGGCGATGGTCGAGGCAGTCGCCAAAGTCGGCGTCGCCGCACAAAACGATCCGGCACCGTGGGTTGGGGCGACCGCGGCCGGGTCGGGGGCCATGGCTGCGAGCCGTCTCACCGACCTCCACTGGTCGCGGGTCAGGTCTTCAGTCAGGGCGGGATCGACGAGATCGGTCCTTCCCACTGCACCCACCAGCATCGACCCTCCCGTGAACACCGCCACCGTCTTGCCGGCCGGTGAGACGAGGGCGTACGACACATGGTGCGGGGTGTGGCCCGGCGTGTGGATGGCCTCGAGCTCCCATCCCCCGCCGACTGGAACCCGGTCGCCGTCGCTGATCTCAGTGTGAGGAAGTGTGGCCTCACTCGCCTCCGGCAAGTAGTAGCGGCAGCCGTAGCCGTCGGCGAGGAGTCGACCGCCGCTCACGTAGTCGTTGTGGATGTGGGTTTCCAGGACCGCGGATGGCTGTGCTCCTGCCGCGTCGAGCAGCGCAGCGAACCTATCGAAGTCACGCTGCGAGTCGATCACCGCGCCACCATCGCCTGCGATGACGACGTAGGTGTGGTCGCCCAGGGAAGGCGTCGCGATCTGATCGACCACCACGTCCGCGGCGATTTCGAGGCGGGGCACGCGGGAACGGTAGTGGTGGCAATGCTCCTGAGCGCCGCGGGTAGCCTCCGCCCGGTGCTGATCTCCGACCCGCTCTGGCCGAGCGCCGACGGCTGGCTCGACGCGGCAGCGACCGATCCGGAGTTCGTCGTCGTCGGGGTCCCGTCGTCTTCCGCTTCGCTGGTCCCGTCGGAAGCGTGGCGCGCTCCGCGGGCCCTGCGCCAGGCACTGACCGCGTTCTCGGTCTTCGACGGCGAACGGCGGATCGATCTGCGTGACCTTGCGACGCGCGACGCCGGTGACTGGCCCGTGACCGGGATCGATATGCACGACATGCTGGCTGCGGTGTCGGATCTGGCCGCCGGGCTGGACACGAGAGTGGTTCATGCCTTTCTCGGGGGAGACAACGCCATCACGCGACCCCTGGTGCAGGGCCTTCACCGCGGGGATCTGTCTGCGGCCGCCGTTTTGACGATCGACGCCCACCACGACGTGCGAACCACCGAGTCGGGTCCGAACAACGGGAGCCCGATCCGGGGGCTCATCGAGGATGGTCTTCCCGACGAACGGGTGACCCAGGTTGGCATCAACGCTTTTGCCAACTCTGCTGAGTATCGGGAGTACTGCGACGATCACGGCGTCGAGGTCGTCACCATGGAGGTGGTGGAGGACAGTGACGTGGAGTGGATCGTCACGACCGCGCTCGACGATCTCGCCACCCGGGCTGCGTGGGTCTACGTGGACGTGGACATCGACGTCCTGGATGCGGCTTTTGCCCCGGGCTGTCCGGGCTCCCGGCCCGGAGGCATGACTCCACGCCAGCTTGCCGGCGCGTGTCGCGCTGCCGGAGCGCATCGGGCGGTGCGCGCGATCGACTTCGTCGAGGTCGACCCCGCTCGAGATCCCGGGGGGCTGACCGTCATGAACGCGGCATCGGCCTTCCTCGCCTTTGCCTCGGGCCTCGCCACGCGAAAGGAGCACTGATGGATTCCGTCGTGATCACGGGTGACGCTCTTACTGCGGAACAGGTCCTGGCGGTCGCCGACGGGTCGGCGGAAGCGGTCCTCGGTCCCGATGTGGCGCGCCGGATGGAGGCGGCCCGAGGTGTGGTGGCGGAGGCGGTTGCGGGCAATGAGGTCGTCTACGGAGTGACCACCGGCTTTGGCGCCCTCGCCACGACCCGCGTCGACGCCGATCTCACCGCTGAGGTGCAGACGGCGCTTCTGCGCTCACACGCGGCCGGCGTCGGCGATCCTCTACCCGACGAAATGGTGCGGGCGATGCTCCTGATGCGGGCCCGCACGCTGGCCCAGGGACACAGCGGCGCACGTTCCGAGATCGTGGCCCGGTTGCTCGACCTGCTCCGACTTGACCTGCTGCCCGTAGTGCCCGATCGGGGTTCGGTGGGGGCGTCGGGTGATCTTGCGCCGTTCGCTCACCTGGCGCTTCCCCTCATCGGGGAAGGCGAGGTGCGGGTCGATGGAGAAATCGTTCCTGCCACCGAGGCCCTGGCCGGGCACGGGCTCGATCCGCTCGACCTGGAGCCCAAGGAGGGCCTCAGTCTCCTCAACGGGACGGAAGGGATGTTGGCGTTCGGCCTCCTCGGCTCACGGCGGGCCAGGCGCGTGCTCGATGCGGCTGATCTGGCGTGCGCGCTGTCAATCGAAGCGCTGCTCGGTTCGGAGCGGCCGTTCGCCGCTCGAGTGCAGGAGCTGCGTCCGCATCCCGGCCAGGCGGTCTCGGCACGGCGGATTCGCGACGCGCTCGCCGGCAGCGAGATCGGGGCCAGCCATCGCGACGATTTCGTGCATGCGGTCCAAGACGCGTACAGCCTCCGCTGCGCCCCTCAAGTGCACGGAGCCGCTCGCGACGTGCTCGACTACGCCGACGCGGTCTATTCCCGGGAGCTCGGATCGGTCGTCGACAATCCGATCATCTTCCCCGAAACCGGCGACGTCGTCTCCGGGGGGAACTTCCACGGCCAACCACTGGCGTTTGCGCTCGACTTCTCGGCGATCGCCGTCACCGAGCTCGCCAGCATCTCGGAGCGGCGCACCGACCGGATACTCGATCCCGAGCGCTCGTCCGGCCTGCCCCCTTTCCTCGCCTCGCGTCCGGGCTTGAATTCGGGCCTGATGATCGCCCAGTACACGGCGGCGGCGCTGGTCGCCGAGAACAGGGTCCTGAGCCACCCCGCCTCGGTGGACAGCATCCCCACATCGGGCCTCCAGGAAGACCACGTCTCCATGGGGTGGGGCGCCGGCCGCAAGCTGGTCACCGTCCTCGACAACGCCGCACGGGTCGTCGCCATCGAACTGCTGTGCGCCGCCGAAGGCACCTCGCATCGCGCTCCCCTGCGACCCGGACGGGGGACGGCGGCGGCCCTCGAAGTCATCCGTGGCGCAGTGGAGCCGCTGCAGCGGGACCGGCCCCCCGCCCCGGACATCGAGGCCGTGGCCAACCTGATCGAGTCGGGGGCGTTCGACGGGCTTCCCTAGGAGCCCGCCGGGCCGCACATGTCACTCGTCTCGACGCCCAAGCATCGCCGCTCGCGGCGTCCTCGTCCTCGACGCAGTGCATGACTGCGCCTTCGTCCTGCGTCCTTGCGGGCGACGCGCCTGGACGCCGATCCGAGCAACGGCGCCACCCGGCAGACTCCCGGAGCCCTCCCGGGCGTCGGGCCTCCGGCGTCGGGCATCAGGCGTCGGGCATCAGGCATCGGGCATCGGGATACGGGCAACGGGAGACGCCCCCTCCTTCACTCGCCGCCTACTGAACAGTTCCCTCCGCGGAGCGAGAAGGTGCCGCGTCGAGGCTGAAGGGCGGATACTCGTCGACGAGGCCGGCGATCCAGGCGAAGACCCTGAGCTGCCACTGCGACACCCCGACGAGGTAGTCCTGGATACCTGCCGGCAGCCTCCCGGTTATCGCCGCCACGATGAAGCCGAACCACATGGCGACGACTGCGCCGATGAGGAGGAACCCGAGCACGATGAAGTGGGGGAGAGCGATCAGGAGCTTGGGGGCCACGAAGATGCCGGCCACCGCCCATCCCTGGCTGGGGTTCTCCGGCTTGGCGACGGGAATCTCCACTGGGTATTCGGGGTCGGTCTCGAAGGGCGGATAGACGTCGGTTATCCCACCGATCCAGGCCCAGATCCGCGTCGTCCACTGAAACGACATCTCCAGCAGCAGGTGCACCGCCTGGGGCATCGAGCCGGTGAACGCGACCAGCCAGTATCCGAAGTAGGCCAGCCACGTCGCCACCGTTTGCAGTGCGCTCGTGACGATCAAGTGTGGCACCGCCAAGACGAACTTGATGAAGATGATTCCCGTGGCGGCGAGGCCGCGATGCGGAGTCGTGTTGTGCTGGTAGCTGATCGTCAGGTTCGACATGGGGGAAGCGTACCGAGGGGTAGCCTGCCGAGCGGAGCGGGAGGTAGACGATGAGCGGACCGCGCCCGGTACGAGCTCCGCGCGGCGCCGAGCTCACCACGAAGGGCTGGCTGCAGGAGGCGGCGCTGCGCTGCCTCATGAACAACCTCGATCCGGAGGTCGCCGAGCGTCCCGACGATCTCGTCGTCTACGGCGGGACGGGGCGGGCCGCCCGCAACTGGCCGGCTTTCGATGCCATCGTGCGCACGCTCCACAGTCTCGAAGGGGATGAGACGCTTCTGGTGCAATCGGGCAAGCCGGTTGGGGTCTTCCGCACCCATGAGATGGCGCCGCGAGTGCTGATCGCCAACAGCCTGCTCGTGCCCGATTGGGGGGACTGGGAGTCGTTCTGGGAGCTCGAGGCGGCCGGGCTGATGATGTATGGCCAGATGACCGCCGGCTCGTGGATCTACATCGGGACCCAAGGGATTCTCCAGGGGACGTATCAGACATTCCTGGCAATTGCAGAGCAGCGATTCGGGGGGACGCTTGCCGGGACGCTGACCCTGACCGCCGGCTTGGGAGGCATGGGCGGCGCGCAGCCGCTGGCGGTCACGATGAACGAGGGTGTCGCCCTTTGCGTGGAGGTGGACCCGTCCCGCGTCGCCCGGCGCCTGGAGACCCGCTATCTCGACGAGCAGGCCGACGATCTCGACGATGCCGTAGCCCGCGTGCTTGCCGCCAAGACGGATCGCAGGCCCCTCTCGGTGGGCGTGATCGGAAACGCCGCCTCGGTGTTTCCCGAACTGCTGCGGCGCGGCCTCGAAGTTGACATCGTCACCGATCAGACGTCGGCTCACGATCCGCTCAACGGCTACATCCCCGAGGGTGTCGAGCCCGATGATGCCGACGAGTTGCGCGAGAAGGATCCCGCCAAGTACGTCGAAGATGCTCGCCTCTCGATGGCGAAACACTGTGAGGCGATGGTGGGCTTCTCGCACGGCGGAGCGGAGGTCTTCGACTACGGGAACAACCTGCGCGGCGAGGCGCGCGATGGTGGCTTCGCCGACGCCTTCGCCTATCCCGGCTTCGTTCCCGCCTACATCAGGCCTCTGTTCGCCGCCGGCAAGGGGCCCTTCCGCTGGGTGGTCCTTTCGGGTGATCCCGCCGACATCGCTGCCACGGACAAGGCGGTGGCGGGGTTGTTCCCCGACGACCGCGGCCTGCATCGCTGGTTGGAGATGGCCGAAGAGAAGGTGGAGTTCCAGGGGCTTCCGGCTCGGATCTGCTGGCTCGGCTACGGCGAGCGAGACCGCGCCGGTCTCGCCTTCAACGACCTGGTCGCGTCCGGCGCGGTGAAGGCACCAATCGTCATCGGGCGCGATCACCTCGACTCTGGATCTGTGGCCTCTCCGTACCGGGAGACCGAGGACATGCTCGACGGATCGGATGCCATCGCCGACTGGCCGATCCTCAACGCTCTGCTCAACACGGCATCGGGAGCGGCCTGGGTGGCGGTGCACCACGGCGGCGGTGTGGGGATGGGCAAGTCGATCCACGCCGGTGCCCAGGTCGTCGCCGACGGGACGGCGAACGGTGCGCTTCGGGTGGAGCGGGTGCTCACCAACGATCCCGGAACCGGCGTGATGCGCCACGCCGATGCCGGGTACGACATCGCTCTGGATGTGGCTCGGGACCGCGGACTGCGGATCCCGATGCTCGAAGGATGAGTTCTCCGTTCCCGATGTCGCCGCCCGATCCGGGAATCGACGGGTTGAGGCATATCGCGCCGGCGCTCTGGTCGAGTCTTCCGTTTCCCGAATTCCCCGTGAGTAGCCGCCCGCGCCGGACAGCGGACAACGGATGACGGATGGCGGGAAACGGATGACTCCACTTCTCATCCGCAACATCGGCCTGCTCGTCACCAACGCTTCCGACGAACCAGGCGCCCTGGACACCGTCGCCGACGCCGCGGTGGCCTTGCGCGACGGTGCGATCGTCTGGGCCGGGCGCGGGGACGCGATCCCGGTGGCCTTGCTGCGCAGCCCCGAGCTCGATGTCGGCGGACGAGCGGTTCTTCCCGGGTTCATCGATCCGCACACCCATCTCGTCTTCGCCGACGACCGCGCCGATGAGTTCGGCTCCCGGTTGGAGGGCGTGTCGTACGAGGCGGTCCTTGCTGCCGGAGGCGGGATCCACTCCACGGTGGCCGCCACAAGGGCGGCGGACTTCGAGGAGCTCGTGGCGCAGAGCGCGGCGCGGGCGCTGAGGATGCTGCGCAGCGGAACGACTACCGCCGAGGTCAAGTCCGGCTACGGGCTGACAACCGAGGACGAGGTTCGGCTGCTCGAAGCAGCGGCCGCCGTGGCCGATCGCACCGGGCTCGATGTCGTCCCAACCTTCCTCGGTGCCCATGTCCCGGACCGTGGAATGAGCGAGAGGGACTATGTGACCCTCGTCCTCGAAGAGATGCTGCCGGCGGCGGCACCTCATGCCGAGGCCTGCGATGTGTTCGTCGATGCAGGGGCGTTCTCGGTCGACTCGGCCCGTGCCGTCTTGGGCGCCGCCGCGAATCTGGGACTGGCGCTGCGGGTGCACGCCGAACAGTTGGCCCACACAGGCGCGGCCGCTCTGGCTGCCGAGCTGCGCGCTGCATCTGCAGACCATCTCGATCACGCCACTGCTGCCGACGCGGCAGCCTTGGCGGAGACAGGAGTCGTGGCAGTGTTGCTCCCCGGTGCCGCGCTCTCGATGCGCACGCCGCCCCCTCCGGCCCGGATGCTGTGGGATGCGGGTGTCACCGTTGCTTTGGCGACGGACTGCAACCCGGGCACTTCCTATGTGGAGCGCATGCAGTTCGTCGTTGCTCTCGCGTGCCTCGAGATGGATCTCACCCCGGCGGAGGCGGTCTGGGCGGCGACGCGGGGCGGGGCGCTTGCCCTGCGGCGACAAGACCACGGCATCGTCCGCGCGGGTGCTGCCGCGGACCTGGTCGTCCTCGACGCACCCTCTGTGGAGCACATTCCGTACCGGCCCGACGCCGACCTGGTCTGGAAGGTGATAAAGGCCGGGTCGATCGTCGAATGAGCCACCAGCTTCGACTCGGCGAAGAAGTAACTCCCCCATGAGGGGGAGTCGGCGAGGCCAGGCCGAGCCGGTGGGGGGAAGGCCGCTTCGGCGGTGCCGATGAAGGCCTACCTCAGCCATGAGCATCCGATTCGCTTCGCGCATCGCGGCTCGCGCGTCCTGTGGCCGGAGAACACGATGGTCGCCTTCCAGGGTGCCGTCGATCTCGGCTACCGGTACCTGGAGACCGACGTGCACCTGTCGCATGACGGCCGGGTCGTCGTGTTCCACGATCACGATCTCGGCCGGCTCACCGACGGCGCCGGGAAGGTCTTCGACCACGACTGGGCGGAGCTGCGCCGGCTCGACGCCGCCTACGGGTTCGGCGCCGCGGACGGGTTCCCCCATCGCGGCACCGGTGTGACCATCCCGCTGCTTGAAGAGGTAGCCGCCACCTTTCCCGATTGCCTCTTCAACATCGACCTCAAGCAGGCGGCGATCGCCGAACCCGTGGCCGCCGAAATAGTCCGTACGGGTCTCGAGGAGCGGGTGCTCATCGGCTCTTTCCACGACCGTCGCATTCGGGCATTCCGCCGCGCCGCCCCCGACGTCGCCACCTCGGCCGGACCCATCGAGGTTGCGGCCTTCTTGCTGCGGCGAGGCGGGCACGCCGATGCCTACCAGGTCCCGGAGAAGGCAGGGGGGTGGCGGATCGTCTCCTCGCGGTTCGTACGTCGGGCGCACGAGGCAGGCAAGCAGGTCCACGTGTGGACGGTGGACGACAAACCGACGATGCGGCGCCTCCTCGACTTGGGCGTGGATGGGATTGTGACGGACCGACCCGACCTGCTCAATGAAGTGGTGTTCGGGACGAGCGATTAGCGATGAGCGATTAGGCCGTCGCTAGTCGCCAGTCGCTAGTCGCTAGTCGCTAGTCGCCTGGCACAATGCCTCGCATGCCGCAGCACGATCTAGGCCCCATCGTCCGTCTCCAGGTGCAGCGCGATCCCCTCAAGACGAACGGGGTTGGCTACGACCCGGCGCCGATCCTTTCGGTCGCCGAAGCCTCCCTGGACCGCCGCGGGATGGTGGGCCGGGCTGGGGGATCCTGGGTGCTCGACGTCCATCACGCGGCGCATCCCAGGGTCCGCGGCGGCGGCAGGCGGGCTCTCTCGCTCGGCTTCACCGGCCACTACGAGGCGATGGCGGAGCGCTTCGGAGCGGCCGACTTGGGCAGCGCCGGGGAGAACATAGTCGTGGAGGCCGAGGGGATCGTGGCGGCGGAGGATCTCGCCGGGGAGGTGATCATCACCGGTTCTGATGCCGAGATCGTCCTGCGCGGGGCGCGGGTGGCGGCGCCGTGCGCCGAGTTCACTTCGTTTCTCAAGGGCCTGCCGGCGGTGGCTCCGGCGGCGGAGCAACCGGCCGACGTGGACTTTCTCGACGGGGGGATGCGCGGCTTCATCCTCGACGTGTCTCAGCTGGAGGCGGCGGTGATGATCCGTGTGGGCGATCGGGTGGCGGTGCGACCCTCCTGAGCTCACTGTTCGACCCAGGTCTTGCGTCGGGCGGGCGAGGAGGGCTATGGTCGACTATTCCCGACCATACGAGAATGGCCGACCAGAACGCGGAATCCACCCAATATAGGCCGTTGCAGAGGGTGCTGATGATGACGCCGGCTCAGGCGGCGGTGTTTACCGACAAGACCCGCACCGACATCATGATGCTGCTCTCCGAGCGCCCCGCCACCACCAAGCAGATCGCCGTCGCCCTGGACAAGCCGAAAGGCACGGTGGGGCATCACCTCAAGACTCTGCAAGAAGCCGGCCTCATCGCCGTGGTACGCACCCGTCAGGTGAGGGCGATCACCGAGAAGTACTACGGCCGCCTCGCCCGAACGTACGCCTTCCCGCATCTCGACGAGGGCAGCGCTGCCGACCCGCCGTTCGTCACCGAGGTGCTGCAGGAGATCCGCGAGGCGGTTCCCGGCGAGACCAACATGTTCACGATTCGCCACGCCCGCATCCCCGACCGGCGGGCCGATGAGTTTGCCGAAGAAGTGATCCGCATCGCCGAGGAGTTTGCCTCGCAGGAGCGCGGCGGCGACACGGTGTATGGGTTCATCGCCGGGGTCTATCCGACCGATCGGCCCGCCCTCGGTGAGGACGCCGAATGAGGACGGCAACCGAGGCTGCTGCCAAGACCCGTCTCGGCGCGAACTACTGGCGCCTGTGGTGCGCCAGTGTGATCAGCAACCTGGGCGACGGCATCGCCCTGATCGCCTACCCGTGGCTGGCCTCGGCGGTGACGAGGGACCCGCTCCTGATCGCCCTCATTGCGGTCGCCCAGCGTCTTCCCTGGCTCGTGTTCACGCTGCCCGCCGGCGTCATCACCGACCGGGTCGACCGGCGCAAGTTGATGGTTGCGATGGACGTGGCGCGAACGGCCATCACCCTCATCGTGGCTGCCACGGTTATTGGCGCGGTCGACGGCCTGCCCTCGCCGGGGGAAGTGGCGACGGGAGTGGTGGCCGGCACCAACCTCGCCGTCTACGTGGTGTTGCTCGGGGCGTCGCTCCTCTTCGGGTTCGCCGAAGTGTTGCGCGACAACGCCGCCCAGACCTTCCTCCCGGCGATCGTCGCGCCGGAGGGGCTGGAACGGGCCAACGGCAACCTGTGGGGCGCCGAGATGGTGGCCAACTCCTTCATCGGTCCTCCGCTGGGGTCGCTGCTGCTGGGGATCGGCTTCGCCCTCCCGTTCTTCGTCGACGCGGGGACCTTTGCCGTCGCCGCCGCACTGGTGTTCGTGATCACCGGCGATTTCCGCAACAGGCAGAAGACCGCCGCCCAGTCGGGCAAGACGATCGACTGGAAGGGCGAGATCGGCGAAGGCTTCCGCTGGCTGTGGAAGCACCCGGTGCTCCGCCCCATGGCGATCATCCTCGGGCTGCTCAACGGGCTGGGGATGATGACGTTCTCCGTCTTCGTGCTCTTCGCCCAGGAGAACCTCGACCTGGCGACCGGCTTGTTCAGTGGTGCGCTACGACCGATCGCCGAGTTCTTTGGCGCCGAGTCCGTGGCCGCGTTCATCTTCTCGATTCTGATGATGGCCGGCGCCGTGGGCGGCGTCGTCGGCAGCGTGGTCGCCGCCAAAGTCAGCGCCCGTCTCGGCAGCGGCACATCGCTCTACGTCTCGATCGTCATCTGGACCACGACCAGTTTCGTCATCGGTGCCGCCACCCGGTGGTGGGTGGTCGCCGTGTGGTTTGCCATCAACACGGTGTTCATGATCCTGTGGAACGTCATCACCGTGTCCTACCGGCAGACGATCATCCCCGACGACCTGCTCGGCCGGGTCAACAGCGTCTACCGGTTCTTCGGCTGGGGGATGATGCCCATAGGTGCCCTGCTCGGCGGTGCGGTGGTCGCTTTCGCCGATGTGTTCGTCGACCGCTCGACGGCGTTGCGCTGGCCCTTCTTCGCTGCCGGCATCTCCTACGTGGGCGTGTTCCTGTACGCCCTGCCCCGCCTGGGCACTGCCCGGTTGGAGAGCACTCGGACCGAAGGGATCGCTGCCAAGGAGGCCTTCGAAGCGGAGGGTTCCGATTCCCGCGCCACGACAGCCGATGAGTCGTCCTGAGGTGGCCGAGAAGGCAGATGTGGCTCTCGCCTGCGCCGCCTAGTAGGTGACTCCGCAGGAGTGGTCCGGGCAGTAGCCGCCCGGATTCTTGGCCAGGTACTGCTGGTGGTAGTCCTCGGCGTAGTAGAACGTATCCAGGGGTGCGATCTCGGTCGTGACCGCACCGAACCCGGCGTCACTCAATCGCTCCTGGAAGTGGTCACGGCTCCGCTTCGCCTCATCCAGCTGAGCATCGGTGACCGTGAAGATCGCCGAGCGGTATTGGGTTCCCCGGTCGTTGCCCTGACGCATCCCCTGGGTGGGGTCGTGCTGCTCCCAGAAGATCCGGAGCAGGCTGTCGTAAGAGATCTGCGCCGGGTCGTAGGCGACCAGCACCACCTCGGCGTGCCCGGTGCGGCCGGAGCACACCTCTTCGTACGTCGGATTGGGGGTGAACCCGCCGGCGTAGCCCACCGCGGTGGAATAGACGCCGTCCGTCTCCCAGAAGTCCTTCTCGGCGCCCCAGAAGCAGCCCATGGCGAACACGGCGGTTTCCGTTCCCTCGGGGAAAGGCGGCTGCAGCTTGTTTCCGTTGACGAAGTGGGCTTCCGGGATCGGCATCTCGGATTCCCTGCCGGGCAGTGCCCGATCGGCGCTGATCATCTCCGTCTTGGCAAACACGTTTCCCTCCTGCACAAGGAACGGTAACGGGTGACGGAGTGTTCCCGCCGCTCCCTATCTGGAGAAGAGGGACCGGATCGGACCCACCTGTTCGGCCTTCTTCTTACGCAGCATCGCCCAGGCGATCCCGGCACCGATGACGGTGGCGACGGTCGCCCCGCTGATCAAGGGCACCGGCCGGGTCAGCCGTTTCGCCAGGCTGACCTGGCGGCGGAAGTCGAGTATCGGCCAGGTCCGCTCTTCGGCGAGCTCCCGCAGCTCCTTCTCCGGGTTCACGGCGTGGGGATGGCCGACGAGCTCCAGCAGCGGCTGGTCGGTGATGCTGTCCGAGTAGGCGTAGGAGTCCGCCAGCGAGATCCCTTCCTCCTCTGCCACTCGCTCCACGGCCTCCGCCTTCCCCGAGCCGTACACGTAGGTATCGACCTCGCCGGTGTACAGACCGGCTGCATCGATCTTTGCGCGCGTGGCGATCACCTCGTCGACGCCTATGTAGCGGGCCAGAGGGCGGACGACCTCTTCGGGACTCGCAGACACGATGAAGACGCGGCGGCCTTCCCTGAGGTGGTCGTCGATCAAGAACAGCGCTTCGGCGTAGACGAGCGGGGCGACGACTTCCTCCAGTGCCTCAGCGACGATCCGCTCAACCTCGAGCTTGTCCCACCCTTTGGTGAGGCGCAGCATCGCATCGCGTGCCTTGTCGAGTTGGTCTTCGTCGGCTCCGAAGATCACGTACATCAGCTGGCCCATCGCGGCGCGCAACAGAGTCCGCCTGCCCAACATGCCCGCCTTGTAGAGCTTGCCGGTGAAGGCGAGCGTCGAGGACTTGGCAATAACCGTCTTGTCGAGGTCGAAGAAAGCTGCCTCGGTCATGGCCCTTCGATTGTAAGAGAGGGTCCGCGTTGGGGGATACGACCCTCTTGAGGGGCCGCATCTGCTGTGAGACGGTGCTGCGGCACCAACCGAGGAGACGCGATACCGGCGCTCGCCTTATGGACGCCGGAGGACGGCCTGCTCGGCGCGCTGGCCCCATTGGGGGCCGCCTTGGCGGCGGCGCCTGCTCTCGTCGTCGATCTCGATCCAGATGGGCCTCCTTATCCGGGTGAGCGGTCTCTGGCCGATCTGGTGGAGGACGATCCTCGAGCCGATGAACTCGTTCCGGGACCGGGCGTCGCAGTCCTCCGCAACGGAGGGGTGAAAGCCTCGGCTGCTGCGGAGGTCGTCTCAGGTCTCCTCGAGCGATGGGAGCGCGTTGTGTTACGACTGCCGCCCCGACCGGCGCCGCCCGTTTCGATGGACGCGATCGCGGTGCGACTTCTCGTCGGAGGATGGTATGCGGGGCCGGCGCATCCCGGTGTGTGGCAGGCAACGCCGGAGTGGGCCCAGCTGCCCGCGCCTGGTATTCGTTTGCCTGTTCCCGACCGGGGCACTATTCGGGCTCTCCTCGCCGGGAGGCGTCCCGTCGGGTCGCGGTGGGTGAGGGCGTGGAGATCGGTGTGGAGTCCCGGATGGGCTCGCTGAGGCGAGTCGTCGATCGGATCGTGCGCAGCGACGTCGCGTTGCAGCCAGACCGGCTCACTGCGGCCGCGGCCGAAGCAGCCGGTCACGAGGCCCCTCTGGCGGCACGGCGGGTTGCCGCCGACGCCGTCGCCTCCCTCGTCGGAATGGGCCCGCTCGAACCGCTGCTCGCCGATCCGAATGTGACCGACGTCCTCGTCAACGGTCCCGACGAAGTCTGGGTGGAGCGCGAGGGAATCTTGGAGCGCAGCGACGTGAGGTTCCCGGGCCCCGACGCTGTGGTTGCCGCGGTGGAGCGGGCCCTGATGCCCCTGGGGCTCCGGTTGGATCGAGCCTCTCCAGCCGTGGACGCCCGGCTCGCCGACGGATCGCGGCTTCACGCGGTCGTCCCGCCCGCCTCGGTCGATGGCCCGGTCGTGGCCATCCGGCGTTTCACGGCGGCTGTCGTGACAATGGAGGACCTCGTCGCGGCCGGTGCGATCGACGCTGCCGGAGCACACCTGCTGCGGAATGCCGTAATCGAACGCCGCAACCTCCTCGTGAGCGGCGCCACGGGCTCTGGGAAGACGACGCTGCTCAATCTGCTGTCGGGCGAGATTCCGGCCGGAGAGCGAACCGTCACGGTCGAAGAGGCCGCCGAGCTCCGTCTCGACGGACACGTGGTTCGTCTCGAGGCACGTCCTCCCAATGCGGAGGGAGCAGGTGAGATCACGGTGCGCAGTCTCGTGCGTCACGCGCTGAGAATGCGTCCCGACCGCATCGTCGTCGGTGAAGTAAGAGGCCCGGAGGCGCTCGACTTGATTCAGGCGATGAGCACCGGTCACTCGGGGTCCATGGGAACGGTGCATGCCCCGGGCCCGACGGCGGCAATGTGGCGGCTGGAGACGCTGGCGGCGAGCGCCGGCGGGATACCGCACGATGCGCTGCGGCGGATGCTCTGGGATGCGATAGATGTGATCGTCCACGTCGAGCGGAACGCGGCGGGCCGCCGTGTTGGCGCCATCTGCCGCGTCCTCGCCGAGAGCGTGCAGGCGCTGTGGTCGCGGTGAGTGCGGCCGTCGCGACCGCCTTTGTGGCATGGTCCGGTCGTCCCTTTCTGCCGCTCGTGTTGATCGCCGTCGCTCTCACGCATCCTGTGGCCGCGATCGCAGCTGCCGGCGCCGCCGCGGCATGGAGCCACCTTCAATGGGACCGAGGCCCTAGCCCGGACGACGAGGCTCGCTTCATCGAGTTGATCGTCACCGAGTTGGACGGTGGCGCATCGCTGCGGTCGGCGCTTCTGTCCGCGTCTCGGCGCCGCGCCCGCATCGACGCCGCCACCGCATCTCGCGTCGCCGCACTCGGGCTGCCGGGACGCGATGTGGCAGCTGCTCTCCGGGAGGCGCTCCCTCGTAACGGAAGGCTCATGGGGGCAGCGTGGTCGCTCGCTTCGGAGTCGGGCGCTCCGGCGGCGTCGGTGATGCGTTTGCTGGCGCGCCGCGCCGCCGATCGAGGCAAGTTGGACCGGGAACGCCGCGGCCTCACCGCCCAAGCCAGGGCGACGGCGTGGTTGATCGCCGGCCTCCCCGTGCTGTTGCTCGCGTTGTTCCTGGTCACGGGGCGGATCGAAGCCGGTGCGGCGCTTCCGGTCGCGGCCGCCGGTATCGGCCTGCAAGTCGTGGGGATTGGGCTGGTTCTCCTGATGCTGCGCCGGGCATCGTGATCGGGGCAGCGGCGGTCGGTCTCTCGGCCGGGTCCCTGGCAAGAGGCCGCGGCGTCGGTAGTCGAGCCGGCGTGGCCGCGATGGCGACCGTGCTGGCGGCGGCGCCTCTCGCGGGCCTTGCCGGCGGGTTCCTTTGGTACGCGATGCTTCGCTTTCGCGCCGCGGCGCGGGTGACCACCAGAACACGACGGGTCGACGAGGCAGCTGTCGAGGTGGCCGAGCTGGTGGCGTTGGGGCTTGCCGGAGGCCTCAGCATCGCCGCCGCCCACGATTCCGCCGCGGGTCATGCCCCCAAGGTGATTCGCTCCGATGTCGTCGAGCTGGTCCACTGCATGCGGCGGCTGGGTGGCGCCGCGGCCCTCGGGGCCGACCGGGGTCCGTTGCGCGCCACATCGGTGGTGCTCAGCGGCGCCATGGCCAGTGGGGCACCCGCCCTGCCGGCTCTCGAATCGCACATTCGCACGGAGCACCACCGGCGGCATGCCGCGGCGGTTGAAGCGGCGCGGCGTCTTCCGATCCGGCTCCTCGTGCCTTTGACGCTGCTCGTCCTCCCCGGGTTCGTCCTGATCACGGTGGGCCCAACGATCGTCGACTCTCTGGCGCGGCTGTCCCTCTGATGAAAGGAGTGCAATGCAGACCGACCAGGGACAGGCGACCGCCGAGTACGCCCTGGTGATAGTCGCCGCCGCGGTGGTCGCCGTGGCTCTCATCTCGTGGGCGTCGGGATCCGACGTGCTCCCCGACTTCTTCTCGTCCGTGGTGAACCGAATCCGCGGGATGGCCGGTGCGTGACGAAGGAAGCGCAGCCATCGAATTCGCCCTGGTTCTGCCGCTGCTCCTTCTCGTGCTGCTGGCCTCCGTCGAGGTCGTGCTCGTCGCCCGAACTCAACTGGAACTGGCACACGCAGCGCGCGAAGGAGCCCGCCAGGCGGCGACGTCTCCGGACGTGGAGCGAGCAATAGCTGCGGTGCGCCGTTCCCTCCCCGCCGCCGCGGCGAGCCGGGTGCGCGTTGCCGTCGATCGACAGCAGCAGGTTGGCGGCACAGCGCGGGTCACCGCCAGCCTTCAGCATCGAGTTGCCACGCCTCTGCTCGGCGGATTTGCGGTGACGCTCAGTTCGACTGCGGTGATGCGCGTCGAGAAGTGACCGAGCACGGCTCGGTTTCGGTAGTCCTCAGTGCGATCGCAGCCGTGGTGATCCTGCTCGGCCTCGCCGCGGCTGGGATCGCCTCGCTCCTTCACGGCCGCCTGGCGGCCACCACCGCCGCCGATGCCGCCGCCCTGGCATCGGCTCCCGTGACATTCCTTCCTTTCGGGGCGGAGGGCTCGCCAACGCAGGAAGCGGCTCGCTTCGCCCGGCTCAACGGCGCCGATCTCGTGCGATGCGTCTGCCCGATCGACCGGTCCTTTGCTGCCCGAACGGTCGTCGTCCGGGTGCGTTTTCCGGTCGCGGTCCCGTTGTTGGGGAGGATGAACATCGAGGCGACGGGCCGCGCCGAGTTCCTCCCAGCGCGGCTCTTGGAGGAGGTCGAGCAATGACCATTGTCGGGCGTCGGGAATCGCGTAATCCCCGGTCCGAGGCGGACATAGAGGGAGTATGGAGAGTGCGATGACCCTCGTAAGGAGTGGTGCGCGAGGGGCGGCCGCCGAGGACGTGTTCCGCGGGCTCTATGCCGAGCACTACGGGGCGGTGTACGCCTACTGCGTAAGACGCCTCGGCAGCGACGACGCTGCTGATGCCACTGCCGAGGTCTTCACCGTGGCGTGGCGTCGCATTTGGCGGGTGCCTTCCGACGCGGGGGCTCTTCCTTGGCTGTACGGGGTGGCGCGCAACATCGTCGCCAACCATCGTCGCAGCCGGCGGCGTCGCGAACGACTCGAAGCTCGCCTGGCCGGCCACCCGACAGCCGCCTGGACCGAATTGCAGGGTGGTCTGGACGGCGTCCTGGCCTCGCTCCGCGACGACGACCGGGAGATTCTCATGCTGGCGGCATGGGAGGGCCTCGGCTCCGAGGACCTCGGACGTGCCTTGGGATGCTCGGCAGGTACCGCCTCGGTGCGCCTGCACCGCGCTCGCAACCGCCTCTCCGCGTCTTGGGACAACGCCGGAGGTGGACGATGAGGCAGGATCCGTTCCAGCAAATGCGGCGGCGCAACCCGATGCCGCCGGGAACTGAGCCGACGGCGCCTCGCGGCGGCGCGGATCGGATCATCGGCGCCCGCAGCGCCTGGCCGGCGTGGGCGATGGCGGCGGTGGCAGCGTCTCTCGTCGCGGTCGTTGGCGGGGGGACCCTCTTGCTTGTGAACCGCGGCCCCGACACCGTTGCCGGCGGCGTCACCTCGACCACAGCGTCGGTCGCGCCGCAGGTCACCTCTACTTCCGAGGCCCCGGCGTCGACCACGACCACCGCGGCGCCGACGGCGACGGTCCCGCCAGTTGAGGGTGGCGAGGAGGTGGTCGCGTACTTCTTGATCGACGATCCAACCGCGACTGGAGCGTCGCCGGCGTTGATCCCGGTGGCACGCCGGATGATGGAAACGCCGCCAACCGGCCTGCCCGGCGCCGCGATCGAGTCACTGCTCGCCGGACCGACGGTCGACGAGACACAGGCGGTCCCCGCATTCACGACCGCGGTTCCGGAAGGAACGCGCCTGCTCGAGCTGACCGTCGCCGATGGCGTGGCCACTGTGGATCTCTCGTCGGAATTCGCTGCTGGCAGCGGCTCGTACGCCGAGATAGCACGCATCGAGCAGCTCGTGTACACGCTGACCCGGTTCGAGGAAGTGGATGGCATCCGTCTTCGGCTCGAGGGAGAGCCGGTTGAAGTGTTCGGGGGCCACGGCATCGTGCTCGACGACCCCCACGGGCGCACCGAGTTCGACACGACGCTGCCCGCCGTGCTCATCGAGACTCCGATCCACGGCGGGATCGCCGGCAATCCACTGGTGGCCACCGGCACCGCCAACGTGTTCGAAGCCACGGTGAGCCTCGCCCTCACCGACGATGACGGTCTCATCCTGTGGGAGGGATTCGCCACCGCTTCGTGCGGCACCGGCTGCCGCGGGGAATGGTCGGTGGTGATCCCGTATGAGGTCGACGAGCCGCAGATGGGGGCTCTAATCGCCTGGGAGGAGAGTGCCGCGGACGGAAGCCAGACCAACATTCGGGAGCATCCGGTGTGGCTGGAGCGGGCCGGTCCCCCCGAGCTCTGCTCAGGTGCGATGGTCGCCGCCGATCTCGTCAACCAGACGGAGCTGCCCGATGTCGTGGCGGCGAAGCGGGCCGCCATCTTCGCCGCGGCAGTCTCATGCGACTGGGACGCCCTCGCCGCCGAGCTCGGCAGCGGCTTCTCCTACTCCTTTGGCGGTGGATCGGACCCTGTCGGCTACTGGCAGACGATCGAGGCCCAAGGTGAGGAGCCGCTCCGGTACCTCGCCGAGATGCTCAACCGGCCGGTCCTCGTTCAGGTGGTCGACCCAGACACGACCTATTACACGTGGCCCTCGGCCGCCGGCTTCGAGTGGATCGATCTCCCCGAGGAACACCGAGAGGCCCTGCGCCCCCTGTACGGCGACGAGGATTTCGACGCCTTCGAGGAGTTCGGCGGGTATTTCGGCTACCGCATCGGGATCCTCGCCGACGGTACCTGGCTGTCCTTCGTTGAGGGCGACTGAGCGATCGCAATTCGCAATACGCAATTCGCAATACGAATCGGATGCGTGGATGGCGGGCTACGCCAGCCCCTCCGCGAGAAGCCGAATCGCTCCCTCCTTGTCCAGGGGATCGTTGAAGTTGCCGCACTTCGGTGACTGGACGCAGGAAGGACACCCGTCCCGGCAAGAACAATCGCGCAGGGCCTGCAGGGTCGCAGCCAGGTGACGCTCCCCATTGCGCCATCCCATCGGGGCGATCCCCGCCCCGCCGGGGTAGCCGTCGTAGATGAACCACACTGCGCCGCCGATAGTGGGGTGGAAGTTGGTGGACAGACCCCCGACATCCCATCTGTCGCAGATGGCGAACAGCGGCAGCATGCCGATCGACGTGTGCTCTGCAGCGTGCAGGGTTCCGGGCAGGTCGGCCGCTTGGATCGCGGCGGCGTCCACGACGTCTGCGGGGACCTCGAACCAGACGGCCTGAGTCGTAAAGGTCCGCTTCGGCAAATCGAGGGGCTCGTAGGAGATCATCGAGCGGTCGCGGATCGACTTCTTCCTGTAACCGACGACATGACTCTCAACCTCCACCAGCCCGTGCAGATGAGGAAAGGCACCGACGCGGCCGCTCTCGATGACTCGGACCACATCGACCCCGGTGTCGACGTCGGGCTGGGTGTAGAAGCCCACCTCGCCCCGGCGCGCTCGAACCACTCGATCTTGGATGTCGAGCTCCTCGACCACCAGGGAATCGCCCTGGTGAAGGTAGACCGCACCGGGATGGGCTTGAGAGAACGCCCGGCTCTCGTCCACCGACCCAACGATCTCACCGGTCTCGTCGATGATGGAGAACGGGGGACCGCCGGCAGTGCGGATGTCGACGCCTGCGGCCGGCGAGCGTCTTCCCGACCACAGCAGCCGGCCGGCGCGGGGTCGCAGCCATCCTTCGGCCACCAGGTCGGCGGCGATCTCATCGACCTCCGGACCGAAGACTCCTATCGCTTCACCGGGCTCGAGAGGGATCTCGAAGGCGGCGCAGCCGAGGTGGGCGGCGAGCACCTCGGGGTTGCGCGGGTTGACCACGGCCGCTTCATCGGGTCGGGTGAACAGCGAATCTGGATGGTGCATGAACCATTGGTCGAGGGCGTCCTGGCCGGCAACCAGCACCGCGAGCGACTCGTCCGTCGACCTCCCGGCCCGGCCCGCCTGCTGTCGAAACGAAGCCACCGTCCCGGGGAAGCCGGTGACGACCGCGGCGTCTAGCCCGCCTACGTCGATTCCCAACTCCAAGGCGTTGGTGGCGGCGACGCCGAGCAGGTCGCCGTCGAAGAGACGACGCTCGATCTCGCGGCGCTCTTCGGGCAGGTAGCCCGCTCGGTAGGGGGCGATCCTTCCGGCGCGGCCTTCGTCGAGTCGCTCTCGCGCCCAGCGATACATCAACTCGGTGCCTTTGCGGCTTCGAGTGAAGGCAATGGTGTGCCGGTCTGAGGCGACGAGGTCGGTGAACACCCCGGTTGCCTCGGCTAAGGCGCTGCGGCGTTGCTCCTCATCCACTGCCTCCGGATTCCAGAGAACGATCTGCTTGGACCCCGCCGGGGAGGTGTCCTGCTCGACGACGGTGAAGGGCAGACCCGTGAGCTCGGAGGCCAGCTCCCCGGGGTTGCCGATCGTGGCCGAGCATGCGATGAAGACGGGGTCGGCGCCATAGAACTCGGCCAGGCGGCGGAGGCGGCGCAGGACGTTGCCGACGTGGCTGCCGAAGATCCCGCGGAAGACGTGCACTTCGTCGATCACGACGTAGCGCAGCCGGCGCAGGAAGGTCGCCCAGCGGCCGTGGCCGGGGAGTATTCCGACGTGGAGCATGTCCGGGTTGGTCAAGAGCACGTTGGCGTGGCGCCGCACCCACGCTCTCGTGTCGGTATCGGTGTCGCCGTCGTAGACGGCCGGAACCATATGTTCGAGCCCGACGTCGTGCATGGTGCGGAACTGATCCCGAGTCAAGGCCTTGGTGGGAAACAGCATCAGGGCAGTAGCCGCTTTGTCGGCGACGACTGCCTCGGCGATGGGTACCTGGAAGCAGAGCGACTTGCCCGATGCCGTTCCGGCTGCGATGACGGTGTGATCGCCGGCCCGAACGGAGTGGATTGCGGCGACCTGGTGGCGGTACAGATCGGTGATGCCCAGTCTCTCGAGAGCGGCGGCGACCCGTTCGGGCGGCGGTGGATCGAGCGTGTCGAACAATGCCGGCCGTGCCGGAATCGTCTCCACGTGCATCACTCGGTCCGCGGTCTCGGGGTCGGCGCGCCAGGCGGCGATCACGTCGCGCATGACCGGCGAGGGTAGGAGAGATTGCAGATTGCAGATTGCAGATTGCAGATTGCAGATTGCAGACAGAGGGTGTAGCTCTTCTCTGCCTTCTGCCTTCTGCCTTCTGCCTTCTGCCTTCTGCCTTCTGCCTTCTGCCTTCTGCCTGCATGCCACACTGCTGACGTGACGCCGTGGCACGCCCTTCCCATCGCTGAGGTGGTCGATCGGCTCGGCACCGATCTGGAACACGGGCTGACTGATGCCGAGGCGGCGGAGCGGCTGCAGCTCTATGGCCGTAACGAGTTGGCTCACGACACGAAGGGTGCCTGGCAGCGTCTCATCGCCCAGTTCGCCGATGTTCTGATCGGGATACTCCTCGTCGCCGCCTTCATCAGCGGCGCGGTGCTCGGCGAGTGGATCGACACCGGAGTGATCCTGGCGATCGTCATCCTCAATGCCACTCTCGGCTTTGTGCAGGAGTCGCGCGCCGAACGGGCTCTGCACCGACTGCAGGAGATGGCGGCACCCGACGCCGTCGTGGTGCGGGACGGGGCCGCCACGAGCGTCCCCGCTCCGGAGTTGGTGGTGGGTGACCTCCTCTTGTTGGAGCCGGGCTCGTTGATCGCCGCGGACGCCCGACTCGTGGAGGCCGTCCATCTCGAGATCGATGAGGCCTCGTTGACCGGGGAGTCGCTGCCCGAGGTGAAGGGGATCGACCCGGTGGCCGAAGCGGCTCCTCTCGGGGATCGGGAGTGCATTGCATTTACCGGAACGGCAGTCGGCGCCGGCAGGGGACGGGCACTGGTGGTGGCGACGGGAGTCGACACGGAGATGGGTCGAATCGCCGGTGTTCTCGCTCGGGATGAGCCACCGACGCCGCTTCAGGTCGAACTTGACGACGTGGGCCGTCGCCTGGGCCTGCTCGCACTCGTCACGGCAGCACTGGTGTTTCTCGTCGGCTGGCTGCGCGGGATAGGGGCCGAATCGATGTTCCTCACCTCGGTGGCTCTCGCCGTGGCCGCCATCCCCGAGGGCCTTCCCGCCGTCGTGACCATCACGCTGTCCGGCGGAGTGCAGCGGATGGCGGAGCGCAACGCCGTGGTTCGTCATCTGCCGGCGGTGGAAGCGCTGGGGGCAGCAACGGTCGTTTGCAGCGACAAGACCGGCACGATCACCCGCAACGAGTTGCGCGTCCAGGAGGTCGTGGTCGCCGAGCGCCGGGGCGCGGTGGCAGACCTCGACCCCTCTGACGGGCGGGATCGTCGCTTCATTCAGATCGCCGCGTTGTGCAACGACGCCGCGCCCGCCGCCACCGGGTGGGTCGGTGACCCCACCGAGGTCGCACTGGTTCTCGCGGCAGAGAGCGGCGGTGGCGACATTGCCGTCCTTCGCCGCGACGCGCCCCGGATCGACGAGTTCGCCTTCGACTCCGGTCGCAAGCGAATGACGACGGTGCATCGAATGCCGTCCGGTGTGCTGGTGGCGGTCAAGGGTGCTCCGGAGGAGGTCGTCGCTCGATGCACCCGCGTCGAGGGTCCTTCCGGCCCCATCCCGCTGGCGGCAGAGCGGCGTCTATCCGTGGAGGACATAGCCGCCGGCCTCGCCGAACGCGGCTGGCGGACTCTCGCCCTTGCATATGACGAGCCGAGGGACGCCCCCGAGCGCGCGGATGAGGCGGAGAGCGACCTCACCCTGGTCGCCATCGTGGGGATGAGCGACGAGGTCCGTCCGGAGGCAGCCCCGGCCGTCGCCGAAGCGAAGAACGCGGGGATAACGGTCGTGATGGTCACCGGAGACCACGAGGTGACGGCTCGGGCGGTCGCCGGCGCCACGGGGATCCTCGACGGCGGTGAGGTGATGCCGGGGAGCCGCCTGCGCTCCATGACCTCCGAGGAGCTGGCAATCGACGTGGACTCTTATCGCGTCTACAGCCGGATCGACCCGCTCGACAAAGTCAAGATCGTCGAAGCGTGGCGCGCGCGGGGTCAGATCGTGGCAATGACCGGTGACGGGGTCAACGACGCCCCGGCATTGCGCGCCGCCGACATCGGTGTGGCCATGGGGAGCGGCACCGATGTCGCCCGGGAAGCCTCGGCGATGGTGCTCGCCGACGACAATTTCGCCACGATCGTGGCCGCAGTCCGCGAGGGGCGCAGCATCTTCAGCAACCTGCGCACCGTCGTGTCGTTCCTCCTCGGCAGCAATGCCAGCGAGGTCTTGTTGATGTTCGTCGGTTTCCTCGTCTTCGGGGCACTCGGTGAGCCCCTCTTGGCCACGCAGCTGCTGTGGATCAACCTGGTCACCGATGGACTACCGGCGCTGGCACTGGGAGTGGATCCGCCGGCGCCGGACGTGATGGAGCGCGGACCCGATCGGAGTCGGCGGATGCTTCGGGGACGCCGTTTGGTTCGCCTCGGCAGGCACGGGGCGCTCATGGCCGCGACGGCGCTGGGAACCTTGATGGCGGGCCACTACGTCCTCGGCTACGAGTGGCCCCGCGTGCGCACGATGGTGTTCACCGCTCTCGTGGTCACCCAGCTGGGCTATTCGTTCGCGGCGCGGCGCTCCCCCGGTCCGGCACGGCCGCGGCGGAATCCGGTTCTGGTCTGGTCGGCGGCCGCTTCGCTGGCGCTCCAGCTGGCCGTCGTCTACTTGCCCGTGGGGCAGAAGCTGTTCGACACTGTGGCGATCCCCGCAGCCGGCTGGGTGCCGATCTCGATCGCCGTCATCGGCGCCTACGGCCTAATCAGGTGGACAGACAGTCTCTCGGCAGCCAGGAGCGTCCGGAGCTAGCAGCGTGCAGCTTGCAGATAGCAGATTGCAGACTGCAGACAGAGGATGTAGTTCTTCTCTGCCTTCTGCCTTCTGCCTTCTGCCTTCTGCCTTCTGCCTTCTGCCTTCTCACTCCTCGAACCGCAGCGAATCCATGATCCGTTCGAATACTCCCCGGCGTGGCGCCACGTCCAGGGCGGATAGCGTCACCTGCCAGGAGTAATCCCCCTGCGCGAAGGCATAAGTGATGTGTTCGGTGCCCAACGCGGGCAATCCGAACTCGTAGAAGAAGGAGTCGCCGGCGGGCAATTGGGCCACGCCTGAGCGGTCGAGGGGTATCCCGGACGCGGCCAGCTCGGAGCGAACGAGGTCGGCCATGCCGTCGACGGATACGCCCAGCGGGGGCAGACGCAGCACGTTGATGTTGTCCACAAACTCGGGATGGGCATCCGCCACGTCGAGGGCGAACAGCATGCCTCCCTGCTCGAAGATCGCCACGAGTTGATCGGCCGTCACCGGCAGACCCGACGCCTCCACTTCTGCGAAGGCGCCCCCGGCGTCAAACGTCTCCTTGTCGAGGATGAGCCAGTCGGCGGGGATGGCGATGCTGAAGCCCTCACCGCGCACCGTGGTGAATCCGGCGGCGTCTCCGGGTTCCACGACCAGTGTCCCCGTCGCCGAGTCCCCACACGCCGTCACCAGCAGGAGGGCGCTGAGCAGCAGTCTTCGCACGACGGCAGTGTGCCAGGGCGCGATGTCGTACGGTCGGCTTTCGAATGCTCAGGGCTCGGGGTCGGGCTCCGCCTGGATCCCGGCGTCCGCTGGCGAGATTCCCGGAGCAAGCGAACCGTCGTCGAGGTCGCGGAACATGTCCTCCGCCCCGGGGGCTAGGTCCACGACCGAGGCACCTCCCCGGGTAGCGACGAAACCGGGCAGCACGGCGTTGCCCACCTTGCCGGCATCGAGGAGGAACGCCCCTGCCGCCATCGTGACCAGGTCCTCCAGGGTCAGGTCGGTCCAGGTGAACTCCAGGAGCATCGCCAGGAGCGCCGGCAAAGCGGTGATGTTCCGCTCCAGGACGCCGTCGAGCGCCGCCATGATCACCAGGCCTTGGTGGAAGGAACGGGTGAAGTCACCGCCCGGGATCGTCCGGTTGCGGCTGAAGGCGAGAGCGTTTCTGCCAATGAGCACCTGGAGGCCGGCCGACAGATACGCCTCCGACTTGGGCTCTGCCATCGAGAATGGCACCTCCACCTCGACGCCGCCGAAGGCGTCGACCAGCCTCTGGAAGTTGAGGAACCCGGTCACGAAGAAGCCCTCGAGAGGAAGGCCGGACAGGTCGGCGGCGAGGTCGACCATCTCTTCCTGGCCGATCGTCTCCCCGTCGGACAGTGTGTAGACGAGGGCGTTCACGTTGGTGAACTTGTCCCCCCCATAAGACGCCTGGACGTAGGTGTCACGGGGGAAGCCGAGCACTCCACCCGACCTCTCGACGATGTTGCTCGCCAGGATGTGCAGTGAGTCGGCACGGAAGTTGCGCTGGTCCTGTCCCGGCCGGGCGTCGGTGCCGATTACGAACACGTAGCGGATCGGGTCGCCGAACCATGGATCGGCTCCGAACCTCTTGAGCCACGCTCCCACCACGCGCCAGCCGTCGCCGTCGTCCACGAGGAGGATCACGTCGTCGTCGAGGATCGCCACGCCGGCGCGACCCATGTCCTCTATCTCCTCTGAGGTCAGTTCCCCGATGAACGAGCCGTGTTCGGTGGAGTAGGCGTCGGCGAAATGCTCGGCGAGGCCGGCGGGAATGTCGGGCGTCGGCAGGGTGCGGTCGCCGAACCAGTTGTACAGGGCGTTGACGGCGGCACTCGCCTCCTCGTCTCCCTCGATGTGGGCGTCCAGCGCCGCATAGGGGATCGTCGAGGTCGTGGTGGTGGGGGGCTGCGTGGTCGTGGTGGTTGTCGGCGGCTGCGTTGTCGTTGTCGTGGTGGTCGTCGGTGCCGCCGTCGTGGTCGGTGCGGCCTCCGTGGTGCAAGCGGCGGCGATCACCGCAAGCACCGCTGCGATTCCGGCGAATTGTCGTGCGCCCGTCATGTCACGCTCTCCTCGCTGCCCCCTCCATCAGGGACCAGGGGCCGGGTCGTACGGAGCAGGAAGTATCCGACGACGCCGGACACGAATGATCCGATGAATATCCCCGTCTTCGCCCTGTCGGCCAACTCGGCCGAGTCGAACGCCAGCCCGGTGACGAAGAGGGAGACGGTGAAGCCGATGCCGGCTATTGCGGCGAGCCCGACGATGTGGGTCCAGCCGGCGAACCGGGGAAGGATGCCGAGTCGCAGCCGAACCGCAAGCCAGGCAAACAGCGAGATTCCCACCGTCTTGCCGACGAACAGCCCGACCATGACGCCGAGCGAGACGGGGTGGGTGGCGGCGTCGACCAGGTCCACTCCGGCGAATCGCACCCCGGCGTTGGCCAAGGCGAAGATCGGGACTATGGCGAACGACGACCAGGGGTGCAGCGCCTCCTCGACCCGATTCAGCGGCGACACGGATTCGCGGGCGATGGTGGCTACCTCGAGAGCATCGTGGTCGATCCGCTCCGGGCCGCGCGGCGCCGCCTCGTCGAATTCGTAGCGGTCCAGGATGCGCGTGGCGCGGTCGTGATATTGGCGGTCCGTGTACATCGAGCGCGCCGGGGTCAGGAACCCCAGGGCGACGCCGGCGATCGTGGCGTGGACGCCGCTCTCGAGCAGGAAGTACCACGTCGCCACCGCCACCGGGACGTAAAAGGCCAGCGACCTGACTCCGACTCGCTGGGCGATGGCGACGACCACCAGGCCGCCGATCGAGGCCAATAGGTAGCCCAGCAGCAACTCATCGGTATAGAAGATCGCGATCACCGCGATCGCGCCGATGTCGTCGACGATGGCCAACGCGAGCAGAAACAATTTGGCGCCGATGGGGACGCGCTGGCTCAGCAGCGCCACGACTCCGATGGAAAAGGCGATGTCGGTGGCCATCGGGATTCCCCAGCCGCGGGAAGCCTCGCCTCCTCCTGAGAACGACAAGTAGAGGAGGGCGGGGACGATCATGCCGCCGAGAGCGGCGATGACCGGCAGTGCCGCCGCCTTGGGATTGCGCAGATCTCCGACCACCAGCTCTCGTTTGATCTCCAGGCCGACGACGAAGAAGAAGATCGCCATCAGGCCGTCGTTGACCAGTTCGCGCAGGGTCTCCTCGAGGTGTATCGCGCCGAGGGAGAACTCGAAGTGGGTATCCCAAAACCTGTCGTAACTCTCGCCGAAGGGCGCATTGGCCCAGATGAGGGCCGCCGCCGCCATGGCGAGCAGGACAACCCCGCTGGCCGCTTCGAGCGCGATGAACCTGCGCAGGGGCCGCACGAAGCGAGACGGCAGCCAGCGCTGCGAGGAGACCCAGGTGACGTGCTCGGGGTCGCGATGGAGGTGGGGCCCGGTCACGACGGGGGAGGCTAGTGCTCTGGGCCACCCCTGAGGGGTTGGGAGGCGCCTCTCACCGTCCTAACCTTGACCGGCAGTTCCCCCCAAGGATGGCCATGCGAATCGTGATCGTGGGTGCCGGCGCCGTTGGCGCTCACCTGGCCGAACGTCTCTCCTATGAAGGCCAGGACGTCGTTGTCATCGAGGCAGATCCGGGCCGCGCTGACGAGCTGCAAAACGCCGTCGACTGCCTGGTGATTACCGCCAACGGCGCCAGCGTGCAGGCGCTGGAGGACGCAGGAATTGCCGACGCCGAGTTGCTCATCGCGGTGACCTCGTCGGACGCGGTGAACGTTCTTGCCTCCCAGGCCGCTGCTCGCCTGGGCGTGCCCAAGCGAGTGGCGCGCGTCCAGGATCCGACATTGCGGGAGGATCTCGAAGCCCACGGCGTCAACGTCGTGATCGATCCCGTGGAGGCCCTTGCCCGCGAGCTTCTGTTGCTGGTTCGCCGCGGAGGCGCCTCCGAGGTCGTCGAGTTTGCCGGCGGCAAGATCAGCCTGTTCGGTGGCTATGTGCACGCCAAGTCGCCTTTGGACGGGATCACGCTGCGTGAGTTGCGTGGCCGAGTGACCGGTTGGGATTGGATAGTGGCCGCCGTCGTCAGGAACGGCGACACGATCATCGCCCGCGGGGACAGCAAGATCGAGGAAGGGGATCACGTCCTCGTAGTCGCCAACGGGAAGTCGGCGCACGACGCCCTTCAGCTGATGGGCGTCGAGGAGCACAAGACTCGCAAGGTATTCGTCCTCGGTGCGACCCGCCTCGCCATGCTCACTGCGGAGTCGATCGTCAAGACCGGCATATCCACCGTGCTGATAGACGAAGAGGCGGAGCGGTTCGAGAGGCTCAGCGCCAAGTACGACCGCTTGGTTGCGGTCAAGGGCGATCCGACCGATCTCAGAGTGTTGCGCAGCGAGGGCATCGAGAAAGCCGATGTGGCGATCGGCCTCACCGGGTGGGACGAGGTCAACATCTTGGGCTGCCTCGTGGCTAAGGCCCTCGGTGTCGGCACTACAGTCGCTCGTTTCCGCCGCATCGAATACGCCTCGCTGCTCGCCGGCCACGGCATCGATGCCGGCGTCTCCACCCGGCTGGCCGCCGCCAATGAGATCCTTCGGCTGGTCCGACGCGGCCAGATCCACAGCGTGGCCACCTTCCAGGACACCGCCGCCGAGGCGATCGAGATTCAGGTGGGAGCCGAGTCGGAGGCGATCGGCAGCACCCTGCACCACATCGGCCTCCCCAAATCGGCCATCGTCGGCGGCGTGGTGCGCGGCGAAAAGGCCTTTATCCCGCATGGGAGCACCGAGATCCAGTCGGCTGATCGCCTCATCGTCATAGCTTTGCCCGAGGCGATCCCCGCAGTCGAGAAGCTCTTCGCCTAGTGCCTGGGCCCTGATCGATGTCTTTCCGCCGGCTCGGCTTCATCGTCGCCGCGGTTGTCGAAGCCACGGGCGCCGCCATGTTCTCGGCGGCCGTCGTGGCGGGGATCTACGGGGAGTGGTCCGACGCTCGGGCGATCGCGGTGACTGCGGCGGTGATCGTCGTGATCACCGATATCGCGCGGCGAGTGATCACCCCTCGCTTCGAGATGACCACCCGAGAGGGTTTCGCCGCGGTGGCTCTGTCGTGGTTCGCGATGGCGTTCGTGGGAACCCTTCCCTACCTGGTGACGGGGGCGATCGACGGGATTACCGATGCCTTCTTCGAGACGGCGGCCGGATTCACCACCACCGGGTCCTCGATCGTCCCCGATCCCGCCGCCCTCAATCACGGGATCCTGTGGTGGCGCGGCCTCACCCAGTGGATGGGGGGGATGGGCATCATCGTCCTGTCCATCGCGATCCTCCCGTTGTTGGGCATCGGAGGGCTTCACCTGGCGCGCGCTGAGTCACCGGGACCGAGGCCGGACCGGCTCACTCCCCGTTTTCGGGAGACGGCGAAGCGCCTCTGGCTCGTCTATTTCGGGCTGACCGCCGCCGAGGCCGTGGTGCTCACGCTCAGCGATATGTCGCTCTTCGATGCGATCACTCACTCCTTCACGACCATGTCGACCGGCGGGTTCGGGACCGAGGCGGCGTCGCTGGCGGCCTTCGACAACTTCGCCCAGTGGACCGTCATCATCTTCATGGTTCTTGCGGGTGCTTCGTTCGCGTTGCACTACAAGGCGTTGCGATACCGCGACCCGCTCGCCTACCTGCGCAACGCCGAGTTTCGGCTGTATGGAGGAATCCTCGTTGCGGCCGGAGCCTTCATCGTGATCGGGACCTGGGGCGGCGCCGTGGCCGACACGGTGCGCGAGGGCGTCTTCACCGCCGTTTCCCTCGTCACCACGACCGGCTACGTCACGGCCGACTTCGGTCAGTGGGCGTCGGCGTTGCAGATCTTCGTGGTCGGGCTGATGTTCGTAGGAGGCATGGCCGGCTCCACGGGAGGATCGGTCAAGGTATTCCGCCTGGGTGTGCTCTATCAGGGTTCCAAGGCGGATTTGCGCCGCCTGATTCATCCCCGCGGCATGTTCGTCACCAGGCTGGGCAGGGACCCGGTTCCCGACCCCGTCGCCGAGAGCGTGCAGTCGTTCTTCCTCCTCTACATGTTCGTGTTCATGACCGGGACTCTGGCGTTCACGGTGTTCGAGTCGATCGCCGGGGCCAATCTCGACCTGGTCACCTCTGCCTCGGCGGTGGCCTCGGCATTGGGCAACATCGGTCCGGGCCTGGCCGAGGTGGGTCCGGCTTCTAACTACGCCGGACTTCCCGAGGCGGGGAAGTGGCTCTTGTCCTTCATAATGATCGTGGGCCGCCTCGAACTGTTCCCCGTGCTGCTCCTTTTCACGAGGGAGCTGTGGCGGCGCTGAGGTGCTGAACCGATACGACGTCGTCATCGTGGGCGGCGCCGCCATGGGGAGCGCCACTGCCTACTACCTGCAGCGTCTCGACCCGTCGCTATCGGTAGTCGTCCTGGAACGCGACATGTCCTTTGAGCGCGCCTCGACGACGCTGTCGGCGGCCAACGTTCGCGTCCAGTTCAATCTCGAGGAGAACATCCGGATCTCCCAGTACGCCCTGGAGGTCCTCGATACGTTCGCCGACGACATGGCCCTCGGCGGATTCCGTCCCGAGGTATCGGCTCGCCATCACGGGAATCTCTTCTTGACGCTCGAGGAGCACAAGGCAGATGCAATGGCCGGCCTGGAGACGCAGAAGGCTCTGGGTTGCGACGTCTCGTGGCTGGACGGTGCCGAGGTCGAACGGCGCTGGCCGGTCTTTGCCGGCCACGGCTGTGCCGGAGCCACATTCGGGCCGCGAGACGGCTCGGTGGATCCCAGCGCCGTCCTCTCCGGCTACCGCCGCAACGCTGCGGCGAGAGGGGTCGAATACGTGGAGGCGGATGTGGATTCGCTTCTCCGCGATGAGGACCGAATCCGCGGCGTCCAACTAGTTGGTGGAGAGGTCGTCGAGGCGCCGGTTGTGCTCAATTGCGCCGGGGCTTGGAGCCCGGCGCTCCTGGAGGCGATCGGGGTGGCGATCCCGGTGCTTCCCATGATGCGCAACATCTTCGTGGTCGAGACTCCTCTGCAGTGGGAGGGGACGATCCCGAGTGTGTTTCTACCCTCCGGCGTCTACCTCCTGCCGGAGCACGATGGCTCTTTCCTCGCCGGGTGGTCGCAGCCAGACGACCCAGTCGGCTTCGATTTCGTGTTTCGTCGCGCCCGGTTCTATGACCTCATCTGGCCCGAGCTGGTCGAGGGGTTGCCGGCATTCGACCGGCTGGAGGTGGCCGGCGGCTGGGCCGGTCTGTACGCAGTGAACACCTTTGACGGCAACGCGATCGTCGGTGAGTGGCCCGAGGTGCACGGGTTGCACGTGTGCACCGGGTTTTCCGGTCACGGATTTCAGCAGTGCCATGCCGTTGGCCGCTACCTCGCCGAGCTGGTGCTGGGCCGCGATCACGCCCTCGATCTGACTCGACTCGGACCGCGGCGGATCATCGACGGAGAGCCTCTGCGGGAGCATTCGGGCCGGATCATCTGAGGAGCCCGCCGGTTTCCTCCCCCGGAGGGGGAGGTGGCTGCCGAGCGCGGCGAGGCAGTCGGAGGGGGCGCCCCTTTCCCCGCACTCGCTTCGCTAGTGAGGAACTCCCCCCTCCGGGGGGGAGAGATACGCAGTCCCGCGAACGCCACGGATGACGGGCCACCCGGTGCAGGACTGGCTACTGGTGACTGGAAACGCATTTGGCTCTCGGAAGAGAGCTAAATGCTCTGTTCCTATACTCCCGCCCGTCCCGCGACGACTCTTCGAGGTGTTTCCGTGGATCCCGATATCTGGTTGTACGTAGCGGTGGGCGCCGGCGTCGCCGGCGTCTTGCTGGCCGTCGTCTTTGCACGCCAGGTCCTGGCGGCCCCGGAAGGGAACGAGCGCATGCGGGACCTGTCGGCCTCGATTCGCGAGGGAGCGATGGCGTTTCTGCGTCGCGAATACACCTGGGTGGCGGTGTTCGTCGTTGTGATGGCCGCTCTGATCTTCGGCCTGCTCGACTACGGGCGGCCGTGGGGGGCGATCGCGTACGTCTTCGGCGCGATCCTGTCGGCGCTTGCCGGCTTCGTCGGGATGAGGGTCGCCACTGCGGCCAACGCTCGCACCGCAGAAGCGGCCCGCGAAGGCGGTGTGCGCAAGGCGCTCCCGCTTGCCTTTCGCGGCGGGGCGGTGATGGGTTTCACGGTGGCCGGGCTGGGACTCGCCGGCCTCGCCNNAACGTGCTCACCGCGGTCGGACTCGGCGGCTCCTCGATCGCGCTCTTCGCTCGCGTCGGGGGCGGCATCTACACCAAGGCGGCCGACGTGGGTGCCGATCTGGTCGGCAAGGTCGAGGCGGGGATCCCGGAAGACGATCCGCGCAACCCGGCGGTGATCGCCGACAATGTCGGGGACAACGTGGGCGACGTCGCCGGCATGGGTGCCGACCTGTTCGAGTCGTATGTCGGCTCGTTGATAGCCCCGATTGCCTTTGCCGCCATCGTGTTTCGCGGATCGAGTTTCCTCGGCGAAGCGATCGTCTTCCCGCTGGCCGTCGCCGCGGTGGGCATGGGCGCTTCGATCATCGGTTCCTTCTTCGTGCGACCCACGGGTAACAAGTTGGCGGCGGCGCTGAACCGCGGCACCTACGTTGCGGCGGGGATCACGGTGCTCGGCACACTCGGCATCGCTTTCTGGCTGTTCGGTGACATCCCCGAAGTGGACAACGCCATCGGCCTCTTCCTCGCCGTGACCATCGGCCTGGGCGTGGGCCTCGTCATCGGGCGCATCTCGGAAGTGTTCACCAACGACCACTGGCGCCCGGTGAAGGAAATCGCTCGCCAGTCGGAGACCGGTCCGGCCACCGTGGTTCTCGCCGGGATCGCCGACGGCATGCGGTCGGCGGCATTCTCGGTGGTGGTCGTCGCGGCCGGCATTGCCGGCGCCTTCTGGGCAGGTGATCTCGCTTTTGCCGACGGCGGCATCTACGGAATCGCCATTGCCGCCATCGGAGTCCTGTCAACTCTGGGGATCACCGTGTCCGTCGATGCCTACGGCCCCATCGCCGACAATGCGGGTGGGATCGCCGAGATGGCCCACCTGCCCCCGGAAGTGCGCGAGGCGACCGACGCTCTGGACTCGTTGGGCAACACCACTGCGGCCGTGGCCAAGGGCTTTGCCATCGGGTCGGCAGCGGTGACCGCGCTGGCTCTTTTCTTCGCCTTCAGCGAGGCAGTGGACCTAGCGTCCATCGACATACTTCAGGTCGAGACGACCGTGGGCCTCTTCCTCGGGGCGATGTTCCCCTTCCTGTTCGCCGCTTTGACTATCAAGGCGGTGGGCCGGGCGGCCAACGAGATGATCGAAGAGGTGCGCCGTCAGTTCCGCGAGATCCCCGGTCTGCGCGAGGGCGAGCCCGGAGCCCGCGCCGAGTACGCCAAGTGCGTCGACATCAGTACCGCTGCTGCACTGCGGGAGATGGTGATACCGGGAGCGATGGCCGTCGCCCTGCCGCTGATCATCGGATTCAGCAACGTGCAGGCCCTGGGTGGCTTTCTCGCCGGAGCCCTCGTCACCGGGTTCCTGCTGGCGATCTTCATGGCCAACGCCGGCGGAGCCTGGGACAACGCCAAGAAGTTCATCGAGGCCGGTGCCTTCGGCGGCAAGGGCTCCGAGGCGCACAAGGCGGCGGTCGTCGGCGACACGATCGGCGATCCCTTCAAGGACACCTCGGGTCCGGCCATGAACATCGTGATCAAGGTGATGACGATCGTGAGTCTGATCTTTGCCAGTGCGTTCGTTTAGCGGTTAGTCAGCCGTTGGCGATTAGCGACTAGCGATTCGCAATCTCGGGAGACGGGGGACGGGCTAGGGGGGAGGCGCCCCCCTCCGGGGGGGAGAAACGGGGATCCGGGCTGCGGGTCCCAGGCATCGGTATACGCTACGCCGCCCCGATCGAGAGCCATCTTTGACCCTGGAGATCACCTTTGTGCGGCATGGCGAGACCGACGCCAACGCTGCTTCCGTGTGGCAGGGCCAGGGTGATGCCGCTCTGTCTGCGATCGGGCGCGATCAAGCGCGGGCCCTGAGCGATCGCCTGCATGCCGAGGAGTTTGACCTCGTGCTCTCCAGCGACCTGGCGCGGACGATGGAGACTGCGGAAATCGCCGGCCTCGATCCGGTGGCCGACCCGGTGTGGCGTGAGATGGACATCGGCGTATGGGAGGGATTGACCCGCCGCGAGGTGGAGGAGACCTTCCCAGACGAGATGGCCCGGATCGTCACCGGTGACCCGGACGTACCCATGGGTGGCGGGGAGTCGTGGGCTTCCTTCACGGCTCGCGTCGACGCCGCCGTCGCCGACCTGGTGGGGGGCACACCCGAGGGGAGCCGGGTGCTGGTGATGGCTCACGGCGGTGTCATTCATGCCGCCCTGTCGGGCCGGCTCGGGTTCCGCGGAAGGCGGCCATGGCCGGTGTCACGAATCCGAAACGCCGCGGTGACTGAGGTCATGGCCTTCGAAGACCAGTTCCATCTGCGGAGGTTCAACGATGCGCGCCACGCCGACGTAGTCACCGGCGACGACGAATACTCCACTCTTCCTATCGCGCTGATCCGCCACGGCGAATCGGAGGCCAACGTCGCCGGCAGGTGGCACGGGCGCACCGACGGGCCGCTCACTGTCCGAGGCCGACGTCAGGCCACCGAGCTCGCCGCCCGCTACAACGGGATCACAAAGGTCTTTTCATCCCCGTTGCAGCGCACCAAGGTGACCGCCGAAGCGTTCGCCACACCCAACCGGCTCGCAGTCGAGCTTGTCGACGATCTCGTCGAGATCGACTTTGGCGCCTGGGAAGGCATGACCTCCGCCGAGATCGGAGAGGGATTCCCCGACGAGTGGAGCGCGATCTTCGGCAACGGCATCGACCTCCCCAGGGGCGGCACCGGCGAGACGTTTGACGAGGCCGGCGCCCGCATGGAGCAGGCCGTGCGTCGGCTCGCCGAGGCCAACCCTGCCGATCGGCTCGCCCTGGTGACCCACGGCGGAGCGATCTGGTCGTTGGTTGCCCGCATCATGGGGATCGACTGGCGGCACTGGCGACGGGTAGGGCTTCCCGAGAATGCCAGCCTCACCCATGTCCGCATCGAGGGCGACAGGCCGGTACTGATCGATTACAACCTGTCCGACTGATGCGGCTACTGCTGGTGACCAACGACTTCCCGCCGAAGCCGGGAGGCATCCAGCAGTACCTGGGCGGCTTGGTCGAGGCGGCGACGGGACCCGTTCGAATCCTGGCCCCCCGGGACGGGCATGCCCCCGGCGACGTGGTGCGCGATCGGCGTCGGTTCATGTGGCCGACTCGGCGGGTGCGCCGGTGGATCGAGCGCAACATCTCCGAATTCGAGCCGGATCTTGTCCTGTTCGGCGCCCCTCACCCTCTCGCCCATCTCGGTCCCCGGCTGCGGCGGAACACCGGGGTCCCGTACGCCGTCTTGGCTCACGGTGCCGAAATCACCGTTCCTGCGGCCTTCCCCGTCCTGCGCCAACTGGTTCGCTACCCGCTGCGGCGCGCCGACGGCCTGCTCGCGATCTCTCGCTTCACCGCAAACCGTGTGGAGCGGCTCGCCAAGAGCTCCGTCCGTGTGATTGGCGCCGGGGTGTCGGAGGCCTTTGCGCCGGGTTCCGCACCGGAGGCGATCCCGGTGGTGGTCGGATGTGTCAGCCGATTCGTCCCGCGCAAGGGCCAGGCTCGCTTGCTCAAAGCCGCCGCCGCGTTGCGCGGCGAGGGTCGCGATGTGACCGTCTTTCTCGCCGGGACTGGTCGCGATGAGAATCGGCTGCGCCGTCTCGCCGAGCGGCTCGAGGTACCGACCCAGTTCCGCGTCGGGGCCTCGTTCGCCGAGTTGCCGTCGCTGTATAGGCAGATGCACGTGTTTGCGATGCCGTGCCGGTCCCGTTGGTTGGGACTCGAGGCGGAGGGCTTCGGCGTCGTGTTCCTCGAAGCAGCGGCGTCGGGCCTGCCGGTAGTCGCCGGTGACTCGGGCGGGTCTCCGGAGACGGTGCGGCCTGGTGTGACGGGCTTCGTAGTGGACGGGTTGACCTCTCTTGTCGACGCATTGCGCCTTCTCGTCGATGATGCCGAGTTGCGGGCCGCGTTGGGTGCGGCGGGCGCGCAATGGGCCACCACATCGTTCTCCTGGAAGTCCGTCGGAAGGCGGTTCGAGGCAGCCTGCGCCGAGATCATCGGGAATGTCTAAAGGCGGTTAGTCCTTGACAAAGACCCCGGTTCGGTCGTAAACCTGAAAAGGGGCAATGCAGTCAGACCGGCTGGCATCCAGCCTCTCCCCTCAGCAAGGAACAATGAAACTCGTCATCGTCGAGTCACCAGCCAAAGCGCGCACGATCGCCGGATTCCTCGGCGACGACTACGTCGTCGAGTCTTCGATCGGCCACGTGCGCGACCTGCCGCGCAAGGCCGCCGATATCCCCCAGTCGTACAAGGCGGAACCGTGGGCTCGGCTCGGCGTGGACACCGAGAACGACTTCAAGCCCCTGTATGTGGTTCCGGGGGACAAGAAGAAGCACATCGCCAAGTTGAAGAAGCTCGTCAAGGAGGCAGACGAGCTGTACCTCGCCACGGACGAGGACCGCGAGGGGGAGTCGATCGCCTGGCATCTCAGCGAGGTGCTTTCTCCCAAGGTGCCGGTGAAGCGGATGGTGTTCCACGAGATCACGCGCGAGGCGATAGAGCGTTCTGTGCACGAGCCGCGGGATCTCGATCGGAAGCTGGTCGACGCACAGGAGACCCGGCGGATTCTCGACCGCCTCGTTGGCTACGAGGTGTCACCCGTGCTGTGGCGTCTCGTTCAGCCGCGTCTTTCCGCGGGCCGGGTACAAAGCCCGGCGATCCGCATGGTCGTGGAACGGGAACGGGAGCGGATGCGGTTTCACCCCGCCGACTACTGGGACATCGAGGGCACCTTCGCCGCAGCGGGTGAGGACTTCGCCGCGACGCTCGCCGCCGTGGATGGGGTGCGAGTCGCCACGGGGAAGGACTTCGCTTCCGACGGCAGCGCCTCCGGGGACGGGTTCGTCGTCCTCGACGAGGCGGCGGCAGTCGAACTCGCCGCCGACCTGGACGATTCAGAGTTCGCGGTGCGCACCGTCGAGCGCAAGCCCTACACCCGCAAGCCGTACGCGCCTTTCCGAACTTCGACGTTGCAGCAGGAGGCGGGCCGCAAGCTCCGCTTTTCGTCACAACGGACGATGCGCACGGCACAGCGTCTGTATGAGAACGGGTACATCACCTATATGCGGACCGACAGCACGTCGCTGTCGGAAGCGGCGGTCACCGCGGCAAGGTCCCAGATCGACGACCTGTACGGCTCCGACTATCTGCCCGCCAAGCCACGGGTCTACCGATCGAAGGTGAAGGGCGCCCAAGAGGCCCACGAGGCGATTCGCCCCGCGGGCGACCGATTCCGCACTCCGGAGTCGGTGGCTCGAGAGGTCGAAAAGGACGAGGCGCGTCTCTATGAGCTCATCTGGATGAGGACCGTCGCCTCGCAGATGGCCGACGCAAAGGGGGAGAGCGTCCAGGTGCGGCTCGGCGGCGCTTCAGGTTCCCATCGCGACGCCGAGTTCGCCACCTCCGGCAAGGTGATTTCCTTCCCCGGCTTCCTCAGGGCCTACGTCGAGGGCTCGGACGATCCCAACGCGGAACTCGAGGACCAGGAGAGGCGACTTCCGGCGTTGCAGGAAGGCGATGAAGTCGACGCCACCGCCCTGGAGCCCAAGGGCCATTCCACGAAACCCCCGGCCCGTTACACGGAGGCCTCACTGGTGAAGCGCCTGGAAGAGCTCGGGATCGGCCGTCCCTCGACCTACGCCTCGATCATCACCACCATCCAGGACCGCGGCTATGTATGGAAGAAGGGGAGCGCGCTCGTGCCGACCTTCACCGCTTTTGCCACGGTCCGGCTTCTGGAGCGTCACTTCACCGACCTGGTCGACTACGGGTTCACGGCGCGCATGGAGACGGAGCTCGACGAGATCGCCGGTGGCGATCGGGAGATGGTTCCCTACCTCTCCGGCTTCTACTTCGGCAACGGAACCTCAGGCCTTCTCGAAACCGTGGCCGACGCCCTCGACAAGGCGGATGCCCGCGAGGTCAATTCGATTCCGTTCGAGGGAGGAGACGGCCTCGAGCTGCGCAGCGGTCGCTACGGGCCCTACCTGCAGCGTGGCGAAACCACGGTCAGCGTTCCTGAGGACCTGCCTCCCGATGAGCTCACACTGGAGAAGGCCGAGGAACTGTTCGCCGCTCCCTCCTCAGACAGAGAGCTTGGCACCGATCCTGCGAGCGGCCGGGCGGTCCTGGCGCGCACGGGCCGATACGGCCCCTACGTGCAACTCGAGCAGGAGGAGGGGGAGAAGGGCAAGCCGAAGACGGCCTCGTTGTTCAAGGCGATGGACATCGCGACGATCACGCTCGAGCAAGCGCTCGAGCTGCTCTCTCTTCCGCGCGTGGTGGGGACCGACCCGGGATCCGATGAGGAGATCACCGCGCAGAACGGACGCTACGGCCCCTATCTCAAGAGGGGCGACGATTCCCGAAGCTTGGAGTCGGAGGAACAGATCTTCACGGTCACCCTCGACGAGGCTCTCCATCTGTTCAGTCAGCCGAAGCGCCGCCGCGGGCAGTCGGCTAAGCCGCTGCGCGAACTCGGGGTCGACCCGGACACCGGCTGTGCAGTAGTGGTCAAGGACGGGCGCTTCGGCCCATACGTGACCGACGGCAGCGTCAACGCTTCGCTGCGCAAAACGGACTCGGTGGAGAAGGTCGACCTGGAGAGAGCCGTTCAGCTGCTCCGGGAGCGCCGCGCCAAGCTGGAGGGCGAAGGCAAAGAGATCAAGCCCTGTACGAAAGCGGCGAGCGAGTAGCCGCGGTACCGGGTGTCGTTTCGAGCAAGGTGCCCGACGCGTCTAGCGCCAGCGGCGCTGACCTCGGTCGAGTATCCCGTTCCCGATGTGATGCACGGAGAGCTTGCCGTCCGCGTCCACCGTCCTCTTGCTGGTGCGACGTCGAGTTGTCCGTGTCCCCAGGCCACGGAGTCGAGTAGCGGATAACAGATGACGGACAACGCGAAACGGGAAACTGGAAACGGGGAACAGGCAACGGAGGCGCCCCCCTCCCCCCTTCGGGGTACTCCCCCCTCCGGGGGGAGAAACGGGCATCGGGTATCAGTCATCCCCTCTGATAGCCTCGCCGGGTGACCGAGGCACCGGCCAGATCCGCGTGGGCCCTGATGAAGTCGGGGCCGTTTTCGCGGTTGTGGCGCGCCGGGCTGGTGAGCAGCACCGGCGACTGGGTGGCGATCCTCGCCACGCTGTCGCTGGCCGAGGAGATAGCCGGCAGCAGCGGGATCGTGCTCGCTCTCGTCTCTCGCATCCTTCCGGGTCTCTTCTTCGCCGCGGTGGGGGGTGTGGTCGCCGACCGGCTCAACCGCAAGTACGTGATGCTCTTCACCGAGTTCGGACGGGGCGGCCTCGTTCTCAGCCTCGCCTTCGCCGAATCGATCCAGTACCTGGTGGTGGTGAACCTGTTGTTGGAGGCGTTCACGCTCGTGTTCCAGCCGGCCAAGGAAGCCACCGTGCCGACGCTGGTTCAGAAGAACGAGCTGATCCAGGCGAACAGCCTCTCCCTGAGCGCCGCCTACGGCACCTTCCCGCTGGGTGCTGCCATCTTCCTGCTGGTTGCTCCCTTTGCCAGCAGCATCACCCTCTGGGGCTTCCTCCCCGGGACCCACGAAGGCTTGGCGTTTCTCGTTGACTGCTCGACCTATGTGACCTCGGGCCTCATCCTGGCCACACTCCCCAAGCCGGCTCCGCGTGGGCGGGGGGAGAAGCCGCGAAGCCGCAGGGCTAACTTGCTCGCCCCGCTCCGAGACGTGAAGGATGGTGTCGTGTTCGTCGCGACGCATCGCCGGATCAGGCCCGTCGTGGCGGCCATCACCGTCGCGTTGGCCGGTGGCGGCATCGTGGTGGTGCTCGGCAAGCCGTTTGCGCGCAACGTCTTGATGGCGGGTACGACCGGGTTCCCGGCACTGCTCACCGGCTTCGGTGTGGGGGCCGGGCTTGGCATCGTGACGGTCACGATTTTTGCGCCCCGCTTCCAGTACAAGGACGTGTTATTCGGATTCGCCCTACTACTCACCGGCGCCGCTCTGGCGTCGGCGGGGTTCGTGCAGACGGTGATCGGAGGCGTCGGCTGGATATCGCTCATGGGCTTCGGCGCCGGAGCCGCCTACGTGCTCGGCTTCGCCCACCTCCACGAGCAGACGGAGGACGAGATACGAGGACGCACCTTTGCCGCCCTCTTCTCTTTGATGCGCATCGGGCTGCTCACCTCGATGGCGTTGGCGCTGCCTGCTGCAGAACTGTTCAGCAACAAGATCCCGGGGATCCTGGCCGAAGGGTCCCGGGTCGTCCTCTTGGTCGGCGGCACTTTGATGATCCTCGCCGGAGTCACCACGCTGTGGAGCGTGCGCCGCACGCTGGTGGACATGGGAAGGATGGAGGCCCGACCCTCGGTCGAGGCGGCGACGGAGGCATTTCGCACCTACCGCCGTTCGGTCTCCGGTGGCAACGCGACCGAGGAGATCGAGTCGGTACGGCCGGAGGACCAGTGACCCGCTATGTCGCCTTCGAGGGGGTGGACGGGGCCGGCAAGTCGACGATCGCCCGGCTGGTCGCCGACCGGCTCATGGACATCGGCCACGACGTCGTCCACGTCCGTGAGCCGGGAGGAACCCCGACCGGCGAGGCGATCCGCGAGATCCTGCTGGGTCCCGACTCACAGCCGGACCCCTGGGCGGAAGCACTCCTGTTTGCCGCAGCCCGATCCCAACTGGCGTCACAGATCGTCGGCCCGGCGCTGGCCGCCGACAAGACGGTCGTTTCGGACCGCTGCGTCTACTCGTCGCTGGCCTATCAGGGTGCCGGCCGGGGGCTTGGTGTGGAGGCGGTGCGCATGGTCAACGAGGCGGGGCTCCAGGGAGTCTGGCCCGATACCGTGGTCTTGTTGAGGGTGGCTCCGGAGCGCGGTCTGGCGCGTGAAGACGAAGCCGACCGCATCAGCGTCACCGGCCTGGAGCTCCAGAAGAGGGTCGCAGCCGCCTACGAGTCTTTTGCCACAGCGGAGCCGGATCGTTTCGTCGTGCTCGATGCCGCGGCCGGCGTCGACGAGGTGGTGCGGGCGTCGCTCGCCGCCCTCGGGGAGCGATGGTGACTCCGTTTCGCGACGTCGTGGGTCACCGCCACGTGATCGAGTTACTCGACCGAGAGGCGGCGGCGCCCGCCCAGACCTATCTCTTCGTCGGTCCCGGGGCCGTCGGCAAGGCCACCGTCGCCCGTCGCTTTGCCGCCCGCCTCCTGTGCGGTGACGATGTCGCCTGCATCGCCCGCGTCCTCTCCGGGATCCATCCCGACCTCGCTCTGGTCGAGCCCGAGGGAGCGACGGCGCTCACCGTGGAGCAGGCTCGGGAGGCGGTGGCCCGCGCCGTGCTCACTCCCGTTGAGGCGGCGCGCAAGGTGTTCCTCTTCGAGGAGGCCGGGGCCATGAACGACGCGGCGGCCAACACCCTGCTGAAGACTCTCGAGGAGCCAACCGAGACGACGATTTTCATTCTCGTGGCCGAATCCGAGGACGATCTTCCCGCCACTGTGGCGAGCCGCGCCAGAACCGTCCTGTTCTCCCGCGTCCCCGAGGAGGAGATAGCGCGAACCCTGGTCTCTCGCGGCGTGGAGGAGGACCAGGCCGACCGGGTCGCCACGACCAGCGGGGGTCGGCCGGGGATAGCCCTCATGCTGGCCACACGCCCCGATGTGGCCGCCTTCCGCTCCTCCTGGCTCAGCGTGCCCGGCCGGCTGACCGCCGATCCGGGAACCGCCTTTCGGCTCGCCGCCGAGCTGGTGGGAGCGATCGATCCGCTGCTCGAGGGCCTGGCCGAACGCCACGAGCAGGAGTCGGCCGCAGACGACAGCGACGGTGTGGCCGCCAGGCGGCTCAGGGAGCGCCACGACCGGGAGCGCAAGCGGGCAGCATCCTCGCTCCACGTCGCCGGTCTCGAGATCCTCGCCTCTTGGTATCGGGACGCCGCCGCCGCCCAGCACGGAGCGCCGATACGAAACCGCGACGTGTCGGGGGCGGATCTCGCCGACGTCTCGGGCCGCGATGCGGTGCGGCGGGCGCAGCGAGTCCTGACCACGATCGAATCGCTGCAGGCCAATCAGCGGCCCGAGCTCGCCTTCGCCTCCCTCTTCTCCGACCTTGCCACGTCGCGCTAGCCCCGGCTTTCCTCGCAGCGGTGCCGCGGCGTGGCGTGCCGCTACTCCTCTGGCCCGGGGGCTCTTTCGGCTGTGGTTTCCCGCCACGGTCTCCGGGGTTCGGCTGCGGCGCGGCCCGGTGGTCGTCGCCGCCAATCACTTCTCCCACCTCGACCCGGTGCTGGTGGGGATGGCGGTGCGCCAACCCGTCCGCTATCTGGCGGTCGACGAGCTGTACGGCAACTCCCGTTTCTTCGATCGGCTGACTCTGTGGCTGGGCGCCATCCCCATGTCGCGGACCCGCGTCCCTTTTGAAGCCCTCAAGCTGGCGCTGGTCGAGCTCGCCGCGGGCCGCAGCGTCGGCTTGTACCCCGAAGGGGTCCGCGTCTGGGCGTGGGGGGAGAAGCAACCGAAGCGCGGCGCCGCCTGGCTGGCGCATCGTGCCGGGGTCCCGCTGGTCCCGGTGGCGGTGGCCGGCTCCGATCAGGCGATGGGGCGGGGCGCCACCCGCATCAGCCGGGCGCCGATGCACGTCGTCGTCTGCGAGCCCATCGAGCCCGGCGACCATGAGAGGGCTGCCGACCCGGTCGGGGCGATGACCACGGTCTGGTGCCAGCGCATCGGCGCAGCGCTCGAGGAGGGCTGGACGCGCATCGCTCCGTAGGCTGGCGGTCATGAAGATCGTCATCGCTGGCGGAGGCGGCGTCATCGGCTCGGCAGTGCGGGCCCGCTTGGAGGACAGAGGAGACGAGGTTGTGCGCCTGGTGCGACCCGGCTCCGTCGGCCCTGGAGTCGCCTGGGACCCGGCGACGGGTTCAATCGACTCGATGGCTCTTCAGGGATGTGATGCTGCCATCAACCTCACCGGCCGCAGCATCGGGGAGCGGCGCTGGACGAAGAAGGAGAAGCGGCTGTTGTGGGACAGCCGGGTCGGATCGACGGCGCTCCTCGCCGAGACCTTGAGCGAGCTGTCGCCTCCCCCCGCAGTTCTCATCAATGCCTCCGCCGTTGGCTACTACGGCGACGGCGGAGAGGCCGACCTGACCGAGGACTCGCCGCCGGGGGACGGATTCCTGGCAGAGCTCTGCATGGCGTGGGAGGCGGCGACCGAGCCCGCCGAATCCAGCGGGATCAGGGTCGCCCAGCTCCGATCCGGGATCGTGCTCAGCGTCGCTGGAGGCGCCCTGGGTCGGCTGCTCGCTCCGTTTGGGCCCCGCTGGCTGAGCCCTTTCCGCTGGGGTTTGGGCGGCGCGGTGGCGGGGGGGAAGCAGTGGTGGTCGTGGATCTCGCTCGAGGACGAGGTGAGGGCGATCCTGCACGTCCTCGATGCCGAGCTGTGGGGGCCGGTCAACCTCGTGTCGCCCAACCCGGTGACCAATCGGGAGTTCACCAAAGCCCTCGGCCGAGTCCTGCGCCGGCCCACATTCATGCCCATCCCCGGCTTCCTGATCAGGCTCCTGTTGGGCTCCGAACTCGCCGATGCTCTGGTGCTCGAGGGCCAGCGGGCCTTTCCCGCCGCTCTCGCCGAATCGGGATTCGAGTTCGAGCACATCACCATCGAGTCCGGCTTGCGGGCGGCCTTGGTCGCACCGGCGACTTAGCCGACAGCAGCGGCGGCGACCTGTGGCACAATCGACTCGAAGCAAGGACTACCCGATGACCGCTCAGGACACGTCCGCCGACAGGGAGCTCGTCGAGGAGGCCCTCGACAAGCTCCTCGCCAACCACGATCCCGGCGGGGACCCGACCGAGTTCCTCGCAGCCCGCTTCGATGCCGGGCTCGCTTGGATCTGGTTCCCCAAGGGGCTCGGCGGCCTCGAGCTCCCTCGCAGCCTGCAGACTCCCGTCGAGCAGCGGCTGCTCGAGGCGCGTGCCCCCGATCCGGCGAAGTTCAACGTCCTCGGAGTCGGCATGGGCGCTCATGTCCTGCTCGCCCACGGCACGGAGGAACAGCAGCGGCGCTGGCTGCGCCCCATGTTCACCTCGGAGGAGATCTGGTGCCAGATGTTCTCTGAGCCCGGTGCCGGCTCCGACGTGGCTGCGCTCGCATGCCGGGCGGAGCGCGACGGGGACGAGTGGGTGGTCAACGGCCAAAAGGTGTGGACGACGATGGCCCACATCTCCAAGTGGGGGATGCTCGTCACCAGAACCGATCCAAACATGCCCAAGCACCAAGGGATGTCGTATTTCGTCATCGACATGGAGGCAGACGGCGTCGAGGTCAGGCCGCTGCGCCAAATCACCGGTGAGGCGGAGTTCAACGAGGTGTATTTCACCGACGCCCGGGTGCCTCATGAGAACCTGATCGGAGAGATCGGCGACGGTTGGCGCATCGCCCTCACCACGCTCATGAACGAGCGCGTCACCATCGGCGGCGCCATCTCTCCCCGGTCGGTCGGACCTATCGGTGACGCCATGGAGGCGTGGCGGGAGTACAGAGGAGACGACGCCGCACGCGATCATCTGATGCGGCTCTGGGTAGAGGCGGAGACCGCCCGCCTCACCAACCTACGCGCCGCCGACAACCGGGCCGCCGGTACCCCGGGGCCGGAGGGTTCCACGGCCAAGCTGGTCTACGCCGAGATCAACAAGCGCATCTACGCCTTCGTCCTGGACTTGATGGGAGCAGAGGGCATGCTGTACGGCAGTTACGAGATGGTGCGCCCCGAGGAGTACGCCACCATCACCGATTACCGCAAGGCCTTTCTGCGGTCCCGGGGCAACTCGATCGAAGGCGGCACATCGGAGATCATGAAGTCGATCCTCGGTGAGCGGGTGCTCGGCCTCCCCGGCGAGCCCCGCGTTGACAAGGACCTCCCCTGGAGCGAGGTGCCAAGGTCCTGATCAGAGCGGAGCTCTGATCAGGACAGTCACCAGTTCCAGACGTCGTCTCCGTTGCGCGTGGGTGACGCGTCTGCCGGACTGCCGGCCGCACGAGGTCGAGTCCCCAGTCTCCAGCCGGAGACACCGGGAGCCTTTGGTGCTGGTGGCTGGCTGCTGGTGACTGGTTACTGGCTACCGGTTGGGCGCCCCCCTCCCGGCTTCGCCGTACTCCCCCCTCCGAGGGGAGAGACGGGTATCGGGCATCGCGTAGTGTTGGGGCGTTCCGAGAGGGGGCAGTGAGCCGAGAAGGTGGCCCCCGATGCCTCGACGTTTCGTTATCCCCCTCTTCTCTTCCCTTCTGGCGCTGATCGTCGCCTGCGGGTCGAATCCCGTCGCCGAGTCACCCGGTGAGGACGGCCAACAGGAGGCTCCGTCCGAGATGCAGGGCGTCGAGGTCTACCCGGGGGAGGGCTCGGCGACGCTAAAGGTCGATCGGACCTGGGACTGGGTCCTCGGCGAGTTCGTCATGGAGGCCGAGTTCTTGATCCTGACTCAGCACGGCATGGTCGTGGGAGAGCCCGAACAGCCCACCCGGGTGTTTGGGTCCGCCGAGGCCGAGTTCTTCGCCACGATCGTCGGCACGGGTACGGGCGGATCACACACCACGACTGCCACTGGACCGGTCACTTACGAGGTGGAAGGGACCTTCGATCCGGCTGCCGGTGGCTGCGTCTTCGATCTCGTGGTGACGGAGACGATCCATCTCTCCCAGGTCACCTCGGCCGAGAATTCACTCCTGGGAGTCATTCCCTTTCCCGAGGGTCTGGGCGCCGACGAGGTGTCGACATTCCAAGTGGAGTTCGACGAACAGAGCCTCGACTCCTTCATCATCGCCGGGCAGCACAACTCTTCCTTCACGCTTGCCGACGTCGTCCTCCCCGACGGGACCGGCTGCAACTTCACGGGTTAGAGCCACAGCAGCCGGAATCTGGTCACTGGCTATTGAACGGACAATCCCCGGATCCCCGACCCTGCGGCCTTACGATCACACTGTTGTAGTTCTGGAGTCCGCAATGCCGCCCATCTTCCGCGAAGGCCGGTCCCGGAGGGCGTGGCGCCGTCAGGTCGCCACCGGGCTCGTGCAGCGGGTCGACGCCGAAGGAGAGGTCAAGTTCGTCGGCACCAGACCCGGTGATCGAGCCGAGATGCTTCGCATCGCCGAACTGCTGCCCGAGGACATCATCGCCGAGCTCTACGAGGATCCCGCCTACCCGGGGTGCACCTTCATGGAGCTGCGCCTGATCCCCGCTCCAGTTGCCTTTTCCGAGCCGGGGTTCAAGGTCGCTTACCCCGACGACTGGCAAGCCTCAGGGCTGTAGGCGCTCGGCGGCGTTCGCTGCGATCATTGCCCGATGGCGTACGACGAGTCCCTCGCAGAGCGGGTGCGCGACGTCCTCGAAGGCCTCGACATCGAAGAGAAGAAGATGTTCGGCGGCGTGGCCTTCATGCTCTCGGGCAACATGTCGGTCGGCATAGCCGGCAGCGAGCTGATGGTGCGCATCGATCCGGACGATCAGGAGGAGGTCCTGGCTCGGGAGGGCGTGCGCGAGTTCGACATGACCGGACGCCCCATGCGGGGCTGGATCCTTGTGGCCGGTTCCGTCCTGGACGCGGACGACGCCCTGGCGGAGTGGGTGGAACGCGGCACGGACTTCGCCGGCACCCTTCCGCCCAAATAGCGGCGCTTCTCAGTTGGGGTAACGGGCGCCGGGAAACGGGAAACGGGAAACGGATACCCGACCACTACGATCGCGCCCGCGCCGGAGTAGCTCAGGGGTAGAGCAGCTCACTCGTAATGAGCAGGTCCGGGGTTCGAATCCCCGCTCCGGCTCCATGCGGCCCCGGTCGTGGGGCCGCCGGTCCTACCCGGCCGTGCAGTTGATCAGATGCAGGCCGTTGATGATGTCGCCAGGGGAGGCTTCGGCGGCTGACGAACCCGGGCTGTCGGCGGTGGCGTTGACGCGGAACTCGAGCCGGGCGTTCTCAGACAGCACGCTCGAATCGCAGGCCATCCAATTCCCGGCACCCTCCCCGGCGTCGTCGGGGACGAACTGGTAGACGCCGATGCCGTCGGCCGCGGCGTTGTTGGCTTCCTCGAGCGTCGAGAGACACAGGACGATCCCATCACCGACATGGCCTCTGATGGTGTTGTCACCGCAGAAGAGGGTGATCGATTCACCTTCGGACATCTCCACCCAAGCCGAGCCAGGCAGTTCCCATCTTGCATTCCGCAGGCCCCCGGCCACGACCAACTCATCGGGCAGGCCAAGGAGCGAGATCAGCCGGTTGTTTGCGTTGCCCGAGACTCGCAATTCGTCCTCGAAGAGCCCAACCAGCGAAACGGCACCATCGAGCTGGCTGCCATCGACGCTGATGTATTGGGCCAGCGGGCCGGTGGGCGCCTCGGTCGTGGCCGAAGCACCCGTCGTTCCCGGGCCCGGCGCGGCGCTGGTCGGCCGTGGGGAGGCGCCGCCGGGAGTGGCCGAGTCCTCCTCGGACCCGGTAGGGAGGTTGCGCACGATCGCCGCTCCGACCAAGAAGATCAGGACCCCCCAACCGGTCCAGCGCCTGATACGGCCCCAGTCGATCCGGCGGCGTTCGTCCTCTTGTTGTGTGTGCACTTGTGAATCGGTCACCGGTTTTCATTCTCGCGGAATCGCGGCCGAATCGCTCGCGGGCTGCCCGGCTTCCCATCGCCATCCATCCCCTAACCTTCGCTGACCTCGATCACGGGAGTGGTGCCCGTGGCCGACCAGGCCACCTTCGAAGCCGACGTCCAGGAATTCATCCCGCAGCTCTACTCGGCTGCTCTGCGCATGACGCGCAAACCTGCGGACGCCGAAGACGTACTGCAGGAGGCGCTGCTCAAGGCGTATCGGGGGTATCACACTTTTCAGGCCGGCACCAACCTCAAAGCCTGGTTGTATCGGATCCTCACGAACACTTTCATCAACAAGTACCGCCAGAAGACGCGCCGCCCCTCCGAGGTCGAACTCGGCGAGCTCGAGGATCTCTACCTGTACAAGCGCCTGGGAGAGTCGGGCACCGGAGGCGGGGCCAGCCGCTCTGCGGAGGAGGAAGCGCTCGACCAGTTCGTCGACACCGACATCAAGGCGGCGCTGGAGGCCCTTCCCGAGAACTTCCGGCTGCCGGTACTCCTAGCCGATGTCGAGGGCTTCTCCTACAAGGAGATCGCCAAGATCATGGACGTGCCCATCGGTACCGTTATGAGCCGTTTGCACCGGGGAAGAAAGCAACTGCAGCGCGCGTTGTGGAGGATTGCAGAGGAGCGAGGCATCGGGATAGGCCAATGAGTCGCGAGTGTGAGGAAGCCCACAAGCGGATCTACCACTACCTGGATGGCGAGATCGGCCCCTATCGGAGATGGCGGATCAAGCGCCATCTGCGCCGCTGCCCTCCTTGTCACGACGGATTCGACTTCGAGGCGAAGCTGAAGATGAAGATTCGTGACAATTGCGTCGATGATGTCCCTGAGGAACTGTATGACCGCCTCAGAGCGTTCTTGAGGGATAATGCCCCGACCGACGCGTCGGCAGACCCGAATGCGGGAGGTTCAGATGTCTGAAATCATGAAGGGCAACCGGGTCCAGGGAAAGCTGCGTGCCCCCAAGAAGCACGCCGCTGATCGCGTCTGCATCGAGAAAGATTGCACCACCAGGCTCTCCAGCTACAACAAGCGAGACCACTGCTACGCCCACGCCCCGACCAAGTTCCCCCGGCTGCGGGGTCGTGTCGCTCCCGAGTCCTGAGCCATCCCGCCCCGGGTAACCTGGGCTGGATGCATCGTCTTCGGCTCTTCCTCGTCGCCTTGTCCTTGTTCGCAATGGTGGGGATAGCGCCGGCGCTCGCCCAGGCCGAGACACCGCAAGACAACCAGCCCGCGGTCGTCGTGGAAGACGACATCGGCGATGCCGAAGAAGAGGCCTGGACCTTCCGCTATCTCGTTCCCACCCTCATCGGAGGATCCGGTCTGGCCCTCCTCGCCGTCGTGCTCGGCTACGGCGTGCGTGTACGGGGCCGCTACCGCGTGGCGCCGTGAAAGCGATCGACTGGACTCTCGCCGCTCGGGTGGCCGGGCGCCTGAGCGGTTCCCACCCTCTCGAGGACACCTATCACTTCAGGCATTTCGCCCGCGGTGCTTCCGATCTGGTAGGCCGTGCGGCCGAGTTGGCCGCCGCCGAGACCGGACTCGAGTGGATCGGGGATCCCACAGTCGCTGTGGTCACCCGCCGCCAGTGGGCCGAGGCCAACCTGCGGTCATTCGGCCGGCTGTTGGCACCGGCGGAAAAGAGGCTTTCCGGGAAGGGCTTCGGCCGCCGGCTCGCTTCGCGTCTGATGGGCGCCGAGGTGGGCGCTCTCGTCGGAATCCTCGCCAAGCGGGTCCTCGGCCAGTACGAGTTGGTCCTTCCGGCCGAGGACGGCGGGACCGCCGACACTGTGATGTTCGTCGGGGTGAACGTGCTCGACATGGAACGCCGCCACGAATTCCGCCCCGACGAGTTCCGCTTCTGGGTGGCGTTGCACGAATGCACCCACAGGCTTCAATTCACCGGGGTCCCCTGGCTCAAGCAGCACTTCCTCGACCTCGTCGCCGAGCTCGTCGACACCTCGACGCCCGAGCCCGGTCGGATGCAGCGAATCCGCGAGGAGATGAAGGCCGCGGCGCGTGAAGGGCGGCCCCTCGTCGACGAGCGCGGCCTGATGGGACTGCTCGCCACTCCAGAACAGCGCGATCTCCTCGATCGCGTGCAGGCGCTGATGTCGCTTCTCGAAGGACACGGGCACGTCATCATGGACCGCATCGGCGCCCGGGTCCTGGTGACGCAGGATCGGATGGCACGGGTTCTCAAGATGCGACGCAAGGACCCGCGCATGGCCGCCTTTCTGCGCCTCACCGGCTTGGAGATGAAGATGAAGCAGTACGAGGAGGGGGAGCGGTTCATCCTGGCGGTAGAGCGGCGCGCCGGCTTCGATGCCCTCGACGCGGTCTGGTCGGGACCCGAGGCCCTGCCCACCCTCCCTGAGATCAAGGACCCCGACCGGTGGCTGACCCGAGTGGGCTGAGCCCGGTCGCACAGCGCCTGGCGGCCGCCGTCGCCGAGTCACTCCCCGACGCCCCGGTGCTGGTGGCGTTGAGCGGCGGCCCCGACAGTGCCGCCTTGGCGTGGGCCGTGGCTGCTTCTGGAAGGACGGCGCGCGCCGTCAGCATCGACCACGGGCTGCCTGGCTCGCAGCTGCTCATGGACGCAGCGGCCACAATCGCCGCCCGTCTCGACTTGGAGCACGCGGTGGTTGCCGTTGCCGCAGAAGACGACTCCGAGACGGCGCTGCGCGCCACCCGGCTGGAAGCCCTGCAGGCGAGCTTGGACGAGGACGAGGTGATCGTCACCGGCCACACCCTGGACGATCAGGCCGAGACGGTCCTGGGCAACGTGCTGCGCGGCTCGGGGACCGCCGGCCTCGGCGGCATTCCTGAGGTCCGGGACCCATTCCGTCGCCCGTTGCTGGGCTTTCGCCGCGCCGAAACGCGCGCCGTGGCCACCGAAGCGGGACTCTCGTTCGCCGACGACCCGCAGAACGAAGACGTCTCCCTGCGGCGCAACCGACTGCGTAACGAGACCATCCCGGGACTCGCCGCCGCCTACAACCCGCGGCTCGTCGTGGCACTTGGCAGGCTCGGTGAGGCGGCACGGCGCGACGACGCGATACTGGAGAGCCGGGCCGGCGCGGTCCCGGTGCGGCGTCGCGGCGGGGTCGTCCTCATCCCCGCCGCCTCCCTGACGACTCTGCCCGCTGCGGTCGCGGCGCGAGTAGCCCGTCGGGCTCTGCGGATGGCCCGCGGTCCCGAAGCAGGCACGGCTGCCGACGTCGCCGGCGTGCTGGCGGCGGCCGAAGGAGCGCGCAGCACGATCGGGGAAGGGATCGACGTGTGCCGCGAGGGGCCCTGGGTATGCCTGGTTTCCGCCGCGGACCGGCCCCCCGCACCCGCGACCATCGCAGTGGATGAGCGTGTCGACTTCGGGGAGTGGATCGTTACTGCAACGCCCCCGCACGCGTCGGTGGGCCGCTTCTCCGTGTCGTTGCCGCCGGCCCGGCGACTGCTGGTAAGGCCGCCGGAGGTCGGAGATCGAATCGAGATCGCCGCCGGCTCCAAGCCGGTGGCTGCCGCCCTCGCCGAGGCCGGCGTCCCGGAGCGGATCAGGCCGCACTGGCCCCTTGTCGAGGCCGATGGGAGAATCGCCTGGATCGCCGGCGTACGAGCAGCGCCACGGTCCGATGCCAAACCGGCGGTGACGATAAGAGCAACGAGGAGGAATGGGTGAAGGTCGGCAGGACGCTGATCACGGAGGAGCAGATCCAGCAGCGCCTGGTGGAGATGGGCGCCGAGATCACCGCCGACTATCAGGGCAAGGATGTTCTGCTGGTGGCGGTGCTCAAGGGGGCATTCATGGTGATGGCCGACCTGTCGCGCAACATCGCGCTGCCGGTGGACCTCGACTTCATGGCCGTGTCGTCCTACGGGGCGGCCACCGAAACGTCGGGAGTGGTCCGCATCCTCAAGGACCTCGATCAGGAGGTGGCGGGGCGCCACGTGCTCATCGTCGAGGACATCATCGACAGCGGTCTCACCCTCGATTATCTGAGGCGCAACCTCGAGGTGCGCGGGCCCGCGTCACTTGAGATCGCCACCCTGCTGCTCAAGTCGGGGCTGCAAAGGGTCCCCACCGACGTCAAGTACGTCGGCTTCGAGATCCCGCCCGAGTTCGTCATCGGCTACGGACTCGATCTGGTGGGCCGCTACCGCAACCTGCGGTACGTTGCGGTAATGGAGGAGGGGGACGGAGAGCCCGACTTCGAAGGAGGCGAATAGGCCGGCACCGCTCGGCGTTCTCGCTCCAGGCGTACCGCCGTCACGTCGATACCATTGAGACGCTAGGCAAGCCGCGGCCTCCAGGGCCGTCGTAGGAGAAACGTGAACCGCACTGTCCGCACGATGCTCGTGTACCTCATCGTCATCACGGTGGGGATCACACTCGTCAACACCTTCGTCAGCAGCGCCACGGCGCCCACGGAAATGACACTCGACGAGTTGCAGGAGAACGTGCGGGGTGGACGCGTCTCCTCGGTGGTGATCAAACAACAGTCGAACGTCATCGAGGGCGAGGTGACCGACGGGTCGGGAACCACCAGTTTCGAGACGTCCTTTCCCGAGGGCTACGAAGGTGACCTGACCGCCCTCCTGCTGGACAACGGCGTCTCCGTGGAAACCGATTCGGAGAACCCGACACTGCTGCAGTGGTTCCTGGGGACGATCCTGCCCTACGTCCTCATCTTCGGGGTGTTCATCTTCATCCTTCTCCAGTTGCAGGGAGGCGGAAACCGGGTCATGTCCTTCGGTAAGGCGAAGGCGAAGCAGATAAGCCGTGACATGCCCAAGGTGACCTTCAAGGATGTTGCCGGCGCTCACGAAGCGGTGGAGGAGCTGAACGAGATCAAGGAGTTCCTCTCCAAGCCGCAGAAGTTCCGCGCCATGGGCGCCAAGATCCCCAAGGGCGTCCTGCTCTACGGTCCTCCCGGGACCGGCAAGACGCTGCTGGCCAGGGCCGTTGCCGGCGAGGCCGGCGTTCCCTTCTTCTCGATCTCCGGCTCGGACTTCGTCGAGATGTTCGTCGGAGTCGGCGCCAGTCGGGTGCGCGATCTGTTCGAGCAGGCCAAGGCGCAGGCCCCTGCGATCATCTTCGTGGATGAAATCGACGCGGTGGGCAGGCACCGCGGCGCGGGCCTCGGCGGTGGCCACGACGAGCGCGAGCAGACCCTCAACCAGCTGCTCGTGGAGATGGACGGCTTCGACGTCAAGACCGGCGTGATCCTCATCGCCGCCACCAACCGCCCCGACATCCTCGACCCGGCGCTGCTGCGTCCCGGCCGGTTCGACCGTCAGATCGTGGTCGACCGCCCCGACATCAAGGGACGGAGCGCCATCCTCGAGGTCCACGCCAAGGGCAAGCCCCTAGACGAGGACATCGATCTGGAGGTGCTGGCCCGCCAGACCCCGGGATTCACCGGGGCCGATCTGGCGAACACCATCAATGAGGCGGCGCTGCTGGCGGCGCGCCGTGACAAGGACGTCATCAGCATGGAGGAGCTCGAGGAGGCGGTCGACAGGGTTATCGCCGGACCGGAGCGGCGCAGCAGGGTCATGTCTGAAGAGGAGAAGAAGATCACGGCCTATCACGAGGGCGGCCACGCCCTGGTCGGGTTCGCCCTTCCCAACGCCGACCCGATTCACAAGGTGACGATCATCCCCCGCGGCCGTGCCGGGGGCTACACCATGGCCCTGCCCTTGGAGGACCGCAACTACATGCGTCGCAGTGAGATGGTCGACAAGCTGGCGATGATGCTCGGCGGCCGTACCGCCGAGGAGATCATGTTCCTCGATCCGACCACCGGCGCCTCCAACGACATCGAGCAGGCGACGACGCTCGCCCGTCGCATGGTCATGGAGTACGGGATGAGCGACCGGCTCGGCCCGATGAAGTACGGCCAGCCGGACGGCGAGGTGTTCCTCGGCCGCGACTACACGCGCCACCAGGATTACTCCGATGAGGTCGCCTCGGTGATCGACGAAGAGGTCCGATACCTGATCAACCAGGCGCACGAGGAGGCTCGCACGATTCTGACGACGCACTCCGATGCGCTGGACCGGATCGCCGACGCACTCATCGAGAACGAGACGCTGGATGGCGATGAGGTGCGCGAGATCCTCCACGATGTTCCCAAGTGGGAGCATGCCGCCGACGGCTCGATGCGCATCCAGGCGCCCAACGGTGAGGTGGCCGGGTCTCAGGTAGCTGCAATCAAGGCCGCTACCGACGACGCACCCCCTTCCTGATCTTCGGTGACCCCTCGGCCGGGCCGGTCTGCACCACGGCCGTGCTCTGGATCAGTATGGAACCTCCGTACCGGCAGTCACCCTCCGTGGTCGCTACACCGCGAACAGCGCGCATAGGCAACGCTATCGTGCTGGCGTGACCGGTCTCGAACCTCGCGAGTTCACTTGGGTCATCCAGGGCCGGCTCGCTGTGTCGGAGCGCATCGGGGGCTACGGGTTCCAACATCGGCGAGTGCGCCGCGAAGAAGAGATCGCCTGGCTGAAGAACGCCGGCGTGACCTCAGTCCTTTCGCTGCTCGACGGCAACCAGAACATGGCCGCCTACGAGGAGTCGGGGTTCGCCTCCTATCACGAGCCGCTTGCCGACCTCGATCCGGAGATCGTTGCCGCGGTCTTCGCTGCAATGGATTCCGCGTTGGCATATCCGGAGGCGGTGCTGTTGATCCACCGCGACATCATCGACGACGCCGTCGCCGGGGTGCTCGCCGGCTACCTGGTGCACAGCGGACTCATCGACGATCCGATCGTGGCGGTGGCCGCCATTCAGGAGATCTTGAAGCGACCCCTGGGACCCGAGGCCCGGGCGATCGTTCCCGAGGAAGCCGAGACGTAGAAGTCGTCCGTTCCCGTTTCCCGCGCTCCGTTTCCCGTGCTCCGTTTGAGCCCGACGCGCAAGCTGGTCACCTCGGCGCCCAGACCGGGGTGCCATGCGATCACTTGCCGAGATCGCGGGTTCACGTTCATCCCGGCCGAGAGCCGCCGTGGCAGACCGCGACGCTGGGAGTTGGTTGAGCACGACGAACCCGTGGCCCGGGTCCGTCGCAACTCCTTCGAGGCGGAGACATCGACAGCGGTGCCGCTTTCCCACAGTGCTCGTGGCGTTCGCATTGGCTGCACTCGGCGTGATGGGGGAGAAGGGTTTGGTCGTGGCGACTAGTTGGGCGGCGCCTCAGGCGTAGCTCGATCCCGACTTCCGATGCGTCTCGGGCATCGGGTGACTCGAACTCACCTTGCGGTCCTGCCCGGTGGGCGCGTCCATCACGTGCGTCGACACGACGTTCGGGACGGGAGACTCGACCTCACTTCCCGCGCGGCGTGATTGGGCACGTCGATCACCACGACGCGGTCGAGGTCTAGCTGAGCCCCCGCGCATCCTGCTTGAGCGCCAAGTCCACCGACACCGCCGAGGCGAACACCAGCCAGCGCAGCGGGCCCCGGCATTCCGGCTTGACGTCGAGGACGTAGTTGTCGGCGGTGGTGAACATCGTCTTGGCGAGGCCCTCCCACGTCTTGGTGATGCGGGCCACCTCCTGTTCCGCTGCGTCCACGATGGAGAAGTTCCAGGCCCTCCAGTTCTCGGCGCGGATCTCTCCGATCTTCTGCTCGGCGACGTCGTGCAGGCCGAAGTTGATCTTGCCGATCATGTTCTGCTGGCGGATCGCCCCCAGCGGGGCTCCGGTGCCGTCGGCGACTTGGACGGTCGACTTCATGATCTTGCGCGGCCGGGTTATCTCGAGGACCTTTGCGCCATCGGCCTGGTACACCGACAAGGCGTGCGTCATGAACTGGTCGAGGGACGACACGAAGCGGGCCAGCTTCTTCATCTTCGATTGGCCCTCCTGGCGAATCATCCCCACGTCGCCGCCTTCGACGTCGCGTATGGCGTATTCGGCGGTCAGCTCGATGACCTTTGCCTTCTGGTTGATGACTATCTGATCGTGGTCGAGAAGATCCATGAGCGGAGACCGTAATCCGTTATCCGTTATCCGTTATCCGTTACCCGTTACCCGTTCCGGCTGCGAGGTGGTTCGGGAAACGGGACACTCGACTGGACCGGGGACGAGACGCGCCTTGCGCGTTCGAGCAGTGGAGGTGCGGTCAGGTCTGGTACGGGATACTCGGAGCAGTCAGCCACCGAATCGGGCAGACGCGTCGACTCTCGTAGACTCCTGCCGGTCTGGTACTACGGACTGGAACATCTATGGATCTCATCCTCGCTGGGCCCGGCCGGGCCGGCCTCTCCCTTTCCCGTCGGCTGCTGGACGTCGATCATCAATTCGTTGGTGTGCTGGGGCGCGATGCGGCTCGGGCGCAGGCGGCCGCCGCCGACCTCGGATCGACGGCGCTGCGCTGGGATCACGACCTGCCCGCCGCCGATCTCTTGTTGATCGCCGTCCGTGACGACGCGATAGGTGAAGTCGCCGAGCGCCTCGCCGCCAGGGTCGGTGCGGTGGCCGGTGCGGTGCACCTCTCCGGCCTGAAGCCGACGGGACTCCTCTCCCCACTGCGGGGACCGATGCTGGGCTCCTTCCACCCGCTGCAGACGCTGCCCGATCCGGAATCCGGCGCAGCACGCCTCGCCGGCGCATGGGTCGCCGTCACCACCGCTGACGACTTCTTCGCCGACCGTCTGTTCGGCTTGGCCGACTCGATCGGCATGCATCCCTTCGAGCTCGAGGACGAGGTGAAGCCTCTGTATCACGCTGCCGCGGCTGCAGCGGCGAACTACCCGCTGACGGCGCTGGCTATGGCGGAGCGGCTCTTCGTGGCCGCCGGCGTGCCGTATGAGGCGGCCGCCCCACTGGTGGAGGCGGTGGTGGCCAACGCGGCCGACCTCGGCCCGATTGCCGCATTGACGGGCCCGATTGCTCGCGGCGACGTCGGCACCGTGAGAGCGCAGGTCGAAGCGGTGGCCGCCGCGGCGCCGGATTTGCTCGATGCCTTCAAGGCGTTCGGTCGTAGCACCGCCCGGACGGCAGGTACCGAGGGGCTGATGGCCGAGGTGCTCGATTGAAGGTCATCGAGTCCTTCCCCGCAGCCCGCTTCGAACTCGGCGGCGCCCCGGCCGCGCTGGTGCCGACGATGGGCTTTCTCCACGAAGGTCATCTGTCGCTCGTGGACGTCGCCCAAGAGGCCGCAGACACGGTCGTGATGAGCCTCTTCGTCAATCCCCTGCAATTCGACCGGCCGGAAGACCTGGAGTCATACCCGCGCGACCTCGACAGGGATGAGGCGATCGCTGCTGAGGCCGGAGTCGACATCCTCTTCGCTCCGGCTCTAGAAGAGATGTACGCCAGTCCTCCACGGACCTTCGTCCGGGTGGACGGCGTGAGCGAAGGCATGGAGGGAGCGCACCGGCCCGGGCACTTCGAGGGCGTTGCCACCGTCGTGGCCAAGCTGTTCGCGGGTCTCCGGCCGGCCGCGGCCGTGTTCGGCCGCAAGGATGCGCAGCAGCTCGCCGTGGTGCGGCGCATGACGGTCGACCTCTCGTTTCCGGTCGAGATCTTGGCCGCTCCCACTGTGCGCGACTCCGACGGCCTGGCCGTGTCCAGCCGCAACGTGCACCTCGATGGTGCCGGCCGGAGCCAGGCCGCCGGGTTGTCCCGGGGGCTCTTTGCCGCAGCCGCGGCCGCCGCCGCCGGCGAGAGGGGTGCTGATGCCCTCGAGGCGCTCGTCGCGGCCGAGATCGAGGTGAGCGGTGCCCGGCTCGAATATGTGACACTCGCCGACGCCGCCACGGCTCAGCCGCTGGCGTCGCTCGACGGCGAAGCGTTCCTGGCCGTCGCCGCTCACGTCGGTGACGTCCGGCTCATCGACAATGTCGTGCTTTGGCCCGACGGGTCGGCCGATTTGGGCACCCGGCTCGAGGGCCCTTCACTGCTAGGGAGGTCTTGACGTGCTTGTCGCCATCGACGTCGGAAACACACAGACCGTCATGGGCCTCTTCGAGGCCGGAGAGCTCGTCGATTCATGGCGTCTCGCCACGGTGCCGGATCGGACCGCCGACGAGTACCGGCTCTTCTTTGCCGGTCTCCTCCGCCAAGACGGGTATCGAATAGGGGACGTGGATGGTGTCGCGCTGTCCAGCGTCGTGCCCACCGCTAAGCAGGCCATGGTCGAGGTCGCCGAGGAGCTGGTCTCGGGTCCCCTCGTCGTCGTGGGGCCAGGCATCCGCACCGGCCTCCCCATCAACATCGACAACCCGCGCGAAGTCGGCGCCGATAGGGTCGTCAACTCAGTGGCGGCGTCCGCCAAGTACGGCACGCCCGTGGTCGTGGTCGACTTCGGAACGGCGACGAACATGGATGTCGTCGACGCCTCGGGGGCGTATGTCGGCGGTGCGATCGCCCCCGGGCTGGAGATCTCCCAGGCGGCACTCATCGATGCAACGGCCGCTTTGCGTCGCGTGGACCTGGAGGAGCCGCGGGCACCGATAGGGAAGAACACCGTGGAGGCCATCCAGAGTGGGCTCCTCTACGGTCACGCCGGGCTGGTCGACGGCCTCGTGGAGCTCATCGTGGCCGATCTGGGTGGCGAACCGACAGTCGTGGCGACCGGAGGGCTCGCCTCTACCATCGTTCCTCACTGCCGGTCCGTCGGCTTGGTGGATGAGACGCTCACGCTCGACGGATTGCGGCTGATCTACGAGATGAACCTCGAGGAGTGAACATGGAGCGCTCGCCGCTCGACGACAACCGCCTCACGGCGGCACGTCTCGAGAAGGTCGAGGCACTTCGGGCGGCCGGAGAGGAGCCTTATCCCTTCCGTTTCGAGCGGACTGCTCTCGCAGCAGACCTGCACGGCCGGTACGCCGAGCTCGATGCAGAACAAGCGACCGGGGAGCATGTTGCCGTCGCCGGCCGGCTCGTTGGGATGCGCGACATCGGCGCGGTGACATTCGCCGTGCTGCAGGATCCCTCGGGACGCATCCAGCTGTTCGCCACCGGTGATGGGCTCGGTGACGCGTACGCCGCCTTTACCGCTCTAGACGTGGGAGATTGGGTGGGCGCCGAGGGAGAGGTGGTGACGACCAAGACCGGCGAGTTGAGCGTGTCGGTCCAGACGGCGACGCTGCTGGCCAAGGGCCTGCGCCCTCTTCCCGAGAAGTGGCACGGCCTCAAGGACGTCGAGCAGCGCCACCGCAACCGTTTCGTGGACCTGATCGTCAACGAGAGAGCCCGCGAGGTCGCGACGACGCGAATCGACACCGTCGCCAGCCTGCGGCAGTCGTTGCTGGAGCGCGGCTTCGTCGAGGTGGAGACGCCGACGCTGCACGCTCTGCCCAGTGGAGGGCTGGCCCGTCCTTTCGCTACTCATCACGAGGCGCTGGGGCAGGACATGTATCTCCGCATCGCCCTGGAGCTCCACCTGAAGAGGCTGGTCGTCGGTGGAATGGAGCGGGTATTCGAGATCGGCCGGGTGTTCCGCAATGAGGGTGTGTCGCCCCGGCACAACCCCGAATTCACGATGCTCGAGGTGTATCAGGCACTCGCCGACTACAACGACATGATCGATCTCACCGAAGCGCTGGTGACCGAGGCCTCTGTCGCGGTGGCAGGGAGCACGGAGATCGAGTTCGCCGGCAAGCCGCTGTCGCTGGCCGGTCCGTGGCCCCGCCTCGACTACTTCGAGAGTGTCTCGGTCGCATGCGGCGTGGATTGGGATCCGGGCATGGCGGTGGCCGACGCTCGGAAGGCCGCGACGGCAGTCGGGGTCGAGGTCGATGAGTCGTGGGGCGTGGGCAAGCTGGCGGCCGAGGTCTTCGAGAAGGCCGTCGAACCGACCCTATGGGACCCGACGGTCGTGCTCGACTTCCCGGAGGAGATCTCGCCGTTGGCCCGAGCACACCGCTCCCGACCAGGCGTGGTGGAGCGATTCGAGGTGATCGTTGCCGGCACCGAGCTGGCCAACGCCTTCAGCGAACTCAACGATCCGGTGGAGCAGCGACGCCGCTTCGAGGCTCAGGCAGAAGCGCGCGCCGCCGGCGATGCCGAGGCCCATCCCATGGACGAGGACTACATCCGGGCTCTGGAGTACGGCTTGCCCCCCTCCGGCGGGATGGGACTAGGAGTGGACCGTCTCGTCATGTTCCTCGCCGGGGAGGAGTCGATCCGCGAGGTGATCCTGTTTCCTCACATGAGGCCGGAGGCCTAGGAGCCCGCCGGGCGGCACATGTCACTCATCTCGACGCCCATGCATCGCC
>JABAOH010000974.1_pt1 | contig 85624 bp, 66 predicted proteins | sample 7062181 | NCBI WGS metagenome assembly JABAOH01 (sample SAMN14538630, study PRJNA623070) | marine sediment metagenome | biome: marine biome [ENVO:00000428]; feature: marine pelagic biome [ENVO:01000023]; material: deep marine sediment [ENVO:00002113]; isolation source: pool of 5 deep marine... | reverse complement strand
GGCACGCCGCCAGCGTTCGTCCTGAGCCAGGATCAAACCCTCCACTGAGATATTCCTGAAGGGTCGGTCGGTTACCCGACCCGATCTTGCTCGTGAACGCTCTATGAGCGTCCGAAATTATTCGCTTTCATTCCCCTACTTTGGCGGGAAGCGAGACCCGCCAGGGGCCGAACGCACACGTCACACACCCATATCACTAATTTTCAAAAAGCGGCGGTACGCCTGAATGACCGACGCACCGCAATGTTTGTAAAGAGCACCTTAGTATACCCAAAACCCTAGAAAGATCAAGGGTCTGGGGCATCGGCTCCCCGGGGCGACATCCGCCAGCGTCGCCGCGAGCCCGACTTGCCGGGCGCCGACAGCGGCCTACTTCGGAGGCCGGCTCTGTAAGCCGTTGTCAAACAACATATTATGGAGGGGTGAGCGACGGGACTTGAACCCGCGACCTCCAGGGCCACAACCTGGCGCTCTAACCGACTGAGCTACGCCCACCACAGAGGAGCGGGCAGCGCAACAAACCGCCCGGACCTGGCAACTCCTCGTTATACCAAGAATGAATCTACGCCGCGCATACGCGACTTCAAGGCGCTAGTCGCAGGTCGGCGCGCCTCTCCCCGAGCCACCGACCTCGAGGCTGCAACGGAGACCGCTCGCCTTGTGCACGACCTCGGCGCGGTAGCCCCTGGCCGAGACGTCTGCCATGGTGAGCTCATAATTGTCCGGCACCTGGCGATTAAAGTACCGGCCACGCAGCTCCTCCAAGCCGAGGTAGCGATCCTCTATCGCTGCGGCCTGCTCCTCGGCCGCCTGCAGATCGTGGAGGATGGTCCTCATCTGGGTCTGGAACTGGGCCTTGAGGATCGGGGGCACCTCGCCGTTTCCGCCCTGGGAGTCGCCGCAGCCGGCGAGCGCACCGACCAGGAATAGGCCGGCCAGCGATGACAAGATGAGTTTCCGCATCGTCGCGCTTCGCTTCTTGTTCGAGGATGAGAGCACGGCAGGGGAACCACCCCGATCTTGGCGTGCGAGGACCGGCAGGTCAAGGGAGGAACTCCGGGCCCGCTTGCCCAGGGCAGGCCGGCCGAGTACGATTCCGCGCGTTTCTGTCTTTGCCCCGTCCCTGAATCTGCCATGGCTTTCGACTTCGGCTCAGTCAGCGCTCGACGGATCGGCCGCCTGCTGACCCTGGTGGTGATCGCTCTACTGGCGGCTCTCTTCCGAGGCCTTGGCCCGCTCGAGGGTCTGGCGAGCAGCACGATGCTCCTGGGATTCCTACTGCTCGCGGCGTTCGTCGCCGGCGAGTTGGCCCGTGACTTGAGCCTGCCGCGGATCACAGGCTACCTGGCCATCGGCATCCTTTTCGGACCTCACGTTCTTCGGCTTCTCCCACAGGACATTGTGGAAGGTTTTCGGCTGATCAACGGAGTTGCCTTGAGCGTGATCGCCCTGCAGGCGGGCGGTGAACTACGTATCAGCCATGTCGGTGAGCGGTTGGCAAACATTCTGACGACGACCGTACTGCAGATCGCACTGATCCTCGTGGGTGTGACTGCTGCGGTATTCCTGGCCAGCGGTCTCCTCCCTGCCCTGGCTGGCCAAGGACACCGCGTCATCCTGGCCGTCGCGCTCATCTTCGGACTCGTGGCGGTGGCCAATTCACCGGCCACGATCATCGCCGTGATGACCGAGCTCCGTGCTCGAGGTCCGCTGGCCGATACCGTGCTTGGGGTCAGCGTGCTCAAGGATGTTCTCGTTCTCTTGCTGATTGCAGTCATCATCCCGGCGGCTGTAGTACTGGTCGAACCGGCGCGCGGTTTCGATCTGCATCAGGTGGGCGAGCTGAGCCTGCGGATTGGCCTGGCTCTCGCCTGTGGTGGGGTCGTCGGCTGGCTGATCGGCCTCTATTTGGAGAAAGTGGCCGCACAGCCCATCCTCTTCGTCCTCGCCGCAGCCTTCGCCATTGTGGAACTGACGGAAGTGCTCGGCCTGGAATCCGAATTCTATATCCTGTTGAGCATGTCCGCCGGGTTCGTGGTTCAGAATTTCTCGATACAAGGGCCGCGATTCGTCCGGGCGCTCGAGGCCAACTCTCTGCCCCTCTACGCCCTCTTCTTCGCGGTGGCCGGAGCGGACCTGGATCTGGGGGCCATCCCGGTCGTCTGGAAGGCCGGGATCGTGATCATCGTCGTGCGTGCTGCGCTAATGTATCTGAGCACGTTGTTGGGTGCGGTTGCCACCGGTGAGCCGCCGGTAATCCGTCAACACGCGTGGGTGGGTTTCATCGCCCAAGCCGGCGTTACCCTAGGACTGGCAACGATCGTACGCGACCGTTTCGCGGACTGGGGGGGTGACCAGGTGGCGGCGGTCATCATCGCAATGATCGCGGTCAATCAGCTGGTTGGCCCGCCGCTCTTCCGTCTGGCGCTCTTGAGGGGGGGAGAAGCGAGTCCCGATTCCGGAAGGTTGTCGACTCGATGACTACTGTCTGTCTTCTCGCCGCTCTGTTGTTCGCTGCTCAGCCTGCTGGCGTAGACTCGCAGGAAATCGCCAATCCGTTCGCCGACTTCGAGACCCACCGACTCGCTAACGGCCTCAAGCTCTGGTACAAGCACCTGCCGAGCGACCCGGTGGTATCGATCAGCGTGGCACTGCCCTTCGGTTCCGACCGCGACCCACCTGGGAAGGAACAGCTCGCCCATTTCACCGAGCACATGGTGTTCAGCGACCAGCCGGGTCGAACGGAAGAAGAGATCAAGCGCGATATAGAGGAACGCGGCGGCGTCTACAATGCCTCCGTCACGCCAGACCGAACCTTCTACTACGTTCACATCGGAAGCGAGCACGCGCTCTACGCGTTGGAATGGTTGCATCGGATTCTGGCACCGCATGTCATGGACTCCGAGGTCGTCGAGCGGCAACGGGAGCCAGTGGCTCTCGAGGTCCGAGCGCAGCCGCGCCAGCTGTTCGATTGGCTCGCCGCCTACGTCATCAACCCACCGTTCTTGAGGACGCCCGGATTCTGGGAGCACGAGTTCGGGCTCGAAACCCGGAGATCGCGCGACTATTACCCATTCAGGAGTCTGTATGGCATAACTTCTGGCGACCTGCTCGATTTCTACGACACCTACTACGTGCCATCTCAGATGACGCTGACGGTGGTGGGAGATATCGACCGCGGAGCGGTGCTCGACGCGGTTGCCCGAACCTTCGCCACCCTGCCGGCACGAGCAGAGCCGGAACCGGCGCCGACGGCTCGCGACCCCGGGCGCTACCGCCAGACCCTGTTCTGGGGCTACAGGCCAAACGTCCGCTACAGTAACCTCTTCAAGTTCTATGACCTTTCGGCCGACCAGGAGGTGGTGCTGATCTTCATCCGCGAGTTACTGAGCAAGCGCCTGAACGACAGGCTGCGTTTCGGTGACCGCAAAGCCACGTACGGGATCAGCGTGGGCATCGTGAAGCGCGGTGGTGCCGGTTACCTGCACGTGACGGGTGGGATCAAGCGGGAGGAATTCGGCTTTGCAAAGGCAGTCATAGAGGATGAGCTCGAGGCGCTTCGCGGAGGAACCTTCTCGCAGGAAGAGTTCGATGCAGATCGCGCGGCGGTTACACGCCAGTTGAAAGTGCGCAATAGCGCCTCGGAAGATCTCGAGGTTTGGGTTCGCGATTTCTTCTACGATCCGAGGGTGCATGCGGACTTCCCAGATCTGGCCGGCGCGTTCGAGGGCTTCACGAGAGAGGAGGTCCAGACCTTCGCGAGAGATTTCCTTGTCCCAGAACGACAGGTTCTGACGATAGCACGACCGCATCCCCTGACACAGGGTACACTTCTGCTGCTGGCCGCTGTTATCACCTGGTTCACCGTTCACTTCACGCGTCGGCGGCTGATCCGTCCCGTAGACATGACACGGATCCGTTACGTTGCCCGATTCAGGATGCCGCGCGCCTATTCGGTGGTGGCCGCGCTGGCCCTGTTCGCCTTCCTCGCGGTCGTGGTCCGTTTCGTCGCCTTCATCTACGAACAGCTGACCTACAGGTACCTCGTGCAACTGGACAGTTTCCTGGTTCAGTGGCTCGCCTATGCAGCGATGCTGGCATTTGGTGTGTTTCTGCTCATGCAGGTCCCGGCTCGCATACCACGCAAGATACTCCTCTTCGACGACCACCTGCGGATCAAGTACCTGTCGTATCGCTCGGTACCGATCCCCGCGGACCGTCTGGGGGAGATGGCGCTGCTACGGTTCCCGGCCGTTTGGTTCTCGAGGCGCATCTGGAAATGCGTGCCGCTGACGCTCGGGTTGCTGGAGCCGGGCATCTACCTGAAACGAGGAGACGGCTGGGCTTATTACTTCAACGTCCGAGATCGAGACGAGTTGGTACGTTTGTCGCGTGAGATCGCTGAGGGTGGCGAAAGCGGCTCAAGCCCCGAACCGCCCACTGAACTGCCCGGCCCAATCTGAGATCCCCTCGGCCAGCTCTGCCATCACCTCATCCTGAGTCCGACCCGAGCGTTTCAGCACGCCGAAGGAGTGGTCGCCTCCCTCGACGAGCTGGAGAGTGGCCTGCTCACCGAGGCGTTCGCACACGTGCTGCAGGAGGTCGAGTTGCGCGAAGCGATCGCGGGTTCCCTGCAGAAACAGCATCGGCAGGTCGAGGCCGAAGAGATGCTCTGCGCGTCCAGCGCCTGGGCGGCCGGGAGGGTGGAGCGGAAACCCGAGAAAGACCAGACCTCTTACACCGGGAAGCGGGCGCGCGGCGGCGGCCCTGGAAGTCATGCGGCCGCCCATCGACTTGCCGCCAGCCAGCAGCGGTAGCCCCTCGTCCTGGCTGAGCGCGAATTCGACGACCGACCGAACCGTGGCCTCGAGCAGGTTCGGAGGGTCGGGTCGTTTGCGGCCCGCTTCCATGTAGGGGAACTGGTAGCGAAGTGTGGCGATGTTGCTTTCGGCCAGCAGAGCGGCCAGTGTCTCGAGGAATGGATGGCGCATGTCGGCACCGGCACCGTGGGCCATTACGTAGAGCAGGCGTGGCGCGGAAGGCTCCAGTAAGATGCCAGAGACAAGCAGCGTCGTCCCCGCCACAGGGACCTCGATCTGTCGCACAGCGTGGTCCGGGATTCCCGCCACCTCAGCCTCGTGAGGTGGTGACTCTAGTAGTCCGGTTCGTTGCCGGGTTTCCACTTGATGTTGCAGCCGACACTGGGCTTCTGGTCCTGCGACACAGGGTCACCGGCCAGTACCGCATCCACCGCCCCCCGCAGATCTCTCCCGGTGACCGCGATCAGGTTGCCGGGCCGGCTGTCGTCCAGCTGGCCCCGGTATACTAGTCTCTGCTCCGAGTCGAACAGGAAGAAGTCGGGCGTACAAGCCGCCCGGTATTCCTTGGCGACGGCCTGTGAATTGTCGAACAGGAAAGGAAAAGACCAGCCCTCGGCACTAGCCAGGGCCTTCATGTGCTCGGGCCCATCTTGCGGGTGTGTTTCCTGGCTGTTGGAGTTAATCGCCACAACCGCCAGCCCGCGAGGTACATAGTCGGCCGCCAGCCGCCCCAACTCCTTCATCACATGTTGTACGTAGGGACAGTGGTTGCAGATGAACATGACCAGGAGCGCCGGGTTCCCTTTGAAGTCTGCCAACGATACCGAGCTACCGTCTACCGAGTTGCGAAGGTCGAAGTCCGGTGCCTGGGTCCCCAGCGCCAGCATGCTGGAAGGAGTTAGGGCCATTGCGTTTCCTCCGGGGTGAAGGGGCGCCGGTCTTCAACGCCCGCCCATCTGCTGCTTCGCTTCCGGTGTCAGTTCCCAGAGAACGTTGATGATTACCCACCGGTTGTCAAACCTCACCACGTGCAGATAGTCGACCCAGTCTCGGGCGACGACCTTTACGCTGGCAACGCTCTCGTAGATGTCGAGAATCGAGACGTCGCGTCGACGCTCGGCCTCCGGCGTCCGGGTTCCGTAGCCGCCCCGGGTAGCTGTGACCAGTTGCTCGGCCGTCATATGGTTGAGCCTGCTCGCACCGGTGGTCGGGTCTGTGGCGACCATTCGCTTTGCCAATTCGGGGTGAAGGGCTCGCTGCATCCGCTCCGCGTTACCCTCGTACCAACCTTCGATGTAATCGAGTGCGGTCTGTGTGATCGCCGCCGAATCGGCTGGGCTCTGCGCGTGAAGCGCGCCCGGCAGGACCGGCAGCAGCGCCAATAGCAATGCAAGTCGCTTGCCCATTCTCTTGCTCCTTGTTTGTCTTCGGCTGGGGTCTACCCAACCTACGGACGTTATTTCTGGTGGGTTTCGGGCTGGCCTAGGCAACGAATCCATGGCCTTTGGGGGGAGGCGTTATTGTGATAGACTAGGATCTAGAAAAGCACACCCAAAGGGATCAGGTCGGATTCCATGCAGACACAGCGCTTGACCTTCCGAGGTGCGACCGGTGATCTACTGTCGGCCCGGCTCGAGCTTCCGGTGGACGAGAAGCCCATAGCTTACGCGCTTTTCGCCCACTGTTTCACATGCTCAAAGAATTTCAAGGCGGTGGTCCACATCAGTCGGGCGCTGGCCCAGGCTCGCATTGGCGTTCTGCGCTTCGACTTCACCGGGCTGGGCGAGAGCGAGGGCGACTTCTCGGATACGACATTCTCCTCGAACGTGGAGGATCTGATCGCCGCCGCTCAGTACATGGAGCAAGAGTGGGAAGCACCGGCGATCCTGATCGGGCACTCGCTGGGTGGGGCGGCCGTTCTGCAGGCAGCCCATCATATCCACGCCTGCCGGGCGGTGGTGACCATCGCCGCGCCGGCAGAGCCGCAGCACGTGATGCGGCACCTCAAGAGCTCCTTGAATCAGATCCAGGAATTTGGATCGGCCGAGGTCGAGTTGGCCGGTCGCACCTTCACGATAAAGAAGGAATTCCTGGCGGACCTCGACCGGCAGAACATGGAGGAGGTGATAGGGACACTGAACCGGGCCCTGCTAGTCTTCCACTCGCCGGCCGACGCCGTGGTCGGTGCCGAGAACGCGGCCAGGATCTATGAGACCGCCCGCGAGCCGAAGAGCCACATCTCGCTCAAGGACGCCGATCACTTGCTCTCGAACTCGGAGGACTCGCAGTACGTCGGTGCTGTCATCGCCGCCTGGGCCACCCGTTACCTCGGGGCGCCGGCGGTGCGGCAGCGCGAGGAGCCGGTTCCGCTCGGTCAGGCCGTGGTCCGCACGGGACAAGCCCGTTACCACACCGAGATTCTCACCGCCGGACACCCGCTGGTATCCGATGAGCCTGAGAGCGTCGGCGGTACTGATACCGGCCCAAACCCCTTCGGTCTGCTAATGGCGGCGCTAGGTGCCTGTACGACGATCACCCTGCGGATGTACGCCGATCGCAAAGAGTGGCCGTTGGAGGAGATCGGCGTGCACCTGCAGCACACGAAGCTCAAGACGAGCGATGCCAAGACCAATGAGATCAGTCAGACGCTGGAGCTCGTCGGTCCTCTGAGCGCGGAACAGCGTGAGCGGCTGCTCGAGATCGCCCACCGCTGTCCGGTGCATAGAGCACTGGAGGCGGGCGTGCTCATGCCGATGTCCCTGAAGGAGGAGGGCGACCCGGTCTGAGCCCGGGGCCGTAGTTACGGCCGAAGGTACGAGTCACCTGTGATGGCTGTTACATGGTGAATCCCGGTCAGTTGCTGCTCCAGGTCTCCCTAAGCGAAGCGGCTCTGAACAACGCGTCGGCCGACTGCAGTATCTTGCCCTTCAGTCGTGACGGATAGTCGGGCCGTTCCTCTAGAAAAGCGCGAACCACAGCAGCGGCGCTCTCTGAGTTGTGTCCACCGAGCGTCGTATCTAGCCAACGCTTCGGGAAGAAGATGTCACCGGTCGCCTGGATTTCTTCCAACAACTCTAGGCTAGGCAGGATGTACCGTTCGGAAGTCGCCGCACGCAAAGGGTGGTGCAGGTATCGCAACCCCTCGAGCACCCACGGCTCGTGCTCTCGGTTGGCTGCCTCGCCCAAGCTCTCGAAGAAACGCTCGCGAACAAGGGGGTCGGCGGACAGCGCCGGCCTGACGAACTCGAAACGCTCTCTGCGGTCGGGGTTCTCTATTCGCTCCGTCTGTTCCTGGAGGATTCGCTCCCAATCCGCGACCTCGCGCACCGCGAGCTCTAGGGCAAGGCGCATGTAGTCACTTTCCGAGAGGGTGAGGCTCGGGACGTCTGCCTCTTCGCGCCAAATCTCACGTAGTCGCTCCACCGCACCGTCCGTGAGAGCTACGGACCTGAAGGCGTTGAAGTATGTGGCGGCCTCACTCGACGAACGCGCCTGCTGCGCCAGGTCCCACAGGGTCGATTCGATCACGGCAGCACGCTCCCAGCGCTCGCCATCGCCCAGGTATCGCCAGTAGGCGGCCCCCAAGTAGGCTAGGATTCGCTCGGCGAGCAAGATGTCGGTCTCGCGACCCAGGGCAGTGATCGCCAGATCGACGATCCGAGTCGGCGGCACGCGTCCCTCTAACATTGCATCCCAGAGCGACAGCCAGATGACGCCCCGGGTCAGAGCATCGGGGATCGATGGCGCGTTGTGCAGCAGGAAATCGAGGCTGGCGCTGTCGAGCTCGAACAGCCCGTATCCTACACCCCGCCCATTGGGCAGGATGTAGTCCGGGCGCGGCAGGCCCTCCACGCTCACTACGGAAAGCGACCCGCGGTCCAGCTGTACTGGCAGGAGACGAACGGAGTCCCCGTGCGCAAGCAGGAGAGACAGGCGCTGGGGCCATAGCCGTCCCTGGTTTGCAGGATCCGACTGGTCCAGCCTCAGGGCGGCGAGGGCGCCGTCGCGGCGGAGGTTGGGAGTCACAACGACCCTCGGCCGTCTTGGCTCCTCGACCCAGACGCGGCTCCAGGCTCTGAGGTCGTAGTCGGAGCGTTCATCAAGGACCGCGATGAGGTCCAACCAGTCGGCGTTGCCGAAAGCCCAGGTCTCGAGATATTCCTGCAACCCGTCGCGAAGGGCGTACTTCCCCACCAGCTCTTCCAACTGTTTCATCACTATGGGCGCTTTCTGATAGATGATCGCGCCGTAGAGCGTTCCGGCTTCGCGAAGGTTGTCTAGTTCCTGGCGGATCGGGTTGGCGCCCGCCGTTCGATCGACCGCATAGGCGGCCGGATAGTGCGCGAGCAGGAAGCGCAACTCGTGGTTCAGGTTTGGGAAGGATGGGTTGACGATCTTGGCCGCCATGAAATTGGCGAAAACTTCCTTCATCCAGACGTCATCGAACCACTCCATCGTCACGAGGTCGCCGAACCACATGTGGGCGGTCTCGTGTGCGATGAGACTCGCTCGCCCGAGCATATCATTCTGGGTCGCCGACTCATCGAGCAACAGCCTCGATGCGCGGTAGAGTATCGCACCGGGATGCTCCATCCCTCCATACTGGAAGGAAGGAATCGCAACGAAGTCGAACTTCTCGAATGGGTATTCGATCGCCGTGTACTCCTCTAGCCAATCGAGAGCCTTTTCGTGCAGGTCGAAGATTGCATCCGCATTGCGCGCTACCTTCAGGCTGTCGGTTTCCCGATGGTACATGTGCATCACGCGGCCGCCGCTCTCACGCCTGATTACGTCAAACTCGCCGGCGACGAACGAGAAGAGATAAGTGCTGATAGGCTCAGTCTCAGCGAACACGAAGGTTACCCGATCACCGTCGCCGTCGGACGCATGCAGTCTGCCGTTCGCGACCGCCCGCCAGCCGGCGGGTACGTCGAGGCTCAGCTGGAACCGAGCCTTGAGGTTCGGCTGATCGAAACAGGGAAAAGCGAAGCGCGCACGGTCAGGAACGAAGAGTGTGTAGAGGAACTCGCGGTTGCGGTTCAGAGAAGCGTCGCCGGCCAGGAACTCGACTTCGACGGAATTCTCTCCCATGACAAGGTCCTGCCCAGGGATCACGATGTGGTCGTTGACCAGATCGAAGCCGGTGGGTTGCCCGTCGGCGCGGACCGAGAGAACGCTGCCTGGTGGTGCCGCGAAGTCCAAGGCTAACGACTCGTCTGCACTGGCGAGCTGGAATCGGAGGGTCGCGCGGCCATGGATACGCTGGGCGACGGAATCCGGGATCATCAGATGCAACTCGTAGCGCAAATCGCTGAGCGAAGCCGCACGACGCTGAGCCAGCGCTTGCGAGACACCCGGCTCGGTGTCGGGGCCTCTCTCCCCCCGGCACCCTGCCGTCAGCACCAGAAAGATGCCGATAGCGATGGACTTGTTGAACACGTCTCCCGACATCGGGAAGTCACCCGTGCACGCTTCACTGCTGCGGTGCGACGAGCAAGTTGATGTATCCCGCCGCCGCGTCGATGTTTCGGTATCCGAGTCCGTGGAGGCCCCAGTTGGGCATATCACCCTCGAGGCCCACGAATATCCGGTGCCGCAGCGAGTCCACCTCGTACGCGTAGGCCCAGTCGGGTTCCAGGAAGGATGGGACCTCGAGCCCCAGCTGCAGTGCGAACTCACCGTCGCCCCGACCTTCAGCGCCGTGGCACTTCTCGCAGCTCGCTTGCCAGACGATCGCGCCGCGCTGGACGCGCGCATTGTCGCTCTCCCAGCTAACGGTGTCGAACACCATAGCGTCGTACGCTTCCTCAGCCATCCTCAGCGAGTCGGCGCGTGCGGCGGCCATTCTCGCTTCCCTCTCAGCATCGCTCTCGCCGCGACATCCCGCAGAGCCGATGAGCACGACATATGAGAGTGCCAGTACGAGTATACCACGCATGGCTGTCTCCTATTCGTTCGGGTCCGTAAGAGCCCTTACTCCAGGCTGCTCCGGCAGCCGGATCGGTCATGATCCTGATGTGTAGATTGCCGTGGATAGTTAAAGATAGGCCTTGCGTCCGCCCTGCAAAATCCCTCGTTCCCCGGTCTGTCCGGTAGCCCCGCTTTTGCGGTAGCGCCGCAGCGGGTCTAGATTTCGCCTTTGAGTAAGTGTCCCGCAGGGTCCAGCCGGTGGTACCCCGTTACTTCCACTGGGGCGAGGGAGCATGAAAGAGGCAGCGAGCGAGAAGCGTGAGGAGAAGGATCGGCTGCTGGATACGGGAGGGCCACCGTGTGGCGAGGCCCAGCCCGACGGTGTGCCCTGCGAGGAGCTAGAGCGCGACTGTGAGGATTGCGAGCAGGCGGAACCGGAAGCCCGCGAGGTCTATAAAGCGCGGGGAGGGGGCAAGGTCTAGTCTAGGACGTGGAGTCTGTTGTCTGACGCTCCTAGTCAGGCAGTGCGAAGGCGACGAGGTAATCCCCCAGCGTCGTCCCGAGGTTGCCGTGGCCGCCGGCGGCGATCACCACATACTGCCTGCCGTCGGGCCTGATCCTGTACGTCATCGGAGTGGCCTGTCCACCGGCAGGTAGCCTGCCCTTCCAGATCTCTTCTCCCGTCTCGACGTCGAAGGCGCGCAGGTAGTTGTCCATGGCCGCGCCGATGAAGACGAGGCCGCCGGCTGTGACGATCGGCCCACCCAAGTTGGGTGTACCCCATCCAATGGGCAGCGGAAGGGGCGCTATGTCTCGAATCGTTCCCAGCGGTACGTCCCAGCGAACCGAGCCCTCATCGAGGTTGATAGCGACCAGCTTGCCCCAGGGCGGAGGCGTGCACGGTATGTCTCCAGGACCGACCAGTCCGCCTTCCCGGTTCAGCCCGTAGGGCGTGCCCTCCTGAGCGGTGAACTGGCCTTCGGCGTCGGGTGCGCGACGGGCCTCTTCCCATTGATCGCGCGGGATCAGGCGCACCCAGCTTGCAAAGCGGTTGAGGTTCACGAGCAGGATCCGGCGTTCGCGATCTACTGCAACGCCGCCCCAGTTGGCTCCGCCGATCATGCTGGGGTACTCGAGGCTCCCTTCCAGGCTGGGCGGCGTGAAGATGCCCTCATACCTGAGCGACTTCATCTTGTCGCGACACTTCCCCTTGTGCCAAGGTGTGATGCCCCAGGCCGAGTCGGGCGTCATCCTCTCCGGCATGAGGGGCGGCGGCAGGACGGGGAACGGCTGGGTCGCCCAGGCCTCTTCACCATCGACGGTGCTCGCCGGAACCGGACGCTCCTCCACCGGGAAGAGCGGCTCGCCGGTGTCACGATGGAGGACGAAGATGTGCCCCATCTTCGTCGCCTGTACGAGTGCAGGAATCTCCTCTCCATTACGGCGGACCGTTGTCACCGTCGGCTGCGATGCGATGTCGTAGTCCCAGAGGTCGTGGTGGACGACCTGGAAGTGCCAGACGAGCTCGCCGGTCGAGGCCCGCAGCGCGACGACGGAGTTGGCGAACATGTTGTTCCCGAGCCGCTCGCCACCGTAAAAGTCGGGCGCCGCGCTACCGGTTGGGACGAACACCAGGTCGCGCTCCGGATCGGAGGCGAGCGGGGCCCAGGCGTTCCCGGCTCCGACTCGTCGAGCCTGTTCTGGCTGCCACTCGTCCCAGCCCGGCCGGTCCGGAGCACGCGGGACCGGTTGGAAGCTCCAGCGGAGCTCGCCCGTACGCGCGTCGAAAGCGCGGACATCTCCACTCTCGACCTCGACGCGGCGGTTGTCCCCTTGGGCCGACCCGACGATCACGACATCGCCCAGCGCCACCGGGGGAGACGTGACCTCGTACTCGCCGATCTCGACCTCACCGACGCCCAGCTTCAGGTTGACCTCACCAGCGGTGCCGAATTCCTGGCAGGGCTGGCCGGTCTGTGCGTCGAGGGCGAGTAGGCGGGCATCGAGAGTGGCGAAGAAGATCCTCGCCCGACAGGGCTCACCTTCAGGCGCTCGAGGGTCGACCCACGCTTCCACGCCCCGGGATACCAGGCTCTCCGAGTAGCTCTCGTCGAGGTCGATTCGCGGATCGTAGCTCCAGCGCTCGGCGCCGGTCTCGGGATCCAAGGCGATGACCCGACTGAAGGGGGTGCTGACGTAGAGCACACCCTCCCAGAGGATGGGGGTCGCCTCGAAGGCGCTCTTGCGGCTATAGCGGCTGCCGTCGGACACGTCGCCCGTTTGGTGAACCCAGGCGACCTCCAGGTGCTTGACGTTTTCCTTGTTGATCTGGGTCAGCGGCGAGTAGCGGGTGCCGTGGGCGTCGCCACCGTAGGCCGGCCAACCGGCCAACGGTCCTCCTGTGGACAGCACGATATCCGGCCCGCTGACGGCGACCCTGGCCAGCAGGACCACTGCGACGAGGGTCAGAACGGCGCCCAGCCACTTCATGTAGTGGACGACCGTTCCTCGCTCGACTTTCAGTAGATAGCGCATAGCCTAACCCTTGGCGCGGACACGCCACTAAACCCAGATCGCTCTGTCCGTGAGGTTACCAGCCTAGCGCGCGGGTGTGCCTTCGGCAAGAGAAGAGGCCAAAACGAGCCGTGGCCTCGCATCGCCGGCCATTCACTTTGTTTCCCAAAACCGCGCGCTGGGTTACATTTCCGCGTCCGCAAGTCGTCGAACCGGTTCTGGCCGCAAAACTGGGGAGCAGCTCAGGAGTTACGTATGGCACCCACCAAGTACGTCTTTCCGTTCGAACAAGGAGACGCCGGCGACAGACAGCTCCTTGGGGGTAAGGGAGCCGGTCTGGCCAGCATGACTCAAATGGGGCTCCCCGTTCCCCCTGGGTTCACGGTCACGACGCATGCGTGCCGGCAGTACTACGCCACGGATCAGCAGTTCCCCGAGGGTCTGGGCGCCGAGGTGCACGCCGCCATGAAGCAGTTGGAGGAGAAGACGGACAAGGTCTTTGGGGATCCCGAGAAACCTCTGTTCGTGTCCGTCCGCTCGGGTGCCGCCATGTCGATGCCGGGCATGATGGACACGATTCTCAATCTGGGGTTGAACGACCAGGTCGTGGAGGCTTTCGCGCAGGCCACAGACAACCCGCGCTTCGCCTACGATGCGTATCGGCGATTGATCCAGGGCTTCGGCGAGATCGCGATGGGAGCGGAAGAGAGGCGCTTCGCGGAAATCCTCGAGGCAGCAAAACAGAAGCAGGGTGCGACGTACGACTACGAGCTCACCATTAAATCTCTCAAGGACGTGTGCGACAAGTACAAGCAGGTCATCCTCGACGATCTGGGAGTGGAGTTCCCGCAGGACCCGATGAAGCAGTTGGAGATGGCCATCGAGGCCGTGTTCGGCTCGTGGATGGGCAAACGCGCGGTGGATTATCGTCGCGAGTTCAAGATCACGCCCGAGATGTGCAACGGCACGGCGGTTAATGTCCAGACGATGGTGTTTGGCAACATGGGGAACGACTGTGCCACCGGTGTCGCCTTTACCCGAGACCCCGGCACAGGAGACAACGTGCTGTACGGCGAGTACCTGACGAACGCACAGGGCGAAGACGTCGTGGCCGGGATTCGAACGCCCAAGCCGATCGCCGAGCTCGAGCGCGAGATGCCGGAGAACTGGCCTGATCTCCAAAAGGTCAGGCACACGCTGGAAGAGCGCTACCACGAGGTGCAGGACTTCGAGTTCACGATCGAGCGTGGCAAGTTCTACATGCTGCAGACCCGAAACGGCAAGATGAACGCCACCGCGTTCGTCAGAACCTCGCGGGACATGGTGGAGGAGGGCGTGCTCAGCGTGGAGGAGGCGCTCCTGCGTATCAGTCCCGACCATCTCGAGCAGTTGCTTCACCGCCGCATCGATCCCAGCGCCGACGCCGAGCCGATCGCCTCTGGGCTGCCGGCCTCGCCCGGAGCGGCGTCGGGTGCGGTCGTCTTCGAGGCCGACGATGCCGAGGCGCGCGGTCGGACGGGCGAACCGGTCATCCTGGTCCGTGAGGAGACGAAGCCCGAGGACATCCACGGGTTCTTCCAGGCAAAGGGCATCCTGACCAGCCGCGGCGGTAAGACCTCACATGCGGCGGTAGTCGCCAGAGGCATGGGCAAGCCTTGCGTGGTTGGAGCCGAGGACATCCTGATCGACGACCGGGAGAAGGTCGCTGTAATAAAGGGCCAGCGAATCTCCGAAGGTGAGGTAATAACGATCGATGGTGGTAGCGGAGCCGTTTACATCGGCGATGTCCCGACCGTCGAGCCCGAGTTCGGTCCCGAGATGAAGACCCTGCTCGGCTGGGCTGACGAGTCTCGCACGCTGGGCGTTCGTGCCAATGCCGACACACCCGAGGACGCCGCCAAGGCGCGCGAGATGGGAGCCGAGGGGATCGGGCTCTGCCGTACCGAACGCATGTTCAACGCTGCGGACCGTCTACCCATCGTTCGCGACATGATCCTCGCCCGGACCGAGGCGGAGCGCCGTGAGGCGATCGAGAAGTTGCGTCCCATGCAGAAGGCCGACTTCAAGGGAATCTTCAAGGCGATGGAAGGGCTTCCGGTGACGATTCGCCTGCTGGACCCGCCCCTGCACGAGTTTCTCCCTTCCCTCGAGTCGCTGCTCCTCGAGCTCGGCAGCCTCAGACGCGTACGCGACCACATCGGGGCCAGCAAGACGAACCGCGAGTCGATCGCGACTCTCATCGAGCCATCCCTGAAGGAGAGCCTCCCACCGCTCGAGCAACTCGGCGAACAGCTTTCCGGAGCCGAGGGCAAGCTCGTGATCGATGCTCTGATTGAGGAGAAGGAAACCATCTTGCAGACGGTGCGCGACATCACCGAGGTGAACCCGATGCTGGGCCACCGCGGCGTGCGCCTGGGGATCACTGTGCCCGAGCTCTATTCGATGCAGATCGGGGCCATTCTCGAAGCCGTGGCCGAGCTGACGAATGAGAACGTCGACGCCGTCTGCGAGATCATGGTACCTCAGGTGACCGAGCCGCAGGAACTGGCGCGGGTCAATGAGCTGGTAAAGCAGGTTCGGGCGAGCGTTGAGCGCGAGTACGGCGTGCAGCTCGACTTCAAGTTCGGGACGATGATCGAAGCCGTCAGGGCCTGCATTCGGGCACGGCCCATAGCCGAGATTACAGAGTTCTTTTCCTTCGGTACCAATGATCTTACTCAGGCTACGTTCTCGTTCTCGCGTGAGGACGCGGAGACGAAGTTCTTGCCGCAATACGTCGAGATGGGTGTGCTACCCGAGAACCCGTTCGAGGCTCTCGACATCCACGGTGTAGGACGCTTGATGAAGCTGGCCGTCGAATCGGGCCGCGCCGTCAGGCCCGACCTCAAAGTCGGGATCTGCGGTGAACACGGCGGCCATCCGCGCAGCATCGAGTTCTGCCACACGCAGGGGCTCGACTACGTCAGCTGCTCGCCTTTCCGCGTCCCGATCGCCAGGCTGGCGGCGGCGCAGGCGAAGCTGCGCGAGGAGAGGAGAAGCCGCGAAGAACGCGAGCACCCGGACTATCCGTTCAACGTCATGTGATGGGAATCGGGGGTTCGGCGATTTGGGGATTCTGGGATTCGGGGAATCGGGGAGGTAAGGAGAGAAGAGCAGTCGAGCAGTAGAACAAGAGACCATTCGAATTCGGAAGCTACTTGTGATATCGAATGCTCATCCGCTCTAGTGCTGTCTTGCTGTGATCTCGCTACCTCCCCTCGCTATTCCGGCTCCCGCTAGAACAACTTCCCGGCGAGCGACGGTTCTTTGTCCGTTCGGGTGGCGACCTTCATGAAGGTCGCGATTCGCACCGTGCCCTCGGCGTGGAGCGTCTCGTGAATACGCTCTACGGCCTTGAAGATCTCATCGAGCTCGCCCTCCAGATTGGTGCCATTGGAATGGAGTTGCGCGTTGAGGTCCGCCTCCTCCAGAATCCGATGAGCCCGCTTGACCTCCTCACGCACCGATACACCCGCACCGATCGGTATGACCTGCACCTCGGCTGTCGCCTTCATCTCGACCTCCTCTCTCGCTGCCGATAGGATACGGACAACCACCGGAGCAGGAAAGCCGGGCGCAAGCTCGCGCCGGGCGGTGGACGGGGCCTATCTTTCCGCAAAGACGCCGCGTAATGCCATGGAACCATGCAACTACGCCTGCGATGAAACGCTTCGCGACGGCACGCATCTTCACGTCCGCGCGATTCGCGCCGACGACAAGCAGGCGCTGGTCGCTCTATTCGAGCGCTTGAGCCCGGAGACCGTGTATTTTCGCTTTCACGGGGTGAAGAAGAGCCTCAGCCGCGAGGAGCTCGTCTATCTCACCGAGCTCGACTTTCACCGGCAGGCTGCGTTGGTTGCCGTCCTCAAGATTGATGGCGCAGACCGAATCGTCGGCGTCGGTCGCTACGCCGCTGCACCCGAGGCGCCGGAACATCGCGCTGAGGTAGCAGTGACGGTCGAGGATGCCCACCAGGGTCGCGGCATCGGGTCCCTGCTCCTCAAACACCTCATGAATGTTGCGCGCAGCGAGGGGGTCACGGAGCTCGACGCCCACGTGCTGGCTGAGAACAAGCGCATGCTGCAGTTGTTCGAGCGTACAGGGCTGGTATTCAGTAGATCCGCCTACGCCGGAGCCTGCCACCTGGTGATGACAACCGCGGCGAGCCCAACGGCTTTTCCGCCCATGCGTCCTTCCGAGAGGCCCCAGGACCGCAGCTAGGGGATCTGCCGCCGCAGCGACATGTGAGTCGACGCCCAAGAACCGAACGGATCGACGCCGTACCGTGCGTCGCCGACATGCAGCTCGTAGTGCCAGCCGCGCTCTCTCGCGACGTAAAAGGGAAAGCGGGCCCAGCTCAGGAATCTAATTGCCTTGGGCTCCTGAGCAGCGAGGATGCCCACGTCGCCTGGGAGCTGGCCGTCGTACGGAAGGCTGCTCAACTCGAATGCCGGCCGCGCCAGCCAGTCGAACACACCGACGTGATATCCAGAAGTGTCCTGCACGACCACCCAGCGCTCAAACGGGGTGGCTGCGAGCGGCGCGGTCATCATGCGTTCGACCGCCATCCCCTCAGCGTCGAGCGTGCGCCTGACGAGCGATCGGGCTGCGAGGTTCGAGGCGGCCATGATCGCCACGTAGGCCGACGCGACGACCAACGCGAGCTTCGGCCCTCGAACATCCTTGCGGGCCAGCCACAGCCCGGCGGCGAGCATCATCCACACCCAGGGGTCGATGATGAACAGCGTATCTCCGTAAAACCAGGTCGAGGAGAACGGGGCCAGCCATCGCATCCCGTAGCTATTGAGGAAGTCAAGGAGCGGGTGGGTGGCGACAGCGATAGCCGCCAACAACAGAACTTGCCCGGGTACCACTGCTCCCCGCTGGGCGCGGCTGCCTCGGCGAACCGAACGATCCCATAGCAGGATCAGTCCGGTCAGAATGAGCGGCAGCAGCACCAGGGCAAGAACGCCGTGGGTTGGGCCACGCCGGAACCAGACTGCGGCTTCGCCGCCCCAGAAGTAGGCGAGCACATCGACGTCGGGCAGGTTGGCCCCGATCACCAAGGTCGCCGTGCCCAGGGCGGTGCGCCGCTTGAGGCCGGTCTGAGCCAGGGTCGCGCCCAGCATCGTGTGGGTGATGGGGTCCATGAGTCCTCTCGTTATGATCTACACTGGGCTCCGGGTGCGATCCTTCGGCGCCAGATCCGCAAAGTGTAAGGCCCCGGGCACTCTGCTCGGGGCCTTTCGACCACTCGGCGGCCCCAAAGCTGGCCGGGGCTGCTCCATCGCGCAACCCCCGCACAGCGGGTGGCGCAGGCCGTGCGCGCATCGCGCGCCCTCGTCCGCGTCGATACGTTTAGAAGCGAGCTATGTTCGACTTCACCATTCTGGGGGTCGGCCACCTGGTGCTGGCCATCGTACTCACTCTGGACGTGTTGCTCACCAAGCAGCGCCCAGTGTCTGCCGTGCTCTGGCTGGCCGTGGTGTGGGCCTTCCCCTACGCCGGGGCATTGGCGTATCTCAGCGTCGGCGTCGATCGGGTGCGGCGCGGTGCCGCGGCCCGGGACGCGTCCAAGGCGCTGGTCGCCCAACGTGCCGCCTGGCACCCGACATTCGAGCGCCTGGTAGTCGACTATGTCCACCCCGATCGCGAGCAAGCCCGCAAGTATCCTGCGCAACACATCTTTCGAGCTTCGGATCCGGCGGTGCGGCCTAACCGGGTGTTCAGGGGTAACAGGGCCGACCTCCTCGTCGAGGGAGACGAATTCTACCCTGCCTTCTTCGACAGCATCGCGAAAGCGGAATCATCAATCCATCTACAGACATTCATATTCGGGCGCGACGTAACGGGTCGCGCGCTTCTCAACCGCTTGGCGAAGCGAGCCGCCGACGGTATCGAATGCCGTCTGCTCTACGATCGCTTCGGCTCGACCCACGCATACCTCTCCCGATTCTTCGAGAGCGCGCGCGCCGCCGGGGTGAGAGTCTGTTCAATCACCCAGGCCAACCCGCTCAAAGGCCGCTTCCAGATCAATCTGCGCAACCACCGCAAGATCGCGGTGATCGATGGCAAAATCGGATTCGTCGGCGGCATCAATATCCACGACATGAACGTGGGCGCTCTTACCGGTGGTAAGCCGATTCGCGACTACCACGTCAAAGTGGAAGGTCCCGCTGTCTCGGATCTTCAGTTTCAGTTCGTCGAGGATTGGCACTTCGCCTCCCGTGAACCTCCCGAGCACTTCCTGGAGCCGAAGTATTTCCCCGACCTGCAGCCCGCCGGTGACGCGCTGGTCCAGATCGTGCCAGGCGGGCCGGAACTGAGAGGCCATGGCCTCGCTGACGCCTTCTTCGGTGCCATCGTCGCCGCCGAACGCTCGATCACCGTCGTTACCCCGTACTTCGTACCGGACGAGCCGATCGTTCAAGCCATGCGCTATGCAGCGCTGCGTGGTGTGACCGTCAGACTGGTCGTTCCCAAGCGCAGCAATCATTGGTATACCGATTTCGCCGCCCGCGCACTCTTCACCCCTCTGCTGAAAGCAGGCGTGCGGATCTTCGAGCGTCGACCTCCCTTCATGCACGCCAAGGCGCTGCTCGTCGATGACGTCTACGCCATGCTCGGCTCGGCCAACCTCGACTACCGCAGCCTCCACCTCAACTTCGAGACGAACATCGAGGTCGCAGACCACGTGTTTCTCGACAGCATCAGGAAGCAGGTCGAGGCCGAGATCGCCGAGAGCGACGAGTTGACCTACGAACAGCACCGCTCCAGGTCGCTGCCCCGCCGCCTGGCCGAGAACTTCTGCTACCTCTTCCAGCCTATGCTGTGACCCCGATCGGGGCCTTTCTCACAGGCCCCGGATCCCGGAAGTCACTACGGAACACACGTTTGGCCCCGGTGTAGGCAGGTTTAGGAGAGGTCCAAGATCTCCAGGCCGCACCCCCGCGCTCCTGCCGGCCCATTCCCCGCCGGAAAACCGAGAATGGACGCACAAGCATCGCCGAACACGCAGACGGCAGCGGCGTTACAGCGTAAGGAGGCTTACACACCGCTCGCTAACTTTACGCTCGCCCTCATCCAGGCGATGCTGCGGACCGGGTACTACGCCGCCGACCACCCCGAGGCGAAGAAGTCGATGACGGGCCTCTACGCCCAGTTCGCCGGGCTGGTGCAGGGTCGCTCTGGGCTAACCTACTCGCTGTTGGAGAAGCAGGAGTACACGGAGATCACGGTCGACGGCTACACCGAGGTGGCAACTCCGCTGCACCAGGTCATGGTCAGCGGTATGGCCGATCTCTTCACGCCGAAGTTTCTCGATTTCTTCAGCCGCTGGAAGCTGTTGAGCTTCTCAATAAGGCCCGACACAACGCAGGAGGAGTTCGACACGTTCGTCGAGCTGATGAGCCAGGTTCCTTCCGGTGGCCCGATCCAGCAAGCCAACGAGCGTCTTACGCAGGCACTGATCGATAACAACATCATCAACATCTCCGCCGTTTTCCGACACGAGATGGTCGGCAGAGAGCGACGGCTGCCCTGGCGCGTGCGGATGGCGCTCACACGACTGCGTCGGGACCTTCGTGTGTTGCCAATGTACAAGAAGGCCACCAAGGAGCAGATGCGTCGGATCAAGTTGCAGATTATAGATGACACGATCCGTCCGATCCGCACCCCAATATTACTCAAGGACTTTCTGACCAACTACGACTTGATCGCGGCGGACGTCGCCGAACTGGAGGAATCACAGGTCGAGCGCGAGATCGTCGCCAACTTGGGCGAGGAAATGCTGGTGGGCACGGCTCACCAGATCATTGAAGAGCTTAAGAAGTTGGGCGAGGTCGACACAGTCGCGACGACCGGCGAGGAGGCGTCCGCGGTAATAGGCCGCTGCGTCGGTGTGCTGCGCGATGTCGCCGATAAGCTGTGTGCGATCGGAAGCGTTCTTGACCACGACTTCCTCGAGGCGCTCGTACAGCAGAAGGTGCTGCCACCCGAGCAGTTGCCGGTCGAGGTGCGGCGCGCCATCGAGACCCGTCGTCTGGCAAACGCCTTTGTGCGACGCAAGGACGAATACCTGAAGTACCTGCGTAACCCCGCTGCAAAAGATGCTACGCGGAAACTGTTAGCTACCATATCGCGGATCACGCCCGACCTGCTTCGTCGCAGCGAGTACGAGCCGGTGGTCGAGATCGTCGAGGTCATAGACGAGGGGACCAAGGTTGAACGCACGGCCCGCTTCTTCGATCAGGTTGCGACCCTTTTGAGGAAGGAATTGGCTAGCGAGGCCACAGTCGGCTACCTGCTCGGCGACCTCAGACGCCAGACAAAGGAGCAGCGTGACCGGCTGGTACAGATTATCGGGTTTATCGGGGATGCCGCGGCCCCCGGACTCCTGGGGGTCTACGAGGAGACCGACGACAAGGCGTTGCGCTTGAGCGCCTTCGAGGCGTTGCGGACGATCGGCTCCAAGGCGCTCCAGCCCTTCCTCAGCCAGTTGCCGAACGTCGAAGAGGATTGGGCTGTCGTCCGGCACATCATCACCGAGACCGGCGAGCTGGGCGACAGTGCGCTGGCGCAGCCTCTCGTCGCCTTCCTCTACCACGAGAACCCACACGTTCGACACTCCAGTCTGACGGCGCTGTTCAAGCTTCAGGGGGCGAAGGCGGAAGAACACTTCCTGCACGCGATTCATGACCGCGAGGCGGAGGTTCGCCAGGCGGCGGTCTCCCACCTGGCATCGATCAACTCGCGGCACGCCCAGGCGTTCGAGTACTATAGCCGGGTGCTTAATCCAGAGAAGCGTTCGGGGCCGAAAGAAAGCGACGCGGTTCTGGTCGAAGTTTGTCGGGCACTCAGCAAGCTAGCCGAGAATTCGCCCGATGAGGCGAAGAAATCTGAAGAACTGCTACTCGCGGCGCTCCGTCCTGTGAAGTCCAAGGGTCCGCTCGGACTCCTCAAGAAACCCGCACCGACCCACAGTGAGACCGTCCAGGCGGCCATCTGGGATGCGCTGTCCGCCCTGGGGCATGAAAAGCCTGCCTAGCTCGGCTACCTACCGACGGTCCGACCCCTCAGCCGGAAAGGCGAAGCGTACTCCCCTGCAGGTGCTCCTTTCCGTCTCTCGCCGGTAAAGCCTTCCGAGCATGGCAATCTCGACCGACCTGTCCGACGCCTGCGGGCGGGCCTGTGCGAGCGGCACGCTCCGGCTCGGTTCCACGGCGTGGATCGTCCCAGTCCACGTGTCCAGGTAGCGGACTTCGCCTTCTCCGATCGGCTTGTAGCGCAGATTCAGCACCAGGGAAGCCACCACCATGAAAGCCAGGAACGTCCAGATGACTGTTCCGACTTGCCGGAACGAAAGCATGTTGTTCCTCTCAAGCAAATGTCGCGAACCTGGCGATGCCCTCACTGCTCGTTGGACGTCCAAGGCCCCTGCACCGTTGGCCGAGCGATCCCGCAGCCGCAGGTGGACGTCGGTCGTGCAGAGTACCCGAAGGGTGTTATTATTTGCCTCCGTAACCCCCGACCCCAGCCCAACCACATATCACCCAGGAGGAGAGTATGCGATCGGCCAGGCTAGAACTCGTAGTAACGCTGAGCCTCCTCGCGTTGAGTTGGCCCGCGAGCACCTTCGCCCAGCGGACCGTGAAACCCGTACTTCACGGTCGGCACTGGGTCGCGATCACCGGCAAGCCGCTGGCCGCAACCGCCGGGGCGATGATGTTCCAGAAGGGTGGCAACGCGGTCGACGCTGCCTGTGCGATGCTCGGAGCCACGTCGACGATGTGGGACGTGTTGAGTTGGGGCGGAGAGACCCAGGCGCTCATCTTCAACCCCAACAACGGCGAAGTGATTGGCATCAATGCACTGGGCGTGGCCCCAACGGGTGCCACGGCGGATTTCTTCCTCGAGCAAGGCCTGAGCTATCCTCCGTCACTCGGACCGCTGGCGGCCGTCACGCCCGGAACGCCCGGCGGCTTGATGGTCATGCTGGCCGAATACGGCAAGCTAAGCCTAGCAGACGTATTGGAGCCCTCGATCCAGATGGCGGATGGCTATCCGATCGAGGCCTCGACCGCCAACTCGCTCGAGAGGAACAAGAGACGCATCAAGGAATGGCCGTACTCGGCCGCGGTCTACCTGCCACACGCCGGTGAGGAGCGCGAAGCACCGTCTGCTGGCGAGATCTTCAGGCAGCCCGATCTGGCGGAAACGCTCCGCAAGCTCGTGCAGGCCGAAGAGCAGGCGCTGGAGGCCGGGTCAAGCCGGAAGGAGGCGATCTACGCGGCCTACGAGCGCTTCTACACGGGCGACATCGCCCAGGAGTTCGTGCGCGGCGCGCAGGAACAGGGCGCCCAGATAACGATGCAGGACCTGGCGAACTGGCAGGTCTACATCGAAGAGCCGGTGATGACGACCTACAAAGGCATCGAGGTCTACAAGCTCACCACCTGGGTGCAGGGGCCGGTCCTGCTCCAGACGCTGAACATCCTGGAGAACTTCGATCTCGCATCGATGGGTTATAACAGCGCCCGCTACATTCACACGCTGTATCAGGCGATGAACCTCGCGTTCGCCGATCGTGACTTCTACTACGGCGATCCCTACTTTCCGCCCGAGGAGCCGATCGCGGGTCTGCTGTCCAAAGACTATGCGCGCCAGCGCGCCGAGCTCATCAACTGGGTGCGCAACGACCCCGACCTCGGCCCCGGTGATCCCTATCCGTTCCAAGGCGGCACCAATCCCTACTTGCATTATCTGGAGGAGGGTTGGGAGACGACCTGGCCGCCGGCGTCTCGAGCCAGGGGCGCGGCGCTGCGTGAAATCGAGGAAGCCTTCAACCTAGGGACGACCTCGATCCAGGCCGCCGACGAGGAGGGTTGGGTCGTGTCGGTGACGCCCAGCGGAGGGTGGATCCCCGCGGTAATCGCCGGACGCACGGGAGTCGGCATCAGCCAGCGCGCCCAGAGCTTCGTGCTCGACCCGGCGGAGAACCCCTACAACGTCATCGAGCCTGGCAAGCGGCCCCGGGCGACGCTGACCCCGACCATCGCGCTCAAGGATGGCAAGCCCTTCCTGTCGGTCGCCGTGCAGGGCGGTGACACCCAGGACCAGAACACCCTGCAGTTCCTGCTCAACGTCATCGAGTTCGGGATGAACGTGCAGCAGGCTGTCGAGGCCGCGAACATTAACAGCTACCAGATGCGGGGCTCGTTCAGAAACCACTCGTCGATTCCCGGCCGGTTGCTGCTCAACGAGGCCGTTCCCCCTTGGGTGAGCACACAGCTGAGGGAAATGGGCTACAACCTGACGTTCGGCGCGCGAACGTCCGGGCCGCTGAATGCGATTTATTTCGATTGGGAGCACGGCTCGTTCTGGGGCGGCGCGAGCCACCACGGAGACGACTACGGTATCGCCTGGTGAAGACCAGGGCAGCGCGGCGCCGGGCCAGGAGGTTCGCTGCGGTGTGCTCGGCGCTCTTGGCGGTGCCACTGGCCTCTTGTGCCACGCTCAAGCACTTGCGGTTCGAACAGCCGACCGTCGACCTTAAGGCGATAGAGATCGCCGGGGTCGATGTCTCGGGCGGCTCGTTGGTGCTCGTCCTCGACGTCTTCAATCCAAACGACTACGACATCCGAACGACCGGGGTGGAGGCATCGCTGGACCTCGAGGACACCCATTTCGGGACCGCAGTGCTCGAGGGAGACGAAACGCTGGTGGCCAACTCGCGCACAGAGGTAGAGATCCCGGCCGAATTCACCTGGGAAGGTGTGGGAGCGGGGGCCCGTGCTCTGCTGGGGCGCGGTGCCCTGCGCTACCACTTGGAAACGCGGTTGCGCGTCGAGACATCGATGGGTGGGCGCACGGTCACCCTACGCAACCGGGGCGAGGTCCCACTTAGGGACCTGGTCCGCTGACTATACCGGGACCACGAGAGTATCGTAGGCGAATGAGACGCTGAGGCCAGAGGCGCCCAGGCGGTCCTCCAGGCACAATAGATCGTCATGGCTCAGACCGTCGGGCTCTTCGATATGCGTCATCACGACGCGCCCCGCCTTCAACTTGCCAGCGATCTCCAGCGTCTGACGGAACGTGGCCTCACTCCGCAATACATTATGGTCCTCGCTGATGCGACGTGTCCCGCTGAAAGGATCGAACTCGACAACCCCCATCGGTATTACCGCTAGATCGACGCCCTGCACCTCGGCCGGCGGCTCCCACCCGCGCAGCTCGTCTGGGGCCACCAGCAGTCTTTTGCCACCTTCGTTGAACAGGAAGGCGTAGACGCACTCCTCTGCCAGCTGAATCGGCCGGATCTCGATCCCCACCAATTCCAGCGACTCACCGTCGGCCAGCTCGATGAGCCGCACCAGCCCACTTTTCTCTAGATAGGCCAGGTGTTCCCAAGTACCCAACCGATCGCGGAAGTCGCGGGCCACCCGAGAAGGGATGTAGATGTCCGTCGTCTTATTGCGGCGCGGCCAGCCCCGCCAGTCTCTGTTCATCTCCCAGATCCGGCGGCCCATGACGTGATCGGGGTGCCAGTGGGAGTAGACGCAGGCGCGTATCCGAGAAACAGTGGACCGGTTGAGCTGGTACCTGATCTCCTCGGGCGTATCGATTAGGACATCCGGGCCGTGGACGTAGAGGCTTGGACCCAACCGGCTATAGGGAACGCCTCGGTCCCGCGCCTGCCTGCAGATCCGACAGTCGCAACCCGGTACCGGCGTCGGTATCGCTCCACCCGTTCCCAGGAACTCGACCTTCAAAACCGATGCCCCATTGACTGCAGTTTATCGCGCTGCCCTTTCGGGGGCGTCCAGGATCTCACGCACCTTGTTGGCGAGCGCTTCCGGGGTAAATGGCTTCTGGAGGAAGTTGTTGCCTGGCCCGACGATTCCGTCCAGTACCTCATGGTCCGTATACCCGGAAATGTACAGTATCTGTATTCCGGGCCGTAGTACCGACAGCCGCTCTGCCAGCTCGCGACCGTTCAGCTCGGGCATCACAACATCCGTGAGAAGTAGGTCGATTGGGCCGTCCCAACCCTCGCTCATCGTGAGCGCCTCCGTCGCCTCACGCGCCTCCAGCACCGTGTAGCCGATCTCCTCCAGAATGCGCCGGGCCAGCCTGCGGACGGAGTCCTCGTCCTCCGCCAGCAACACCGTTTCTTTGCCCGGGGGCGAGGAGCCGGCAGCCATCGCGGCTTCGGTATCGCTACACCGGCCGTCGGCGCACGGGAAATAGATCTCGAACTTGGCGCCTTGACCCGGTTCGCTGTGCGCCCAGATGTAGCCGCCGCTCTGCTTCACGATCCCGTAGACCATGCTCAACCCGAGGCCCGTACCCCTGCTCTTGGTTGTGAAGAACGGTTCGAAGATGTAGCGCTGTGTCTCGGCGTCCATCCCGGCGCCACTGTCACACACCGCCAGCATCGCATAGCGGCCGCGAACCATGGGGAAGTGTTTCTTCGCGAATGATTCGTCTATTTCCGCGTTCCCCGTTTCGATCGAGAGTCTCCCCCCCTCGGGCATCGCGTCGCGGGCGTTGACCGCCAGGTTCATGATGATCTGTTCCAGCTGACCCGGGTCGGCCTCCACCGCCCACAGATTGGGCTGCAATTCCGTCGCCAGCTCGATGTCCTCGCCGATCAGTCGCCGCAGCATCTTCTCCAACGTTACCACCACCGCGTTCAGGCTTAGTACCCTCGGCTTCAGCACCTGCTTGCGGCTGAAGGCCAGCAGTTGGCGAGTTAGCGTCGCAGCCCGCTGGGCGGCATCGCGGATCTCGACCAACTCCTGGCGCCGCGGGTCCTCAGGGCTCAACTGCCCTGCCAGCATCTCGCTGTTCGACAGGATCACGGTCAGTACGTTGTTGAAGTCGTGCGCGACTCCCCCGGCCAGCCGCCCGATAGCCTCCATCTTCTGCGACTGACGCAACTGGGTCTCGAGGCGCCGGCGTTCGACGAGGTCGATAGCCGTGCCGACGACGCAGCGTCGGCCGCTCAGAACGACGAGTTCGCCGGTGAAGAAGTAAGGAATCTTGCCGCCATCTCTGGCGACGAGGTCGACTTCCGCTGTGGTCTGGCCTTTCTCGAAGGCTTCCTGTATGCAGTCCTCGATCGTGCGCCGGTCCTCGCCGACAAAGAAGTCGAGCGGAGTCATCTTAGCGATTAGCTTGGCCGAATAGCCGGTGAGGTGCTCGAGGTTGCGATTCCAGCGCAGCATTCGACCCTGCTCATCGAACAGGTAAAAGAGACCGGGAAGGCTATCGGTCGCGGCCTCGGAGAAGTCACGTTCCCTGCGCAGCGTTTCTCCGGCCCGCTTCTGTTCGGTTATGTCGCGGATGGCGCCCTTGTAGCCCGAGATCTCGCCGTGCTCGTCGTATTGGAGCGTCGAGTTGAGCAAGCAGTCCATGACCCGACCGTCCTTGGTGACGAGCTTGACCTCGAAGTCCTTGACTGCCCCGTGCCGCTCGATCTGCTCCCGGAAAGCGCGGCGATCGGCCGGATCGAAGTAGAGCGCCTCGGCGCTTAGACGCGCCATCTCCTCGCGTGTGTAGCCGAACAACGACAGCATCGATTGGTTGAAATCGATCACGCTCCCGTCGATCGTGCTCACGTAGAGGGCGTCACGCGATTCTTCGAAGAGCCTTCGGTATTTACGCTCGCTCTCCTTCAGTGCGTCTTCTGCGTGTTTTGCCGCCGTCATGTCGAAGGCCACGCCAATCGCCCCGCTGACCGCGCCGCTCTCGTCGCGGAACGGCTCGACATGGCACTGGTACGTCCTGTCCTCCCACTCGAACTCGTATCCCGACTCCTTCCCTTGCAGCGCCCGACGATGGGCGGCGATGGGCAAGAGATCGGGGTCCTCGGTACCGAAGTACTCGAAGAGGGTCATCCCCACCACTTGGTCGGGTTTGAGTCCAAGAGCGGGGAGTGCCGCACCCAGCGACGATGTAAATCGCAATTCCCGATCGACCGTCCAGAGGATCCCGGGCATCTGGTCGAGCAGGGTTCGCAGGAGTTGCGCCTCGACGTCCGAAGACGCTTCGCGGGTGCTCCCGTGATCCGTCATCTCACCTTGAAAGTTGTCTCGGTCGGCGGCCCGGTCCTGGACGCCGGGTACGACTACTGGCGGCGGGTCGAAGCGGGGGATGTGTGAGATCCTTCCCGACTCGAGCAAATATGCACTCTAGGCCCGCCGCAGGCAAATATACCGGTAATCTTTGCATCTCCGGCGGTATTCGTTGCGCTTCTTCACCCTATCGGGCCGGTTCAACTGACGTGCCTAAGATCTCTTGATCAAACCAATTGCGGCTCTCTAAACTAAGTCTTCTCGAGTAGGCTCGCCTCTTGCACTACAGACTCACGGCCCAAGAAGCCCAGAACCCGGTACCGAGATGCAAACCCTTACCCGCTGAGGGCCAGTTACATCGTTGGAAGCCGACCGTGCCCCACACCCGCCACGCGGCCGCCATGACTGCGGCCCAACAGGAGGCGTCGGACGATGCAGACGGATTATTGGATCAACGCCGGAAGGATCTACGGGCCGGCAGGGTTTACCGGTTACTTCATCGATAACGGCCACAAGATCATAGGGAGACACGGCTACACGAAGCACTGGATCTACCAGCAGAGCATCTACTCGAGCGGTGTCGGCAACACTGGCTTTCGGATCCAGGAGAATCGGATTCATGGGCCGTTAGCCGAACCGCCCTGGGAGCGGCCCGTCCACTGATTGGGGCCGGTCCGACCACGGCACTTGCCAATCTGTAAGACGGCTGTAACATTCCCGCGGCCGTCGAACACTCCATCGCAGCTCCGCTCCATGCGCACTCGCCTTCGAGTGGCGATTTGGGAGACATGGCACCGCCGATCCCAAAGATTCGGTCGACCATCTCGACCCACCCCATCGTCCGCACCGTTGGGGTCGTCGCCCTGCTTTTCGTTTTCCTGTTGGGCGTGAACGGCCTGGGCGACGCCTTCAAATCGCTGGGCGGCAATTTTATCGATTCGTTCTTCGCTGCGACCCGCAACCCTTTCATGGGGCTGATGGTGGGCATCCTGGCGACGACGCTGGTGCAGAGCTCATCGGTCACCACGTCGCTGATCGTCGGGCTGGTGGCGGCGCCGGTGAACCCGCTACCGATCGCCAACGCCGTTCCCATGGTAATGGGCGCCAACATAGGGACAACCGTCACCAACACGATCGTCTCGATGGCGCACATGGGGCGCAAGCAGGAGTTCTACCGCGCTTTCTCGGTGGCGACCTGCCATGACTTCTTCAACTACATGGCCGTGCTCATCCTGCTGCCGCTCGAGATGGCGACCGGGTATCTGCAGCTCACCGCGAGGGCGATCTCATCGACGCTCACCGGCTTCGGCGGGATGGAGTACGACAGTCCGATCAAGGGCGCATTGAAGGCAGCGCTAGCGCCGATCAAGGGCGCTATAGCCGCCGTAGCCGATTCCGAACGACTCCAGGCCGTAATTCTGATTCTGGTCTCTGCCGTGTTGATCTACATCGCCCTCATGCTTCTGGTGCGGGTGATGCGGAGCGCCATGCGCTCGCGCGTTGAGGTGATCGTCTCCCGCGGCCTGCACAAAGCACCGGCCATAGGTATCCTCGTCGGTATCCTCGTCACGGTCATGGTGCAGTCCAGCTCCATCACGACATCGCTACTGGTACCGCTGGCCGGCGCCGGAATCATCACACTGGCGCAAGCCTTTCCGATTACGATCGGCGCGAACATCGGGACGACGGTGACCGCGCTGCTTGCGGCGTTGGCGGCGACCGGCCCCAACGCCCGCTTGGGGATCACTATCGCGCTCGTACATTTGCTGTTCAACATGAGCGCCACGATCGTTATCTACCCTACAGGGAGGATTCGAAACATCCCGCTCACCGCGGCACGGCGGCTCGCCGCCGTCGCCGTCCGGTCGCGTCGTTGGGCGATTCTGTACGTTGCTCTCTTGTTCTACGGGGTCCCTGCCCTTTTCGCGGTCCTCAACAGGCTTCTCGGGTAGCACTGGAGGTAAACCATGCTTCGTGAACTGCTTGCCATCTTCCGCTCGGACGAGCCGCTCCCCAAGATGGGGGAGAACTTCGCCGAGATGCTCAAGCTGACGTACCAGATGACAGTGAAAGCGGGAGATCTCTACTTCGCGGAGTCGGTCAAACCTGGGGAGCAAAGCAAGATCTACAAGACAGACGTCGGGGTGAACAAACTGGAGCGGACGATCCGCAAGCAGGTCATCGCCCACCTCTCGTTGCGGGGCACATCGGCCTCACTCCCGTATTGCCTGCTGCTGATGAGCCTGGTGAAGGACGTGGAGCGCATCGGGGACTACGCCAAGAACCTCGCCGAGATTAAGGAGTACCATCCGGATCCGCTCCCCGATGACGACGCCCTGGCCCAGCTACGTGAGATACGGGCTGCGGTCGAGACCTCTTTCGCCGAAACCGCCGATGTCTTCGCGACGTCGGATCGCGAACGCGCCCTCGCCATGACACGTGAAGGGAGGGAGCTGACCCACCGCTGCGACGCGCTGGTGGAGCAGGTGGCCCGCAGCGACTACAACGCCCGCACCGCGGTCGCCTTGGCCCTGGGCGCTCGGTTCTACAAGCGCACCGCGGCCCACGTGCTCAACGTGCTGTCGAGCGTCGTGATGCCGCTCCACAAGCTCGATTACTACGACGAAGACGAGATCGACACAGATGAGGACGATAGCGAGTAGCTCGGTTAACGGTCAGCGGGACTCGCATCCATAGTTAAGGCCGGCGAGCCCGTTGGGCGCGCCGGCCTCTTTCCAGTTGCCTGTGTCGTAGAGACAGCTATTGCCCCCGTTCGAACACCTCGTTAATTCCGATGATCGTTATGTTCGCTTCCGTAACGGGGATCGGGAAACTAGCGATCAGCTCATCCTCCGCCATGTGCTCCGCCGACATCTCGGTGGCATAGGTGATCGGCGTAGCGGCACCGCTCAGTAGTTTCGCCTTCATCGCCTCGGCATCACGTGTGATCAAGACAATGTACATGTTGTCGTACTGAAGGTGCTTGCCGATCGCCTCGTTCACGCCCTCGAGCGACAGCGCCGCCAATCCCGGCCCGATCGACTGCAGGAAGCCGTCGCCGCCGATCCCGTAGAAGGCGTCGTCAACGGCATAGGCGAGCCGCCGGCTGATCGTCGAGCCCCAGTTGATGGTGTAGTTAGGCAGGAACTGCTGGGTAGTCGCCAGCGTCTCCTCGGTCATCCCGTCTTCGACGATGGCCTTGAGCTCGCGGAGTGCCGCGCGGGTGGCGAACAACGTCCGGTCGTGCAGATTGCCGGGCGCCGTCATCGAGATGGGCCGAATCCAGATCTCGAACAGGTGATGGCGGCGCGAGCAGTTGACGCGCGGCACCTGCGTTGTGTAGCCCAGCGGGTACGCTTCGATATAGCTGTAGTCACCGTAGTTCATCCCACGGGTTTCCCGGATAACCTGGTACAGGTTGCTGAACGAGTTGCGGTGTTCTCCGAACCACGAGTTCATGGCCATCATGCCGTGGAAGTCCGGGTCTCCGCGCAGCAGTGATAAGGGGAAACCGATCGAGATCGGGGTCGCGTCGGTGGGCTTATCGACGATTAAGACCTCGACACCCTCCGGCATCCGCGGTTCGGGTGGTGCCACAACCGGCACTACGCCCTCTGGCAGCGTGTTGAAGTCGTCGCGCACGCGAGCAACGAAGCCTGCCGGGTAACCGCCACCGATACCGACGACGATGTTGTTGCGGACGTAGTACTGAGAGTAGAAATCCTTAAGTTCGTCGAGCGTGATCGAGCGGACCGACTCGACGTACCCCTCTTCGGGGTGCTCGTACGGCGTCCCCGCGTAGGCCATGCTGAACAGCAGCTCTTTCGACAGCTCCTCATCACGACCGTAGCGGCGTGTCCGCTCGAGGAAGTTCATGGTCTGGCTCTTCACCCGCTCGAAGTCCTCTTCCTTGAAGGCGGGTGCCAACAGGTGATTGCGGAATAGCTCGTAGTAGGCGTCCAGATTGTCCCTGTGAATACGGCCCGTAAAGACCGTCATCTCCTTGTCGACGTTGTAGCCGTACCCGGCCGCCATCGGGTAGAGCTTCTCGAGAATCGCGTCGTAGCTGTCCGCGGTGGTAGACCCGTCGGACAGCAGATTCGCGGTCAGTGCTGCGATCCCCTCTTTCCCGGCGGGGTCGTTTTGCGAGCCGACCTTCACCCAGATGTTGAACGCGATGAACGGTGATTCGGGCTCGGGAAGAGCAATCGTGCCTTCCGGAGCTGTCTCACAGGCCCCCAGGATGAGGAGGCATGCCGGTAGCCAAGCTAGCTTCTTCATTATTCCCCCTCCGCCTGGACCATAATCACCACGGTCTTACCGTTCTCGACGAGGTAGCGCCGCGCGGCCTCGCGGACATCCTCGCGGGTAACGGCATCGAGCGTGCTGTAGTACTCGTCGACTGCCTCGATACCGCCCGTGTTGACCACGTACTGGATCATCGAAAAGGCAACGTTCTGTGCCGTCTCCAGGCCCATGAGGAAGCCGTACTTCATGTTGCTCTTCGTGTCGCTGAAGAGCTTCTCGTCCACCAACTCCTCACTGAACCGCTCGACCGTCGTCTGAATCTCCTGCTCTACCGAGCCGACGTCGGCCGGATCGATGACCATCGAAATAATGCTCAGGAGTGCCGGATCCCGAGCCAGGCCGAAGTCTCCGTTCAGGAACTGAACTCGCTGCTCCTCGATGACCAATTGCTTATAGATATCAGAGTTGGGGCCGAAGGCGACCTGACCAAGAACCTCGGTGGCCACGGCGAGTCGGTCGCTGGCGCTCCAGGCTGGTCCCTTGTAGTTGACGGTGAGCACGGGCAGCGTTCGCCCCGCGTATTCCACCGTGTTCCGACGGGGCGCCCGCTGGGGCGGTTCCTCGGGTATCTGGGGCGGCACGTAGCCGGGGTCCCAACCCGAGTAGTACTGCCTGACCAGCCCCTCGACCGCATCAACGTCGAAGTCCCCAGCGATGACGAGGACGACGTTCTCGGGACGATAGTAGCGCTGGTGGAAGGAGAGGCTGTAGTCGTAGCCCTCGGGCATCGCCCGGACATCGGCCTCGTAACCGATGGTTGTGTGCCTGTAAGTGTGGCGGTCGTAGGCGGTCTCGCGCAGCCTTTCGTACAGGAAGCCGAACGGTGTCGTCGCGCTCTGTTGGTACTCGCCGAGAACGGCGCCGGCTTCGGTACGGAAGTCGGGCTCGGAATAGTCGAGGTTCATGAAGCGATCCGACTCGAGGTCCATGATCTGCTCGAGATATTCGTTCGAGGCGACCAGATAGTAGACGGTCAGATCGTTGCCGGTGAATGCATTCCGCGCAGCACCGATCTCAGTGGTGACTGCGTCGTAGTTGGGGTACTTTTCCGTGCCGCGGAACATCATGTGCTCGAAGAAGTGTGCGAAGCCGCTACGTCCGGGCTCCCATTCGTCCCGGCTGCCCGTACGCACCATCGACACGTAGGCGATCTGGTTCGGTGCGCCCGCCTTGATCAGGTAGGCCTTGAACCCGTTCTCCAACTCGACGAGTCGGTAGTCGAACGGGAAGATGCCCTCCCCTTGCTGGGCCAAGGCAGGCGTCGCCAGCGCCAGCGCCAGCGCCACTTTGATCAGCACTTTCATCGGCAATACCTCCGTCAGGACGAGGATAAAGCTGGACGGAACCGGAGACACGCCTGCTCAGGGCGTGCCGCCGTCGTCGTGCAGGCTGGGGCTGATTGCTGGAACAGCGGGAATCTAAGGCAGGACCGACCCTCACGCACTACCGGCTCAACCGGTCGGCCGCGGCCCTCAGTTCTGGGACGGCGACGCGAGTGCCCGCTCGATAAGGGCTTTGATTTCGTGCCCCACTTGGTTCTCCGGGCGGTTCTCGATCATTCGCTCGGCGATAGGGAGCGCCTTCGCGAACTCGCCCAGCTTCACGTAGTGATCAGCTAGGCCGTACAGATAGTCCAAGTTGTCGGGCTCGAGCTCGACGGCGGCGAGCAGTGACGCCTCCGCCTCTGCATCCCGACCCAGAGTCTGCTGGATGAGGCCTAGGTTATAACGCGCCCGCGAGTGCTCCGGCATCCCCCTAACGGCCTGCTCGATGTACTCGGCCGCCTCCTCGTAGCTGTTGAGCTCGGCGAGCAGTAACCCAAGCGAATACGCTATGTCGTGCTGGTCAGGGTAGGCCTCGAGGACCTGGCGCAGCAGTTGTTCAGCCTCCTGGTTTCTACCCATCGAATTGTAGAGCACGGCCAAGTTGGCCTTCGCGGGATAGAAAAGGTCGTCGATCTCTATCGCCAGCCTATAGTACTCCTCCGCGCGTTGAGGTTGACCAAGTCTCGAGTAGAGATTGCCCAGGTTGAAGCCGGCGAAGGAGAAATCGAGCGAGTAACCCATCGCCTCTCGGTACTCGGCCAGTGTCTCGGCCAACGCCTCCTGTTGATAGGGCCTTAGCAGCCCGCTCGAGATCCCGGCCAAGCGCGTGGCCGCCTGCATGCGCACCGCGCGCACGGGGTCGAAGAGGAGAGGTGCGACGATCTCGACCAGCTCCTGCGCCGCGGTAGGGGTGAAGCTCAGCACAGCCGTGTAGCGGACGAGCGGCTCCTCGTCTTGTAGCGCAAGGTTGAAGGCCGCGGTACTGGCCTCTCCGGGGTAGGCGCCGAGGAGTGATAGGGCAGTGGCCCGAACGATTGCCGGGTAAAGCTCGTCTTGCGCGAGCCGAATCAGATCCTCGTGCGCTTCTGGATCTCCCTGGCGGCCGGCGGCGATTATCGTTCCGTAGTGTGGCTTCTTGGCCCTGCCGTACCAGTCCTCATAGTGGTCCGCCGACCAGCGCACCGGTTCAGCGTCATGGCAACCGGCCTGGCCGCACGCATTGGGGACCCCGATCTCGAGGGTGAGATCCGGGCGCGGTACCCGAATGCTGTGGTCGGCGCGATAGTCGATGACCATGTAGGGCCGCTCGGGCATGTGACACTTCACGCAGAGCGCCCCATCACTCGGCTTTCCCTCGTGGATCTTCTTGTGGAAGTGATGATCGTAACTGTCGTAGGTGTCCTCCCGGTGACACTGCAGGCAGAGCTCGTTCCCTTCCCTGACTAACTGCAGGCTGTGAACGTTGTGGCAGTCGCTGCACCGCACATCGTTTCTGAACATCTTGCTCTGGACGAACGAGCCATATACGTATACCTCCTCGAGTATTTGGCCGTCGGCGAAGTACAAACCCTCCTCCAGAACCGCGGGTACCTGATTGCCCAGGATCTCGACGCGCGCATGATCGTAGTCACCTAGCTCGGTGCGCCTCGAATGGCAGGGTGCGCAGAGTTCTACCTGCTGTCTCGAGCCCACGCCGCCCGTCTTGATCAGCAGCTCGTAACTGGCCGACTGGGGCCGTGCCATCGGCGGAATCTCGGCCCATTCGACGTGACGCGAGCCCGGCCCGTGACAGGCCTCGCAGCTCACGTCGATCTCCGACCAGGTTGTTGTGAATGTCTTCGTCGCCGGGTCGTAGCCCTTCCTGAGATTAGTCGAATGACACTCAGCGCACATGCCGTTCCAGTTCTGGCCGCCACGCGTCCAGTGTAGCCAATCGTCGTATGGGATGTCCTGACCCGGGTAGAGATAGAACCACTCGCCGCGCGCGACATCCCAGGCGATGGTGAGCGACTGGAGGCGACCGCCGGGGAACGGGATCAGGTACTGCTGGAGCGGCTCGACCCCGAACGTGTGGGTGATCTCGAACTCGCCCGGTCGGCCGTCGGGGCCCTGCGTGCGCACGAAGTACCGGCCGTCTCTTCGATAGAAGCGGGCGTCGATATCATCGTACTCGAACTCGGCGTCGTCGAAGTTTCCCAGAACCATGCTTTCGCTGGCCAGCGCCATCGAATTGTCGTGATCGGAGCCACGCCAGGCGCTGTCGGCCACCTCGTGGCACGAGACACAATTCTCCCGACCCACGAACGTCGCCGCGCTAGCATCGAGCGCTCGAGGGACAGCCCGCCCCCTGCTCTGCTTGAGCGCGTAGACCGGCAGCGTCAGGACGATCACCGCCGACGCGATAATCCCCGCTATTCTCCATCGGTTCAGGTTGTCGTGATTCATCGACCAGCTCTAGTGCATCACTCGAACGAGCTACGTTTCAGCGGCCGACTAACGTCGACCTTGACGACGCGGTTCTCGATGCGGACGGCATACAGATCCAGCGGACGCGTCGCCGGTGGGTTCAACACATCGCCCCTTATGTCGTAGGCCGACGAATGGCAGGGGCAGACGAAGCGGGCCTCATCGTCGATCCAGGGCACCGTACAGCCGAGATGCGTGCACTCGCGCGACAGGGCGAGAAAAGCGCCGTTGTCCAGCCGTGCTAGGTAGAACTTCCCCGCCGGAAAAGCGGTGACGGAGCCGGGGCTGAACCGTTCCACCGGTCCCGCAACGATTATCGTCCCGGCATCGTCGGCGCCACCGCTCTTGCGCGGGCGCAGAAAATCGGCAGCCAGCCAGATGTACTCGAGCAATGCCAGCCCCCCGAGGCCCAACCAGATCTTCCACAGGAAGCTGCGCCGCGACGAGCCTGCAGTTGCCGCCGCAGCGCCGGTCTCTATTTCAACTCTCTGCTCCGACATCCTTCCCGTCACCTACAAGTTCCATGGCCAGACCAGCGCCATCCCCGCCCCGCGGAACCAGACGCCGGTCACCGTGAGAATCGCAAACGCCACCAGCAAGAATATGAATACCGCCTGTGTTGCCTCGGCTCGCGACGCTGAGAAGCGCCCCCTGCTGGCCATATACAGCCCGGTCAGCAACGACAGTAGGACCGCAAAAGGCAGGGTGCCACCGCGCAGCGCCGGCGGCAGTCCCGGAAGCCAAGCTGCGTAATCGATCCAGTACTCATCGAGCACGACCCAGATCGGTGTGACCGCCAGGGCGATAGCGGCCGCGGCGCCACCCAACCGTCTCCCTTTTCGGGACACGAACCAAACGCCCCCGACTTGGTGGTCGTACTTCAGGTACGGTAAGAGAACGAGCGCCGCAGCAACGACCAGCGGGATGATCACCACCGCAAACAGCCCGTGAAAATGGAACAGCAGCTCTTGGAAACCCACGAAATACCACGGCGCCTTGGCAGGGTTTGGACTCATCCCCGGGTTCGCCGCCTGGTCGAGGGGTGCGTTCACGAAAACCGAGAAGCTCATGACGAACGCGACCAGCATCAGACCGACGGCGAACTCGCGCATCAGCAGGTTCGGCAGCGCTAGAACGGACTCCGGCTTCTCATCCAGTTCTTCGTTGGGCGCGCGCGGAATCACTACGCCATGCGCCTTGCGCACACGCCAGAAGTGCCAGCCCATCAGTACAATCAGCAGCACCGGGACGACGGTCGTGTGGAAGGTATAGAAGTTGATCAGCGTCGCCGATCCAATCTCCGGCCCTCCTCGAATCAGACCCTGCAGCCATTCCCCGATCAGCGGCACATAACCGATCATCCCCGTACAGATAGTGATCGCCCAGTACGACAACTGATCCCAAGGCAGCAGGTAGCCGGTGAAATTCGACGTGAGGACACAGAGCAGTAGCGCCAACCCGATCAACCAGTTGAACTGGCGCGGAGCGTGATAGCCGCCAGTGAAATAGACCCGCAACAGGTGCAGGAAGACGATCGCGATGAGAAAGTTGGCGCTCCAGTGATGGATGTTTCGGACCAGCTTCCCGAAGAACACCTCGTTCTGTAACGTCAGGATCGAGTCGTAGGCCCGCTCTGGAGAAGGCTCGTAGACGAACATCAGCAGGATGCCCGTGGCAGCGAGCAAAAGAAACAGCACCAACGACATGCCGCCCAGGCCAAAAGTGTGGGTGTACCGCAGCGTCCGGGCAGGCAAGCGAATCGGCCGGAAATGCAGTATCAGGGTGTTGACGACGACCCACTTCCGTTCCCGGTCGTCCCGCGCGTAGACGGGACCCCTGAACACGGAGCGCCAGAATCGGCGGGCGAGCCCGACTCGCCCCTCGCCCTGGTCGCTTTCCGAGCCGCCTAGTCGGTACGCAGGATCCAATCCCACAGAGGACTGCTTACCCCGAAGTCGCGCCTCGATTCCTGGTAGTGGTGGCGGAAGTGCTTCTTCTTCAAGTAGAGCATCACGGGGTTACGGAGCGAGAAGTGGTGCACCGCATAGTGGATCGTGTCGTAGGTCAGGTAGCCGGCCGCGAAGCCGCCGAAGAGCGCAGCCCCCGCGCCGGGCCCGAATGCCAGCCTGAAGGCGGCAAAGAACACCACCGCGAGCGGGATGCTCACCGACGGCGGCATCACCAACCGCTTGGAATCGTTCGGAAAGTCGTGATGCACTCCGTGGACCAGGAAGTAGTGGCGCTGGCGAAAGCCGGTCAACTTGGGCATCACCGCGCCGCCCGGCTCCAACCCGCTCACGATCTCGTGCACTTCCTCCTCCAACTCGGGGCTCGAATGGAAGACGAAGCGGTGGACCACGTATTCGGCCAGCGTCCAAAGCGCCAGCCCCCCCGCGAAGAGTAGCCCGATCCGGCTGACCCCGACCCCGGCCGCATAACTCAAGTAGAGCACGAAAGCGATTACAGGTATGTGGATCACGTGAGGGACGATCGGGTGCACATAGGTGAAGCGCTCCAAGAAGCCGTTCCTGAAGATCCTCACCGACTCGTCCTTGTTCGATACGTACTTTCTAGCCATCCCGCTCCTCTCGCCTAGCGGAGTTTGTCCTTACTTCGGGTACCGATGTTAGCCCAGTTCTCCGGGAATGCCGTCACGATACAAGATAGTCGCGACGCTGAAAAGGGGGCTTCCCACCCATGTCCCAGTGACACGCAGCGTGCTGAAATTCCCGGGCCGCGCAGCTATATTATCCGCGCTAGGAGGAGGGAATGCCGGGACAACTGAGCCGGGAGGTCGTTCGACGACGGATCCCGCAGTTCGTCGGTGTATACCTGGCCGCCGGCTGGGGACTGCTCGAGTTCACGGACTGGGCGATGCGCCGTTTCGCTTGGACGGTCCCGGTGACCGACTACGTGGTCGGTGGCCTACTGCTCGGCCTCCCCCTGGTTGTCTACACCGCCTGGACTATTGGCGGTCGAGCTGCCACGGCGCGCTCGCTACGAAAAGCCAAGGGCGGTGCCAAGTCTATCGTGGTCCTCCCATTCGCCAATTTCGGAAACAGCCCCGACAACGAATACCTGAGCGACGGCATCACCGAGGAAATCATCAACGCGCTGACCCGTGTCGAGGGCCTGAGCGTTGTCTCGCGGACGTCCGCGTTCGCCTACAAGGGCAAGAGCGAGGATGTCCGCAGGATCGGCCGCCAGCTGGACGTGGAGGCCGTACTCGAAGGAAGCGTCCAGGTTGTAGGCGATAGGCTACGCGTAATGACACAGCTCGTCGACGTGGCCGGCGGCTTCCACCTGTGGTCGGAGCGCTTCGACCGTGAGATGGAGGACGTCTTCGCCATCGAGGACGAGATAGCCGAGAATGTCGTTCGGGCGCTACGACTCTTCCTGCGCGAGGATGAGCGGCGGGCCCTGGCTAAGCTACCTACGTCGAATGTAAAGGCCTACGAGTACTATCTGCGTGGCCGCCAGTTCTTTCATCAATCGCGTAAGAAAGGGCTCGAGTTCGCCAGGGAGATGTTCCGTCGCGCTATCGAGGCCGACCCCGAGTACGCGCTGGCTTACGCCGGAATCGCCGACGCCAGCTCACTCATCCTGATGTACTACCCCAGCAGCGAGGGCAACCTGGAGCAGGCAGACATCGCGAGCAGGAAAGCTCTCGAGCTCGATCCCGACCTTCCAGAGGCGCATGCCGCACGCGGTTTCGCCCTTTCGATGGCGAAGCGCTTCGACGAAGCCGAGCAGGAATTCAATATCGCGATGCGCCTCGACCCAAGGCTGTACGAGGCACACTACTTCTATGCCCGGGCCTGCTTCCAGCAAGGCAAGTTAACCGAGGCAGCGCGACTGTTCGAGGAAGCTGCGCAGGTCCGCGAGGATTACCAGGCGGTCTTCTTCGCCGCCCAGTCGCACGAGGCCCTCGGGAACAAAGACCGGGCTGAGACATTGTATCGCCGCGCCCTGCAAGTCGCTGAGCAGCACATGGAGCTCAACCCCGATGACCCACGCGCTGCGACGATGCGCGCCGTGTCGCTGTGTCGCTTAGGGCGCCTCGAGGAAGGGCTCGACTGGGCTGAGCAAGCGCTCGCCATCGATCCCGACGACGCTGGCGTGCGCTACAACGTCGCCTGTCTGTATGCTGTGGAAGGTGAGGCGGAGAAGGCAATCGACTGTCTGGAAGATGCGATCCGTGTCGGGTTCGGAAACAAGGGCTGGATCGAGCAGGACCCCGACCTCGCAGCGATCCGGGAGCACCCGCGCTTCCAGGGCCTACTAGAAAGTCTGTGAGTCGCGAACGCTAAGTGTATATATATTAGCAGATAAGCCAACCGCGCTAAAGCAGCTCAGAGGCGATCATCTCATCGCTCCGCCCTCACCAGCCACCGCAGCGCCGCCGCTGCGACTCCGATCGCCGAGTCCTCGCCGCGAGCGAGCTCCGCCCCAGAGATCGCTTCACCGCCCACCACGTTGACCACGCCAGTGACACACCCGCCACGCAGGCCCATGGCGCTGCACATGGTGAGCAGGGTCGCGGATTCCATCTCATAGTTCAGGACGTGAAGCCGTCGCCACTCTTCCGTCGCGCCCTGGAAGCGCCTCAGGACATAGCCGCTGAACGAGTCGTGCCGTTCTTCGCCCGGATAGAAGGTCGCCGAGGACGCGGTAACGCCGACGTGATAGCGGCAGCCGAGCTCGTCTGCGGATTCCACCAGCGCACGCAGGATCTCATGATGAGCAACGGCCGGGTACTCGACGGGCGCGTAGTGGGTCGAGGCGCCGTCCAAACGTACGGCCCCGGTCGTGATGATGACGTCACCGATGGCGATCTGGGGCTGGATAGCCCCGGTCGTCCCGACACGCAGAAACGTACGCACACCCAGGCTGGCCAGTTCTTCAACCGCGATCGATGTCGAGGGTCCACCGATGCCGGTGGAGGTCACCAGCGCCGGCCGACCCTCGAGAACCCCGAGGAAGGTTCGAAACTCTCGGCGATAGGCAATCTCACGGGCCTGCGGGTCGAACGCAGTGGCGATCTTCTCCACACGGGCCGGGTCGCCGGGAAGCAGTGCGTAGGTCGCTCCCCCAACCGATCCGACGTCCAGATCCAGGTGGTAGGCTTTCTCCATGGCTCTACTGCAGCTCTCCAAATGTCAAGTTTGGCCGGCAAGCTGGGGCAAGCTGCCACCGGGTCGGGCCGAACGCAACTGCGTGGGTCCTTGAGACTGCCGCCCGGCTAGTCCGGGCAAGACAGTAATGGCGCTAAGCCCGCTATCTATTCGTCTAGCATCCTTTTCCGGCCTCGCGCTCTTGCTCTGCGCACCGAGTGCGTGGACGCAGGAGGGCGCCCGGGAGGAAGCGACCGGCCTCCCCAGTCGAGACACCTTCAACGCCAGCTGATCGTGAAGTTCGACTACGTGTTCACTGTCTGGGGAGGCTACGAGGTTGCCTGCTCGACAAGTGCGGGCTGCATACGCGATAAGGGAAAGCTTACGCGTTCGCGTTACTCGAGCGAGGCGACAGCCTCCGCCGCCCGCTCCACCTCCTGCAGTGTATTGTAGATGTGGGGACACAGCCGGATCCCGCGGAAGTCCCCTCCCCGCGGTGCCCCCGCAACGCCGTGCTCCGTGTAGAGCCTGCCGAAAGCCTCGGGCACGTCGGCTACGAACGGATCGAACACGACGACGCCGGCGGATAGCTCGGGATCGAGCGGCGTGTGGAAGCGAACGCCTGGAACGCGATCTTGCAGGCTGTCCTTCAGAGTCGCTGTCAGTTGGCGCACACGCCGCTCTATCCGGTCGACTCCGACGCTCTCGTGGAAGGCCACCGTCGTTCCCATCGAGACGACGGCGGCGTCGTCCCGCTGGCCCAGCGTCTCGAACTTGCGCGCGCCGGCGCCTTTCGCTCCCTCCCAACCGACGCCCACATCGCTCGGCCAGAGGTCCGCCGCCCGCTCGCGTCGCACGTACAGCAGGCCCGCCTCCTTCGGACCGACGAACCACTTGTGAGCACTGGCGGTGAAGAAGTCGCAGCCCATCTCGTGGAGGTCGAGCCGCACGGCGCCGAAGCTCTGGGCGCCGTCCACAAGGGTGATGATCCCGCGCGCCCGGGCCATCGCACAGAGTCGTTTGGCGGGCAAGGTGACGCCCGAGATGTTCGAGAAGTGGCTGAAGGCGAGGACCCGCGTGTTCGACGTAATGGCATCGGTGAAGGGCTCGATCAGCTCGTCGGCGCTGCCGGGGGCCGGCGGTGTGGTGACCCGAACTACCCTGTACCCGTATCGTTCGGCGCGTACGTCCCAGGCGACGTTAGCGGTAGGATGATTCTGGTCCCAGATCACGACCTCGTCGCCGCGTCCCAGATCGAGGCCGTTAATGACCGTGTTGTTGCCTTCGCTGGTATTACGCGTGATCGCGACTTCGTCCACCCCGGCGCCCACGTAGTCAGCCAGCGCCTGCCGGGCGCTCTCACGGAACTCGTCGAACTTAGCCCGATTCTGGAACGAGGCGTCGGCATCGACGTCGCGCGTAAAACGAAACACGGCCTCCTGAACCGGGTAAGGCGAGGGACAGAGATTGGCCGCGTTCATCAGGATGAGCCCATCTCTGAGCGGGAACTGCTCTTTCACCAGGCGCCAGAAAGACTCGTCACCGGGGTCGTCGTCGGTGAGTGAACGGGCCTCGCGCAGCAGCGCACCCCATCTCGAGCGTCCGTCATCCGCTGCCAGTGCCGTGGGGAGTGCGACTGCAGCGGCCGTGCCACCGAGCAGCTGGCCGAGAAACCGACGTCGTGAGGAACCAGACATTTGACTTCCCTCGTTCTGGATCTAGTAACTGATGGTCACTCGTGACGGACTGCGGTCATCGGGTCGACCGTCGCAGCCCTGCGGGCCGGCAGGTACACGGCCGACAGCGCCGCGACAACGAGCACGCCCGTACCACCCACCAGGGTGAGCGGGTCAATGGGCTGTACGCCGTAAAGTAAGCTCCGCACCAGCTCGGTCAGCGCCAGGGAGGCCGTTAGCCCCACGCCCAGCCCCAAGAGCACCGGCATAAACGCTCGCCCGATCACTAGGCGGCCGATGTCACTACGCTGCGCACCGATCGACATGCGGATGCCGATCTCCCGTGTCCTGCGACTGACGGCCAGGCTCATGACGCTGAAGATACCGACGGCCGCCAACGCCAGCCCCAGAAATGCCAGAGCCGAGAACATCTCGGCGTTCATCCGATAAGTGTACAGGAATCCACGCACCACATCGTTGTAAGTCACCACATTGACTATGGCGAGGTGCGGCTCGAAGTCCCTCAGCCAACGATACAAAGAAGGCACCGCAGTTCCCGGATTGCCGGCCGTCGCAACCAGCAGCGCACTGCCGGTCGGGTAGGCGTGTTGAGGATAAGAGAAGTAGGCCGTGGGCTCGGTCTCGGCGAGGAAATCCTGGGTCTTCGTGTCGCGCACGACCCCAACTATCTCGTACTCCCTTTCCGCTCCGTCGCTACCGGGCCACCAAATACGACGGCCAACAGCTTGATCACCCTCGAAGTAGCGGCGCGCCAGCATCTCGTTGACCATGGCAACGTCTTGGGCGCCCGCCGTATCACCCGCGGCGAAGCTACGCCCTCGAGTCACCTCGATACCCAGCGCCTCGAAGAACCCCGGTATCACCTTGGAGTAGACGAGCGTGACCGGATCACTCTGCCCGTCCAGTCGCAGTTCCGCCGACATATGAGGCGACAGCGGCGGGAAGTCCGCCACCGTCGCGGAGCGCGTCCACGGCTCGTCGCCGATTCGCGCAGCGACCTCGCGGAAGAATCCGTCGCGCTCCTCGACCTCCAGAGTGGTACTGCTGGTCGAGATGTGAGTCACGACCAGGCGATCGTACGCGAAGCCGGGATCGACGTCGCTCACCGTGCCGAGCGTTCGCAAAACGAGACCTGCCACCACCAACAGAATCACGGCGAGCGCGACTTGGGCCGCCACGAGAATGTCGTGCAGGCCGGGAAGGCGCCGCCCCCACAGTCGACTGGGGCCGCCGACCAGCAGATCAGCGTCGGCCTTGAGGGTGTCCAGCAGCTTCCGACGCGAAGCCCGAATCGCCGGTAACATTCCCGCTACAAGCCCGGTGAGCACAGCGATCGCCAGCGCGAACGCGGCGACGTGGAGATCGACTGTCGTTTCCCGGGCTACATTGGCTCCCCAGACGCTGGGCCGTGCGAAGTACGAGCCCAGGCGAGCACTGAGCGGTCCAGCCAGGGCCAGCGCGACCCCGCCCGCCACCCCGGCGAGTATCACGTTCTCGATCAGAACCTGCCGAAGCAGTCGGCCGGGAGACGCACCGAGCGCCGCCCGCATCGATATCTCGCGCTGCCGACCCAGGGCCACCGACAGCAGCAGGTTCGCCACGTTGGCGCAGACCAGAAGCAAGAGCACGCCCGCGCCCACCATCATCAGGCGGACCGTCGCCCCTTCGGCGAGGCGGATGCGTGGGTCGATCCAGGTCGCCGCGCCGAGCCGTACACCTCGCGGCCCTGCCTGCCTGGGGTACGCCTCATCGAGTCCCGCCGCCACCGTCTGCAGCGCCGCCAAGGCCGCACCCTCTCGAACACCCTCACGCAACCGTCCGTAGACCCGGACCAGCGGCACGTCACGATCCTCCGAGAACGCCGCCCAGCGCGTGTATCTGTCCTTGAAGGGAGCGAAGGGGATCCAGACATCCGGTCGGAAACTCGAGGCCGTGCCCAGAAACTCCGGCGCCGCAACGCCCACCACGGTGAACGGCCTGAAGTTGAGGTAGATCGTGCTCCCGATGACCGCCGGATCGGCGTTGAAGCTGCGCAGCCACCAGGCGTGGGAGATTACCGCCGCGGGGTCCGCCCCGGGACGATCGTCGTCCAACGAGAGACGGCGTCCGACGCTCATCTCGACATCCAACACCGAGAAGTAACCGCCCGAGACTGCCTCTAGCCAGGCGACCTCGGTCATCGTCTCCAGGCGCACGCTAGCGGCGTAGAACGGTTGTGCTGCGGCGACGCCATCGAACGCACCCTCTACAGCAGCGTAGTCAAGGAAGTCTAGGTAGGAGATGTCTTGGTTGGTGCCGTCGTCGTCGACCCCGAAAACCCGAACCAGTCGGTTCGCATCCACACCCGGGAACGGCTGGAAGAACCCGTTGATGTACGTGAACACGGCCACAGCGGCAGAGAGGCCGAGCGTCAAGATGATCACCGCGATTATCGTGTAGAACGGCCTGCGGCTGTGTCCGCGCAGCGACGTCCTCAGATCGTGCAGTAGTCCAGCGAAGCCCATCGCAATACTCTCAAAGATGTTTCAACAGGAACTCGAGTTGATCGCTCACGCTTCTCTCGAAGTAGGCGCCAATATAGATGTCGAAGTGGCCGATCGGATACCGTTTCGCTTCTGCTAGATCTCCCAACTTCTCCGCGGTTTCCTCCGCAGCGCTGACCGGGGCCAGTTCATCGTTCTCGCAAATCAGCAACAGGACCGGGCAGCGTACTTTCTTTGCCTTGGTGACCGGCCTGTACTTATCTCCCCGGATCGTGATACGAGCACAAACTTCGTTGACAAAACTCTCCGATGCGATCCTGGCATAACCGTCATACGCATCTTGGACCGGCATACAGGCAATACTGCCAGGTTTCCCCACGATCGGGATCTTGTGCGGCGAAAGACCCAGCCAGGACCTCACCAAGTCACGTTGACCGTGCATGATGAGACGAAGCCCGTTCCTTATGCCGACTTTGCGATAGCCTTGCAACGCTGCAGCACGACCATCCAGCCCCGGACATTGCGCGATTACACAGGCGACCTTCTGGTCTCTCGCAGCAGCCACGACAGCGTGGCCACCGCTTGCCGACGTGCCCCAGAGCGCAATCCTCGTCGGGTCGATCTCCTCCCGCCCTCGAGCGTAGGCGACCGCCGCCGCATAGTCCTGCAGCTGGTAGGGGATCCAGGCCAGCTGTCGAGGTTCACCGTCACTGGCACCGAAATGCCGATAGTCGAACGCCAAGGCCGCGAATCCGGCCGCTTGAAAACGCAGAGCATACGACTCGAGGAGCATAGCCTTCGTGCCCCCGAAGCCGTTGCCCATGACCACGCAAGGGACCGGAGCCGAAATGTCCTGGGGCAGATAGAGCCACGCGCTCAGTGACGTTCCCTTGACCTCGAAACTCACGTCGCTCTTCGAGGACGCCGGTACCACGTCCGTCCGCATGGGCGGCAGCGACGTTTCGAGGGGCTGTCCCGGCACCGAGATGCCGGGCAGAAGCGCGACGACGAGTAGGTAGAGCGCGAACACGCCGAATATGATTCCGATAACCTGGAGAATTCCGATCACGATTTCCATCTGTCGTGGTCCCCCTTCCGCCGCTCATCGTCGGTCGATCCAGCGCCAGACTTCGGAGGCAGCCAACACGAGCAGGATCCAGTCCATCGGTACTCGGTAGCGGCCCATGTAGGCAACGAAGTAGTAGATGAGGGGATATGCGGCGAGTGGAATCAGCAACGCCGCGCGTTGCGGGATCGTCAGGCCGGGCAGCGTTCGCCAGGCACCCAACGCCGCCAATAGGGTGAGCGCCGTGACGAGTAGGGCGTACATGGGAGCGTGCAGTGGACCGCACCACCAGTGGACTACGCGCGACGCCGTCAGCCGCAAGAATTCCCCCGGATGTGATCTGATCCACCCCATAGCTTCGCGCCCCGCCCCACGCATGTACGCGACCTCACCCACCTCTTGGATCAGCAGCGCTTCCGCCTCGTGCGTCCGCGGATGGCGATATTCCTCACGCATATCCATCACGTCCATCGCCGCGGCGGCGCCCTCGTGGTTACCCATGCGCAGCTCCAGCCCCAGGTTGCTGCGGATGAAGAACACCGCGTCGAACCTCGCGTAGTTACGCACGCCCCAGGGGAGGCAGGCGAGCACGACGCCCGCTGTCATAACGGTTCCGACAACCCACTTCCGGCGATCGCGCCTCCACCACAACTCGAACGCTGCACATCCCACAAAGACGGTGAGCAGAGCCGGCTGCAGGTGAAAGGCGACGCCCCACGCCAGGCCGAGCAGCAGCGAGCCGGCCACGGAGATGCGAGGTGCGGTCCAGCGCCGCAAACAGGCGAGCAGCAGCAGGCCCATGCCGATGGCGGTGAGCGCCTCGCCGTGTCCGGGCCAAAGTGCGATCATCGCGCCGGCGATGCCGGCCAAGAAACCTGCCTGTCGTCCCACGCCAAGTCTGCCCGCCAGCCAGGGGAGCATCGCGTACATGACGCAGTAGGTCGCGATCCTGAACAGCCAACCCGCATACCCGCCCACCAACCCCAACCCGAACAGGCGCCAAAAAAGCGCGAGGATGCCCGGCATGATCGGAGGCAGATGTGCGGTAGGCCCGGTGGGAATGATGTAGGGATCGGCGAACTCGCCGCGATCGGCCAGCGCGTACGCCGTGGCCTCCATCTCCCAGCGCGTGTGGGGAATCACGTAGCGATCCGGAATCCGGGTCAGAAGGAAGCCGCGGATCGCGAAGGCGGTGACGAAGATGATGATGAAGGATCGCCAGTGTGAGCGGGTCAGCCGATCCACGAAGCTGCGCAGGGGATTCTCATGAACGGGCTGCCCGAGGGTGTTCATTTGCCGCTCCACTAAGGAGAGGACCGATAGGGGACTGCCGCAAAATGTGATAAGCTCAATCAGCGGGCAACGAGCGAACAAAAGTAGGATGTGCACGGTGCACTGAAACTTACTTGTCTGCGAACACCGACCAGGTATTGAGAATCTGATGACCCGGCTGCGCTACCGTGGTCATGGTCTGTGAGGCTGTTTGGCTGCGGCGTGCTGGAGATCCGAACCCGTCATCTCACAGNNNCCGCGCGGCGGCGCTCATGTATGAATGCGCCCGCGAGCGGGCGCATTCAACGTGAGTCCCACCGGGGGCACGCCACAACTCCCGACAGATATCCTTGGCTGCTTGACTCGCCGCGAGCGACGCGCGTATTCTTGTTCTGGCTGACAGGCGTCACATTTCCGTCACGGAAAGAGCCCGGAGGGTTTTCCTCCGGGCTCGGCGTTTTTCCGCTAAGCTGGAAACGCGTCGGAACCGGCGCCTACGCCCCGGACCCGTGCACTCCCGAAAGGTAGGCTCTCGCGTGCGCCAGCCGCTCCCTTTCCGTATCTGCCTTCGCCGTCACTTCGATGAGGGTTCCGTAATACCTCGCGGCCACCTCGCCATCTCCAGCCAACTCGGCCGCCCGACCGGCGCCGTAGAGGCTGTTGAAGCGGTTGGGGCTGCGATCGAGGGCAGCCTCGTACTCGGCCAACGCTTCCCTAGCCTGTCCTAGCTCGAGCAACATGTCGCCGAGCAGCTCGCGCGCCGGCAGAACTTCACCCGGTGTTATGGGGTGCTTCTCGGTGGTCGACTCGAGCTCGGCGGCTGAACGCATCGTCGACAGCGCCTGATCGCGGGAGCCTTCCTCGAACTGCAACCAGGCGAGCGCCGACAGCCGCTGGATCTCGACCTGCGTGCCCCAATAGGCGTTGGCCGCCGTGACCTGGTCCTGCAGCGCAGCGAGCGTCTCGAGGTCGGCGCGAGCCTGCTCGAACCGACCGCTCCGTGCCGCGCCCAATGCTCGGGCGAAGTAGGTGATCGCCTCCATCGCCAGCGCCGTCTCCCACGGATAGGCGTTCGGCCAGCGCGCCTCCAGATCCGCTGCCGCTTCCCACATCTGGCGCTCGAGGGCGAGGCGTGCGGGAACCGCTGCGAAGGTATAGGCGCTTGCAAAGTGCGCCTGGTAGGGCGGCTCGACGGCCGCCAGTTCGTTCAGCACATCCACCGCTCTCTGGTCCTCGGCTCCCTGTAGGAACGCGTAGGCCAGATAGTCGAGGGCGTGGAAGTAATGGAGCGAGGTCTCGGAACCCACTGGGCGTTTCAACGCTGCGTCGGCCGAGCGGCGGTTCCAATCGATCGACTCCTGCCAGAGCCCAAGACGCGTGAAGGTGTGCGTCGGCATGTGGAGCGCGTGGGGAATGTCGGGCGCAACCTTCCCGTAGCTCCGGGCTACGTCCACCGCCGAGGCACAGAGCTCAGGATTGTCGTAGGCGTGGATGATGTAGTGGTGTGCGCCCGGGTGATCGGGAATCGCCGCGAGCACCTCTTCCGCCATCGCGCCCGCCACCCGCTGCTTGCTGTACGTCTTGTCGCCGGGGTCGACCGTGCTGAGCTGGACCAGAGAGTAGAAGGCCATCCCCTCGGGGTCGCCTGGATACTTCTCCTGGAACGCTCGCCAACCCTCTTCGAACGCGACCAGGTTCGGTTTCTCCGAATCGCCGCGGCCCGCCTCGTAGTAAGCAGCCAGGGCGTCGACATAAGCCAGTTCGTGATCGCTTCCTGCCGTGGCCCGGGCCTTCTCGACCAACGCTCGCCCGCTCTCGAACCGCGCGTCGCTGGGCGGGTCGGACCACAGCGGGTGCACGACCGTCATCGCCTGCCCCCAGTACCCCATGGCGCAGTCGGGGTCCGCCTCGGTTGCCAGGCCGAAGGCCGACTCCGCGTCCTCGTACGTCATACTGTGGAGTAACGCCAGCCCCCGACCCAGGTGGACGGCGGCCTCGTCGGTGCACGAGTGTATCAGCTGCACCGTTCCGAGCGGCGCACCAGACACGTCGGTCACTTCGAACGCCGCTATGGCGGCGGAGAGATCGATCTCTTCCGCCGGGCGTTCTCCTCCTCTGCAGGCGGCCAGGATTAACAGTGCCGCGGGGACCAATGACACATACCTCATGTTGTCTCTCCTCTGGACGGTTGCCGGGCAGCGGCGGAGCTTGCCGTCGCCCTCCAGGTACTATTGCGCCTTCCCTGGGGTGGACCGGACACCGCCCGGCCTCCTGCTCTCGACCGTGGCCGGGACCCACGAACCGCGGGAGTGCGAGTCTGAGTAGAACGGTGTAAAGTGGGGTTACGATGGCGAGAGATCGGATCTACAGACTAAGCTCCATCGGGCGACCGCTGGACCCGGCCTACCCCACAAACAGGGCCGTTCTGCTACTCATGCCAATCGCGGGGGTAGTCGCCGCGGCCGTCGCGGGCTTCCGCGGAGCTGGCCTCGCTGACGTGGCGGTCGCGGGATTCGTCGGTATTGCGGTCGCACTCGGCTCCTGGGCGCTGGCGCGGGAACTGGCGCCCGACGACCAACCCGCCGCTTTCGTCGCAATGGCGTTGGCCTACGCCACATTTCTCGTGGTCGGTGCGCCCAGCATCCTACTTCTGTTCACCTGCCTACTCCTCGTCCGCGTCGTGGACCGTACCACCGGGTTGGCGGCCCGCTTCGCCGATTCGCTAGTCGTTGCAGGACTCACCTTGGCGTCTTTGTACGCCACACGCAGCCCGCTACTGGGCGCGGTTGCGGCTCTGGCGTTCGCCCTGGACGCCACCCTGCGCGACCCACTGCGCCGCCAGTGGGTCTTCGCCGCCCTTTGCCTGGCCGGGGCAGGACTGTGGGCCGCCTGGTTCGGGACCGGCATCGACGACCTGGCGACGCCGACCGGAGTGTCTGCCTGGCTCGTGGCTGCCATCAGCCTGCTCTACGCGGTTTCCTACTTCCGCACGCGCCGCGTGGAGGCCGTGGGCGACGTCAGCGGCGTGACCCTGGCTACCTCGCGGGTGCGCGCCGGCATGTTCATCGCTTTGCTCGTGGCCGCTCAGGCACTGACGAGCGGACAGACCGGGACCGTCGATTCCTCCGCAGTTTGGGCCACGCTGGCGGGCGTCGGGATCGCCGGTTTGAGGATGAAACCGCGTCTTCGAGCCGGCCGTAGTTGAGCCTGAGGCCCCACCGCCTGTAACTGCACTGAATTCCAAGCCGAGGAGTGCATACGCTCATGGGCGAATGGCTGGATGACCTGGGGAACGATCTGCGACACGCCTTCAGAAGCCTCTCCAAATCCCGCGCCTTCACGATCATCGCCGTACTATCGCTCGCCGTAGGAATCGGCGTCAACACGGCGCTCTTCACTGTCGTCCATGCGACGTGGATCGAACCGGTCCCCGGGGTGGGCGGCGCCGATCGGATCGTCGAGGTGGTGACCACGCGACGCGGGGCCGAGTCGGTGCTGTGGTCGTATCCCGACCTTCAGGATGTGAGAGATGCGGGGACCCCCATCGAAGCTCTGGCCGGCTCGAAGGAGCGGGACGGGAGCCTCACCACGGAAGACGGCACCCAGGGCGTGCGGGTGATGTACGTGACGGCCAACTACTTCGAGGTGATGGGCGTCGTCCCGTCACGCGGCCGGCCGTTCCTTCCCTCTGAGGACCTGGTTCCGGGTGGACACCCGGTAGCGGTGGTGAGTCACGCGATGTGGCAGAACCGACTGGGTGGGCGCCAGGACATCGTCGGCCTGACCATCACGCTGAACCGATCTCCCTACACGGTGGTGGGAGTGGCTCCCGAAGAGTTTCGGGGACACCGAACCTACTCGAGCACGGACCTCTGGGCGCCGATCACGCAGCACCCTCTCATGACGGGCGCCAATAGCCTCGCCAGGGATCGAAGCGCGCTCTGGCTTGAAGTATTCGGACGGCTGCGCGCCGGCGCCACGGTGGACGAGGCGGACGTGGCGCTGCAGACGGTCTTCTCCCGGCTGGCGAACGAGTATCCGGAGAGCAACGAGGAACGCAGTGCGCGGGCCGCCGCCTTCGGGCCGGCGCCGGCCCACGCCAGAACCGAGAACTTGATCTTTACAGGCCTGCTGCTCGGCCTGACGGGCCTGGTTCTCCTGATCATCTGCGGCAACGTGGCCGGGATGGTTCTGGCCCGCAGTGCGACGAGAGAGCGGGAGATAGCGGTTCGCATGGCACTGGGATCCGGCCGCGGGCGTCTCGTTCGGCACTTGATGGGCGAAGCACTGCTGCTCGCACTCGTCGGTGGAAGCCTGGGCATGCTTTTGGCCTTTTGGGTGACCGGGACCGTATCACCCGCCTACTTCAGCGACATGCCCAATCTCAGCTTGGAGCCCAACCTCACGATATTGGCTTTCTCGCTGCTACTCACGTTGGGCACGACACTCGTGTTCGGTCTGTTCCCCGCGCTTCGCTTCAGCAAGCCGGACATGATCTCGTCGTTGAAAGATGATACCGGGGGCGGCGGTCGGCGTGTCGGCCGCATCCACCGGGTCGCGACCTCGGCGCAGGCCGGCGTCGCCTTGAGCCTCGTAGTCACCTGCAGTCTGTTCGTGCGCGCCCTGGGCGTGATGGAGAGGAGAGACCTGGGATTCGAGCCGCAGAACTTGATGCTGACGAGGATCGACCTCTCACAGCAAGGCTACACCACCGCGGAAGCGGGTGAGGATGTTCTGAATCGGATGAAGGAGTCGGTCGGTACCGTACCGGGTGTGACGTCGGTGACCGTCGCGGACGGCATACCGCTCGATCTCGTGGGGAACTTCACCTCGGTGACGCGCGCAGATCGATCTTACGAGGCGGGCGGTAACGTGACCGTCGAGTTCACACTGGTTGACGATGGGTATTTCGAGACCATCGGGACTCCAATCCTGCGAGGGCGCGGAATCGAGCGCACGGACGAAGCCTCATCCGAGCCGGTCGTCGTCATCACCCAGTCGTTGGCCGAGCGGCTGTGGCCGGGTGAAGAAGCGGCGGGCCGGCAGCTGCGGTTCTCGAGTCGATTCCATACGATCTTCATTCCGCGCCAGGGGATCGACGTGGACTCGGCGCGGGCCTACACCGTCGTCGGGGTCGCCGGCAACGTCGCCTCCAGCCGGGCCACGGAGGACCGCCCGCAAGTGTACATCTCGCTGCGACAGAACTACCGGCCGCAAGTCATGATCGTTGCCAGAGCGTTGGCGAGCTCGGCCGCCCTGACCCGGTCGATCCAGTCCGCCGTCCTGGCGGTGGACCCGACGCTCCCCTTCCCGGTGATCGCGTCCTCGGAGTCACTGGTGGAGCGAAGCACGGAGGCTCAGCGCCGTACCGCCGAGATGGCGGCCGGGCTAGGCCTGCTGGCGCTGCTGCTCTCCGCCATCGGCGTCTACGGAGTCGTGGCCTTCGCCGTAGCCCGCCGTACCCGCGAGATCGGCCTGCGGATGGCCATCGGCGCCACCCGCGCCCAGGTCCTGGGGGCGGTGCTGCGGGATGCGGTGCGCTTGGCCGTTCCGGGCCTGGCGGTAGGCGCGCTACTGGCGGTGGGACTGGCGGCGGCGGCGGGGAATATCCTGCTCGGAGTCAGCCCGGTGGATCCGATCTCGTTGGGTTCCGCGGCCGGCCTGCTCCTTCTGGTCATCCTGCTGGCCAGCCTGGTTCCGGCGCGCCGGGCGTCGGGGATCGATCCGATGGTAGCGTTGCGAAGCGAGTGAGCAGCACCCCTCGCGATCAAGGCGGCAGGTTCATCCGCCGACGCAGAGCTTGGTACCGCGGGTCGTCGCCCGGCACCGGACCGAAGCCTGAAGCGTGCAGGTTGCCGGGCAGGCGGATAGCGTGAGCCTCGTACGCGAGCTCGAGCCATTCCAGGGTCCGCTCTTTATCTCCCGCCATTGCATACATCGAGGCTACTTCAACGGGTCCTGCTGCGTCCGGGCGTGCGGCCAGTGTCTCAGCGAATCTCAGCATTGCGGCCCGATACCCGCCCTCTGCATACCCCCGGTCGAGCGCCTCCTCGAGCGCCTCGGCGAGTTCCTGGTCGCCGGAAAGGTCCCTTCGGATCTGTCTTCGGATCTGTACAAGCGCCTCGTCGTAGTTGCCGTTGAGGTGGTACGCTTCGGTGAGGAGGATATTGGCCAACACGTGGTCGGGCTCTATCCGTAGTACTGCCTCGAGCTCCTCGATGGCCTCGGCATACCGGCGCTCACTACACAGGAGGTATCCGTTCATTGCCCTGAACAATGGGTTGAACGGATCCAACTCCAGCGCTCTCTCAATCTGTGCCCGCGCCTCCTCCCGTCGCTCGTTATGAAGCAGGATGTTCCCGTAGTACGCTCGTGCCTCCGCGTAGTTGGGATTGATCTCGATGGCTTTCCGAAACGCCGCCTCCCCACCCTCCCAATCCCATTCTAGCCAGAACCGGACCATGGCAACGGCGTACTGGACCTCAGCGAGAGTGCTGTCGAGCCTCAAGGCCTGTTGTGCGGCCGCGCTCGCCTGTGCCGTCGTTCCCCAGAAGCACCGGACCAGGGCAATGCCCGCTTGCGCAGGGGCGTACGTGGAATCCAGCAAAAGCGCCTGCTGGAAGTACTCGAGTGCCTGGTCCATGTCGGTCGGCGTAAACCGGTGCCAGTGAGACTGGCCTTTGAGGTAGGCCTCGTAAGCCTGCGGATTCACGGGCTGAGCGCTGGCGAGATGTGCTTCTGTCTGCGGGGTGAGCGCCAGTCGGATCTCGGAGGCAATCGCACCGGTCAGCTCCCGGTACAAGGTCACCACGTTGCGGAACTCGCCGCCCCGGACGATCGGGTCCCCCACAATCTCCTCCGTGCGGCCGTCCACCACCGCACCTGGATCTCCACGCTGTCCGCCGCTCGCAACACGGACGCCTCGATCAGGGCGTCGACTTTCAGCTCACTCGCGATCTCCCGGATCGGCTTCTGCATGTCCTCGTATTGCATCACCGACGTGCGCGCGATCACCTCCACCCCGGCCTGCTGCAGCTCCAAGATCAGCGCGTTGTGCACCCCCTGAACGAAGTACGCCTGCTCGGGATCGTTCATGAGATTGGCGGGCGGCAACACCGCCAACCGCTCGTATGCAGGCCGGCCTCCGAGCGTCAACAGCCCCCACGCCGCCGCCGCGACTACCACACCTATTGTCGCAACGACTACCGCGCGCCGGCGCCAACGCGGCCCGCCCACGCGCGCCACCACCGTCTCCGCCGTCAACGCCCCGGCGAACTCACTCGCCGCCTGAAACCGCTCGTCGGGACTCTTGGCCAACGCCCGCTCCACCGCCCGCTCCAGAAACAGCGGAACCTGCGGATCGCTCGTCCGCAGACTCGGCACCGCTTCCACCGCGTGCTTGGCCAACAACGCCTGCGGTGTATCGCCCTCGAACGGCGCACGCCCCGACACCATCTCGTAGACCACACAGCCCAACGCGTACACGTCGCTCCGCGCGTCCACATCCGCCTGCCCCATCGCCTGCTCCGGACTCATGTACGCCGGCGTCCCCACCGCCAAACCCGTCCCCGTCAGCCGCTCGCCACCCGCCACCCGCAACGCCCGCGCGATCCCGAAATCGGCCACCACCGCCCGACCACCCGTGAGCATCACGTTCTCAGGCTTCACATCGCGATGCACGATTCCGCGCTCATGCGCGTAGCTCAGTGCTGCCGCTATCTCGTCGGCCAGACGAATCACCTCATCCACCCCGAGCCTACCCTCGCGATCCAGCCGCTCGCGCAACGACTCGCCCTCTACGTACGGCATCACGTAGTAGAGGACCCCAGCGGCTTCACCCGAATCGTACAAAGGCAAGATGTGCGGATGGCTGAGCTGCGCCGCGATCTCGATCTCGCGGACGAAGCGGTCGGCTCCCAGCGTCGCGGCGAGCTCCGGGCGCAGGACCTTCACCGCGACCTTGCGCCGGTGCTTCAGGTCCTCCGCCAGGTAGACGGTGGCCATCCCACCGCTCCCGATCTCACGCTCGATCGTGTAGCGGTCGGCGAGCGCCGTCTTCAGGTGGTCTAGCTGGTCGGTCATGGCGTGAGCTCGGCTGGGCACGCCTACGTCAGAACGCCAGGTTGAATCGCGTCCACAGCTCATCCCCGAGCTGCCAGTAGCGTTCCACCGTGCGTGTGGCCAGGTCGTGGCAGTATTCGGTGAGGAACGCCCCGGCCCGCTCGGGGTCCTGCCGGTAGAGCTCGAGGGCCTCCTCCTCCAGCGACGCCTGGCGGGCGAACGTTTCGTGCTCGATGGGCTCCCAGACCTCTCGCAGCGCGCCCTTCATGTCCTGGTAGCGGAAGTGCGCCAGCTTGCTGGCGCGACGGAACGCCCACCAGGCGCAGTCGCGCCGGAAAGCGCGGCGGCCGTCCACCATATACGACTCCGGCATCTGTGTGATCCCGATGTAGAACGGGAGATGCGGGGTCGTGGCCGGGTTGTCGTAGCCGAGCCAGACGACGCCGCCGATGGGATCGGGGAGCCAGCTCCGCGATTGGGTGACCTGAACGTAGGTGGCAAAAGGCGAGGCGATGGTCCGCTCCCGCTCCACACCCAATAGCTCTCTCATGTCGGCGCTCATGAACGGGTTCGCCACCGGGCTCTTCACCGCCGCTCCCTCCCGATTGACTACTGTGAGTCGCCGGGTCATGTCGTAGGGTGTGTCCTCGTAAGTGTCCCGGAAGATCGCCAGCACCTCCTGGACCGAGACGGTCTCATCCGGCTTCACCGACAGTGGGAAGTTCTCAGCATTCGGGTCCAGGCCCAACGACGGAGCGAGCAAGCTCAGGGCGCGCCACTCGCGCCGCCGCGAATAGAGGCTGCTGCGACTGGCATAGGCGTAGGCGAACCGGAAGGGTTCACCGCTGTCCACGTCCCACCAGCCCATCTCTTCGGCCAGCGAGAAGACGTTCTCCGAGGCCAGGTAGTGGTCGGGATCGCTCAGGTCGAGCTCGAGGATGCGGTGCGAGTTCGCGCTCACCGCCACCTCGTCGTCGGGGATGCGCACCGCCGCCCACACCGCACCCACCTTCCCTCGGCCGGGTCCCAGGATCTCGAAGAACCACACCTCCTGGGGGTCGGCGAAGGTGAAGCACTCGCCCCAATCGTTGTAGCCGTACTCCTTCGTCAGTTCGTCCGCGATGCGGATGGCCTCACGGGCCGTCCGAGCCCTCTGCAGAAGTATCCGGTAGAGCTCGGGAGCATCGATGACTCCCTCATTGCTCTTCAACTCGCGCTTGCCACCCGTTGTCGTCTCGCCGATGGCGAGCTGATGCTCGTTCATGATCGGGTAGGCCGCGTTCATGAACTTCCACGTCTCGGCGACCTGGGGGATCTCGCCGAAAGGGATCAAGTCGGTGTCGTCAGGCCCCCTGGTCCGTTTCGCGTCCATCCAGACCGTGTCCATGGCACCCGGCTCGTAGCTCCGTCGCGGCTCCATGCTGATCCAGGTGCGGTCTGTCCCCGAATCGCAGGAGTGGCTCGTCATAGTCGAGCCGTCCTCCGACGCGAGGCGGCCCACCAGAATGCTGGTGCAGCTCTCGCACTGGGGGCACTGCGACGACTGGGCGTGGCCACCGGTTCGGATCGACAGGCCGGCCAGCGGCAAGAGCAGGAGGAACGAGAACAGGACGGGCAGGTAGCGGCGTGTGCGCGGGAAGCCATACATGGCGGCTGTCTCCCTTCGGTCGAAAAAGGGGCCAGTGCATTCTGCGGCCGCCCAGCGGGGTCGTCAAGCGAGCCAGCGGCAGGGATCGAGAGAAGCATTCGTTGCGATTTGTCGGGCATCATGATACCTTGACATTCGACAATCCCTGGCCAAGGAGGAGCGCTGTGAGTCGTGGAAAGTCCGATGTCCTGCAAGGCACCCTGGACCTGCTGATCCTTAGGACCCTGGCCCTGGAATCGCTCCACGGCTGGGGCATATCGAAGCGGATCCGCCAGCTGTCCGGGGACGTCCTGGAGGTGAACCAGGGCTCTCTCTATCCGGCGCTGTACCGGCTGAGGGACCGGGGGCTGATACGCTCGCNNGACGCAAGCGGGCCGCGAGGCGCTGGTTGTGGAGCGCGATCGATGGCTGGTGTTCGCCGGGGCGATGGAGCGAGTCCTCGGCACCGCCTGAGGCAGTTCGGATTGTAGAGGCGTACGATGAGTCACTGGTTGAAGCGATTGTACTGGCGTTTGGAGGTCCTGTTCCGGAAGGAGCGGGCCGAGGCCGAGCTGGAGGAGGAGATCCGCTACCATCTGGAGCGGGAGATCGAGGCGAACCTCCGGGCGGGGATGAGCCCCGAGGAGGCGCGCCGAGTGGCGATGGCGGACTTCGGGGGCGTGGAGCGGACGAAGGAGCAGGTCCGTGACGTGCGGGGCGCCCGGATCCTGGACGATCTGCTTCAAGACCTTCGCTACACGATCCGCGGCTTGATCAAACGACCGGGATTCACGAGCGTGATCGTCATTACGCTCGCTCTCGGTATCGGGGCCAACACAGCCATCTTCAGCGTCCTGCGCAACGTGGTCCTGAGACCGTTCCCCTACGCAGAGCCGGACCGATTGGTGACGGTCTGGACGCCGCAAATCGGGTACAGCTTCAACCCGCTCTCCGCCCCAGACTGGCTCGACTTCCGGGAAGCGAGCGAATCCTTCGAGGCGTGGGGCGTCTACCAGATGGGAGCGATGAACCTGTCCGGTGACGCGATGCCGGAGAGGGTGATGGGTGTCAGAGTCACGGCGGGCGTGCTGCAGACTCTGGGGACCGTGGCGGCGCGGGGTCGCCTGTTCACGGAAGAGGAGACGGAAGATCCCGTGGCTCGAGCGGTGATCGTGAGCGACGGACTGTGGAGAAGTCGTTTCGGCGCCGACCCGGACTTGATCGGTCGGGAAATCCTGATCAACCGCGAGAGCTGGACTGTGATCGGCATCCTGTCGAGCGACTTCCGCTTCCCGGGCTGGCAAAGCCTGGCGGAACCCGGCCTGCTCATCCCGCTCGCTCTGGGCGTGACGGCCACGGACCGAGGGTCGTACTACCTCAGAGTGATCGGTCGGCTGCGCGAAGGCATCTCGGTGCAGCGCGCCGACGAGGAGCTGAACACCATCGCGGCCCGCCTTGCTGGGGCCTATCCGGAAACGAACGATCGGCGGATCGCGCGAGTCATCCCGCTCAGGGACATCGTTCTCGGCGACTCGGCGACGCGCCTATGGATCCTGCTGGGGGTGACGGGGATCGTGCTGCTGATCGCCTGCACGAACGTTGCCGGGCTTCTCATGGCCCGCAACGCGGGGCGTAAGGTCGAGATGGCCGTGCGAGCATCGATGGGTGCCGGGAGGCGCCGGCTGCTGCGGCAAATGCTGACCGAGAGCCTGGTGGTCGCGCTGGTCGGAGGCACGGCGGGCCTCTTGCTGGCCTGGTGGGGGATCGGGATGCTGGGTGGTGTCATGCCGGGCACCCTACCCCGTGTCGACCAGCTCCGGATCGATACCATCGTGGTTCTCTTCGCCTGCGGCCTGGCCCTCTTCACCGGCGTTCTTTTCGGGATCTTCCCGGCGCTCACGACCTCGGCGGTTGATCTGACCAGCGCCTTCCGTGAAGGTGCCCGCACGCTGACGGCAGGGAGGTCTCGAACGCGTTTCCTGGGCGCGATGATCGTCGCTCAGTTCGCGCTCACCTTCGTGCTGGCCGACGCAGCCGCACTGATGCTGCGAAGTCTGTGGCAGGCCACCGGCTCGCGCGAGCTCCACGAGCCGGGACAGGTGCTCGTCGCGGGCTACCTGACCGCGCGCGAACGCGGCGAGGAGAGCATCGTAACCGATCCGTTTCTGGAGCCGCTGCGCGAGCGGCTTCAGGCTCTACCCGGCGTACAGAGCGTCGGGGTCTCCACACGCCTTCCGCTAGTCGGTGGATGGTCCTCCGGAATTCTCGCGGAGGGACAGGACTACGACCCCGAGATCGATCGCGGCTACGTCAACATGGTCTGCGCATCGCCCGGCTACTTCGATGCTATGGGGATCGGCCTGCTTCGGGGACGCGACCTGCGGCCGGAGGACTCGGAGGAGGGGCATCTGGGCGTCGTGGTGAATCGCCGCTTCGCCGAGCAGTCGTGGCCGGGTCAGAATCCCGTGGGGAAGAGGATACGCGCGAACGCGGCAACACCCTGGTTCGAAGCCGTAATCGTCGGGGTCGTGGAGGACGTCCGGCAGAACGGTCTCGAGTCCCGAATCGAGCCCGGGGTCTACCTCCCGTTCTTCCCGCCGTTCACGCCGAACCGCTGGATTGCCATACGTACCGCTGGCGAGCCGATGGCCCTGGTTCCCGAGCTGCGGCGGCAACTGGTGGAACTCGATCCCCATCTACCGCTGACACAAATCTTCACCGCGGAGGAACTCTACGGTTTCATGGCGACCCAGCGTCGTCTGACGACGCAGCTAATCGGTCTCTTCGCGCTCGTCGCGCTATCCTTAGTCGCCGCCGGTACCTACGGTGTGATGGCTTTCCTGGTGCGGCAACGCACTCACGAGATGGGGGTGCGCGTGGCCCTCGGTGCCAGCCGCGCCGGGGTCGTAAGGCTGGTTCTGGGGCGGACCCTGCGCCTGGCGCTGGTGGGGATCGTCCTCGGGCTGCTCGGAGCCGTCGTCGCCTCCGATGTTGTCGGGAGCCTTCTCTACGGTGTCGGCCCCCTCGACCCGATCTTCCTGATCGGGGCTGTGGCCTTCCTGATCCTGGTGGCGATGAGTGCCGCCGCCGTGCCGGCGCTGCGCGCCGTCCGCATCGATCCGGTAGAGGTGATGCGGGCCGAGTGATGCGACCCTCAATCCGGGAACCGCGATGCCATCAGGTGCTGCGAATCGCCGCCAGAACCCGGTCGGCGGTCATCGGTAGCCGGTAAACCCGAGCGCCGGTAGCGTCGAAGATCGCGTTCGCGACCACGGCCCCCACGTTGATGATCGCGGGCTCGCCCCCGCCCTTCGGCGGCAGGGCATCGTCGGAGACGAAGGCCGTCTCGATCTTGGGCATCCAGGAAAAGCGGGCCAGCTTGTAGGTGCCGAAGTTGGAATCCAGGATCTTCCCGCCCTCGAAGCGAATCTCCTCGCCGAACACGTATCCCAGCCCCATGGCGATGCACCCTTCCATCTGCATGCGGGCGCCATCCGGGTTCACCACGAGCCCCATGTCCTGCACACAGACGACGCGATCCACCTGCACGTGACCCGTCGCGGAGTCCACCGTGACGTCTGCGACCAGCGCCACGTAGGTCTCCGCATCGATCCCGCAGGCCAGGCCGCGGCCGCGGCCGCTCTTCTGGGGAGCGACGGCCGCTTCCCAGCCGTAGACTTCGGAGACCCTATTCAACACGGCCAGCATCCGCTCGTCCGTCGTGTTGCGCAGCCTGAATTCCAGCGGGTCGATGCCCGCCGCCGCCGCCATCATGTCGACCTGCTGCTCGGCGGCGAAGCGGTTGCTGTTCGCCGCGGGCGCGCGCCACGCTCCCACCGCGAAAGGATGTAACCCCTCCGGCGCCCTTCCCCACTCGCCGTACACCCTGACGCTGCGGTTCGGGATGTCGTAGAAGACGTCGGAGCCGCGGGAGCCGGCCCCGTACACCTGGTAGTCCCACAACTTGATCTTCCCGTCAGCATCGATGCCGGAGGCCACCTTCAGAACGGCCGCCGGTCGGAAGGTGTCATAGAAGAACTCCTCGGCCCGGGTCCAGGCGACCTGCACGGGGGCACCGACGATTTTCGCCAAACGCGCCGCTTCCACCGCCTGCCGGCCCGGCACCTTACCGCCGAAGCCGCCGCCCACGTAGGGGGTGATCACGCGGACGTCCCCGGCATCGAACCCGATCTCCCGAGCGATGCTCCGCTGCTGGCTGAACGGTGCCTGCGTCGAAGACCAAACGGTCGCCTTGCCATCCTTGATCTCGGCTACCGCCGTGTGCGGCTCGATGGGAGCGTGGGCGACGTAGCTGTTGTAGTACGTGGCCTCGAACGTCTGCGCGCACTGAGCCCGGCCGGCTTCCGGGTCGCCCTCAGCTTCGCTCGTGTTGGGAGCGGGAGCGGCCGCCACCAAGTGGTCGAAGATGCTCTCGGTGTCGACGGAAGGCGTCGGCTCGTCGTACTCGGCCTCCACCATTCTCAAGACTTGCTCCGCCGTCTCCGGGTCGGACGCCAGTGCGGCAACGAGCCCGTCCTGGTTCACAACGGTGACACCCGGTATCGCCTCCGCCGCCGCGGTGTCGATGCGCGTTGGCGTCGCGCCGTGCGCCGGCGGACGCAGGATCCGGGCATAGAGCATCCCGGGAAGCCGGATGTCCCCGGCGAACTTCGCCGCGCCGGTCACCTTCTCGTAGCCATCCAGCCACTCTGGGGACGTGCCCATAATGGTGAACTCTTCGACGGACCGGAGGACCGCTTCCTCGTCCACCGTGTGGGTGATCTCCTGGCCCCTGGCCAGCTCACCATAGGATATCCGGCGGTTCCGGTCCGCCTTCACGTAAACCATGCCGTCCTCTACCGCTAATGCATCCCTCGAGACGCCAAGACGCGCGGCGGCCAGGTCGGTAAGGACCAGGCGAGCCCGGGCGGCAGCTGCGCGGACCGCCGGCCCGAACATGCGGGTCGTCAGCGACCCGAACGTTCCCATGTCCCACGGACACCTATCTGTGTCACCCATGACGATGTAGATGGCCTCGAGGGACACGCCCAGATCCTCGGCCGCCATCTGGGTCAGCGACGTCATCACCCCCTGCCCCATCTCGATCTTGCCCGAGAAGAGCGTCACCTTCCCGTCCTCGGCGATGTGCAGGTAGGCGTTGATGTCCTCGGGATAGCCGCGCTGGAAATCGAGGGGATCCCGAGAGTTGAAGAGCGTGAGAGGCCCGAGGTTCACGACGACGACGATTCCGCCGCCTAGCAGCTTCACAAATTCGCGCCGATCCATCTGGCTCTTGTCACTCATGGCCACCTCCCAGCTCGGCGGAGGCCGTCTCGATCGCCTCGACTATCCTCGTATAGGCGGAACACCGGCACAGGTTGTTCTCCATACCCTGGACTATCTGATCGCGCCCCGGACTCGGGTCCTTCAGAAGCAGGGCGTAGGCGTTCATGATCATGCCCGGCGTGCAATAGCCGCACTGGAAGCCGCCCAGCTGACGAAACGCCTCCTGCAACGGATGAAGCTCCCCGTTCCGGGCCAGCCCCTCGATCGTGGTCACCTCCTTGCCCTCCACGTCGGCAAGGCTCGTCAGACACGATCGAACCGCCTCGCCATCGACGATCACGGTGCAGGACCCGCAAAGGCCTGCACCGCAGCCATACTTGGCCCCGGTCAACTCCAGATCCGTGCGTAGTACCCAAAGCAGCGTCCGGTCGGCCCCGGCATCCAGCGTCACCGGCCTGCCGTTGAGTGTGAAGCGGATGGTCTCGCTCATCGTCCCCCCTGCTGGTCACGAAGTGACTCTCGAGATCGAAGTGCAGCAAGATGCAGAGTGCGTCTGTCTGGAGCAACGAGCGTTATTCTGGCGCGCCATGCCGATACTCGTTTTTCTGTATCAAGTGGTTACATTGCTAGCGTCCTCGTGTTCGACGGATCGTCAGTCGAGTGCACACGCAACGGAGGAGAGTGATTGGCCAGAAGGACCAACTACGGATTCGAGAAGAGGCAGAGGGAGATCAAGAAGCAGAAGAAAAGAGAGAGAAAGGCCGAGAAAAAACGGCTCAGGAAGGAACTTGCTGAGAGGGGCGCCCCAGACCAGGGTGCCGCCGAAGACGAAGAGGAGTAACACTAGCGAGGCGCCGCGGCGCGCTCCGACCCTAGCGTTGACTCCGCTCGAGCCCCTGGCGATCCCAACCCGCCAGGTCCGCACCCGCTTCATACGTGCTCTGCAGAAACTCCAGCAACATTCGGTCGGGCGTGTCAGCCGCGCGAACCTCTTCGTACGGAAGCACGAATTCGCCGATGTCGGAGTTATAGGATGCTCCGGCCGGACTTACCGGCGCTTCCTTGAAGCCCTGCGGCTCGGGGTAGAAATAGGCGTAGAAGACCGGATACGGTATGGGACCGCCCCCAGGCCAGAAGCCGGCGCTACTCACCTCGTGGGAATAGGCCTCCCGCGCCACCCCATCGGGCAGGTTCGGTATGCCGCCCGGGTGCTCGGGCGCCGTGCGCCCCGAGAAGCGCGTCACGGCGAGGTCGAAGCTGCCCCAGAAGAAGTGGACGGGGCTGCATTTGCCGATGAAGCGGGCCCGGAACTCCTTGAAGACGCGATCCGTCGAGACCAGCGCCCGCCAGAATCGGTTGACGTACTCGGGGTCGTACGAGGAGTGTTCTTCGTCCTCTTCGAACGGTATAGGATCCTGAATCTCGTTCGGCAGCGTCCGGATCTTCGCCTCTATACCCAGCTCGCTCAGCTTCGCGAACAGCTCCCTATAGAAATCCGCCACCGTGCGCGGCTCGAGCTTCACAACACGGCCGGCCCCGTCGCTGCTGCGGATCGCCAGCACGTGCTCGATGAAATCGAAATCGATCTCAAACGTCCGCATCCCGTACGGTATCGGTGACGTGCTGAGGCCGCGCGCGGTGACGTACTGGGTGACGTGCCACGAGTGATTGACCCACGGCGCCTGCACTAGTCGGATCTTCCCGACGATCTGGGTCCACATGTGCAACGTCGAGTACGTGTCCTGCCACTCCTCCAGCGCCAAACTCGGCCAAGGGTCGGAGCCGGATGTTCTAATTGGCCGTGACTCGTTCAAGTGGGCCTCCTTACGGACGTTCCGCTCACTCGCCAACCCAACGCACAACCCCGGCGAGGTGGTTCCCTCACGACGCCGGCGCCGCGAAGCTGCCCCAGAAGTGGGGGCCGCGGGCCAGGCGGCAATTGTCCATGCTATGTACTTGACAACTAATGGACACTTGCTATGGTTCCCCAGGCAATGCCAGCTCTGTGCCCCATCTCGAAGGTTCTTGTGGTAGGCGAGGGAATAAGAGCAACCTGAAGAAGAGGGAAAGCAAGATGGAGACTAAAGCGAAGACCAATATCGGCTCGGGCATCATGAAGACCGGCTCGCGTCCCATCAAAGTGTACGTCGACCAGGAAGGCGAGTACTGGCTTTGTGACGCCGAGGTCGATCCGAGGAGTGGCGACTTCCGGTCGCAAGGCTGTGTCGCTCACAGCGACATCCATATGGCGGAGGGCGGCTGAGCCGGACCGAAACTTATCCGGGTGGGGGAACTTCCCCACCCGGACCTGCCTTGCCTCACATCCCTTCGCCCGAATCGCGCTTTCAGCTGCTCTCTGACACGGCAACTATCGTAGTGTCTGGGCGCGCCCGCTCCGGTTCCTGACAACGGCAGAGGTCCTGGAGTAGCCGCCTGATCGTTATCTCCTGCCATACAGGACCTCCGTTGGTCGCACCGTCATATGCGCCGCCAGCGGCGCCGATCACAGCACCGCCGGCTGCGCCGGCAGCTATCAGCTCGCCGGCATCCTCGGATGAGCCCAGGATAGACCCCATCACGGCGTTGCTAGCCCCAAGCACAGCGCCAGCCGCGGCGCCCAGCAGCGCCCCCCTGGCCGCACCCTTCATAGCAGCCTCTGCGCTGCCTCTCCGACCGCGGTATACCTCGAGCCTCGCAATCTCCTCCGCGGGAAGTGCGACCTCGCGCTGATCCCTCAGCGAATAGATCACGACGCTGTCGAAACTCGCGAAGATGAGCCTGCCCTCGTGCGCTGCCAACGCTGCACTGCCACACGGCTGCTTGTCCGTGCAGTCCCAATGGGTGATGCGGAGTTTCAGGCCAGTCGGAGCCGGTGGACCGCTGGGCTGGACCCCGCACGCCGCCGTCGCTATCGCCGCGGCCGTCGCAAGAAGAATTCTATTTAGCATCTTTGTTCACTCCCTCGAGTCACGACTGCTTCATCCTTCCGCCGGCATCCTGGCGCGACTCTGTCAGGTGGCAGTCAAGCCCTTGCCCCCTTGCCAGCCTGCTGAGGGGGACACCCGAGCCCAGTGGCCTAATACTGCGTCACGCTCTTACAATAGATTGGGAATGGGCCGGCTCTCGGCCGCAGGACGAGGCTTCAGGCTTGCGCCCAGAACGGCCCCGGCCTTTGAGGAGGCGGTGGCGTGAACACGGAACGGCTCGACCTGGATGCGAACATGGAGCGGCTCGTCGCCGCCCTGAACGGGTGCCCCGGCATACACACCTTCTCGAGTTGCGGAGGGCACCCCGATCCAGAGCCGGGGCACGCCCCGCAGGGGGAATTCAACGTGCGCTTCACAGTGGAGCCCTCAGCCGGGGGGTGGCTTTCACTGGAGCTCATCCTTCAAGCCTGTGCGGAGGAGGCGAAGCTCGTCGCCTGGTGGGCCGCTGAAGACTACCTTCCGGGAGCGGTCGCCTTTCAGCTAGAAGGTCGGGGCGAAGCGACTCCAGATCGGATAGCGGAGGAGATCGAGAGGGCTCCCTCCTAGCCGCTCTACCTCACAGTGTCACGCGTTTGCGGATGTACTCTGACACTACGTCTCTGGCGTAATCCAGAACTTGTTCGGGCGTGTCCTCGGGTTCGCACATCTCTGGCGTCTCCACCACGTCGGTCACCATCTCGTCCCACCAAGGAGCCGTCAAGATGCTCTGACTCCCTCCGGGGTCGAGACCGGCCGCAGTCATGTCGGCCAGCGAAGGCGCGTCGAATCGGATGACCACCTGGTCCACTGTGTCTCCAGCGTCGAGGTGAACCCGCCCCCTCAGGAAGTCCATGATTTCTCTCAGTTGATCGGGGTCCATCGCTGACCTCCCTCTCGCACCGACATAACGCGATCGTCGACTTTGGTGTGTTACCGCTCAGCGTCGGCGCGAATCATCCGAAGACCGAATACCGTCGCGATCTGGCTACCCTCCTTGGCCTGAAAGCGCACGGTCACTTTTTCCTTGCCCTGGACCAACTCCGCTGGAACCGGATACTCGACATCGAAGAAGCGAGGCGGTTCGGTTAGCCGCAGTTCCTGGTCGGCCAGCCATTGACCGTCCACCCGAATCTCGAACTCCGCGGGCGTGCCCCGGCGGTCATCGCTGTAGTACGTGATGATCAGGGCCGCCGGGTGAGCCGGGTCCACGGGCACGTCAAAGGAGAACCAGCTCCCGCCCCTCCGTCCCGGCCGACCCATGATACGCTGCGGCCTGGCGTCTTCCCCACCCCGATAGTTGAACTCGCGCTCGAAGACGATCTCGCCGGGCTCCAGGTAGGCCACCGTAGCCGCCTCGAGCCGCCGTCGCCGTTCCGCCTCGGCGGCGTAGGCGGCCCGCTGCTCCTCCCATTCTGCCGGCGTGAACAGGTCCCAGTAGGTGGAGTACGTCCGCCGGTGCAGGCGATAGAAAGGCACGAAGGTGACGTCGTGCACCCGGCCCACGGCATCGGGCTCGCGGCCCACACCATCGCTGCGGAAACCGCCCCGTGCGCCGCCAACCGGCTTCAACCAGGATGACAGCGGCTGTTCGGCGGCGACTAACACGGGCACCTTCGGCGGCGCCCTCCTCTCTCTGCTCTCCCTTCCTCGCTCCGCTTCCGGCCCCAGGTCCCCCGCCAGCACCAGCGGCCCCCACAAGATGGAAACACGACGCGGGTTGTCAGGGAGAGGCTCCAGGCGAAGCGACTTGGGTATGGTGACCTCCACTGTGTCGCCGCTCCTCCAGGTGCGCTTCACCTCGACGAACGAGCTGGCGACGTACGGCCAGTCGTAGTATCGGCGGCCCTGCTCTGCCTCGCCCGCTTCCTCTTCTTGGACGACGTAATCGCTCACAACCTGACCGTTGAGTGTCAGCGAGAAGTCCGGGCCGGCCCAGTAGGGACGGCGCAGCGCCAGAATGAATTCCTTGGGATGTCGGAGTGTCAACGCGAGCCTTGCCCTGTCGCCTTCGGGGAAGTCTGTCTCTACCGCGAGGCGGAGACCGGCGGCGGACCATTCGGCCGTGGAGGGTGCGTAGAGGTTCACCCAGAGTCGATCGCCGTGCTCGTAGTAGATACCGTCCCCGTGCAGGGCGTGACTCTCCATCCCCGAGCCCACGCAGCAGGTGAAGCTGTGCATCATGTTCTGGTATTCGTGCTGCACACCCCGCCCCACCGGCACCATGTAGCACGTCCTCCCATCCTCCGGGTCGATCGACGCCATGATGTGATTGAAGAGGGCTCGCTCGTGGAAGTCGGCGTAGTGTGCGTCGGGTCGCAGGGCGAACAGCCGTCGGGTCAGCTTGAGCATGTTGTAGACGTTGCACGTCTCCGCGGTGCGCCCGTCGATGCGGTCGCTCAATCGATCCGGCGGTCCGAAGTACTCGTCCTTGCCGTGGCCGCCGGTGGCGAAGCTGTGGTGCTGGACCACCCGGTCCCAGAAGAAGCCGGCCGCCATCAGGTCGCCCGCGTCCCCGGTGCAGGCGAAACGATCTGCCGATCCGATCAGCTTGGGAACCTGCGTGTTGCCGTGCTTGCCGGCCAGGTTGTCCTGGTGGCGCTGCAGCGGTTGGATGAAGGCCGTGTGCTCGAACTTGTAGGAGAGGTCCAGCCAGCGATCGTCACCGGTGTCGGCGTAGAGGTCGACCAGCACCTCGTTCATGCCGCCGAACTCGGTGTTCAGCATCTGCTGGATCTGGAGGTCATCGAGCCCGGAGAGGATCCCTTCAGCCCACTCGGCGAACTTGATCTCGAGCTCCAGCGCGGTGCGGTTACCGGTGTACCGGTAGGCGTCCCGCAGACCTGCGTACGTCTTGTGCAGCGTATACCACGGCGACCACTCGCCGTTGAGGTCGAAGGCTCTCGACCGGATTACGCCCCTGGCGAGAGCGCCGAAGGCTCCTCGCCCTCCCTCGAGCGCGCTCAGGTAGCCGTCGCCGTGCCTGTCCTGCACCTCCTTCAGCTCCCGGACGATGTAGTCGGCGCGTTCCTTGAAGCGGACGTCTCCGGTTGCCGCCCACATCAGGCTCACGGCGGACAGGTAGTGACCCGCGATGTGGCCTGTGAGATTCCTGCCTCCCCCGTCCCAACCGCCGTACGGCTCAGCCTTCGGCCTCAGCCCGGCGCGCTCACGGTAGTATGCCAACATCCGATCGGGCTCGAGTCGGAGCAGATACTCGGCGTTCAAGTCCTGGGCACGCTTGAGAGGCCCACCGAGCAACCGGACGCCGCTCAAAGGTAGGGGTCGGGCCCGGAGCAGCTGTCCCTCGAGGGCACTCGACCCTCGATCGGGCAGCTGCGGAATCTGAGGGAGGCGAGCCAACAGCGGCGTCGCCCCAACTCCCAGACCCATCTTGATGATGGTGCGGCGGCGGAGTGTCATAGAAACCCTCTTGTCAGGGGTGCGGCAACGAGGTTGTCGGTTATCGTCTGATGGCCTGGACTAACCCGCTGTTGTACCTCGTCCCATACCGATACACCGCCTCGCGATCGTCGAGGAAGCGGATCTCCAGGATCTCGCTCGCGAATATTGTCCATAGCTGATTCAGGTCGCCGAGCTCGTTGTTGTCGAGGAACACCACGGGCACCAGCGGCGTCGGATCCGCGACATACCTCGAGGGGCGCGCCGTCTGCCAGTTTGGCCGCAATCGCTCCACAGCCTCTTAAGCACAACTCACGTTCGCTTCGGCAATCTCTCAGGCGCAGAGACAAGCGGTGACCGAGCGCCACCGCCAGTTTACATCTGCACAAGCTCCACCCGACGGTTCAGTTGCCGGCCTTCCTCTGTCCGATTGGTACTGACGGGGCAAAGAGGCCCAACGCCCTTCGCAGTCAGCCGGTCAGCAGAGACGCCATATCTCTCGACCAGGGCGTCGACGACAGCCTGGGCCCGGTTAGCCGATAGCTCCATGTTGTAATCGACGGACCCTGTCATGTCGGTGTGTCCTACCAGGTACAGATTGAGCGAAGGGTTTGCAAGGAGCAACTCGGCGATGGCCTGAAGCGTCGGCTCGGACTCGGCCTCGATCACGTAGCTGTCATGGTCGAACAATATTCCGTAGACGGCCGCGTGCCCGCTCCTCGTGATGTCTCCCGCCAAGGCCGCCGGATCGGCCACCACCTCCTGCTCCATCGCGGACCTCTCCACGATGGTGAGCGTGTAGTCACTCCCGTCATCGTCGACCCAGAGGTATATCCAGGTCTCCTTACCCTCGCTGGTCACCTTCATGTAGACGCCGTCCTCGTACAGGACCTCGCCACCGATCGCTCTTACGGCATTGACGTAGTTCTGCTGTACCATGAGCTGGCCGGGCGGCGTCAACCCTTCGCGCAGGCTGTATTCGATGACCCATTTGTGGCCCGCAATGGTGTATTCGTTGTCATCGGCGTCATAGAAATCTTCGGATTCGTACTCGAATTCGCTGTAGTTGTAGATGTAGAACCCCTCCATCCGCGAGAGTAGTGGATGGTCCCTGCTCCCACTCACGTCCTGCTCTTGTGCCAGAGCCGGAATAGCACAGGACAGGCTGAACAGGAATGCAGCCGGTAGACCGGACCGTGATACCATGATGCCCTCCTTGTTCAAAGGCAGGTTCGTGCCACCGTTGTCAAGAAGAAGATGCCGAGCTTGGATGCCATCGAGATGGCTCTGGTGAGAGGGCACTGTCACACACCACACAGCCGCCCGCCGCTAAGATGCGTGTAGCCTGTGTCGAGCGGCAAGGAGAGCAGCCCCCGCAGAAAGTCCATGATTTCTCTCAGTTGACCGGGGTCGATCGCAGACCGCTCTCTCACGCAGATATAGAGCGATCGTCGACCCGTGTGCTTTGAGCCGTACGACCACCTGCGGCGTGGGATCTCGGCCACGACGACAATAACGCTGCCCCGCTTCGATCTCCATAGCTCCGTACACAGGACAGACACACATTAACCAGCGCGCACCAGAGTTGATGCGCGCTGGTTCTTACGACTCTGCGCGACCGTCCGGTCCCATCCCTAGTCGTCCTTCGCATGCGCTTCCGGGATCGGGATCATCAGATGGGCATAGGGAGTTCCCGCGAACATCACGTAGGCCCCACCCCTCGGTGTCGGCTCGGTTGGGAACCACTCGAGCAAGGCCGGGTCCGGCACGACCAGCATGAGGTGTGAGCCGCCCTCATGCCATTGGTTGTCCGCTGTTGCTGCCGTGGCCGTGCGGTCCGTGTTACTTACGGCCCAGCGGGCGTTCAGCATGTAGGATAAGCCGATGCGCTCCGTCGAGGGCGTTCGCCCATCAAGGTACGCCTTCAAGAAGGCCAGCCACTCGTCGTCGAAGCACTCCGGCGCGTAGTTCGAGTCGCCCGGGTAGTCCGGAAGACAATTCCAGCCGTTGGTCCCCTGGCGCAAAACGCGGAACTCACCGCCAGGCTCTTGAGGCCAATCGAGGAAGGTCGCGCCCTCTACCAGCCCCGCCGGGGCCGCACGACTCGCGTCGGCGATCTTGGCCGCATCGGGATCCGGTGCCTGAGACGTCTCGGCCACCGCCACATACGCGGCCACCGACAGCGTCGCCCAGGCAAGGATGACCGCGCGTATGCGAACTCCGCCGCCGCCTTTTTGCCCATTCAGTCTCTTCCGTTCGGTCTTCATGCTATGCCTCCTGTTCCAGGAAGTTCAAGATCTTGCTGGCCAGGATACGCTTGTGGGACGGCGGGCGTAAGCGCTAGAATCGCCAAAATCGGTCCATTTGTGCCAAGAGGTGGAGATGAACGCTCGGCAGTCCCCCATGCACGTCAGCCTCGTGGCGATCCCCGAGGTCACGCTGTCCACTCTGACCGGCATCTATGACGTGCTGAATTGCTTCGAGGTGCTCGGCAGCTTCGATGACGCCGTACCGAAGGAGAACCCGTTCCGGGTGGAGATCGTCGCGCCGACGCACGGAGCCTCGGGCACGGCCAGCGGCTTGCCGCTCGCGGCTCATCGCACGTTCGACGAAGTCGCTCGCACGGACATCGTGATCGTTCCCTCGATGATGCTCGAGGGCGCTGAGTGGACGCCCGGGTGTTATCCTGACGTCGTGGACTGGCTGAGCGCCACGCACGCCGGGGGCGCGATGTTGTGCTCAGCCTGTTCCGGCGTTCTGCTACTGGCTGAAACGGGCCTGCTCGACGGTCGCGATGCCACTATCCACTGGGCCTACGCGCGGACCTTCCAACGGAACTTCCCGAACGTCGAACTCAGCCTCGAGAAAGTCCTCGTGGTGACCGGCGAGCGCCAACAGTTCGTCATGTCGGGCGCGTCCGCGTCGTGGCACGACCTGGTGCTCTACCTGGTAGCCCGGCTGGTCGGCCCGGCGGCGGCGACGGCGATCACGAAGTTCATGCTCCTGCAATGGCATGTGGACGGCCAGGCGCCCTACGTCGTGTTCGAGGCACCGACCGATCACGGAGACGCCATTGTGCTAGAGGCGCAGGAATGGCTGGGAACCCACTTCGCCGTAGCCACACCGGTCGAGGAGATGGTGACGCGGTCCAGCCTGGCCGAGCGGACCTTCAAGCGCCGCTTCACCAAAGCGACGGGCTACTCCCCCATAGCATACGTTCAGCACCTTCGGGTCGAGGAGGCGAAGCGTCGGTTGGAACGAACCGATGAGCCGGTCGACAAGATCAGTTGGGCAGTGGGCTACGAGGATCCGGCATTCTTCCGACGCCTGTTCAAGCGGATCACGCGCATCACGCCCGGCGCGTACCGGCGTAGGTTCAAGCTGCCGGACTTCGGCAGCGCCGGGCGCAGCGTCGACTGGCTCTGAAGCTATCGCCGTAAGCGATTGAACAGCAAAAGATTCCGTTCATCGCCTCATGTGCCTTCTCATGCTCGCCGTCTCGTGCTCCGCGCGGTGTGAATCCCCACCGGGGACCTCCTACTTCCAAGAACCGAAAACAGCGCCCACCTCCGCTGATGAGCGTTGATTTCGGCGACTCTGCGCTGATCGGCAAACAGCAGCGCTGGGTGTATCGGCATCACGTTTGTCACTACCGTACCTTGCGCGAGCCGAAAGCCCCGGTTGGCTAATGGCCCGTAGACGGCGGAATCTCTGCGTCTGGAATAGCCCACCGCGCGCTTATTTCAGCGCACCGATCTGCTTGAGCAGGCTCATCATGTCGAAGTAGTGGTGATTTTCCTTGATCTTGTCTCCCTCGAAGATGAGAATCTGGGCAGCAGGCGTGACCTGGCGTTTACCAGAGGCCGGAATCGTGCCAGTCGGACCTTCTAGCGGACCGGTGTGGGTGCCTTCCCAGGTGATCTCCAGCGCCACCGTGTTGCCACTGGCTAAGGCGCTTGTCACAGTTCCCTTAGCATCCGGCATGGCCTGCTTCCACCCCTGTAAGGCCGCAACCACCTCCTCTGGTCCTTGAATACGCCTCTGGGTTCCCACTTCGTTGTAGAGGTAATCGGGGGTCACCAGCGCCTTGGTTCGTTCCCAATCACTGGCGTTGAATGCATCGACGGCTTCGCGCGCGATCTTAGCTAGGTCGGCCATGGTGGGCCCTCCTGTCAGTGGTGACGCGATAGGTGGCAACGCTTTTGAAGGCACCGGTTCCCGCGTCGCGACTCATCGGTCTGAGTGTCCCCGTAGATAGAGGCTCGATGAACCGTCAACGCCAATCCCGGCTCAATGGTTCCTTCTTGCAGACCAGGGTATCCGCCGCGGTCGACTGCGGCAGGCCGGTGGGGTCCCACTTACACGCAAGTCTGATTTTCGAGCGCTCCCGACAAGTGGTCAGTCTTCGAAAGACGCGAAGACGGTGCCAAGAGCGTCGCGCTCCTCCTCGAGGCTGGCATCGCTCCAGCCCCCTCGCCGCCGTCCGAGTTTCCGCATGCCATCAGACGTCAAACCTGAAATGAACTCCGTCTGCGGCCCGAAATGCAGATACATGGCCATGAGGTTCACGGCGGTCTCCACTGCGGATATCCGCGTTAAGAGGAGGATCCCGATGTTCCGCCAGAAGAAGTAGGCGGTGGACGGCCGCACGCCGAGCCCGACGACGCACTTGAGGAAGGCCGACGCGTAGCGGAGCTTGCGCCTCCAGGTGGGCTTGAAGCGGGGTTCAACCCGAATGACCTTTGCGAGGCGAAGGCAGCGGTCAAAGTACTTCTTCGTCGAGTACGTCTGCTCGAGGACGTGGAGGAAGTCGGCGAGCACCTCGGCCCTCGGTCTCTTCGTGATGAAGTTCAGGCCGCTCGTGGCTTGGTCCACCTCCGTCGCCTCGTTCTCGGCGCTCAGGCGAGCGAACCCTTTCAGCAGTCGATTCTCCTTCTGTAGCCTGCGCGTGAGCTGAGTATTGGGCAGCGCGTAAAGCAGTCCGATCATGGACATGACGATGTTACCGCGCTCGATGACGTCGATCATGCTCCGGGCACACGCGCTGGTCTCGTCGTCGAAGCCCAGAATGAACCCGCCGTTGACGACAATGCCGTGGTCGTAAATCTTGTGCAGATCAGCCACGAGGTCGCGGCGAAGATTCTGGCGCTTCTGCGTCGCGGAGAGGATGGCCTCCTCGGGCGACTCGATGCCGATGAACAGGTAGCGGAAGTCCAGGTCGCGCATCAAGCCGAGCAGCTCGTCGTCGTCGGCGAGGTTGATCGAGGCTTCTGTGGAGAAGAAGAACGGGTGGTCGTGCTCGGCCGACCACTTCTTCACGGCGCGGAGGACGTCCTTCGCCTTCGCCTTGTGACCGATGAAGTTGTCGTCCACGAAGTCGACGTGCCCGCGGTACCCGAGCGCGTAGAGGGCGTCCAGCTCCCGCATGACCTGAGCCGGTGGCTTCGTCCTGGGCTTCCGTCCATACAGCTCGATGATGTCGCAGAACTCGCAGTTGAACGGACAGCCCCGGGAGAACTGCACGCCGATCATCAGGTAGCTATTGAGGTTCAGCAGATCGAACCGGGGAACAGGGCTCTCGGTCATCTCCGGGCGCCGATCCGGAACGTACCGTCCAGACGTGGCGCCTCGCTCCAGGTCGGCCAAGAAGTCCGGCATCGAGCACTCGGCCTCGCCTAGCACCAGGTAGTCGGCGCTCGCGTAGACCTCGGGCTGGGACGTCACATCGGGCCCTCCGGCGACGACCCGCTTCCCTCGGTCATGCACCCGGTCGATGAGCTGGAGAAACCTCGACTGCTGGGGGAGCATCCCCCCGATGAACACGAGGTCCGCCCAGTCGATGTCCGCGTCGTCAAGCGGCGCGGTGTTCAGGTCGATGAGGCGCAGCTCCCACTCCCAGGGCAGCAGCGCCGCCATCGTGATCATGCCGAGCGGCGACGCCGGGTACTTGGCCCCCATCAGTCGGCAAACGGCCTTGTAGTTCCAGAATCCGAGGTGAGAGAACTCGGGGTGGAGCAGCAACGCTTTCATCCGCTCGTCCGCTTTAGGATCCGGTCGTGGCGACACTAGCGCGCTGAGCCGGCACGTTTCGAGCGTGGTCCGTCGCCAAGCTCGAGGGTATCGTAAGGAAAATTGAGAGCCCGAGCAAACGATGCCTCCGAAGAAGTCAGGGACGATACCGGTGTTGGGACTACGTTTGCGGCCCGTCTCGCCTCCGTGTCGAATGGCTCCCCAACGGCACTGGACAGCCCCAATGTCGGGGGTCATACTTCCCAGATAGATAGCAAGACCCTACACACAAGCAAGGAAGCTGAGATGAATACGTCGAGACGATCATCCGGTGTGTTTGCTATGCTTCTCCCGCTGGTGCCGTTCCTCGTGGCACCGACCGCGGTCTGTCATGCTCAGGAAGCTGACAGAGTGTACCTCAATGGGAACATCTATACCGTTGATGAAGGCTTCACCACCGCTTCTGCCCTTGCGGTAAGAGATGGTCGGTTCATCTACGTGGGCGATGATGCCGGAGCTCAGACCCATATCGGTCCCACCACTCTTGTGTTCGACCTGGAAGGCAAGACGGTCATTCCCGGTCTGCACGATGCCCATGTTCACATTCGGTACGGAGAGCGAGAGCTTTATCCGCGAACGCCGGACATCCGAGCGGGACTCGGTGAGTGGGCGTCGGTGGAGCGGATGCAGGAAGTGATCAGGCACGCCCTGGCAACCGGCGAAGGCATGCGCCCCGGGCCCGAGCCACGCTGGGTGGTATTGAGGGGTTGGATGTCGGATGTGTGGGATCCGCCGGTTTTCCACAAAGAGCTGATCGATGCCGTCGCCCCGGACAATCCCGTGTTCATTTCCCGATACACACACGGCAGCGGCGCGAACAGCAAGGCTCTGGAGCTCGCCGGCATCACACGGGACACCCCCGATCCCGAGGGAGGCCACATCAAGAAGGACGAGAATGGGGAGCCCACGGGCGAGTTCGTCGAACGGGCTCCGCCACAGCTGACCAGGCTGATCCCGGGCCTGCCTCCTCTCACCGACTATGAGCGGAGCCGCAACCTCGTAGAAGGGACGCAGCTGGCTGTGGCCAGCGGACTCACCACGATCCACGGGGCCAGCAGGACGGGCTATGCGGAGGTTCAGAGACGGATCAAGCTCTACGAGGTGGGGCTGCTTAGAATCAGAATCAACGAGATGGTCAGTGAGAGTGCGGCGCGGAGGCTGGGTGAGCCGCTGAACCTCGATAACAAGTACTTCGTGCAATCCGTCAAAGGGTTTGCCGACGGAGCCTTGGGCTCGAGGGGTGCCCTGTTCCTAGAGGAGTACAGCGACTATCCGGGATACTTCGGGGAAGCGGGAATGAGCGAGGACGATATGGCGCAACTAGCCACCGAGCTGCTGCCGATGGGCTTCAACTTGAGGGTCCACGCCATCGGCGATGGTGGCAATCATGCCGCGATCAACGCCTTCGAGAGGGCTCTGCAGGCGACGGGGATCGACGGTAAGGATGCCCGTTTCGCTCTGGAGCATGCTCAGATGTTCACCCCGGACGACCTTCCCCGGCTGGTCGAGCTGGGGATCATCGCTTCCATGCAGCCGCTGCACGCCACCGAGGATATGCACTTCGCCGAAGCCAGGATGGGACCGGAGCGCCTGAAGACGGCCTACAACTGGAGCGATCTGTTGGACCTCGGCGTACCGTTCGCAACGGGGACGGACTACTCCGTATCACCCTACAATCCCTTCTACACGCTCCATGCTGCGGTAACCAGACAGGACCGGGACAACAATCCTCCGGGCGGCTGGATCCCCGAGCAGGCCCTGACCCGGGAAGAGGCTTTGCGTGCCGCAACCATGGGTGGCGCTTACGCCATGCATGCGGAAGACATCCTCGGCTCCATCGAGGTCGGAAAGCTGGCCGACTTCGTGGTCATCCCGGTCGATTACATGACGGTTCCGGCCGAGGACATCTGGAAGATCGAACCGGACATGACGGTCATCGGCGGCGAGGTGGTCTACACCAGGCCGGTGCGCGAGAAAAGGTGACAGGGTTAGTAGTCGGGGCGCCCGGATTCGCGGGCTTCCCCTGCCGGCGAGTCCTCAGACTCCAAGCTGGCTCAGATGGTGGTCGAGGTGTCTGTATTGAATCACGCCCCACGCCCGACCGGAAATCTGGCCAAATACCATGTTGGCGGGCCAATCGTCTGCCGGACTGCGCCTGCCGAATTGGTCGATCAGATCGCGTAGCTCGGCAACGTCCCGGGCCCATTGATCCGGCTCGAACTCGAACAATTCGGGCGGGGACCTGGTCTTTCCTTTCGGCCATGGTAGCACGTACATCACCAACCAGTTGAGCGGTGGTCGACTCAACGGACCACGGGGCTGGCCGGGGCACTCACTTGCCAAGGCCAAGCGCAGCGCCGTTGCGAGGTGGCAGATCACCTGGTGCGATGTCATGCCACCCCATTTGGGCTGATGCTCCGGAGTCAGCCGCTCGAGACGACCGACAATGCGGCTGCGGTTGACGGGATCGAAGAGTGTCTTCACTGATCCGCTGCCTCCTGCAAGTACTGCTAAGCGAGATTCATCTGCTCGAGCACGCTCTGAAATCGTGGATCGGCACGGAGACCATCGAAGGCGGGGTCCGTCTTGAGACCCACCAGGGTCAGGGGCTGTTCCTGGAGCGCCCGGGTCAACCACTCCAGCGCCGCTTCCTTGTCTCCCAGGTAGGCATAGGCCACGGCCCTGTCTTTGGGCGGCCTCGTGGTGGCGCGCCACCGCCAGATCCCCGGCATCCCCTCGGTCTCGTAGCGATTGCGGAACGCTGCTAGCGCCTCGGCCGACTCACCTCGTAGCGCCATGCCCTCGGCAAACGCTGCAACCGACTCCGCATAGCGACCCATCCGCTCGTAGACCATTCCCAGCATACCGCGCGCCGTAGCGTAGCCCGGGTCCATCTCGGCGGTCTTCTTGGCCTGGTCGATCGCCCGGTCGTAATCGCGGCGGCAGTAGTGCTCCGCGGCGAGATGCGCGTTCATCATCGGCGACAACGGATCGATTTCCAGGATTCGTCGGGTCAATGCCATCGATTCATCCAGCCGGTCCAGGGCCATCAACACATGTGCATACCAATGCAGGACGGTCGTGTCTTGCGGGCTCAGCTCGAGCGCGCGTTGCATCTCTGCCTCCGCACCTGACCAGTCAAACGCCGTCGCAGACTTGAGAACCGCGGATATGGCGTGCACGACTCCGTCTTTTGGGTCCAATTCCAAGGCCTTCTGCACCGCCTCATTTGCCTGCGCCTTCACCTCGTCTGAGACGACTCCCGCCAGCATCATGCTGTAAGCGTGGGTCTCGGCCAGCGCTGCATGGGCCCGGGCGTAGTCCGGGTCCAACTCGATTGCCTGGTTGAAGTACTCCAGTGCCCGCCTCCGACCTTCGGCCGTCGCCTGCTCCAGATGATACCGGCCGCGCAGGTAGGCATCGTAGGCCTGCGGATCGACAGGGCGCCTGGCGGTCAGACCGGTCTCCCGCGGGCTCAGCGTTACCTGCAACGCCTCGACGATACGACGCGACAAGTCTTCCTGCAGATCGAAAATGTCTTCCAGACTGCCCGAGTACCGCTCCGCCCACAGGTGTACGTCGGTCGCCGCGTCGATGAGCTGGGCAGTGATCCGCACACTGTTGCCTGCCCGCCGTACGGTGCCCTCCAACGCGTACCGCACACCTAGTTTTCGGGCAATCGTCGGGATGCTCTGCTGAGCATCCTTGAATAACATCGCTGACGTGCGCGAGATCACGCGTAGGGCCTCGATCTTCGACAGTTGGGCGATGAGCTCGTCGGTCAAACCGTCGGCGAAGTACTCGTTGTCCGGATCGGGGCTCAGGTTCTCGAACGGCAGCACCACGATCGACTTCACCGCCTCCACATCCTCGCCCGCCTCCGCCACCAGCGCCTCCGCGAACTCCCGCGCACTCCCGAACCGGTCCACCCGCTCCTTCGCCAGCGCCCGCACCAGCGCCGCGTCCACCGACGCCGGGATCGCACCCCGCAGCCGCCGCGCGCTCGGCACCGGATCGCTCAACCGCTTCGCCAGCACCGCCATCGCCGTCGGACCCGTGTACGGCGGCTCACCCACCAGCATCTCGTACAGCACACACCCCAGACTGTAGATATCACTCCGCGCATCCGGCTCGCCTTCGCCCAGCGCCTGCTCCGGGCTCATGTACTCCGGCGTCCCGAGGGAGAGCCCCGTCTCCGTCAGCCGCTCGCCGCCCGCCGCGCTCACCGCCAGCGCGATCCCGAAGTCCGCCACCATCGCCTCGCCCTCGTGCAGCAGGATGTTCTCCGGCTTGATGTCCCGGTGGATCACGTCCTGGCGATGGGCGAAGTCTAGCGCTCCGGCGACCTGCCGGGTGATGCGCAGCGCCTCGTCCACGGGGAACTGGGTCTCGCGCTCGAGCCGCTGCCGCAGCGACTCGCCTGCGACATACGGCATGACGTAGTAGAGAAAGCCCTCAGCTTCCCCGGAGTCGAGCAACGGAAGGATGTGCGGGTGATTCAGCTTCGCGGTGAGCTTGATCTCGCGCAGGAAGCGATCCGCACCCATCGCGGCGGCGAGCTCGGCGCGCAGTACCTTGATGGCCACGTCGCGCTCGTGCCGGAGGTCCCGGGCGAGATACACGACCGCCATCCCACCGCTACCGAGTTCGCGCTCGATTGAATAGCGGTCGGCCAGGGCAGAGTTCAGGCGATCGGCCAGACGGTTCATCGCCGTGATCAGACCATCAGCCGCTGGAGACGGGACATAGCTGCCACCTGCGGCCCCAGGTATGTGGGATTACGGGCACCCGGTTCTGCCTGAAAGATGCGGCCTCGGCGGGCGGGGAGCAACGAATGTTTTGTGAAGTCGGGGCGCCCGGATTCGCGTTGGAGGCGCCGCAGGCGTCTTCATTCCGAACGCCGCGCATAAGTAGAGCCAGAGAAACAGGGACCGAGGCACCCTACGGAGACGGCAATCGCCGGTCGCTCCCCATTTCACTTCGCGCCAAGCAACCCCGTAATCTTCCAGACCTCCCACCGGGCGTGCTCGCCGAACTGGACGCGCGTTTGGCCGCCGTTGCGCGGGGCGAAATCGACCCGGAGGAGGCCGGGCCGCAGATCAAGAGCGGACTGCCCTGGGGCGGCCATCGCACGGGGATGTACATGGCGCTGGTGATCGAGGCGACCTTCGGTCGCCACGAGCTGGCGACGCTGTCCGCCAACCCCTCGAGTTTGTCCTGCGTTACCAGGAGGCGGCAGAGTCGAGTGAAGGTCTGTACCGTTTCTCCGCCGAGAGCATCTCTTACCTGAAGGAGATCAGGCAGCGCTAGCGCCGAGCGAGCTGCCCACCCGGCGCTAGGCGTCAGCGAACCTCCGACCGTGGCATGCTTACGGCCTAGCTCGCTCAGGCCTTCGGCACGACCTTACCGCAAAAGCTCTGGTATTGGATCTTCCGGTCTCGCACCACGAAAGTACCGGTGGCGATCTCACAGACGTTATCCGCCGTCTCCGCCTGCCACATGAGATAGGCGCAGTCGCCTTCCACAGATTGCCGGAGCATCTCGAAGGACATCCCGGGCTTGCCAAACTCCTCGAGCAGTCCGACGAAGAACTCGCGGATGGCGTGCCGGCCCTTGAGCAGCCCATCCGGCGTGAAGACAATCGAATCGTCATCGAAGTCTTCCATGACCCCATCGAGGTCGCCGCCGCCGAAGGCCTACAAATGGTGCCCAAGGACGTCCTTCGTGCTTGCCATAGCTAGTCGCTCCTTGCCAGATTGTGGCCGCATCCCGAGTCACCCGCCCAAGTGCGAGAACGTGAACCGATAAGTTCGATTCGCGTCGTCGTAGATCGCCTCGAAACGCGACGGCCATTGCATGCCCGCCGCCGCAGTCTTCACCTCGGGGATCGCCATCGTGAACCCCTCAGCCGCCAGTAACTTCGACCGGGCGATCATCGGCTCGAGAAAGATCACGTCCCCGCCGTAGTAGCCGACGATCATCGACGCGCCGAACGGCTCGGTCTGATCGATCTCCTCCGCCAGCATGGCGTGCATTCCCATGCCCGGTACACACAGACCCACGAGCTCGCCGAGACCTTCTATCGTGATGTCCGGTAGCGCGTAGCCCGCGGAAAGCTGTTCCGGCTTCCGCACGTCACCACAATCCATCCCGCTCACCGTCGCTGGATCGACCGTGTAGAAGTGGAAGTCGAAGTGCGGCACCGCGAACAAGGCCGGCGGATGCCCGTGATTCTCCCAGTTGATCATGAGATGATTGAACCCTATTCGCTCCTCTACCTCCGCCGGCAGCGGGATGATCGCCACCGGCATTGGCGGGAAAACCAATTCGAGATCGGCAGGCGCGCTCTCGATCGCCTCCACCGGCACGGTGGCGCCGAACTCTACGACCTCTCCGCCGTCGACGGTGGCCCAGGTACAGACTCGTGCATCGTACAAGTCTCCACAGGAACCCTCTACAGTGGCGATGCTCTGATCGCACGAGACGAGCCCGACGGCGAGGGTGCAGGCCAGCGGACCCATTGAACTCAGCCTGGCTACACGCATGACGATTCCCTCCTGGTGGTTGGGGCAATTCAACCGTCCCCGATATTCGACGAAGACGGGCGACGGCCACACGGTGAGCACTGCCCTTAGATGCGCGATCTTCTCCTCAAATCGGACATCGGCCGAGGGGGTTGAGACTCCTGGGCCGCACCGCCCTCGACCCTGGGTCGAATCCCCCAGGTCACTGCGTGATCTGCCCCATTCAGCCCACCGGAGTCTGATGCCGACTGTGCCTCTGCTACGGCAAAGACCTGAGAGCCAGTGCCGTTGACGGAATGGTACAGCCCGTGCTGTCGTACTGCCCGGACGCCCGACTCACGGACCGCAGTCTTTCGGTCCAGAACACGGGTGCGCGACCTGCGCGAAGCGTTTGGCGTGCGTATGCAGAGTTCGGCTTCCCCGGCGCCAGCTGGGCGACCAGGAGGATCTTACGGCAGGCCTCGGTCTTCCGTAGTGGTTCTCATCTGGATCGCAGCACAGGGCAACTCACTTTTGGGCCAACCCCTAGAGGAGAAAGTCCCTCCTTTACGTCGCTTCACCGTCGAACGAGCCACAGCCGAGATCCATGTGGACGCCGTGCTGGACGAGCCTGCGTGGTTGGATGCCAGGGTCATCGATTTGCCCTATGAGTCGTTTCCGGGTGACAATCTGGAACCACCGGTAGAAACAGAATGCCGGATAACCTACGATGCGACGAACTTCTACATAGGTTGCCGTGCGTTCGACCCGTCGCCATCGGAGATTCGCGTCCACCTAGCCGACCGAGACGACCGCGGTCTCATCGTTCAGGACGACCACATTGGAGTCCTCCTCGACACCTTCAATGACCAGCGGCGCGCCTTCCAGTTTCGAGTGAACGCTGTCGGCGTTCAGATGGATGGGATCTTCTCTACAGAGGAAGACGAAGATTTCTCTTGGGATGCTATTTGGAATTCGGCGGGCAGGGTCAGCGAGGACGGTTACGTTGTAGAGGTAGCGATTCCACTCAACTCGCTGCGCTTTCAACGCGGAGCGGAAGAGCAGACCTGGGGGTTGATCGTCTTCCGATCGTATCCCCGTCGCGTTAGACACGAGATCCGCTCGTGCTACACCGACCGTGACAATACCTGTCTTCTGTGTCAGGCCAACAAGCTGGACGGCCTGGAAGGAATCGCGCCCGGCCACAATCTCGAACTCGCCCCGACCCTGACGGCGACCCGGACGGACACGAGAGACGACCAACCCGTCGGGGCCATGCAAGCCGGAGCCATCGAGGCAGAGCCCGGTCTTAGCATCCACTGGGGCGTCACGCCAAACATCGGTCTAGACGGCACCCTGAATCCGGACTTCTCCCACGTCGAGGCCGACGCAGCGCAGCTCGAGCTGAACAAGCGCTTTGCCCTTTTTTTTCCTGAGAAACGTCAGTTTTTCCTCGAGGGGTCCGACTTCTTCGTCACTCCGCTTCAGGTCGTCTTTACTCGTACCGTAGCGGACCCGCTGGCCGGCCTCAAGCTCACTGGAAAGGCGGGCGCCAACGCCGTAGGCGCCTTCGTCACAAGCGATCGAATCAACAACCTGATTCTGCCGTCCAACCAGACGTCGGTGCCCACCTCGATCGATCAGCCCGTCAGCGGTGCCGTCTTGCGATATCGGCGCGATGTCGGTCGAGCCTCGACGTTTGGGTTGCTTTACACCGATCGTGAGGCGAAGAACTATCACAATCGAGTCGTTGGCCTGGACGGATACTGGCAAATCTCGCCCAGCAATACACTCAGTTTTCAATACGTTCGCACGCACACGGAATACCCGGTCGGATTTGCCGGCGAGTGGGGGCAGCGGGGCGATTCGTTCGCTGGGTATGGGTTCGAAGCGGAGTTCTTTCACGCCAGCCGCAACTGGATGGCCGGGCTGACGTATCGAGATCTGGGCCCCGACTTCCGCGCCGACTTCGGTTTCGTGCCCCGCGTCGACATCCGTTTCATCGACCTCGGTGTCGGAAGGTTGATCTGGGGGCGTCCGGGCAGCTGGCTCTCCCAGCTGTTCTTCGTCATGTGGTTCTCACGGACCGAAAATCACGACGGTAACCTCACCGACCAGTCGATAGGGTTCGCCGGCGAGTATAGCGGTCCCTTACAGTCAAACCTCGAATTCCAGATCACGACAAAAAAAGAGCTGTTTGACGGAAACATATACGCCCTGAAAACCGGTCACTTTTCCTTCAGCATTCGCCCTTCCGGTCAGCTCAACCTGTGGCTATCAGCTACGATCGGAGACGCGATCGACTACGCGAACTCGCGAGAGGCGGACAATCTGCAGCTCAGTCCGGGCATAGGTCTGAGCGTAGGCCGCCATCTAAGAGCGAGCATCAGCCACAGTCTGGCGCGGCTCTCTCTCAGAGGCGAGCGGATCTTTGTCGAGAACCTCCTTCAGCTTCGCGTACGGTACCACCTGAACATTCGTGCCTTCGTGCGTCTGACTATCCAATACCGAAATATCTCCCGGAACACGGATCTCTATCTCGAGGCCGTCGAACCGGAGACGGAGCGGCTCTTCACTCAGTTGCTCTTCAGCTACAAGCTGAACCCGCGGGCCGTCTTTTTCATAGGCTATTCGGACAACCATCTCGGACTGGGCGATGTGTCTCTCAGGCAGATGGATCGCACCTTCTTTTTCAAGATCGGCTACGCCTGGCGGATCTAAAGCTCGGCTACAACTCTTCTCCAGCGTCCCTCAGTACCTCTTACTGCCTGTTGGGCGGCGTGCTGCGTCCCCGGTAGCGTCGAAGACGGGGAATGAACATCGGGACCCCGGCCCGATAGTCTGCATAAGCCGACCCGAACCGTCGTGCTAGCTCCGGCTCCTCGACCCACCTCAACTCGGCCACGTGCAGCAACACATACGCCGGGGTCCAAATCAAGGTTGTGCCAACCGAATGGAGTAGCAGCCCCAGGCCAACGAGGGCTGCAAAGAGTCCCGTGAGCATTGGGTTGCGCACCCACGCATAGGGTCCCTCAACGATCAGCTCATCGGGGGGATTCAGTGGCACGGGCGTTCCCCGCGCCTTGAGGAAGCGAATGACGCACCAACCGCATAACGACGCGCCCGCGGCCAGGATGAGAACGCCCAGGGCCAAGCCGACTCTGCCTGGCATGAGCGAAGGGAGCCCCAGCCAGCGGTCGGTGTAGAGGCCGCCGACGATCACGACCGCAACTGTGCCCATGAAGAACAGGAGTCCTAGCGGCGTCAGGAGCTGTCGTCGCCGTTTCGGTCCCGTTGCAATGGAATGGAACAAATCGGCCAGCCCCATTGTCCCCCCACGGCATAAGAGCTGCTGAAAAGCCTGCCACATAATGTCAACTGAGCGAAGGCGGAGCAAACGATTCTGATCGGGACACGCAACTCGCGAGTTCAGAGGGCAGGCAAAGCCAACTCTACCCGAGGCTGCCCCGATCGAGGAGCAAGGCCTGGGGTGGAAAAGCACCTATGGCAGCGGCAAGGCCGGCGACACGATCACCAGCGGGATCGAGGGCGCCTGGACCACCGAGCCGGCGAAGTGGGACAACAACTACTTCGAGAACCTGTTCGGCTACGAATGGGA
>JABAOH010001951.1_pt1 | contig 85955 bp, 87 predicted proteins | sample 7062181 | NCBI WGS metagenome assembly JABAOH01 (sample SAMN14538630, study PRJNA623070) | marine sediment metagenome | biome: marine biome [ENVO:00000428]; feature: marine pelagic biome [ENVO:01000023]; material: deep marine sediment [ENVO:00002113]; isolation source: pool of 5 deep marine... | reverse complement strand
GTCAGCTTCGCGAAGTACTGCGCCTTGCGCAAGGCGTTGCCTTCAAAGGAGTCCGCCAGCTCCAGGGTGGCTTCAGCAGTGCGCTCGGCCAGCCCCATCTCGTGGAGGAACGCGAGCTCGCAGGGAAGATCCTTGAGAACTGCCCGGATCTCCCGCGCCTTCCCCGGGTTCCGGGTGGCGATGAGCAGCGCGGTCGTCACCAGTTCAACACACGGCGCTGCTCACCGAATAACTGACGAACGCCGATCTGAGCCAGGGCCAGGAGGCGATCCAGCCCCGGGCGGTCGAACAGCTCTCCCTCGGAGGTGGCCTGCACCTCCACGTAGCGATCCGGGTCGGCGACCACGATGTTCGCGTCGACTTCCGCCGCGTGATCCTCCGCGTAGGAGAGATCGAGACAGGCCTCCCCGTCCACGATGCCTACCGATACGGCCGCCACCAGCTGGCTGAACGGATTGGGCACATCAGCGTGATCGGCGAGCCACACACAGGCATCGGCCAGGGCCACCGCCCCGCCCGTGATGGCGGCGGTGCGCGTGCCCCCGTCGGCCTGCAGCACGTCACAGTCGATCGTGATGGTGCGCTCGCCGAAATCGAAGCTGGCGAGGGCGGCGCGCAGGCTGCGCCCGATGAGTCGCTGGATCTCCGAGGTGCGCCCACCGGAGCCCCGCCGCTCCCGCGGGGTTCGCTCGCTGGTGGCTCGGGGAAGCATGGCGTACTCGGCGGTGAGCCACCCCATTCCCTTCCCCCTGCGCCACGTCGGCACGCCGTCTTGAACGGTAGCGGTGCTGAGCACCAGCGTCCCACCGAAGCGGGCAAGGCACGAGCCTTCCGCATACGGGTTGGCTCCTCGTTCCAGCGTGATCGGACGGAGCTCATCGGGCTGGCGACCATCAGGACGAGACACAGCTCACTTCTCCACGGCCGGTGAGCCACCGGCAGCGGGCTCTGGGACGGGCCCGGCCCGCGCTTCCGATGGGTGGGTCACGCCCCAGCGGCCAAAGCCCCACTTCAACAGGGGCGGCGCGATGAAGGTGGTGCCCATCACCATGATGATGATGGCGCTGAACAACTCCCTTGTGACCACGCCGGCCATGAGCCCCACATTGGCGAAGATGAGCCCCACCTCGCCCCGGGGGATCATTCCGATACCCACGCCGGCACGGTTGAAGGGGATCCACGGTACCGCCCACCCAGCGGCGACCTTCCCCAGGATAGCGATGATGAACAGGGCGAGTCCGACACCCAGCACCGAGAGATTGTTCCCGACGAACGGGTTCAACAGGCTCACGTCGAATTGCGCGCCGATGCTCAGGAAGAAGACCGGGGTGAAGATGTCAGCCACGGGCTTGGTGCGGCTGATGATGACGTCGAACTGGTTGGTGCCGGAGAGGATGATGCCGGCGGCAAACGCGCCGATGATCATTGCTGAGCCGGCGAGGGAGGCAAGCGCGGCCATGAACAACACGAAGGCGAACGCCGCCACCAGCAGCATGCCTCGGACGCGCATCCGGTCGAGCAGGCCGAACACCCTGGGGGCGAGGGCCAGCCCCACCGCCACGGCGAATACCAGGAATCCCACTGCCAGGGCGACGGATCTCCCGATCCCCAGGAGCGACACGGCTGTCCCGGCTACGAGGGCCGAGACGATACCCAGCAGGATGATCCCGAGGATATCGTCGATCACCGCTGCCCCAATGATGAGACGCGCCTCGACGGAGTGCATGAGCCGCAGGTCTTGCAGTACCCGCGCCGTGATCCCCACGGACGTGGCCGTCAGCGTCGCCCCCAGGAAGATGCCGGTCGTCGTGGCGTCGGCGAGGCTGAACTCCTTGGGCACCCACGGCGAGATCCAGAAGAGGAAGCCGCCGACCATGGGAAGCGCGACGCCGACCGCCGCGACGGTGGCCGCTCCGCCTCCCACGCGGAACATCTGTTTTAGATCGGTCTCGAGGCCGATCTCGAACAACAGGATGACGACGCCGATCTCGGCAAAGATCTGCACGACTTCGGTGAGCGGTTCATCGGGCGAAGTCGGGATCAGCCCCAGTACGCTCCCGCCCAGCAGGATGCCGGCGATCAGCTCGCCCATTACGGCCGGCTGGCCGACCCGCTCGAACAGTTCACCGGAGAACTTGCCTGCGAGGAGCATCAGCCCGAGCAAGAAGAACAGGCTGACGATATGCGATTCGCTTGCCGCGTTAGCCGAGAGGGCCCACGCGGGCGCCGGAGCCGCCGCAAGCAAGAGCACGGAGGCCCCGACGACGCGTATGAGGTTCATTGGCCTAGAGGGGCTGCTTGGCCTCCGGGTTGAAGGTGATGATGTACTTGAAGAAAGGAAGCACCAGTGTGTCTCGGTAGGTCGTATTGATCCGTATTTCACGTGGTCGGTAAGTCCTGTTGATTGAGAGCTTGCGAGCTTCCTCCGGGAGGCCGAGATCTTCAATCTTGTGGAGCAGACGACGACGGATAGCATCGTCGTCAATGCCCGGAGCGACCTTGGCCTGGCCCCTCATCTCGTCCACCAATCGCCAGTAACGCATGTAGACTGAGCCAATGTTGACGCCGTAGTATACGCCGGTGACGAAAAGTAGAAGGCCGAACAGACACCCGATCCGGGTCATCCCCCGGCGGTTGCGCCAGCGTGTCCCGCGATGAGTCACCATTGGGATTGTGCTCCGTCCACGATGTCGGAGACCAGCTTCTCGAGCGCCACCTTACGCCCCTCGATCTCTTGAGGCGGATCGTACTCCCCGTCGATCACCAGCCCGGTGCGCTGCCACAGCGGCCGCCCTTCCCGCTGATCGAATATCTCGACGCGCAGAGTAAGCCGCACACGACGACGGGTTACCGAGACGTTACCTGCCGGTCCTGCCTGATGCGCCAGCAAGAGGTCGGGCTCGTACCGGACGATGGTCCCGCGCACGACGGCATCGGCCGAAGCCTCTGATGCAAGCCTCAGTCCCAGGCGTCGCTCCATGGCGTTCTGCACCGCCTCGGAGACTTCCTGTGTGAGCGCCGGCTCGGCGGTCTGGTTGTCGAACGGGAGAATCGCGACGGTGCGGATATGACTGGGAAGGCCTCCGCCCGCAAAGCCGTACAGGCAAGCGGAGGTGGACAGTAGCACCACTGCCGCCAGGCCAGCAGCCCTACGGCCGCTTCCAGATCGCTGGATCCACTGTCGCAAGCGAGTCAATAGCCTGAACCGTGAAGAACACCTGGGCAGCCGAGCTGGGAAACAGCATCCTCGCGCTGATCGGCAACCCGGTCGAGTCTGCGAACTCTACATCTACCGTTCCGATCACCTGTCTGCCGTGGCGCAGTTCACACCGCAGCACGACGGGCGACTGCTCCGTCGCAAGGTACGTAAGCGTGTCCAATCCTGCAGCATAGCGCCAAACGCGGGTGCCTCCCCTCGCTCGGCCCGTCACCGCCGCTTCGGCTGCCGGGTAGCGCGGAATACCCATGGCCGCCCAGAACAGCGAGGTCACCGCAACCAGATTGTTTGCCTCACCCTCGGGTTCCGACCAGAGGACGGAATCGCCCACCGCTACGGCCGCACCTGAGCGCCCGAATGGCGCCCGGTAGTCAAACCGCAGCGAGTCTGGCGGCACGTACCGCACTGCTGCCCGTCCTCGCGTGCGCCCCTGCTGCGTCTGGTACAGCCACCGCAAGTCATACCGTAGCGGGTGATCAGGGATGTATCCCCTCACCCACTGAGCGACATCCGCTCGGGACAGCACCGGCAGTCCCTCTGGAGCGAGCGCCTCCGGTTGCGCGCCGCAGCCGGCAGCGACCATCAGGGCCACCCAGCGCACGTGATAATAGGCATCCTTGGCCAGTCGGTCAAGCGCAACCCATTGCCACATCAGTAGTTAAATCCAAAGAAGAAATCGACGAACTTCCGCCCGTTGGAACGAAGCTGATAACCCCGGGTGGCCCCCAGCTCGAAGCGATATCCGAAATCGAGTCGCAGTACCACGGGAAAACCGAGGGACATCCGCAGTCCCAGCCCTGCGCTGCCCAACACCCCCCTGTCGATGGAGTTCTCCGTCCAGGCGCCCCCGAGGTCGGCGAACAGCGCCCCCTGCACTCCTGGAAAGCGCACGGCGCCGAACGGGAACCCGAGCGTTAGGAAGTTGGTGATGGGAAACCGGAACTCCTGGTTGAGCAGGAATGCCCGTGTCCCTGCCACGCCACCGATGCGGGGGTATCCGCGAAGGCCCCAGGGACCGCCGATGCTGATGCGTCGGGGGCGGCTGCCGCCGGTGAGATAGCCGAACGCACGGACCGCGTACGCTGTCCGCAGGCTCAGCCGGTGGTAGCGCCTGTGGTCGAGGGAGAGCATCCAGGCGTCGAAGCGACCGTTGCTGAGGTCGTTCGTGATCCCTGCTGTGAGATTGGTGCGCCGGCCGTCGATGGGACCGGTGGGGAGCCACAGTGAGTTGTCGTGCACGTAGCTGAGGAAATTCGACGCGAGCCAGCCTACCCTGCGGGGATCGTCCGCGCCGGCTCCGACGACGTCGAACCGATCCGAGCGTTCGATCCGTAGCTGCCCTTCGATGCGCTTGAACCTGGAGAATGGCCAACGCACGTCGCCGTAGGCGCCGAACGACGTCTCCTCGAACAACGTGCTGAGGTCGGTCTCCAAGAACAACCCCCTTAGACGGAACGCACCGATGCCCCAATTCAACCGCCGTTTCCGGTTCAGGTAGAACGCGGTGGCATTCAGGTTGTCGATGAAGCCGCCGATGTTCTCGCCCTGGAAGGAAGTGGCCGCGACGTACAGGAGGTGGTCGCTCATGAGGTCGGAGAAGCGGAACACCGCCCCCTGGGCGGATCCGATTCCCGGAGCCACGAGGGCGTCGCCTGCGGCGAAGTCGAGGCTGAGCCCCGGCCGGTACGGGACGGGATCGGCGCTGCCATCGGAGGCTTCGTCCAGGGCCGGCCACGTCCAGTGGTTCGAGGCGATGTCTTCCGCCAGTGCGAACTCGACGCGTTCCGTGCTGTCGATCGAGGGGTGGGCCCGGAAGATGTTGAACGAGAGGTCGTTGAAGCCACCGAACAGCATCGCGTTCTCTGACGCGACCCACTGGGGGTCAAACGCCCCGGTGAGGGTATGTGTCTCACGCCGCCCCCGGCCGAGGACATCGACCGAATACACGTCAAACACACCCTCTCGATCGGACGAGAAGTAGATTCGACCGTTCTCGGACCAGCGAGGAGCTTCGTCCCGCCAAGGACCGTACGTGAGCGGTCGAATGTTGGCTGACCCGAGGTCGAGGATGTAGAGGTTCAGGGCGCCGTCGGGCCCGAATGCCGTGCGGTCGGAGGAGAACACGACAGCGCCACCGTCGGGACTGAAGTTGGGATCGGTGTCCTCGTACTGGTCCACAGTCAGCTGCTCGAGGCGGCCGTCGGGGATCCACAGTCGGTAGAGATCGGAATAGCCGGACTCCGTGAGGCCGCTGAAGACCACGCTCTCCCCATTGGGCGCCCAGGTCGGCGACAACAGCGACACCAGCTCGGGGAACTGGTATCGTCCGACGATGCGCTCCTCGGCGAGATCCCAGAAGAACAGCGCGTCACGCTCCAAGTATCTACTGGAGAAGACCGCTATGCCCTCGCGGACTTCGAGGCGCGACGCCATTGGATGAAATGACTCGAACTGGGCTGACCGCTCCCCCTTCACGATGATGCGCCGGGCACCCGGGCGATGCCAATCCCCCGCATAGATGTTCATGTAGCCGGTGATCGGGGAGAGATAGAGATACCGCAGGGTCGAATCTCCCGGCAGGCGATACGCAATGGGCTTGACCGCGAGTTCGGCGAGAACCTCGGCACTCACCTCCAGCGGGCGCCGGACATTTACAGCCGGGTAGTACAGGCGGCGGAAGTGGTAGCGCAGTTGATTCTGGAGATCCTCGATTGGCACCCCGTAGACTCCTTCGAGCGCCTGCTCGAAGGACCGGTACCTCCACAGGTCGCGATACAGCACCTGCACCCGCCACTCCCCGAATTCTTCGGCCAGCCAGCGGTGGATCGCCCCACCCAGCGGGTACACCACCCCACCTATCAGGTAGGTCAGTTGCCGCAGCGTGGGCATCCTGCCGGAAATGGTGAGGTCTCGCAACACCATCTCGTCTTGCGCGTCCTCGCCGGCCGACCAGAACTCGGCGAGGCCCTCGGTCCACCACAGTGGAAGCTGCGGTCGTCCCCGGCGGGTGTGTCGCACGTAGCTGTCGGTCATCACGCTGAGCTGAAATGCGTGAACCAGCTCGTGCCGCAGGGTGTGTCGAAACTCGGCGTAGTTGCCGTTGAACGGGAGTGCGACGCGGCGCTTGAGGAACTCCGTCACGCCGAGGATGCCCTCGGGTGGGATGAACGGGAGAATGTTGGTCTGCTCGAAGTCCGCGTGTGACGCGTAGACAATCAGGGGGATACGTCCCGAGGGCGAGTGCCCGAACCGCTGGACTAGATAGTCGAAACTCTCTTCAGCATAGGCCAGCGCCATGCGCGCCAGGTCTCGCTCCTCCGGGTAGAAATAGAGGTCCACGTGCTCGCCGCGGAGCACCTGCCAGTCGAAGTCACGGTACTGGATCTTGTTCTGGCCGAAGTAGTCGAGCTGCGCGGCAGCAGGTGTGCCGACAGCGAGGGACGCAAGGACGATCAGCCCCGCGGCGTGTATCCGCACTACCGCCTCCGAATCGTCCGGATGCGGTCGCCTTGGGTGATCCGGTCGACCACGTTCATGCCCCCATCTACCCGGCCGATCACGGTGTAGGTCCCGTCCAGATGGGGCTGAGGGGCGTGGGTGATGAAGAACTGGCTCCCCCCGGTGTCGGGGCCGGAGAGCGCCATCCCGACCGTGCCACGACCATACCGTCGGCGGTTGACCTCGTCCCGCAAAGCGAACCCCGGACCGCCCCAACCGTCTCCCCGAGGATCGCCGTCCTGGATGACGAAGTTGGGCACCACCCGGTGCCATGATCCGCCGTCGAAGAAGCGCTGGTCGGTGAGCTCGAGGAGGGCATTGACCGTCATCGGTGCATCGGCGGCGAACAGTGAGATCGTAATGCGCCCCCGGTCCGTCTCGATGGTCAGTCGCGGCGCTGCTGCCCCCTGCTCTACCGCCAGCACCAGCCGCCGTGCGATGTCGCGGTAGTCATCAATGTCGCGCCCCGTTTCCACGGGGAACGCGGGGCCCCAGCGGGCAGCGATGGCGGGCAGGTGCTCCTCAGCTGCTTGGCGCACCAGGTAGTCGTCACACGACGGAAACCGGCGCAGGAATTCCTGCTCGACTGCGACCCGCTCTGCCATACCCAGATTCGAGACGGCTCCCAAGGCTTCCACGATGCCGATCCGCGCATCGGGAATCGGGTCGCTCAGGGAGCGCTCGTACGCGTCCACCAGGAGTCCCGCGTCGGCACCGCGGGGAGCTACCTGGATTTCACCCGCTGCCAGGGTCCTCACGACAGGATCGGCGTGGAGCAGCAGCTCCCGGGCAACGGCGCGAGCCTGGGCGCGGCTGGCGTCGGCGAGGGCCCCGAACGCCCGGGCCGCCACCCTCATGTCGGCATCCTCCAGTAGACTCCCGAGCCAAGCCACGGCGGTGTCGCCCCCGATCAGTCCCAGGGCTTGGGCACCGACGGCCCGCATCTGCCAGGATTCGTCAGTGATCCATGCGGCGCTCTTGATGATGGCCCTGCCCCGGTCCACCCGAGCGAGTCCCAGCAACGCCTCCCGGCGGAGCGCGAAGGGCCCACCATCAACATGCTCGGCCAACACAGCAGCTGCATCCGAGCCACCCAGCCTCCCCACCGTGGCTAGGGCCTGGACGCGGACGTTGGGTTCTGGATCTGACGTGCGGTCCGCGGCGGCTCCGGCAAACCGGGACTCCTGGTAGGTCCCCAGCGACCGGAGGGCGTTGATGCGGACGCCGGGATCGTCGTCCTCCACCAGACGGCTTAGTCGAGTCGCCAGCCCACCGGGATCCAGCCCGGCGGTGTCGGCGTAGGCCCGAGTGAGTGCCCGGGCAGCCAGTGCCCGCAGCTCGGGGTCTGGATCATTGGCGGCCGCTAGCAGTACGTTCGCGCCCCCCGGGGCCCGCAGGCGCGAGAGGGAGTACACGGCGCTGTGCCGCACCGGTGGTTGCCCGACCTCGGCGAGCTGCGCGACCACGGTCGTCGGCATGTCATTGCCGAGACGCCAGGCCTCCCCCAACGCTTGAACCACAACCAGAGGGACGTTGCCAGATTCCACCTCGGCCATCCGGCGCACCAGCAACTCCTCCAGCAACCCAGCGGCTTCTCCTCCACCGATCTTCGCGATGGCGGTGACCGCTTCGGCGTGCGTTGCGCCCTGCTCGCCCGGCGGAGTGTTGAGAACGAGGTCGCGCAATCGCGCGAGCGCTGCAGGATCTCTCAGCAGTCCCAGGGCGAACGCGGCATCCTGCTGGACGGTGCTATCGGGATCCGTGAGCAGTTCGAGCAGCGTCGAGGTTGCCGCGGGATCGCCAATGCGCCCGAGGGCGAGCGCAGCTCGCCGCCTAACAATGGGATCCGGGTGGTGCGCCGCGCTCTGCAGGAGCGGAGCGTCGTAGCGCCGCGCATCTTCGGCGGCGAGGATCCCCGCCAGCGCATCCACCACCGCTTCGTCCTGGGCACTGGCTGGTGACGGGCCCGCCGCCAGGAAGGCGACGAGACTACAGGCGCACAGGATCGGGGACGATAACCATCCTGTCGCGCACGCCAGGAGGTATTCTCGTGAGCGCATGTTGGGAATCTACAGCGATGAGGGCGGTTTGTGCCGTGGCCAGCAAATGTCCATCGTTGCCGCGCTCGAGTGCATAGCCGAACACGACTCGCCGACTTGTGACGTCCCGTACCCAACAGCGGATTCGTATCAGGTCGTCGTACCGAGCAGGTGCTCGGTAGCGCACGTGTGCATCGACGACCGCCAGACGGATACCCTGATCCTCGAGGCCCCTATAGCTGACCCCCAGGTTGCGCATGTGATCGGTGCGCGCCTGCTCACACCAGATGATGTAGTTGGAATGATGAGCCACACCCATCTGGTCGGTCTCCGCGTAGCGGACCTGCAATTCGGTGCAGCTGATGTTGGCGGTCACCGTCCGAACTGCCTACTCACCATAGGGAATCCAGATGTTCTTCACCTGAGTCGCCTCGCGCAGGAACTCCCTGCCCTCCCCCTGACGTACGTCAAACCAGTCCCGCAGCCGCGTGTCGACCCATGTGCGCTTCAGGTTCGACGCCGAGGCTCGCTCAACCTCCGAAGCTCCGTCTGCACTGCCGAAAAACCAGACGCCTTCGACATCGGCATGCTCGGCCAGCACCTTGGTCAGGGTGTCCTTGGATCCGGTCACGATGTTCACCACGCCGGCCGGGAGATCCGACGTTTCCAGCACGCTGTACAGCTCTGCGGCCGCCACCGGGTGAACTTCCGACGGCACAGCGACCACCCGGTTGCCCACGGCGATCGCCGGCGCGACAAGGGAGATGAACCCCAGAAGGGGGTACTCATCCGGAGCGACCAGGCCCATCACTCCGATGGGTTCATTCATGGCAAGCGTGACGCCGCGTAGCGGGACATCGTGGACCGCTCCGTCATACTTGTCCGCCCACGCGGCGTAGGTGAAGAGCCTCGAGATGGAAGCTTCCACCTCGTGCCTGGCGGCCTCAGCACCGCACCGGGTCATGGCGTGGATCAACCTGGCGAACTCGTCAGTCCGCGGCGAGAGGTTCTCCGCGACGTAGTAGAGAATCTGCGCGCGATAGTGGCTCGAGTCGCGACCCCACGCTGCGGCGGCGTGGGCCGCTTCGACGGCGTTACGGATGTCCTTCCGGTTACCCTCACCGACCTCACTCAACCGCTGCCCATCCGGGGTGCGAACCGTTCGACTGTACCCAGAGTCGGGCCGACACTGCTTCCCGCCTATGAACATCTTGTAGGTGCGGTCGACCTGGGGGAGCGGGGAGCCGGGAGCGGAGAGCGGTTCGGTAGCCGTCCCCGCCTGCCGTTCGGGGCGCGCCTGCGGCGCTCGCTCCGCGCTCCCCGCTCCCTCCTCCCAGTCCGGCCTCAGGTACTCCCACATTCCCTCGCGCCCGCCTTCGCGACCAAACCCCGACTCCCGGTATCCGCCGAAGCCCGAGGCCGCATCGAAGAGATTAGTTGAGTTAATCCAGACGACCCCCGCCTTGATCCTCGGCGCGATGTCCAGGGCGAGGTTCATGTTTTCGGTCCACACACTCGCGGCAAGGCCGTAGGTGGTGTTGTTTGCCAGCTCCACGGCTTCGGCCGGCGTTCGAAACGTCATGCTCACCAGAACGGGACCGAAGATCTCGACTTGGGCGATGGTCGCGGCGGGTGAAACGTTGGTGAACAGGGTCGGTGGGTAGAAGTAGCCCTCCGTGGGGCACGCCCAGGACGGCTGCCACATGGCCGCCCCTTCCTCCACGCCGCGGTTCACCAGCTCGCGAATGCGCTCGAGCTGCACCGGCGCGACGATTGCACCCATGTCCACCGCCTTGTCCTGTGGCGGTCCCACTCGGAGCTTCTCCATGCGGGCCCGGAGTTTGTCCAGCAGGCGCTCGGCGATCCCCTCGTGAACCAGCAAGCGGGAGCCAGCACAACACACCTGGCCCTGGTTGAACCAGATGGCGTCTACCACCCCTTCGACTACGCTGTCGAGGTCGGCGTCATCGAACACCACAAACGGGCTCTTCCCTCCCAACTCCAGGATCAGGCGTTTGCCCGAGCCGGCAGTGGCGTGACGGATGAACCGGCCGACCTCGGTCGAGCCGGTGAAGGCGATCTTGTCCACATCCGGGTGCTCCACCAGCAGCTTCCCCGTCTCGCCGTCCCCCGTTACGACGTTGAAGACGCCGTGCGGCAGCCCCGCATCCCGGGTGATCTCAGCGAACGCCAGTGCCGTGAGGGGCGTGAACTCGGCGGGCTTGAGGACTACCGTGTTCCCCGCCGCGAGCGCTGGAGCGACCTTCCAAGCCACCATTAGCAAGGGAAAGTTCCAGGGTATGATCTGACCCACCACGCCCACCGGGACGTATCCGGTGAACTCGGTTTCGAGCAGCTGTGACCAGCCGGCGTGATGGTAGAAGTGTCGGGCCACGAGGGGGATGTCGAGGTCACGCGTCTCGCGGATCGGCTTCCCGTTGTCGAGACTCTCGAGCACCGCCAGCAGTCGGGAGTGCTTCTGTACCGCACGGCCGAGGGCGTACAGGTGTCGGGCCCTGGCGTGCCCCGGAACGCTCGACCAATTGGGGAATGCAGCGCGAGCGGCCTGCACCGCAGCAGCGACGTCGGCACCGCCGGCCTGCGAGATTCGGGCCAGGGGTTCCGTGGTCGCCGGGTTGACGCTGTCGTATGATTGCCCGCTTTCAGCTTTCACCCACTGGCCGCCGATGAAGAGACCGAACTGCCCGCCGCGCTGCTTGATCCAGCTCAGAGCGGCCGCGTCACTTTCAGGGGCTGGCCCGTACTCCATAGTCTCGAAGATCTCCGGAACCGTACTCATGCGGTTTCCTGAGTACTCAGATCGCGGGAGACAAGAGTCTCCGGATGAACGGGGAATGGAACCTTGCGCCCCGCCCCGAATCCGGCTTGCCCGAGAGGTTGGGTGAATGCCCCACGAGATCTCGGGGTCACCGGCGGCTCCTCATATCATCGGGTGCCGGTGGGCCGCCGAGTAGCGGCCCGTGACGAAGTGCTCCAGTTGACGCTCTATGTCACTGAGGAGCCGGCTGGCGCCGATGCGAAACAGCTCGGGCCTGAGCCACCGGTCGTCCATTTCCTCCTTCATCAGGTAGAGCCATGACAGCGCCGACTTGGCGGTGCGGATGCCGCCTGCGGGCTTGAAGCCGGTGGCGACCCCAGTCTGCTCCAGGTAGTCGCGGATCGCGCGGACCATGACGATTCCCACCGGCAGCGTTGCGTTGACCGGTTCCCTGCCTGTGGACGTCTTGATGAAGTCCGCGCCGGCCATGAGGGCGACCCGGCTGGCGCGGGCTACGTTGCTGAGGGTGGCCAGCTCCCCGGTGGCCAGAATGACCTTCATCAGTGCGTCACCGCACGCCTGCCGGAAGGCACGTAGCTCCTCGTAGAGCGTCTCCCAATCGCCCCTCAGGGCGTGCGCCCGGGTAATGACCACATCGATTTCACGAGCGCCCGCTTGCAGCGACGCATGGATCTCGTCGAGCTGCTGCGAGAACGCACTCAGCCCCGCGGGAAATCCAGCAGACACCGCAACCACGGGGATGCCGGAACCGGCGAGGGCTTCGACGGCCGTCGCCACGTGCCTATGGTACACGCACACGGCGGCCGCCTTGATTTCGAGGTGCGTGACGCCAAGGGCTTCCAGCAGGTCCTGGCGTAGCGGCTGCCGCGCCTTGGCGCAGAGTCGTCGCACGGTGTGTCCTGTGTCGTCACCGGCAAGGGTCGTGAGATCGAGGCACGTGATCGCCCGCAACAGCCAGGCCGCTTGCCACTCCCGCTTCACTGTTCGCCGCGTGGGTATCGTCGCCGCACGTCGCTCCACTGCACTGCGATTGACGCGCAGCCTCTGAAGCGATTCGAGATCCAGAGGCATGCCCGGATTGCGTTCCAGCCGCGCGGCGAGGTGAAGGGTTCGAGGCGCCTTCCCGCCTTGTGTGCCCTTGCTCGGATCACCACGTGTCGCGTGCGTCATCGGTCCTGAGCGGCGCGCTGGTTTGTCGAAAACGCCAAGCTGACTCTCCTGTACCGTCTGCCGAGCTAGCTGCAGCGATCTGCAGACCAATTGGGCCTTCCTAAGGTCAAAAGTCAATCAGCACATGAGGTTGCGGTGGTTCGCCGGGACCCTCTATACTCCGCCCGTGCCACAGGGCGTCATTGTCGTTTCCGATGCACACCTCGGGTTTGCTCCGGAGAGCGTAACCCGGGCGTTTCATTGCTTCCTCGAGGCAGTGCCGAGCCTGGGAGATCATCTCGTCGTCAACGGGGATCTGTTCGAATTCTGGTTTGAGTATCGCGCCGTGATCCCCCGAGCCGCGTTCTCGACCCTGGAGGCGTTGGCCGCCGTGCGTCGGACGGGGGTTCGGATAACGGTTACGGGGGGTAACCACGACCGCTGGGGCGGCGAGTTCTGGCGGCGCGACCTGGGAGCCGAGTTTCACGAGGAAGTGGTCGATTTGGATCTGGCGGGCTTCAAGGCGCTGGTGTCCCACGGTGACGGAGTCGGTGACGAGCCCGGTGGCGCCCGCCTCATGCACGCCGTAACCCGCCACCCGCTCACCGCGCGAGTCTTTCGATGGATTCACCCCGACGTCGGCCTCGCGCTTGTCCGCCGCATGTCACCCTTCATGGCGGGCAAGACCCGAGATCAGGCGGTGATTCAACGGTTTGCGGAGCAGCAGGCCGACTATGCCCGCCGACTCCTGGCGAGGCGGCCGGACCTCGACCTCGTAGTGCTGGGCCACACGCACCGCAGCGCCCTGATACCGGTTGGCGAGCGGCGGTGGTACCTGAATCCCGGTGCCTGGATGGATGGGTACTGCTACGCCATGATCACACCGGAGGGGCCGACGCTGGAACGGTTCGAAACTGCAGGCACTACTAAGTGAGGAGTGAGGGGTGAGGAGTGAGGAGTATCCCCGACTCCTCACCCCTTACTCCTCACCCCTTACTGTATGGTTCATCGCCGCCAGTACACCCGCACCCCTGCCCCCACATCCCCATTTTGCAGCCGCTGCATCTCGAGGTCGGCGGGAAAGTCCCACAGTTGGGCGGACACGAAGGCTTCGGCGGCCGCGAGCAGGTGATTAAAGGCCATGAGCACCGCCCAGTCCTGCACTTCCTGCCGCTTTCCTTCTACCGTCTCGGCCTCGGCACCGATCCGCTCCTGATAGTCGAGCTGGTGCGCCGACTTGACGGTCATGGTCAGCGTGACGCCCTCCCAGAAGATGAAAACCGCACCCGTGACCCGTCTGTTGAGCACTGCCTGCCCCCACCCCGGAAGGAGCAGCGATCGCCACATGGCGCCCAGTGGGGAGATGGGTGGCTCCTCCCGGAACTGCGGCACCTTGATGGTGTCGCTGGGTTGGGGTTCCCGCTGAGGCGGCGGTTGAGGGATCACCTGCGCCGCACCCGGCGACGCCGTCAGCGCCAGTACCGCGCTGGCAAGAACTAGGGAGCGCATAGCGCCTGGCAGCATTGGGGAACGGTTTCCACCTCGATCGGCTCCTGAGCAAGGCCTCGCATTTCCCCCTCCAGTTGCGCGACTAGCGGAGGGGATGCCACGGTCACGCCGACTCGTGCAGTCCGAATTACTGATACCGGCGGAAGGGTGCCATGAGTTCCCCGGGTCACCCGGGAGCGTGCCGGAGGAACCGGAGCGGTTCCACCCTGCGAGCGACGCACCCGTGCAATGGCTGGCGGGAGCGTGTGGGAATCGAACCCACCGGAGCCGCCTCAGGCGCCTCCCAGCGGTTTTGAAGACCGTGCGGGCCACCAGGCCCGATCCGCCCCCAACATCGCTATCGTCGAAGCGCGATGGCGTCGATCTCGACGCTGGCGTTCTTCGGCAGCGCGGCAGCTTGGATGGCCGCCCGGGCCGGTTTGTGGCTGCCGAAGTGCTTGGCATACACCTCGTTCATCGCCGCGAAGTCCGCCATATCGGCCAAGTACACCGTCGTCTTGATCACCCGGGAAAGATCGCTGCCAGCAGCCTCGAGCACTGCCGCCAGATTCCGCAGCACACGGTCGGTTTGCTCCGCGACGTTGCCTCCGGTCATCTCCATGGTTGCGGGGTCGAGGGGGATCTGCCCTGCCGTGAACACGTGATCTCCCACGATGATCGCCTGGCTGTAGGGGCCGATCGCCTGGGGAGCCTTGTCCGTTGCTACGTTCTCCATCTGGAGTTCTCCTGCTCAGAAGAGCCCTTCGATGGTACCGTCCTTGTTGACCCGCATTCTCTCGGCTGCAGGCGTCTTGCCCAGTCCCGGCATCGTCATGATGTCGCCGGTGAGCGCTACGACGAATCCGGCGCCAGCGGAGGGATACACGTCCCGGACCGTCGCCGTGAAACCGCGAGGGGCACCCATTAGCGACGCGTCATCGGCGAACGAGTACTGGGTCTTGGCCACACATACCGGCGTGTCTCCCAGACCGAAGCCCTCGAGTCGGTCGATGGCGCGCAGCGCCGGTGGCAGGTACGTCACCCCGTCCGCTCGATAGATCTCCCTGGCGATCTTCTCGATCTTCTCCCGGATGGATAGCCCGGCATCGTACAGGGGCCTGAATCGCGCTCCACCCGCCTTGAGTAGCTCAAGCACCGCTTCAGCAAGCTGCACGCCGCCGTCGCCACCTCTCTCCCACACTTCACACAGCACCACCTTCGCCCGGACGTCATCACAACCGTTCTTGATCGCTTGCAGCTCTTCGTCGCTATCGCTAACGAATCGGTTGAGGGCGACCACGCTCGGAACACCAAACTTGGCGATGTTTTCCAGGTGTTGTGCCAGATTGGCGAACCCCCGCTCGACCGCGCCGGCATTGGGCTCGGAGAGCTGCTTCTTTGACGCACCACCGTGGAGCTTCAGGGCTCGCACCGTGGCCACGACGACAGCCGCTTCTGGCTGGAACTCCCCTACCCGGCACTTGATGTCGAAGAACTTCTCCGCTCCGAGGTCGGCGCCGAAGCCCGCCTCGGTGATGACGATATCGGCGAGGCGCAATGCTGTGTCGGTAGCGACCACGGAATTGCAGCCGTGGGCGATGTTGCCAAAGGGGCCGCAGTGGACGAAGGCCGGTCCGCCCTCGAGGGTCTGCACCAGGTTCGGGAACAGTGCGTCCTTGAGAAGGAGCGTCATTGCGCCTTGTGCCTTAAGCTCGCGGGCCCGGACGGGCTCCCGATCCCGCGTCATGCCCACCACTATCCTGGCGAGTCGCTGCTCGAGGTCATCGAGGTCCCGGGCCAGGGCCATGATGGCCATGATCTCGCTGGCCGGCGCTATTACAAACCGTTCCTCCCGGGGCACGCCGCCAAGCACTCCTCCCAGGCCAATAGCGATGTTCCGGAGCACCCGGTCATTCATGTCGATGGTGCGGGGCCACGTGATGCGTCGAGGGTCGATCCCAAGGCCGTTGCCCTGGTGCAGGTGATTGTCCAGCAGGGCTGATAGCAGGTTGTGCGCGCTGGTGATGGCGTGGAAGTCCCCGGTGAAATGGAGGTTGATGTCCTCCATCGGCACGACCTGGGCGTACCCGCCGCCCGCCGCGCCCCCCTTGATGCCAAACACTGGTCCGAGGCTCGGCTCACGCATGCACAGCACCGCGTTGTGCCCCAGCTTGCGCAGCGCTTGCGTCACGCCGACGGTGACCGTGGACTTCCCTTCCCCAGCTGGGGTCGGGTTCATGGCCGTGACGAGTACCAGGCATCCCTTGCGCGGCCGATCCTGCACTCTGTCGAGCCGGACTTTGGCCTTGTGCTCACCGTAGAGAATGAGCTCGCTGGCTCCCAGGTCGAGGTCGGCTGCCACATCAATGATGGGACGAAGCTTTGCTGCCTGGGCGATTGCGATATCTGAAGGGACACTTGTCGTGGTCATGACCGCTGGCTTTGTGGTTCAGCCGCGCGGGCCCCGAAACATCGGCCGGCGTTGGCAGTGGTTTCTGTCGCCAGTTGCTCCAGCGGTACTCGCAGCAATGCGGCAACCCGCTGGGCGACGAGAGTCACGAATGCTGGTTCGTTCCGCTTCCCACGGTGTGGGACTGGCGAAAGATACGGTGCGTCCGTCTCCAGCAGGAGACGGTCAGACGGGCAGGCGGTGAGGTAGTCTGCCTGGTCCCAATCCTTGAAGGTGACCATCCCGCTGAATGAAAAGTACGCGCCGATGGCCATGCCAGCGTCGAACACCGGCACTCCCGAGCTGAACGAGTGGAGAACGACGGCGGGTACCCTCCGGCCCCATTCCTGCAGGATTGCCGCCACGTCTTGGTCGGCCTCCCGTGCATGGACTACTACGGGTCTTTGGCGTGCCGCTGCCAATGCAAGCTGTGCCTCGAACACCCGACGCTGTACATCTCGAGGTGAGTGATCGTAGTGATAGTCAAGGCCGGTCTCGCCGAGAGCCACTACTGTGGGATCAGCGAGGGCCGCGTCGATGCGTGCGGCGACCTCGTCCGACCAGCTCGAGGCTCCGTGCGGGTGGACGCCGGCCGTGGCCGAGAGGTCGAACTGTCGTGCGAGCTGGATGGCATGCTCGGTGGCAGGTGCCGAGTCCGCGATGACCAGAACGTGACCCACGCCCGCCTGGCGCGCGCGGGCGACGACGGCTGGCCGGTCAGGGTCGAAGCGCTCGTCGCCGAGGTGGCAATGGGTGTCTACCAGCATCCACTCCCCCCATCCCGATCCTCAGGTAACGATTGGCGCGGCTCTGGGTGTGATGGGCTTCGCCCCCCGGACGTCTTCGCCGGGCCAACGGCGCTCGATCACCAGCAGCACTGGCGACGCAATGAAGATCGAGGAGAAGGTCCCCGTGATGATCCCGAAAGTCATCACCCAGGCGAATCCACGAATCACCCCGCCACCCAGGATCAGGAGCGCCAGCGTCGCACCGAGGGTCGTGCCCGAGGTGAGGATGGTCCGTGGCAGGGTCTCGTTGATGCTGCGATTGAGAATCTCGTAGATGTTCTGCCGCTTGAACTTCCGGAGGTTCTCGCGGACGCGGTCGAACGTCACGATGGTGTCGTTCAGGGAGTACCCGATGATCGTCAGCAAGGCGGCAACTACCACCAGCGTTACCTCAAGATTGAGGTACGAGATGAACGCCAGCGTGCTGATGACGTCGTGAACCGTTGCCAGCACGGCCGCCATGCTGAAGCGCCATTCGTACCGGAACCAGATCACCAGGAAGATCGCACCGAGGGCCATGAGCAGGGCGGCCTGTGCCCGCGCCCGCAGCTCGCCGCCCACCTTGGGCCCCACCGCCTCGGTTCGCTGAATCTCGTAGCTGTCAGGCCCGAATGCCGCGGCTAGTGCGCTGTCGACGGCAGCCCTCGTCTCCTGGGTTGCCTCGCCGGTCACCTCGGCGCGGGGGTCGAGCCGCGCGCGGATGACGAACTCGTCGGGGGTGCCGAACCGCTGTCCGAAAGTCTGGATCTCCGCGCCGGTGATGCCGCCGGCGGTGAGGGCGGCACGGAGCTCGGCGGTGCGGATGTCCGGGTTGGCCACCTGAACCTGGATGAGTGTACCACCGGTAAACTCGATGCTCTGGTTCAATCCCCGGATGGCCAGCAACAGGATGCCGGGTATCGTGAATGCCGCGGTTGCCGCGAACGCGGTCTTCCAGATACGCAGGAGATCGTACTGAGCTTGGTCGAAGAGGCGAAACATCAGATGGAAAGCTCCTTCGCGGCGGCGCGCCGCTGTAGCCAGACGAGGAACAGCGTCTTGGTCACGAACACCGCCGTGATGAGCGAAGCGATGATACCTACAATCAGCGTGACTGCGAACCCCTTCACCGGCCCGGTCCCAAACTGGAACAGGAATGCCGCGGTTATCACCGTTGTGACGTTCGCGTCAATGATCGCCGGCATGGCATTCTGGAATCCGGAGTCCACCGCGGATCGCGGCGTCTTGCCCAGCTTCAGCTCCTCTCGTATGCGCTCGAAGATGAGCACGTTGGCGTCCACCGCCATGCCCAGAGAGAGCACGAACCCTGCCAGGCCGGGGAGCGTCAGCGTGGCGCCGAAGCTGGCCAGGCCCCCCAGCGTGAACAGGATGTAAAAGGCCAGCGCCGTGATGGCGAGGAGGCCGGCGAGACGATAGTAGATCACCATGATGCCAATGACCATCAGCGCAGCGACCAAGGCGGCGCGTTGGCCCTGTCGGATGGAGTCCCTGCCGAGGCTGGGCCCCACCATCCGCTCTTCGACGATCCTGAGCGGCGCTGGCAATGCACCGGCCCGCAGCACGAGGGCCAGATCTTGTGCTTCCTGGAGGCTGCCGGTCCCCAGCTCGATCTGGCCGGTGCGCCCGATCTCCGACCGGATGACGGGCGGCTGCCGGAACACTCGCCCGTCCAAGATGATGGCCATGTAGTCGCCTACATGCTGCCGGGTCTCGTTGCGGAACCTCCGGCCACCCGAGCGGGTGAGATCGAACCGCACGATCCGCTGGTTGTTGGTGGGGTCAATGGTGGCCCGAGCATCGGTGAGTTGCTCGCCGGTCAGCACCGCGCGGCGCTCCACTGAGTAGAGCGGCCGGTAGGAGCGGCCACCCAGGGAGACGGGTTCAGATGCCCACAGCAGCTCCCGCCCCCGTGGGAGGGCACGTTCCACCTCGGCGATCTGGATTAGGCTGTCGACCCTGGGGAAGTCTTCCTCTCGGACGCGGAACTCTCCCGGGATCTGACCCTGGAACAGCAGTGAGCTGAGCGGCCCGGGCTGGCCCGGTGTGAACGTGGTATCCGCCGCCCCGGTGTCGGCAACTTGCCCAGCGGTGTCGGCGCCCAGGAGGGTCTCCAGCGCCGCGGGCGTCGCCGCGCCGGTAGTCGTCTGCACGCCCGCGCGGGCCAGTGCGGCGTCGATGGTGGGCAAGGCATCGCGGAACAGGTTCTGCATGTCCGTGATGCGCCATTCGAGGAAGGCCGTCCGCCGAGTGATACCCTTCGCCCGCTCGGTATCATCCACGCCGGCCAATTCCACCACGATGCGCTCGTTGCCGACCTTCTGGATGAGGGGTTCCTCGACCCCAAACTCATCCACCCGCGACCGAATGACGGTGAGGGCCCGTTCCAGGGCCCCCGCGGGGTCAGCAACGGGACCCAAGCTCTGATCGATCTCGAGCGCAAGGTGGATGCCGCCCTGGAGGTCCAGCCCGCGCTTGAGGGGCACGCGTCTTACAGTGGTGTCCCGCATCCTGCCGTCCGGGCCCCGTTCCCGAATGGTGATGTTCTTGGGTACCAGCGACCAGACGCTCGCTACCACGAGGATGGCGATGAGGATTAGGCGGTTGCGAATATTCGAAAGCATGATGGCAAATGATGTCAGCGGGCGTTAATGACTAGTGAGGCATCCCTACCCTGTCAACGCGGCGGCTGCGGCGAAGTCCTTGTCCAACTGTTTCTTAAGGGCTTCGGACGACGGGAACCGCATCACGTCGCGCAGCCGTGCGCGCCAGGAGACTTTGATCTCCTCACCATAGAGGTCGTGATCCACCTCGAAGACGTGTGCTTCGAGGCTCCGCTCCGTCTCGCCGAAGGTCGGTCGCGGTCCCTGGTGCATCATCGCGCCAGAGCTTCCGGCCGCCCACTCGACCCGCACGGCATAGACTCCGTCCGGCGGCAGGAGCTTGCGCCGATCCGGAATGGCGAGGTTGATTGTCGGGTAACCCATGTTGCGGCCGCGTCCCACCCCCCGAATCACCCGGGCGGTGAGGGAATATGGTCGACCGAGGAGCTGCGCTGCCATGTCCAGATCCCCACCGGCGACGGCGCGGCGTACCAGGGTGGAGGAGACTGGCCGTCCGCCCATGCCGACTTCCTCCACCACATCCACGGCGAAGCCCAACTCCTCGCCGAGCTTCCGCAGCAGATCTACGTTCCCTGTCCTGCCTCGGCCAAACCCGTGGTCGTGCCCGATGACGAGTTCCTTCAGGTGGAACCGGTCCAACAGCAGGCGTACGAAGGCTTCCGGCGAGTATTGGGACAGCTCGCGAGAGAATCCCAGGAAGACCACCACGTCCAGTTCGCACTGGGCAAGGTACTCCCGACGCTCGTCGGCAAGGGTGAGCAGCGACGGCGCGGCCGGGGGGTTCACGATCTCAAGCGGGTGGGGCTCGAAGGTCACCAGTAGGCTGCGACGATTGGCGCGCCGCCCCCGGATCGCGATCTCCTCAATCACCTGGCGGTGCCCGAGATGCACGCCGTCAAATGTGCCGACGGTGATCACGGTGCCGCGGCCGTCGTTCGGCAGGGGTGGCGTCGCAATCATGCTTCCAGCACCACCCGGGGCTTGAACAGATCCCCTTGCCGCTCTGCCACCGCAACCAGCCGACCGTGGGCCACGAGCGCCACCGGGTCATCCACTGCGTCGGCAGCGGGAACGGGCTGGCCATGCACCACCTTCCCCCGCAGCTCATCGTTCAACTCGAAGGTGGGTAGGTGCTGCACGGCCTCTCGCGGGGCATGGATTGGCGTGCGCTGCCGGTCCACGGCTTCCGGGGCAACCGCATCTTCCACGCGAAACGGCCCCACGGCGGTGCGGCGCAGTTGGTGAAGGTGCGCGCCGCACCGGAGGGCCGCACCCAGGTCCCGGGCCAAGGCCCGGAGATAGGTGCCGCTGCTCACTTGCGCGGCGAAGTGCATCAGCGGGCCCTCGCGGCCCATTAGCGCGAACTCACCGACCTCGACTTCCCGAGGTTGCAGATCCACCGGTTTGCCCCGTCGCGCCAGGCGATGGGCCCGTTCCCCGGCGAGCTTCTTCGCGGAAAACGGCGGGGGCTGCTGCTGCACGCGTCCCTTGAGCGCGGTCATCGCGTCGCTGATGGCCGTGTCGCTGACGGAGCGCCAGTCGTCGCTGTTAGCGGTGACGGTACCTGTGCGATCGTCGGTGTCCGTCTCCACGCCGAGCTGGATGGTACCGGTGTAGCATTTGGGCAGTCCCACGAGAAACCGGGCGAGGCGCGTCGCCCGGCCCACCAAGACGATGAGGAGCCCCGACGCGAAGGGGTCCAGCGTGCCGGTATGCCCGACGCGTCGGGTGCCAAGGGCGCGCCGCACGACATCGACGACATCGTGCGAGGTTGGTCCCGCGGGCTTGTCGAGTAGCAGGAATCCGTGCGTCAGGACTCCGCCTCGTTTCTCAGCTGGTCGAGAATCTGGTTGATGCGTGCTGCGTGCTCGATCCCGCGATCCAGCATGAAATGAATCTCGGGCGTCGTGCGCAGCGACAACGACCGCGCCAGGTACGTGCGCAGGTAGCCCCGGGCGCTCGCCAGACCCTCCATTGCCTTTGCCTTCTCTTCATCGCTCCCCATGACGCTGACCCGGATGTTGGCGTGGGCGCAGTCTGGAGACACCGTCACGTCCATGACAGTGACGAATCCGACTCGGGGATCCTTGAGCTGCGTGGCCAGTGCGTCGGCCAGGGTCTCCTGCACCAGGGCTGCGATTCGCTCCGGACGGTGCTTGCGGGTGGCGGTCATAGGAAGCTGGTAGCCGAGTCGATGATTCGGATGAAGCCGTTGCTGGCGACGAGGCCGTCGGCGGCACTCAGCACGGCGGACGCCTGCTTCCGATCGCGGGCGACCACACCACACGTGAGCTCAGCCCGTTGCCAGAGCTCGTGGTGGTCGGTTTCTGCGACGGATACGTTGAAGCGCTGGTGCAGGCGGTCCTTCAGGCTCTTCAGGATTCGCCGCTTGTCCTTGAGAGACTGGCACCCGTTGAGGTGCAGCTCCCAGGTAACGATGGCGACAACCACTTCAAGCGTCTTTCACCGCTCCGGCTGTTTCCAGCGAGCGGGCGATCTCCTCGATTTGGTATGCTTCCAGGACGTCGCCGACCTTGACGTCGTTGAAGTTCTCGATGCCGATGCCGCACTCGAAGCCTTCCTTGACCTCGCGCACGTCGTCCTTGAAGCGCCTGAGGCTAGCGGTAACGCCGTCGTACACCTCGACGCCATCACGGATTACCCGGATGCTCGCGTCGCGGCGGATGACGCCATTGCGCACGAAACAGCCAGCGATGGTTCCCACGCCCGAGATCTTGAAGAGCTGCCGCACTTCGGCCTCGCCCAGCACCACTTCCTTCTCCTCAGGTGCAAGCATGCCTTCGAGCGCTGCCCGGACGTCTTCCAACGCGTCGTAGATGACCCGGTAGGTGCGGATGTCCACTCGTTCGCGCTCGGCGGCGGCTCGCGCGTTGCCATCCGGCCGGACGTTGAAGCCCACAATGATCGCGTGGGAGGCCTTGGCCAGGACCACATCGCTTTCGGTGATGGCGCCGACGCCCCGGTGGATCACCTCGACCTTCACCTCAGCCGTCGAGAGTTGGGCGAACGCATCCGCCAGGGCCTCCGCGGGCCCAGCCTGGTCAGCCTTGATGATGATGTCGAGGGACTTCACCGCACCTTCCTCGATCTGCTTCGACACCTCCTCCAGCGAGATGCCACGCAGGCTACGCCGGTGCGAGGCCTCGCGGTCGAGCCGCTGGCGTTTCTGGGCGATATCCCGGGCGTCAGCGTGTTCCGGCACCACCATGAACGTGTCGCCGGCCTGGGCGACGCCGTCGAAGCCCAGCACTTGCACGGGGACGGATGGCCCAGCGGACGCTGCACGTTGGCTGCGCTCGTCATGCATCGCCCGAACGCGTCCCGCCAGGTTCCCGCAAATGAAGTTGTCTCCCACGTTGAGGGTGCCGTTTTGGACCAGGACGGTGGCCACCGGACCTTTCCCGGGATCCAGAGCGCTCTCGATGACGGTGCCCCGGGCCAGTCGTTTGGGGTTGGCCTTCTTGTCCAGCAACTCTGCCTGGAGCAGGATCTTCTCCAGCAGCTCGTCGATGCCGTCTCCCGACTTCGCCGAAATCGCCTGGCCCATGGTCTCCCCGCCGTACTCCTCCAGCACCACATCGTGCTTCAAGAGATCCTGCTTCACCTGCTCGGGCCTGGCATCGGGCAGGTCGATCTTATTGATGGCTACCACCATTGGCACACCGGCATTCTTCGCGTGGCTGATTGCTTCGACCGTCTGGGGCATGACGCGGTCGTCGGCGGCAACCACCAGCACGACGATGTCCGTGACCTGGGCACCCCGTGCCCGCATGGCGGTGAATGCCTCATGCCCCGGAGTGTCCAGGAACGTGATGACCCTCCCTGCAGGTAGCACGGCGTGATATGCGCCGATGTGCTGGGTGATTCCACCCGACTCGCCGGCGATGACGTTGGTCTTGCGCACGTAGTCGAGGAGCGACGTCTTGCCGTGGTCAACGTGTCCCATGACAGTCACCACCGGGGCCCGCGGCGAGAGATTGTCGGGCGTGTCCGCGACCTCTTCCATGATCGTTTCGGCGGGCACGTATTCCTCCTCCTGCACCGCCTTGAACCCGAACGCGCCTGCGATCAAGTCGATCTGGTCAAAGTCGAGGCGCTGGTTGACCGTGACCATCATGCCCAGCTCCTTGAAGCAGAACGTGACGATCTCGGTGGGCGTCGTGTTCAGGACGCTGGCGAGCTCGGAAACGGTGATGAACTCGTTGACTCGGACCAGGGTCTTCTCTCGCTCACGCTCCTCGGCCCGCTGCTGCTCAGCGAGCTCCCGGGCACTGGGCTCGTCGTCCCGTCGCCGTGTCGGTTTTCGGACAGCGGTGCCTTTGAGCGAGGCGAGGGTGCGGCTGATGTTGGCCTGCACGGCCACCTTGTCGACTTGGGAGCGCTTACCCTTGCGCCGCCGCTTCTTCTCGCGGCGCCGCTCTTCAGCTATCTCCCCGGGGACTGCGGAGGCTACCGGGCGCGGCCCGGACGACGCCACAGGCCGTAGTCGGCTGGGAGTTGCCACCCGCTCCACCGGCGTCGGCTTGACCGGTTCTGCCTCTGGGGCTTCAGCGGCCGCTTCAGGTGGGGGCGGAGCCTCCTCCTTCGGCGGCTCCGGAGGTGCTGCAACTTCCACCACCGGCTCGGGCTCGGGGGCAGGTGGCTCAGCGGGCTGCATGGCGGCAACCTCCGCCTCGGCCGGCTCCTTGAAGAGCGCGGCAGCCCGCTCCTCGATGGAGGGTTTCTCCTCTGCCGCTGCCTCTTCGGCTACAGCTTCTGCCGCCGCCCGCTCCGCAGCTTCTTCGGCCTCCCGCTGGGCCTCTTCTTCGGCCGCCGCCATGGCGGCAACCTGGGCTGCGGTTCGTCGGCGCCGGCGCGGCCGCGCTTCGGTTGCTCGGGCTGAAGCAGTTTTCGCCGCGGCTTTCCCGGTCGCCTTCTTCCTGCGACGGCCCCGCGTCTTGGCCTCGGGTTCCGCCGTCCGGCGCTTCTCCCGCTCCCAGCGCGTGCGTACCCGGGCCACCTGGCCATCGTCCAGCCCGGAGAGGTGACTGCGGACGTGAATCCCCATGTCCGCCAGCAGCGTGATGAGCTGCCCGCTCTCGATCCCGAACTCGGCTGCAAGATCGTGGATCCGCGTCTTACCCACTACGGCCTCCTCGCGTCCTTCTGCTGTCGAACGCCGCCGAACCCGGCAGCGAGCTGCTCGTCTCGCACGCCCACCGTTTGGACAGCCGGGCGTCCCAAACGCCGCCCCAGCTGCGCTGCCGCCGGCCCGATCACCGTGCCCACGCCCTTGGCTCGCGCCAGGCGAAGCACCTTGTCCCCGGTCCGGGCGCTGTGGTCGCTGGCGACGACTACCAGCGCTAACTCATCACGCTTGAGCGCGGCGCGGACGCCTGCTGTCCCTACCACCAGCGCCCCGGACCGGCTGCCGAGGCCGAGCAGGCCCAGCTCCCGCTCCGTCATCACGCCGCAGGCGTCGCCTCCGAACCGGTGTCCTGATCCCCCTCAACCTCGGCTGGCTGGGGTTCGGATTCCGCGTTTTCCTCAGTCAGCTCGCTGAGGAACGCCATCAAGACATCTGCCTGCTCTGTGGTTATACCCTCGATCTTGAGCACGTCCTCCCGCTCCAGATCCAGGATGTCCCGCAACGTTTGCATCCCGGTGGCCTCCAGCGTCGCCACCAGGTCAGCCGGCATTCCTTTGAGCTCGTTCAGCAGGACGTCGGCGGCGAGCTCATCCTCAGGTGGCAGCGGGGCGAACAGCGGCCCCTCACCGCCGCGTTCGAGCCACTCACGGCTGGAGTAGAGGTCGATCTTCCAACCAGTGAGCTCTGAAGCGAGCCGCACGTTCTGGCCGTTTCGTCCGATGGCCAGTGAGAGTTGATCCTCATCAACGATGGCCTGGATCGTCTTGCTCTCCTGGTCGGAAAACACTCGTGACACCCGCGCCGGGGCGAGGGCCAGCTTTGCGAACCGCTCGGGGTCCGGTGACCAAGGTACGATGTCGATCCGCTCACCGCCTAGCTCATTGACCACCGCCTGAACCCGGCTGCCCTTCATGCCAACACAGGCGCCTACCGGGTCGATGGAGTCGTCCCGGCTCGTGACGGCGATCTTTGTGCGGCTGGCCACCTCCCGGGCGGCCGTGCGGATGTCCACGATGTTCTGCTGGATCTCCGGCACCTCCAGTTTGAACAGGGCCACGACGAACAACGGGTCCGCCCGAGACAGGATGAGCCGCGGGCCCTTCGGTGTCTCCTCCAGGCGCTTGAGCACCGCCCGAATCGAATCGCCCTGGTGGAAATGCTCCCGCGGGTTCTGCTCCCGGTAGGGGATGATGGCCTCAGCCTCGCGGAACTTGTTCAGCATGATCACCAGCCGGCCCCGCTCGATCTGCTGAACCTCACCAGACACCAGTTCGCCAACCCTGGTTCCGAACTCCTCCCGAATTCGGCTCCGCTCCCCCTCGCGCACGCGCTGGATGATCCGCTGCTTGGCGGCCTGCACGGCGAGGCGCCCGAACTCCTCGAACGGGACTTCCTCCTCCAGGACATCGCCGACCTCGAACTCGGGGTCTTCCCACTGGGCTTCCTCGAGCGAGATCTGCGAGCTCGAATCTTCGACGGCCTCGACCACGTGCCTGAGGACCGTCGTGTTGATCGCGCCCTTGAGGTCGTCAATCTCGATTTCGGCGCGCACATTGGGGCCGAAACGTTTCACCAGGGCAGCTTGGATGCCGTCGCGCAGCAAGTCGATCAGTTCGTCCCGATCGAGCTGCTTGACGTTGGCCAGCTCCTTGAGCGCCGCCATCACCTCGGCGGGACTCGTCATTCGCCACTCCTTTGGCTTCTAGTGACTCGTTCGTTCCGACGTTGCACGCCCGACGGATGACCAGTCCACGACCAGCGTCGCCTCGCGAATCCGGTCCAGCGGGACCGGTAAGTCCTCGTCGGCGCCCTCCGGGCGCAGTGTGACGACGTCGTCGTCTGCTACACGCACGATGGTGGCCCGCATCCGGTGCCGGCCCTCCACCTGCACGTTGACCTGTCGTCCGATGAAGCGCTCCCAGTGCTCGCGCCAGCGGACCGGCCGTTCGATGCCCGGAGACGACACCTCTAGAACGTACCGGGGGCCGAGGATCTGCTCACTGTCGAGCCACGCCTCCAGCGACCGGCTGACGGCGGCGCACTCCTCCACGGTAATGCCTTGCCCCGGCTGGGAATCCCGTCGATCGACGCGGATTTGGAGCCAGACGCGGCGCCCAGACCCGCGCTTGCGGAGATCCACCAGGTCGTAGCCGAGAGCCCCCACCCGGGCTCGAATCTCGGTCGTGAGTTCGGCCAGCGCGTCGCTCATGATTTCAAAAAAAAGCGCGGGCCAACTGCGCCCGCTCTGCACCGGTCAGAATCTACAGCATCCCACCTACGGGTTCAAGCTGCTGGCCGTCCCAAGTACGCCACCATGCGACCGTCGGTGCCTCCCGAGCGACGGTGCGAGAAGAACCGCTCCCCGTCGTGACAGCTACACCAAGGGCTCAGCGTGATGCAGCGAAGCCCCACTCCTCGTGCCCGCGCCGCAAGGTCTTCCCGCAGGTCCAGCTGTGCCAACCCCTTCGGCCGCTGCCCCCGAACCGCCTCGAAAACCTCAGGACCCACTTCATAGCATGACCCACAAATTCCCACACCACAATGCATTACGAGGTCGCTCGGTGGTACTTTCGCGAGCTCACACAAGTGCTGAACCCCGGCCTCCAGGATTCCTGCAGCGATTCCCCGCCAGCCCGCGTGGAGCAGCGCCATGGTAGTGCTGCGGGGTTCCAAGAGGTAGATCGGGACGCAGTCGGCAACGGTGACAGCCAGCAGCAGCCCCGGCTCGCTGGTGAGGTGTCCGTCCAAGCTCTCTCTAATGAGGACCCTGCCGCTGCAGCGCTTGTGCGTGCCGAGTCCAGTTCCATGAGTTTGGCGGCCCACGACCACGCCACTGAAACCGCTGCCAACCCCCCCGGGAAGGCTCTGCCAGCGCGCCATCGCGGTACTGTCCGGAGGACCGGGTCCGAGGTTGAAGTCCAGCTCACCGTCACGGGCCGTGATTCCAGCTACCACGCCGTACTCCACGTGCCACTCGGCGAGTTCGTACCGGGGCATCCCTCCGGCCGACGTGAACTGCTCAGCTGCGGCGTCCCTCACCGCATCCATTTACGCTCTACCCGCTCGACCGCCGCACCCAGCGCACGGAGCCGCTCGTCAATTCGTTCGTACCCCCGGTCGATCTGACCGATGTTGTGAATGATGCTCTCCCCTTCCGCCGCCAGGGCGGCGAGGAGCATTGCCATCCCCGCGCGGATGTCGGGACTTTCCACTACTCCCCCCTGGAGCTGGGTGGGGCCCGAGATCACCACCCGGTGGGGATCGCACAGCAGCAGCCGCGCACCGAACCCCACCAGCTTGTCCACGAAGAACAGCCGCGACTCGAACATCTTCTCGAACACCAGGATCATGCCCTCGCATTGCGTGGCGACAACCACGGCAATCGAGGTGAGATCGGCTGGGAATGCCGGCCACGGGCCGTCCTCGATCTTTGGAATGTGACCGCCCAGGTCCGGTCTGATGCGGCGCTCCTGAGGCGCGTCCACGATGAGCCGGCTTCCGTCAAGCCGAGGCCGCACGCCCAGCCGCTCGAAAGTCTGCAGAATGCTGCGGAGGTCGTCCGGTCGCGTGTCCTCGATCTCGATCTCGCCGTTGGTGACGGCCGCGAGGCCGATGAAGGACCCGATCTCCACATGATCCGGCCCGACTTCGAGGCGCCCCCCTTGGAGGGCACGTCCCCCCTCCACGGTCAACATGTTGGTGCCGATCCCCTCGATGTGAGCCCCCATGACCGCCAAGGCACGCGCCAGATCCTGCACGTGGGGCTCGGATGCCGCGTTCTGCAGCACGGTACGCCCCTGCGCCAGCACCGCCGCCATCAAGGCGTTCTCGGTCGCAGTCACGCTGGGTTCGTCCAAGAAGATGTCGGCTCCTTCTAGGGCCTTTGCCTGGAGCTGGTAGTCAGCGCCGATGTCGACCTTGGCACCGAGCTGCTCCAACGCAAGAAAGTGGGTGTCCAGGCGGCGACGGCCGATCACGTCCCCCCCGGGCGGTGGGAGGATAACTTGACCGAATCGGGCCAGGAGGGGCCCTGCCAGGAGCACGGACGCCCGGATACTGGAGCACAACTCCGGGTCGAGGCGCTTTGGCTCCACGTCTGAGGGGTCGATCCTCAGTGTGTGCTCGTCGGTCCAGGTCGTTTCGGCTCCCAGATCCGACAGCAGTGCCAGCAGCGCTTCGACGTCACGGATCCGCGGGACGTTGAGGATCTCGCTGGGGCTGTCGGCGAGAAGTGTCGCCGCCACGATCGGGAGTGCGGCGTTCTTGTTACCCGCTGGCCGCACCGTACCCCGCAGGGGCGCTCCACCCGTGACGCGGAAGCATTCAGACATGCTGCGGCGTACCATATGGGACGCTTCTGCGGCGCGCAAGCGCGATCGCTTGACACCCTGCTCGGCTCCGGGGATTATGTGGGGCACGCGGCGCCGGCACTGTGGCCGCGCCGCTCCGAAAACGACACTGACTTGCCTATGGAGCTACTTGTCTGCGTCATCAACCGCGAGGAGAAGCTCGCCGACATACTCTCGGGGTTTCTCGAGCTCGGGGTGACGGGCGCGACGGTCATCAGCAGCGAGGGCATGGGGCGCCTCGTCAAGAAGGATCTACCGGTCTTCGCGGGGCTACAGACCGTGCTCTCCGGAACGCGGCCGCACAACACGACGATCTTCTCGGTGATCGAGAGCAAAGAGAAGCTCGAAGCCGCGGTCAAGCTGATTCGAGACACGTGCGGGGACCTGGGGAGTCCCGGCACGGGCATCGTTTTCACAGTGCCCGTGAGCCAAGTAGTAGGACTGGCGCCCGAACTCGGGTCTGAGCGAGCCTAGGAGCACGGCCTGGTCACCGCGCTAGGTCCGGGCCGTTCCGAAGGAGTGTGACCGATGGTGTGCGATAGGAGGGCGAGCTAATGGGATGGGCGGAGGTAGTGACCGCCATATCAACCGCCGTCATCGCTGGCGTCGTCCTGGCGTTTGCCGTCGCAGGGCTCATGCTGATGCGGGAGGTCAGGGCGCTCATGGGAACGATGGAGCGCCTGGTGGACGTTCTGGATAGGGATGCGAGACCGGCGCTTCAGTCCGCCCGGACAATGGCGGAGGATGCTGGGAAGGTAGTCGCGGCGGTTCGAGCCGAGGTGGACGGCCTAGCTGAGACGTCGGAGGACGTGCGGGGGCGGCTGAACCGGCTGGTGCGCCGGGCTGAGGAGCGCCTTCAGGACCTCGATGCCCTGGTGGACGTTGTTCAGTACGAAGTCGAGGAGACCGCTTTGGACGTAGCTGCGGCACTGCGGACTACGCGCCGGGGGACGTCGATTGCACGGGCAATGAAGCGGGCCTTTCTGGGTAGGGGTCGGTAGCGGGTGCACCTGCGCCGGCTCGCCGTCGCGGGCGCAATCGTCGTACTGGGTCTCGTGCTGTGGCCGTCCGTCGCTCACGCCTGGACGCCCGGTACGCACGTCTTCTTGGGCGAGTCGGTGCTCGCGAACCTGTCGCAGCTTCCCACAGCCATAGCTGATCTGCTGCGGGCTTTTCCGTACGACTTCCTGTACGGCAACATCGCTGCCGATACTTCAATCGCGAAGAAATACGCCCCCGTTGGCCGCCATTGCCATTCCTGGCACGTCGGCCAGGAGATCTTGGACCGCGCCGAGAGCGACGCCCTCCGGGTGTTCGGCCTGGGTTACCTCTCCCACCTTGCAGCGGACACGGTGGCCCACAACTTCTTTGTGCCGCGGCAGCTGGTCGTGACATCGTCCACCATCGCCCTCGGTCATTCGTACTGGGAGAGCCGATTTGAGACCCATCTAGGCGAGCACTACGCCCGCACAGCCATGGATATCATTCGCCTGGACCACACCAGCTCCGACGCGCACCTGGACCGGATCCTGGCACCAACCATCTTTTCCGTGCGCACCAGCCGCAGGCTATTCCGGGGCATGGTGGGACTGATCGAGACCCAGAGCTGGCAGCGAGCCTTCCAGGTCATGGCGGAAAGAAGCCGCTGGGATCTGACGGATGACATGGTAGAAGGCCACATGGGGGTGGCGTTTCAGCTGATCATGCAGCTCCTGAGCCAGGAGGAAGGTAGCGTCCGCAGGCTGGACCCCGCGGGGCGGGCCTCTCTCGGCCTGGCGAAGCGCATGCGGCTTGACGTGGTTCGGAGCCGCCTCCCTGCCGACTACGAGAGCCTCACTAGCTTAGCCGGAGAGCACTTCGGGTTGCCGCCCTACCACTTGTCATACTGGGAGACCTCCGACGCCCAGCGACCCTGGCGGGACCGGGGGGCGAATGGTGCCTAACGCCCGCTGTGGCCCAACCCCTCCGGCGCCGGATGCGGCAGCTTACCCATTCCACCCCAGCACTGCGGCGGTGGCAGCGGCAGTCTAGCCGCAGGAGGCCTTGCCACCACTGCCGTCCGTGGTGGCGGAGCGTGGTGCGGGGATAGAGAGCTGCCCTCCCGGGGGATCCGATCGGTGACCGCCGGAAGGGCTTCGGGATCGGGGTTCAGGGCAGCGAGTCGGGCGAGGCGCTCGATGTTCTAGTGCAAGACACCGGTCAGACGCTCTCCACGTCCCGTTCGAGACCGGCGTACGCCGCCAGCAACTCTTTGGACCCGACCTCCTCGTCATCGAAATCGACGGTCACCTTTAGATTCCGCCCTTGTCCGGACAATGCCCGGATCACGCCGGAACCGAACCGACGATGGTGCACCCGCTCGCCCTTGACGTATCGCGGTGTGTCCTGCGATTCCATTGCGGGCTCGGTTTGCTCCAGCGCGAGCCATGATTTGGCCACGGATGGCTTGCGGTACCACTCACCTCCGAAGACGCCGCTCGTTCTGCGCTCCTCCACCACATCGGGCGGAAGGGTGTCCAGAAACCGCGACGGGAAGCTGGGCATCAACTGGCCGCCACGGCGCCGCGCTCGCGCCCAGGCCAGGTAAACCCTGTCCTGCGCCCGGGTGACGGCGACGTACGCCAATCGCCGCTCCTCCTCCAGCCCGTCCGGCGTCTCGACGGCACGGCTGAGTGGGAAGAGGCCATCCTCCATTCCCGCCAGCAATACGATCGGCCACTCGAGCCCCTTGGCAGTGTGCACCGTCATGAAGGTCACGCCCTCGGAATCTCCGGCCGTGCTATCGTCGGGTGATAGGAGCGCCGTACTCTGGAGGAACCGCTCGACCAGCGTGGACGACTCCGCTGCGTCGAGTTCCTCAGACCACTCCGCCGCCGCGGCAAGCAGCTCCCGTACGTTCTCCGTCCGCTCCACCCCTTCGGGGCCCTCAGCGGCGAGGTAGTCCTCGTACTCCGTCAGCTCCAAGATCCGCTCGAGAAGCTCAGCGGGTGTGCCGCCCGCGAGCTGCTCCCGGAGACGCTCGAATAGTGCGGCAAAATCTTGGAATGCCTGCTTCGTGAGGGGTCGCAGGTCCACGATTCGATCGGCAATGGCGGCTGTGGCGAGCAATGGCCTGCCCCACCGTGTAGCCGCCTCCTGCAGGGTGCGCAGGCTGCCCGCGCCGATGCCCCGCCTGGGAACCTGGACCGCCCGGATGAAGGCCTCGTCGTCGGCCGGGTTGACTACGAGTCTGAGGTAGGCGAGGAGGTCCTTCACTTCGCGGCGCTCGTAGAAGCTCACCGCTCCCACCACGCGGTAGGGAATGGCGGTCCGCCGAAAGGCGTCTTCGAACGCCCGGGATTGGGCGTTTGTGCGATACAGCACCGCCATGTCGGCGTACACGGAGTGATCGGTTGCTGTCCGTTCGCGGAACTCACGCGCGGCCCATTCGGCTTCGTCACGTTCGTCGGCGGCGGATACCTGCACCACCAGAGGGCCGCCTCCACGGGACGTGAACAAGGTCTTTCCGAGACGGTTCCGATTCTCGTTGATGATGCCGTTGGCGGCATCCAGAATGACCTGAGTGGATCGGTAGTTCTCTTCCAGTCGCACCAGGCCCGCGTCGGCGAAGTCGGTTTGGAAGTCCAGCATGTTCCGGATGTCAGCCCCCCGCCACGAGTAGATCGACTGGTCGTCGTCGCCGACGACGCACACGTCGCGGTGCTTCTCGCCGAGCATACGCACCAGCAGATATTGTGCGCGGTTTGTATCCTGGAACTCGTCGACCAAGATGGAGTCAAAGCGGCGCTGCCAGTACGCGAGGCGGTCGGGATGCCTCCGGAAGAGGGTCAGCGGATGGAGTAGCAGGTCGTCGAAGTCCATCGCGTTCGCGATGGCGAGTGCTCGGTCCAGCTCGTGGTACATCTCTGCAGCGACGCGGGTGAACTTGTCCTCGGCGGCCGCACCCATCTCTTCAGCGGTCTCGAGCCGGTTCTTGGCCGCCGAGATTCTGGATTGGAGTTGGCGCGGCGGGAAGGTGCGCTGCGAGTACCCGCCCCGTTCCAGCAGCCGCTTGATGAGCGTCAGCCGATCGTCTTCATCGTAGATCGTGAACTGTGGCGTGAAGCCCAGGCGCGGCGCCTCGCGACGCAAGAGCCGAGCTGACAGCGAGTGGAAGGTGCCGATCCATAGGCCTGTGGGTTCCCGTTCCAGCAGAGCGGCGACGCGGCGTCGCATCTCGCCGGCCGCCTTGTTGGTGAACGTGACGGCGAGAATCCGCTCGGGGGGGATGCCGTGATGGCGCACGAGATGGGCGATCCGCGCCGTGAGCACGCGGGTCTTTCCCGATCCCGCACCCGCGAGGACCAGCAGTGGGCCTCCTCGGTACTCCACTGCCGTCCGCTGCTCCTGGTTGAGGGCGATGTCAGACATCTTCTTCGGCGCCTTTGGCCACTACGGGCAGTTCTGCCACGAACACGGCGCCCTCCGAGGCAGGCACCGCTTGCAGGCGGCCTCGGTGGACGCCTTCCACGATCCGCTGCGCCAGGGCCAGGCCGATGCCCCAGCCGCCAGGCTTGGTTGAGACTCCCGGCTCGAACAGGCTTGCCCGTACCTCCGACGGGATACCCGGACCGTTATCAGCGACCCGGATCGAGGCGCGTTCGCCTTCGTCGGCCACCGTGATCTCAATGGCGCCGCCGCGGCCACTGAGGGCATCCACTGCGTTCCGCACCAGCGCTTCCACGGCCCATTCAATGAGCACCGCGTCGCCGTCAATCACCGGACCCGCCGCTGGCGCATCTACCGTCAGGCTTACGGGGTGGGCGTGACGCGGTAGCCGCGGCCGGAAGTAGGAGGCCACCCGCTCGGCTACACTGCCCAGAGCAACGTGATCCCTCCGGGCCGGCCTCCCGATCCGCTCAAATCGCTGGGCTACCCGGTGGAGGCGATCCAGGTCCCCCTTGAGATGTGAGGCGATCTCCTCTGCTGGCGTGCTGGTGCTTCCCAGACGGTCCACCCAAGCGCCGGCACTCATCAGGGGCGTGCCCAGCTGGTGGGCCGATTCACGGGCCATGGCGACCCACACTCGGTCGCGATCCCGAGTGACGGCGCTGCGGTATGCCCAGATGCCCACTGCGACGGCGGTACCGAGGAGGCTGAGCTGCAGGATGGCCAGCCAGGTGAGCCGTCGGGCGGCCGGCAACGCCCCAAAGTGGATCTGACCGATGTCTGGGACCGTGATGGGTGCGTTGGTACGGTCCAGCTCTCTGACGAATTCCGCGACCCTAGGGTCTCCGAACTCCGCGTCGAACGGGAGGTTGTCCCACTGTGTCGGGTTTCCGGCCGTGTCGGTCACGACTAAGGGGATGCCGCTGGCCCGGATGTCCAACGTCAGGGTGAAGAGCGTCTCGGTATCAGCTCCGGGCGTCGGATCGGCCAGTCCCGCAGTGATGCGCCCGTAGATGCGGGACGTGTTCCGTGCTTCGTTGCGGAGCTGGTTCGATACTGCCCAGGCCTGCCAGACGGTGACCCCGGCAACGATCACCACGAGCGCAAGAACGATTTCCGGGCCGGCGCGCCTGAGCTGCCGGAGGAGCCTACGCACGTCCACGGGGCGTCAGGCGCTCCGTGCCCAGATAGGGGACGAGTGCTTCGGGAAGCCGTACACTTCCGTCTTCCTCCTGATTGTTCTCGAGCAGCGCGATGATCGTGCGTGGGAGGGCAACTCCCGACGCGTTCAGCGTGTGCACGAATTCTGGCTTGGCGCCGGCCCGGGGGCGGTACCGAATGTTTGCCCGCCGGGCCTGAAAATCGGTGAACGTGCTGGCGCTCGACGCCTCGAGCCACTTGGCCACGCCCGGCGCCCATACCTCGAGATCGTACGTCTTGGCGCTCGCGAACCCGAGGTCTCCGGCCGCGAGCAACACGACCCGGTACGGCAGCTCCAGTCGCCGGAGGACCTCCTCCGCGTGGCCGAGCATCTTCTCGTGCTCGGCGGGCGAGTCCTCGGGTCGAGAGAAACGCACCAGCTCCACCTTGTCGAACTGATGTACCCGGATGAGACCGCGCGTGTCCTTGCCGTGGGCACCCGCCTCCCGGCGAAAACACGGCGAATAGGCTACGTAGCCCCGGGGGAGCTCATCGGCGGCGAGGATTTCCTCCCGGTGGAGGTTAGTCACCGGGACTTCAGCCGTAGGNNGGGACTTCAGCCGTAGGGATCAGGTACAAGCCATCCTCAGTGACGTACATGTCCTGGTGGAGGTCCGGGAGCTGCCCGGTGCCCAGGGCCGCCTCCCGGTTCACCAGGAACGGCGGTGCCACCTCGACGTAGTCGTGCTCGATGGTGTGGAGATCGATCATGAAGTTGACGAGCCCTCGCACCAGGCGCGCGCCCATCGCCGTAAACAGGGGAAAGCCGCTCCCGGCGACCTTGGCGCCCCGCAGCAGATCGAGCAGCCCGAGATCCTGCCCGAGCTGCCAGTGGGCCTTGGGCTCGAAGGTGAGTTGCGGTGCTGTCCCCCACGACCGCACCACCAGATTGGCCGAGGCGTCGCCGGCCGGCAGGTCCGCGAGGGGCAGATTCGGGAGGCGGAGCAGGTTCTCTTCCAGCTCGCTCTCGATGTCGCGAGTCTTGCGATCGAGCTGCTTGATCTCCTCGCTGACGCTCTTGAGCTCCGCGATGAGCTCAGATGCGTCGGCCTTCTCCCGTTTCAAGCGCGCCACTTCTTCCGTGGCGCGGTTCCGTCGCGCTTTCAGCTTCTCGGCGGTCTGTAGTAGGATTCGTCGGCGCTCGTCGGCCTGCAACGTGGCGTCGAGTGCGTCGCTCAGATCTGCACCGCGACGCGCAAGCGCCGCCCGCACGTTGTCGGGCGACTCACGAAGCAGTCGAATGTCGATCACGCAGTCAGGACGTTGGGAGGCCGGGTTCCAGGTCCCGGTACCCACAATTCCTATTGACCAGCAGTTCCAGTGTCACGGTGCGCTGTTGAGGATCCAGCGTGAGCACACGGAATTTGCCGTACCGCGGCAGCGCGCCGAGGAACGAGCAGGTCTGTGAGGCCGCGCGTGAGCGGGCCACGAACGTGGTCTCTTCCTCGATCGGGATCGCGCTATCCGTGATGTAATCCTCGGTGGGCGCGCGTAGCACGGAGTTGAACGGGGTATCCGCTAACAGGATGCCTGCTGCGGTGCGCAGACCCAGCACCTCCCGTGGAAGGAGAATCGGCTTGCCTGTTTCGTCGATGTCGAACGCGAAGTCAAAGGGCTCCGCAAGTTGCGTGCGAGTGCGTCTCCCGCTGACCACGTCGAACGCGCTTGGCGAGGTAATGGCTGTGCCCTGGAGCGCGAACAGGGTAGTCGTGTCAACGATATTCTCGAACACGGGTGAGGGGAGACCCAGGCCGCCGCCGCATGCTGTGGCAGCTGTGAGCAGCGATGCAGCGACGGCACCCAAGCGAAACTGGGACAAGGATATACGCGTCATCCAGATCGTGGAACAGTACGCAGGCCTGTGAACCCGGTCAAGCCATTGATCTCGCTTGACTTCGTTCGATGGGCCACCTAGCTTGGCGCCCATGTCGACAATCCGCGACGTGGTGCAGATGTTGGGCAAGCGGGAGGGTGTGGACGCGGTTATTGTCCTCGGGCGTGACGGGCTGACCATCGATGCGCACGCCGGTGATGGCCTCGACGCGGATGGTCTGGCGGCACTGGTACCCTCGGTCGTGGCGGCGTGCAATCACCTGGGAGCTGCTGCGGGCCGCGGCGGGTTTGGCACCGGACTGGTCGAGTACGAAGAAGGTATGGCCCTGGTTGCCGAGCTGACGTCTGAGACGCTGCTCGCCATGTTCTTCAAGCCCGGCACAAATGTGGGAGGCCATCTGTACGAGCTTCGGCGCCACCGCCGGGCGATCGCGGCACTGTTGTGAAGGACGCCTTCTGCCGACAGCCATCCGGGGTAACTGGCAATTCGCAGTTCGCAGTTCGTAAACTGCTGCCTCAAGCCTGTCCCTCACGAACTGCAAATTGCGAGCTGCTAACTGCACCTGACGGCTGAAGGCTGCCGCATCCATGTCTCGCTGGGCTGCGGTGCTGGCAGGTGGCTCCGGAACGCGCTTCTGGCCACTGTCGACACGGAGCAAACCGAAGCAGTTCCTCCCGCTAGCCGGTGACCGTCCGTTGCTGGCAGCGTCGGTTGCCCGTTTGGCGGGCCTCATTCCTGGGGAACGGATCTTGGTAGTCACGGGCGCACCGCTAGTCGAAGAAACGCGCCGCCTGCTCCCCGATGTCCCGCCTGAGAATGTGCTTGGCGAACCGCGCCCTGCGTCTACCAGCCCGGCCCTAGCGTGGGCGACGGCGGTGGCCAGAGCCAAGGATCCGGGAGCATCGGTCCTCTCGCTGCATGCTGACTGGTATGTGGGTGACGCCGCCGCGTTTCGTGAGACGGGTGCGCGGGCCCTCGACGTCGCCGAAGAACACGACGTGCTTGTCACGGTCGGGATAGTTCCTAGCCGGCCCGAGCAAGGTTACGGCTACATTCAACCGGGGGATCGGCTGGCCGGTGACGCCCGGCGGGTGGACCGGTTCGTTGAGAAGCCCGATGCCGAGCGGGCTCACCAGCTCATCGAGGGAGGCGCGCTGTGGAACAGTGGGCTATTCGCCTGGACCGCTACCCGGTTCTTTGCCGAAACGGAGGCGGTTGCTCCCGAGATCGCGCCACACCTTCCCCTGCTTGCCACTGGCGACGTGGCCGGATTCTTTGCGGCGGTCACGCCGATTGCCGTGGACATCTCTCACTTCGAGCGGAGCACCCGAGTCGCCGTTGTGCCCGGTGCGTTCCCATGGGATGACGTGGGGACATGGAGCGCGCTCACGCGGGTGCGGATGGTGGACGCGGACGGGAACGTGATCGTGGGCAACGCCATCTCCAGAGAAACGGAAGGCTGCATCATATGGGCGGAGGATGGTCCCGTGGTGGTGGATGGTGTCTGTGACCTCGTCGTGGTTCGGGCGAACGGAGTGACCCTCGTCACCACTCGGGAACGTGCTGCCGAGCTCAAGAGCTTGCTGGATACGGTACCGGATCACATTCGGGACGGAGCCTCGTGACTGACCTCTACCTGCATGACCCAACGCCATCCCCTGCCTGGCTCCCCTTCGCTGATTGCCGACCGATCGCCGAGCTGCGGGCGGGGGCCTGGCTGATTAGAGAGCGCTGGGAAGCGATCGCCGAGGGTGAAACCCGTGCGGTCCACGCCGCGGAGCACCTTGTGGAGTTCGCAGAGGACGGCGTTCCAGCGGTGACGGCGCCTGGGCGCGTGGACGGTCCGGCCATCATCGGCCACTCCACGTTTGCGCCGTCCGGTGTGCGCCCCGACCTCCCCGCCGAGCCGGCTCGCCTGGAGAACGAGGGCAACACCGTGGGGTGGTGGGTGCCGCAGGGCGAGCACTGGGAGCCGGGCGTCGAGTTGGCCACCGGGGTAGAGATCGAGGGCCTCCTGCTGCACGGGAGCTACGATCTCATCACGGCGTTGGAGCACCTGCTGGTGGCCGATACGGCGGATTTCACCCACGAGCCCGGCGACCCGTTGCCGCAGGGTGTCGTGGTGATCGGCGACCCGGCGGACGTGGTGATCCTCGGGGCGGTGGTGGAACCCGGGGTCGTGTTTGACCTCCGGTCCGGAGCTGTGGTGATTGAGCAACACGGCTACGTGAAGGGGGGCACGCGGTTCGAAGGGCCCGTCTACGTGGGTCCGGGCTGCGAGATCCTGGGTGGTCAGGTCAGCCGCTGCAGCATCGGGCCCCGGTGCAAGGTCCGCGGCGAGATCGCCGATAGTGTGCTGGTGGGGTACGCCAACAAGGCGCACGACGGGTACGTCGGGCATTCGGTGCTTGGCAGATGGGTGAATGTCGGGGCCGGTACGACGACCTCCAACCTGAAGAACACGTACGGGTCGGTGCGCTTGAACGTGGCCGGCGAGCGGATCGATACAGGGCGCCGGAACCTGGGAAGCCTATTTGGCGATCACGCAAAGATCGCCATTGGAACGTTCTTGGACACGGGTACGGTGGTCGGCGTTGGCGCCAACGTGTTCGGCGCGGTGCGCCCGCCGAAGTACGTAGCACCGTTCGCCTGGGGCTGCGAAGGCGAGACAATGAGCCGTGACGGTTTTCTCACGGTGGCAAGCCGGGTGATGCCGAGACGGCAGGTCCAGGTCAGCGACGCCGTTCGGGCCAGCCTCGGCCGGATTTACGATCGCGCTACCGCGCAATGAGGGTGGCTGTACTCGGCTCCGGCAGCCGCGGCAACGCCATCGTGTTGGAGGCCGACGGGTTCGCGGTGCTGGTAGACGTTGGGTTCGGGATCCGCGCCCTGCAGCGCCGGGCGAGGGCAGCCGCCGTCGATCTAAGGACGGTCAGGGCGGTCCTGCTCACACACGAGCACAGCGATCATGCCCGCGGCGTCTCACCCTTGGCGCAGCAGCTGAGCTGTCCCATCTATGCCTCGCCGGGAACCCTGGCTGCCCTCGCACCCCGGCTGGTGGACCTGCGGACGCGCGAACTCCCAGCTCACGGCACGGCGGAGATCGGACCGTTCACGGTGTCCACCTGCCCGACGAGCCATGATGCAGTTGAGCCGCTTGCTCTTACGGTAACCGAGACATGCTCCGGCGAGCGCGTCGGCATCGCCTACGATCTCGGGCGACCCACGCCTGGGGTTCGGCGCCTATTGCGAGACTGCAGTTGCCTCATCATCGAAGCGAACCACGACGATTCCCTACTCCGCACGGGTCCGTATCCCCCCGTGGTGCGAGAGCGGATTGCTGGACCGGGTGGGCATCTGTCCAATCGGGCCGCTGTGGAGCTGGTCGAGGGGCTCTGTCACCAGCGACTGCACACCGTGGTGCTGGCGCACCTGAGTGATCACTGCAACCGGATTGACCTGGCGCGGCGTGCCGTCGGGAATGGCCTGCGTCGGCGGGGGTTTCGTGGGCGACTTCTGGTGGCTGGGCAAGAGACGCCGCTGGCGTCGTTCCAGGTCGCGGCGGAGCAGTATTCGTTCGACGCCTTCGGCTAGCCCCGATCCGAGAATGATCCTTCGAGGGCGCTGACTGACGTTGGTGCCGGAGGGCTAGCCGCCCGGGGCGCTGGCCGACGGAATCGGCGGCACCGGCACTCCCTCTGGACGGGGCGTGGGTGGGCCGATCCGTTTCAACTCCACCGGTTCCTCGAGATCACCACCCCACAGCGTGAGAACGCGTCCCTTGCGGGCGAAGTTGTACCCCATCCATTCGCCGCCGAGGACTAGATAGATGGTGTCCGGCACCAGGCGCCACCGGACCGTCTCGTCACCGAAGCTGGCGGACGAGTCAGGTCGTATCACGACCTCTTGAGGTCCTTCGGGCGTTTCGACTTGCCAGGTACCCGACAGATCCGGCAGCTTGTCGCGGGAGCTGCTCTGCCCTTGGGCTGGAGTCGGCGCGGCCAGTACCGCTGCCACGATGATTGCAAGCGAACGAATGGTGATGCTCCCCACGGTAGTCCTCGACAATATAGAGGCGCCCGCGCTGGGGACGCCATGATGTCTCCTTATACCCCGCGGAGGAGTAGGCTGATGCGGATCTCCGGAGTGGTAGCCTTGGTTCTGATGAGCGCCCCGGCCAGCGCGCAGCAAGCACGGCCGGTTCGCCCGGCGCACACGTACTCGATCGTGGCTGTCGACCCTGCAAGCGGTGAGATCGGCGCGGCGGTGCAGTCTCACTGGTTTAGTGTCGGGAGCGTGGTGCCATGGGCCGAACCAGGCGTCGGGGCCGTCGCCACCCAGTCTTTTGTCGACCCATCGTATGGTCCCCGGGGCTTGTACTTGATGCGCACCGGCGTGCCAGCTCCCGAGGCTCTCGCGGCCCTGCTCCGAGCGGATCCCGACAGTCAGGTGCGTCAGGTGGCGATGATCGACGCGCACGGTCGAGTGGCCGCCCACACCGGATCGCGGAACATCCCGGCCGCAGGCTACCACGTGGGTGCCGGCTATTCCGTGCAGGCGAACCTGATGCGGAATGATGCCGTCTGGCCCGCGATGGCCCGGGCGTTCGAGTCGGCGGAGGGCGACTTGGCGGCGCGGATGTTGGCAGCCCTCCAGGCCGCCGAACAGGCTGGTGGCGACATCAGGGGGAGGCAATCGGCGGCTCTCGTGGTGGTCAGTGGCGACCCAACGGCCCGGCCGTGGGAGAAGATCTACGACTTGCGGGTGGAGGACTCCGCTGACCCCCTGGGTGAGCTGGCTCGCCTGCTCCGGGTAGCCCGGGCGTACCGGGCTGCGACGGAAGGCGACAACTATCTGACCGTCGGTAATGTCGATTCGGCGTTGGCAGCGTACAGTCGGGCGGCGGCCTCGCTTCCCGACAGCGCCACCAACGGCGAGCTAGTGTACTGGCAGGCTGTGACGCTCGCCGATTTGGGCCGGGTGCAGGAGGCTGTCCCTCTGTTTCGGAGAGCCTTTGCCCAGGACCGGAGCTGGGTAGAGCTTCTCTGGCGGCTGCCGCGAGTGGGGTTGCTGAGGGCGGACTCGACCACGATAGCCAGCATCGTGCGGCAGGCGAGGAGATGAGGGTGAAAGGTGTCGGATGTCAGGCGCACCTCGTCGGGTGATGACAGAACGCCCCAGGTTATCCTGGGGCGTTCTGGGCCAGCACCTGACGCCTGACACCCGATACCTCACGAGGGTGTTTCGGCGTCCGAGTGTCAGATCAGTACATCCCTCCCATGCCTCCGCCAGGCGGCATGGGGGGCGCCTTTTCCTCCTCCTTCTTCTCGACCACCACGCACTCCGTGGTCAGGAGCAGGCCGGCGACTGACGCGGCGTTTTGTAGCGCCGTACGCGTGACCTTGGTCGGGTCGATGACCCCAGCCTCCATCAGGTCCTCGAACGTGTCCGTCTGAGCATTGTAGCCGTAGTTCTTCTGCTTAGCGTTCTTGATCTTGTCGACTACAATGGAGCCCTCGACGCCCGCGTTGTTGGCAATGATGCGCGTCGGGTCTTCCAGTGCCCTGCGGACGATGGCCACACCGACCTGCGCGTCCGGATCTTCGAGCGTCAGCTTGTCGAGCCTGGTCTGCGCCCGGAGCAGCGCGACGCCGCCACCCGGCACGATGCCCTCCTCGACCGCGGCACGTGTGGCGTGCAGCGCGTCCTCCACCCGAGCCTTCTTCTCCTTCATCTCGGTCTCGGTGGCGGCACCCACGTTGATCACTGCCACGCCGCCGGCGAGCTTGGCCAACCGCTCCTGCAACTTCTCGCGGTCGTAGTCGGAAGTGCTCTTGTCCACGGCGGCTTTGATCTCCTGGATCCGGCCCTGAATCTTGTCCTGGCTACCGGCGCCGTCCACGATCGTGGTGTTGTCTTTGTCGATAACGATCCGCTTGGCACGGCCGAGATCGTTGAGCACCGCGTTCTCGAGCTTGAAGCCCAGCTCCTCGGAGATCACGCTGGGAGCGCCGGTGAGCACTGCGATGTCCTGCAGCATGGCCTTGCGCCGGTCGCCGAAGCCCGGAGCCTTCACGGCACAGACCTTGAGCGTGCCACGCAGCTTGTTCACCACCAGCGTGGCCAGGGCCTCACCTTCAATGTCCTCGGCAATGATGAGCAGCGGCTTCCCTGTCTGAGCCACCTTCTCGAGCACGGGCAAGAGATCCTTCATGGCCGAGATCTTCTTGTCGTGAATGAGGATGTAGGCGTCTTCCAGGGCGGCCTCCATCTTCTCGGGATCGGTCACGAAGTAGGGTGACAGGTAACCACGGTCAAACTGCATGCCGTCCACTGTCTCGAGCGTCGTTTCGAGACCCTTGGCCTCCTCCACGGTGATCACTCCGTCCTTCCCGACCTTCTCCATCGCGTCGGCGATGAGGTTGCCGATCTCCTCATCGTTGTTCGCCGAGATGGCGCCAACCTGGGCGATCTCCTTCTTGCCCGCGGTGGGCACCGACAGCTTCTTCAGCTCGGCGACGGTGGCCTCGACGGCCTTTTCGATCCCGCGCTTGATGGCCATGGGGTTCACGCCCGACGTGACGCTCTTCAACCCCTCGCGGAAGATCGCCTGGGCCAATACGGTGGCGGTGGTGGTACCGTCACCGGCCACGTCGGAGGTCTTGGTCGCTACTTCCTTCACCATCTGGGCGCCCATGTTCTCCACGCCGTCGGGCAGCTCAACCTCCTTCGCCACCGTGACACCGTCCTTGGTAACGGTGGGGCTGCCGAACTTCTTGTCGATGACGACGTTCCTACCCTTGGGGCCAAGGGTCACCTTGACGGCCTCGGCCAGCTGATTCACACCGCTGATGAGATGCCCGCGGGCATCGACGTCGAAATGAAGTTCCTTCGCGTTAGCCATATCTCAGTTCTACCTCCTCTGTCTCACTCGATGACCGCGAGAACGTCGGACTCTTTGACAATGAGGAGCTCGTCGTCGCCTACCCGGACTTCGGTGCCGGCGTACTTGCTGTAGAGCACTTTCAGACCGGCCTTGAGCTCCATGGGCACCCGGTCACCCTTCTCGAAACGACCCGGCCCCACTGCGATGATCTCCCCCTGCAGGGGCTTCTCCTTGGCGGTGTCGGGGATGTACAGGCCACCCCGCATCTCCTCGGTTTCCTCCAGAGGGCGAACCACTACGCGGTCGCCGAGGGGGTGAATCTTCAGCTTCGCCTTGCCCTTGGTGGCAGTGGCCATAAGCGTGCCTCCGTTGATGTAACTGGTTGAGAGTGAATGAGGTACAGACACCTAGCACTCACCGGTGGTGAGTGCTAGTGGACAGTAAGATAGACCGGCTCCTGGCAGTGTCAAGACCGGAAGAGCTAGGGTCCAATCGGATCCAGCTGGCCGGCGACGCGTGTAGGTGTGAGAGCGTTCTCGTACTCCCCGTGGCCGATTTGGCCGCCACCCCCGAACCCCCAGCAGTACACGATCCCGTCAGTGCCGAGGCCGCAAGTGTGGACCACACCGGCCTCGACCCTCACAAAGCCGATGTCGTCGCTGCTGACTTCCGTGGGCTGCAGACGGAGCAACAGTGTGCCATCGCCGAGCTGTCCGAACTCGTTGGCACCCCAGCAGTACAGCCTGCTGTTGCCGGTCACGCCGCAGGTGTGGCTGGCACCCGTGCTGATCGACACGAACGTCAGGCTCTCCGTGACCAGCGTCGGGGAATCGCGGTTCGAGATCGAGCCGTCTCCGAGCTGCCCGCTCTCGCCATTGCCCCAGCAGTATGCCTCTCCGTCGAAGGTCAGTCCGCAAGTATGCGCGCCGCCCCCATCGATCTGGAAGAAGAACAGGTTCCCGGCCACGGGTGTTGGGAGGTCGCGGCTACTGGTTTCGCCGATGCCGAGCTGACCGCTGCTCCCGGCACCCCAACAGTACGCCCTGGAGTCGGGGGTGAGGGCGCACGTATGCTGGCTGCCAGCCGTGAGCGAATCGAACGTGACCCCACCCCGCACCGAGTCGGGCAAGGCGCGGAACCACCCCACCCCGGTTGTGCCGTCGCCCAGTTGACCGGATTCGCCGAGTCCCCAGCACCAAGCCTCGCCCCCAGATGTGAGCCCGCACGTGTGCTGACCACCAGACGCGGCAACAGTGAACTGGAGGCCACCTAAGACCGGGGTGGGCACCACCTCTGGCTCGGGCCGTGACCCCACCCCTAGCTGGCCCCAGTCATTGATGCCCCAGCACTCGAGTTGGTCGCTGCTAGTGACGCCGCAGCTATGGGCAGCCCCGAGAGCAACTCCGATGTATGCCCCCTCCTGAGAGACCCGATGGGGGATCGGTCGATCCTCGAAGCTGCCGATTCCGAGCTGGCCAGCAGTGTTGGAGCCCCAGCAGTAGGCCTGGCCCTCCGCCGTCAGCCCGCACGCATGAAAGCCTCCTACATGGACGGTGCTGTAGGCCACGGTGTCCTGGGGAATGACATCGGGCCCCCCCGGCTCCCCGAGGCAAGCGGTCACTACCACCGCGGCAAGGATGAGCAGGACGGCTCTCAGCCGGTTAGTGCAAATCTCGGGCATGTGATTGCCTTTCCGTTCAAGGGGCTCGTAGTAGTTTGGCCACGAAGCGGGTGACTGGGCAAGCACCGGGCGTCGGACCGCTACCGTATCTTCCGCCCTCAGACGTGTGCGCCCGTGGCCGGGTTCCCCTGGTGGAGTGACCGCATGCGCCTGATATTGCTGTCCTTCCCCGAGACTCTCGCCTCACTCCGGAGGTTCCGCATGAAGTTGCAGCTCACAAGGCTCGGACTCACCCTTGCGTGCGCGTTGGGTGTCGCTCCACGCCTCCCGGCTCAGATACGTGCGGATGAGCGGGCGTTGGCAGCCGAGGCGCGAATGGTGGAAGCGATGGGTGGTAGACGGGCCTGGGAGTCAGCGCGGTTCTTCGACTTCGTGTGGGCGGTGGAGCGCCCCGGGCGGCCCCCGACGGAGCGCCGCCACGTGTGGGACCGCTGGACGGGGCGCTACAAGCTCGAGATGCCCCTCCGCGATGGACGCCACATGGTGGCCATCTTCAATGCCAACACCAAGGCGGGCGATGTCTGGATCGACAACTCCAAGTTGACGGGTGACTCGGTACAAACCCTGCTGGACCGTGCCTACGCCGTCCACATCAACGATTCCTACTGGCTCATCATGCCGTTCAAATGGCTGGACCCGGGAGTGAACCTCGAGTACCTCGGCCTGGTGACGGATTCCACCGGCAAACAGTGGGAGAAGATCCAGCTCACGTTCGAGAACGTGGGGCTCACGCCGGACAACCGGTACCACGCCTATCTCGACCCGGAGACGTGGCTGATGGGATGGTGGGAGCACTTCAGGCAGCGGGCCGATTCCATTCCGGGAGTCCGGTGCCAGTGGCTGGCCTGGGAGCAGCGGGGGCCGATCAAGGTGTCCCTCGACCGGCCCTTCTTGGGGGGTGGCGCCCGGATCTACTTCCCGCAGGCCGTGATCGCAACCGAGGTGGACGAGAGCGCGTTCGCGCCACCGTCGCCGTAGCCACCGGGTGCCCTGCACGTGTCAGCCCTGCTCGTTCCAGCGGGCCTCCAGCTCCACACCCAGACCGTCGGCCAGCCGGTTGACGAAGTTGTAGTACGCCGCGACCTGACACACGTCCAGGATCTCTGCGTCGCTCAACCCGGCACTCCGCAGAGTCTCGACGTCCTCTTGCCGCATCTCATGCGGCCTCTTAGTCAGTTTGACAGCGTAATCGAGGATCGCGCGCTCACGCTGCGGCAGCGCCGCCGCACGGTAATCTGACTCGATGGCTCGCGCCTTCTCTTCGTCCTTGATCAGCCGACGGAGTCGCGCCCCGTGGTGGCGAATTCAGTAGAAGCACCGATTGGCGACCGACACGGCGACCGCGATCATCTCCCGCTCCGCTCGCGACAGCCCTGATGGTCCCCGCATGAGCTGCTCGTAGTAGCGGGCGTGGCCCTGCAGTGACTCGGGGTTGAGGGAATGGACCTTGAGGATGTGGTCGATCCCGTACCGTCCCGAGTTTCAGCGGTAGATCTCCTGCAAGCGGCCCGTTGCCTCATCTTGGGCGATCCACTCGATCCAGGCCATCAGCGAATCTCCGGTTCCCTGCCCCGCGTCCGATATAGACGCGCATTCCCGAATACGGCTCGAAAGGTGCTTTCTCCCGTACTCCGCAGTTCGAGTGTCTTCGCCCCGCAATAACGGACCACCAACTCCCGTGGCCAGCCGGTTGCCACGGGCATGACAGCGAGCGGCGAGCCGCCGGCCACCACCTCGACAGCTCCGTCGCCCTCCGCCCCCCGTTCCCGTCCCACGTCCGCGACGACGGTTGCGCACCCCTCCGGGAGCCGCCACTCGACACGTCCACCTGCAGTGACGACTACAGCCCAGGAAAAACCAGTGGCGCTTCCCTGCCCCGGATCGTCGACCCATACCACGCCACCGGAGTGGTCGGTCGCGGCACTCAAGCGGTGAAGTCGGACCTCACCCTCGATGGCGCTGGGAAGCATGTCGCTGAGGAGATGGTACTGCCGATCTGCGGTCCCCTGAAAGAAGCGCAGCGAGCGAAAGTGAGCAGCCTCGTAGGTCAACAGTGAGTCGTAGGGGAAGTTCCGGTGGCACTGCATCACCGTGTTGCCATCGATGGCGCAGTCCCAGCGGGCGGGTCGTCCGTCGGGACCAGGTGGCTTGAACGCATCGGGGTGCGGGATGCCCCATGTGTGGCCGAGCTCGTGGGCGATCGTCCCCCGGTAGGTATTCCAGTTGCACCACCAGATGGTCCCGCTCTCGACCCCATCCATGGGACACACCCCGGCCAAGATGCCGCTGACGGAAGAGTCACCGATGACGACGAGCCCGCCGTACTCCCCTTTCGGGAGCTTGGCCGCATCGGCCACCGAGTCGATTCCGCCGTTCTCAGAGTCTGCCCCTGCCCAGCCGCCTGCTCCCTGGGCCAGAAACAGCAGCTTGAAGTCAGCGCTGTCGTTCCACGCCAGGTCCCGATCGCGGAATTCATCTTGCAGCAGCGGCCACCAGTCCTGAAAGTCGTGGGCGGCAAACTCCTCGAACGTGTGGCGGCTGTGGTGGACGATGAATGGGTCCGACTCGAAGGTCGGTCCTGCGAGAGCTGCGCTGTACCACTGTCGCACATCCTCCAGCGCCTGAACGTTCAACCGGAGGCGACGCAGGTCGAAGGAGAGGTCCTTCGGGATCAGGTACACGGGGATGACCCGCGGCTCGCGGGTCGGCACGTCCTGGCTCCAGGCCACGCGGACCCCGCAGAGAAGAGTGACAGCGGCTACGAGAAGTGTGGCGGCGCCTCCCCTCAATTGAGGATTCTCCGCGCCTCCACCCAACGCTGTCGCCACCAGCGGCCCTCCGGGTCGCTGGCGGTCAGGCGCGAGAGCCTGACACCGGACGAAGCGCTGTGGATGAACGTTCCGTCTCCCACGTAGAGGCCGACGTGGCTCACACCATTGCCGCTAGCCGAGAACGCGAGGATATCCCCGGGTCGGAGCGCCTCCAGCCTGCGGTCCACCAGCATGCCGAGCCGCGCCTGGTCGCGGCTCACCCGGGGCAACAGTATGCCGTGCTCGCCGTAGGCGTACTGCACCAGGCCGGAACAGTCGTAGCCGTTCTCGTCGTTTCCGCCCCACCGATATGGCGTGCCCATGGCGTCGAGGGCGGTCTGCACCACGCGAACTGCCAGCTCGGCGGATTCCCGCGAAACACCGTCCCCCCCCGCCGCGGCGGCGATGTCACCATCGGACGGCGGGTCGAACCGCTCGGCGCCGGGCCGGCCGGTTCTCGGGGGACCCGAACTGCCGAACCCGATGGCTAGCCTTCCCTGGAGCACCATACCGCGGCGATCGGACGGACTAAGCCTCCAGAATCCCCGCACGTCACGGTCCTCCACACGGTATCGTGCCTCGACGCCCACGGAGAGGAATGACAAGAGGGAGAGCCCGTAACCAGCGCCCGCACTCCAGTGGGCATCCCAGTTGCCGTCGCCACGTCGCATCCCCAGACCAGCGGCCGCCACCAGGTACAGGCCGCCACCGCTGCGGCCGAGCGCCAGGGAGATCTCGCCGCCCGTCTGCGTGCGGTCTAGCGTGGAGCGACTATCGTCGAGGTGGAACAGCCCCAATCCGTAGTGGAACGCTCCGAATAGCCGATGGTAGTAGGAAGCCGTGTAGGTCTCGGCGGGCTCCTCATGCCACCAGCGGCCGTAGGCGATGTCGAAGCCGCTCCCTTGGGCCATGAGGGCCCCCGGGAGCGCAAGCGCTGCAGCAAGCGCGGCGCTCCGCAATGACCAGGTTGACGGCACGGGCTGTAACCCCAATAGTAGCAACGAAATAGAAGCAGGTCAACGTGAATCTCTGGACATTCGGTTGCAGCCGTAGGCAGACGTCACCGGTCACCCTGAGCCATATACGGGAGCGATTGCCTCCCCCTGCTGGTTAGGGGAGCACTGCGGCCGATGCTCGAGCTTTCGGCAGCGACGCACGGTGGGTCCCTGGCGCGAGGGCAATACTGTTTGGCCTATGGCAGCGACCAGCGCAGTCGGGCCAGGCCACCCCTGGTCTGCGTTGGCCGCTTGACCTCCGTTGTCGCACCTGGGTAACTACCCCCCATGCCAACTGTCACGGTAACCCGTCGTGTCCACTTCAACGCCGCGCACCGGCTACACGTCCCCACGCTGTCGGAGGCGGAGAACCGAGAGCTGTTCGGGCCCTGCAATAACCCGAACTACCATGGCCACAATTACGAGCTCGATGTCTCGGTAGAGGGCAAGATTGATCCGGTCACGGGCTTCGTGGCGAACCTCGATAGCGTCAAACGGCTCGTCGAGGAGCGGGTTGTGGCCTATCTCGACCACAAGAACTTGAATCTGGACGTGGCGGAGTTTCGTGAGCTGAATCCCACCACTGAGAATCTGGTCGTGGCGATCTGGCGGCTACTGGATGGGCATCTCCCAGGGCGGCTTGCGAGGCTCGTTCTCTGGGAGACGCCGCGGAACTATGTGGTCTACGAAGGAAAGTGAGGAGTGAGGGAGGTGTTGGTGGGAGGAGGGAGGAGCAGAGTACGTTCTGCGTTGCCGACTGTGTTTACTCCTCCCTCCTCCCACCTCACTACCTCGGGGTCTTCATGGCCTGTGAGCCCTGAGCCCAGGGCACCCGGTACTGACCAGGTCCGGCGTTCTGCGCCTTCAGGGCGTTCCGGACCGCCTCCTCATCGGGCAGGCCCTTCCAGTCTTTCTTGTGACGGGGTAGAACCATCCACACGATGGCGCTGGCGATCCACACCAGTGCTGCTGACAGCAGGATCGACAGCCACAGCTCCGAGATCACGACCGTAGCCGGCCTCCAGCGTTGGGGAACGCCCACAAAGTACGGCCTGGCCGTTCGGGGGCCAGGCCGTAGTTCGGAGATCTACAGGCACGGCTTTGGCTGACGCTACAGCTGCACCACCTCCCAGGTCTTCTTCACTGCCTCGGCCGACTTCTGCAACGCGGCCTTCTCCTCGTCGGTCAGCTCGACCTCGATGACCTGCTCCAGGCCCTTTGTCCCCAGCTTGCAGGGCACACCGAGGTATTGCCCAGTGATGCCGTATTCCCCTTCGAGCCAGGCGGCGCAGGGCAGAATCCGCTTCTTGTCCTTGACGATGGCCTCGACTATCTGGACCGCAGCGGAGGATGGGGCGTAGTAAGCCGAGCCAGTCTTGAGATGGCTGACGATCTCGCCGCCGCCCTTGCGGGTGCGTTCCACGATTGCATCCAGCTTCTTCCGTTCAATGAGCTGCGTGACCGGTATTCCCGACACGGTGGTGTACGAGATCAGCGGAACCATCGTATCTCCGTGGCCGCCCAGCACCATGGCCTGGATGTCCTCCACGGACACGTCCAGCGCGTCCGCCAAGAACGTGCGGTAGCGAGCCGTGTCGAGGATGCCGGCCATCCCGATGACCCGCTCGCGGGGGAAGCCGGTCACCTCTTTCGCCACCCACGTCATCACGTCGAGGGGATTGGAGACCATGATGATGATGGCCTTTGGAGCGCGTTTCTTGATCTCTTGGCTCACTGACTTGACGATATCGGTGTTGGTCTTCACCAGGTCGTCGCGGCTCATGCCTGGCTTGCGTGGCACCCCGGCGGTGACCACGAAGAGTTCGCTGCCTTTCGTCGGGCCGTAGTCGCTCGCCCCGACCACGCGCGTGTCAAACCCTTCGATCGGCCCTGTCTGCCACTGGTCGAGGCCCTTGCCTTGCGGGATGCCCTCGAGGATATCCACCAGCACCACTTCCCGTGCCAACTCCTTCTCCGCCAGGCGGAGGGCCGTGGTCGCACCGACGTGGCCTGCGCCTACTACCGTCATCCTGTTCATTGTCGTGTCCTGTTCGGTTCGTGAGTGATGGCAGGTGCTCCGGCGAGATCGTCCACCGTCGCGGCTTGCACCGGGATGCCGAGCTGGCGAATCGCCTCGTAAAGGACGATCCCGGCTGCACTCGCGAGGTTGAGACTCCGCACCGTGGGGAGCATTGGAATGCGGAAGATGCTTTCCGGGTGTTTCTCACGGATGCGCTCGGGCATGCCCTGGCTCTCGTTGCCGAAGACGAGAACCGAATTCGGCGCGTAGGGCGCGTCGAAGTGCGAGCGAGTCCCGTGAGCCGAAAAATACAGGCATCGCTCCCGTGACACGGCCGTCCGGAAGGCTGCCCAGTTGGGATGTACCCAGAGGTCAACAGCGTCCCAGTAGTCCAGCCCCGCCCGCTGTAGCGCCGGGTCATCCAGGGTGAATCCCAGTGGCTTGATCAGGTGAAGCGAGGTATCCGTCGCCGCGCACAGCCGGGCGATATTGCCGGTGTTGGGGGGGATCTCTGGTTCGATGAGCGCGATTGCGAGACTCATTAGGCGCCCTTCCTCACACCCTCAGCCCTCGTCGATGGCAGCGTGCCCACGCGTCAGAGCAGCTGCCTACTCCTCCCTCCAGCGTGCCGCACCGTCCTCGAGGAGTTCCCGCTTCCAGACTGGCAACCGCTTCTTGGCCTCCTCGATAACGTGGCGACAGGCGGCGAACGCCTCCGCACGATGCGGCGCCGCCGCGACGACCGCGATACTCGGCTCTCCCACCGGCACCCGGCCCAGCCGGTGCTGTACCCGAACCCCGGCGTCGGGCCAGCGGGCCAGCGCCTCTGCCACTATGCGATCGCATTCCTCCGCTGCCATGGGCTCGTATGCGGAGTAGTCAATCGCGGTGACCGGACCGTCGGCTTCGCTACGGCGCACCGAGCCGACAAATGCGACGGTACCACCTCGTCCACTGTCGGCCAATTCTGCCACGAGAGTACCCACGTCGATGGGCTCCCGAGTGAGATACCCCATCGCTAGCCTCCGGCCAGCGGTGGCAGAAACGCAACCTCGTCACCGTCCGCCAGGGAACGGCTTGGCAACGCGTGCTCCCGATTGACGGCAACCAGGGGACGCTCCGGCAAGAGGTTTCCGCTTGCCAGCTCGGTGCGAATCGCCTGCACTGCGTCAGCCACAGTGGCGGGATCGGGCAGTTCCAGCGCCACGGAGTCGCGCCCCAGTGTATCGGCGTACCGGGCAAAGAACCGGCACTGGACCGTGAGCGTCTTGGCTGGTGCCACCATGCGATCTTCGCGCAAGTCCATATCGGCAGTGAATATAGCCCGATGCCGAACGGCTACCAATCCCCACACCTTGCAGGTCGCGCGCATCGCTCCCTGCTCCCCGCCATCACAAACCACCAAGCACTGGCCACCCACGCCGCACCTTGGGTTCACCCCCCGCCAATGTGCACTGCGTACCGCGCACCGCTCACCGCTTGCGCTCTCGTTGCACCGCGTGACGTAGCTCTCCAATGCGGTTGACACGCCGCCTTCCCCGGGTGAGTTTGAGCCGACTTGCCTGCAAAGTCCATTTGACATTGGAGGGAGCCGCAGCCTCCTCTCGTCCAAGGTCAACGTCTTCCAACTTTCAAGCAAAGAAGGATCTCATCACAATGTCTCTTGCTCGCGCACTTCCCACCCTAACGGTCGCCGTGGGACTCGCGGGAGGAGCCGTTTGGCCCGCGGTGGCGAACGCACAATTCGTCAAGCCGCCCGCCCCGGCAGCCTACGTGCTACAGGGGGTGACGCTGGTCGGGCCCGATGGCAGCAGGCGATCGGACGTGACTATTGTCGTGCGTCGTGGCTTTATCGAAGCCATCGGTAACATCGACATTCCTCCGGACGCGGAACTGCTGGAGGGCGACTCCCTGATGGTGTATCCGGGGCTGATCGACGCCGAGGGCAAGGCCGATGTCGACTTCCCAGAGATCGAAGTCGACCGAGAGGAGCTGGCGTTCTGGGCGCCGCCGCGCGACGCCCAGGGATTCCTGCCGCACCGCCGGGTCGTAGACCACCTGACCAGTACAGGCAGTGATCTCGAATCACAGCGCACCAAGGGCGTGGTAGCCGCCGCTGTTCACCCTGACGGTCCGGTGATGCCTGGTCGCGGTGCGGTGCTCCTGTTCCGCAAGGGGGCCGAAACACCCGCCGACCTTGTGGTCGATCCCGAGCTCGGGCCCGTCATGTCGTTCCGGGGCGCCCGGGGGATGTACCCGGGAGCCTACTTCGGTGTGGTCGCATTCATTCGTCAGAGTCTGGAAGATGCTCGGCACGATGGCTTGAAGCTCGCCGCTCACCAGCGAGATCCCAGGGGGCTCAAGGCCCCGTCGTGGGATCCCGACTACGCCGTGCTGCGGGATGTGTTGCAGGGTCGGACGCCGGTGTTCTTCGCGGCGGATCGGGCACAGGACATCAGGCGGGTGCTCGGACTGGCGACTGAGTACGGCTTCCAGCCGGTCATCGTTGGCGGTGACGAAGCTTGGAAGGTCGCGGATCTCCTCAAGGAGCGTGACGTCGCGGTGTTGGTGTCCCTGGATTTCCCGAAGCCGGAACGCTGGAAGCCGGAGAAGGAGAAAGAGGAAGAAGCCGAAGTTCCGGACACTGCGGCTGTGGAGGAGCCCGAGCAAGAAGAAGCACCAGAGCCCCTCGATGCGGCCGAGCAGAGGGAGAAGCAGCGGCTGGAGGACATCTACTCCAACGCGGGCCGGCTGGCGGGTGCCGGCGTCCGGTTTGCCCTCACCAGCGGCGGAGGGAAGGCAGACCTTCGTGAGGGCGCCCGCAAGGCCATCGAGTATGGGCTCGGCGAGGACCAGGCGCTGGCCGCGGTGACGAGCGCGCCGGCTGAGATCTTGGACGTCCCATACCTGTCGCGGGTGGAAGAGGGAATGCCTGCGACGTTCGTTGTCGTCGACGGTTCCCTATTCGATGAGGAATCCGAGATCCGTTACACCTTCGTCGAAGGCGAGCTCGAGAAGGGCAAGCCGAAGAAGGAGGCGAAGGCGGCTGAGGAGGAGCCCGCAGTCGACGTAACCGGCACGTGGGAGGTGAAGATCGACGCGGAGGGCGAAACCATCGGTGGCAAGATGACCTTGGAACAAGAGGGAGCCGAGTTCATAGGCACCATGGAGCTGGACGTGGGAACGGGACGGATCCAGAACGGCATCGTGTCGGGGGACGAGATCACGTTCGAGATCCTGATCTCGGAGGGTGGTGAGTCCATAACGGTTGAGGTTACCGGCACCGTAGAGGAGGATGAGGCATCAGGATCCGGCAGCTCTCCGATGGGATCCTTTACCTGGACAGCGAAGCGGACCGGCACACCGGACCGGGGAGAATAGCGATGCGACAGTTGCGAACTCTTGTTGCGGCTTCGATTCTCGCGGCCGGGCCGTTCGCCGCGATCGAGGCACAGTGGAAGGTGCAGATCGAGGCGGGCGCGGTGCCGGTGCCGCGAGGCGATCTCTTCATCGAGAACCTGGACGCCGTGTGGACGGCCAACGACACCGTCTATCGCAACGTCTCGATCCTGATCGAGGACGGGGTCATTCGGGCCATTGGGCCCGACCTGACCGCGCCCGCCGGCGTCACCGTGGTTGAGGGCACGGGCCACACGGCCATTCCAGGCCTGGTGGACGAGCACTCGCATATCGCGGCCCGCTCGATCAACGAGTGTACTGGGCCCGTGGTGCCCGAAGTCCGCGTCATCGACGCTCTCGACCCCGAGGCTTACGGCATCTACCGGGCGCTGTCGGGCGGCGTGACGGTGGCACACGTGCTCCATGGCAGCTGCAACCCGATTGGCGGACAGAGCGCGATCATCAAGCTGCGCTGGGGGACGGACGATCCCCTCGGGCTGCTCGTGCAGGGAGCCCCGCAGACCGTCAAATTCGCCCTCGGGGAGAACGTGACGCGGAAGAACTTCGGGAGCGAGGGGCTTCAGCGGTTTCCGGCATCACGGGAGGGGGTGGAGGCCGTGTACGTACAGGCCTTCACCGCGGCCCAGGAATACAAGAAGGCGTGGGATGACTATCGGCGGAACCGTCGAGCGTACCGGGTCCCGCCGCGCCGCGATCTGCGGCTCGAAGCGCTGGTGGAGATCATGGAGGGACGGATCCTGGTGACCGCGCACTCCTACCGGAGCGACGAGATCCTCATGCTGATGCGTGTGGCGGAGCGCTTCGGGTTCAAGATCAATACGTTCACGCACGTGCTGGAGGGCTACAAGGTCGCCGATGAGATGGCGGCGCACGGCGCGGCCGGATCCACCTTCTCCGACTGGTGGATGTACAAGCTCGAGGCGTACGACGCGATTCCCTACAACCCCTCGATCATGCATCAGCACGGCGTGAAGACGAGCCTCAATTCCGATAGTCAGCTACTCCAGACGTTCTTCCTCTACGAGTTCAACAAGCCGGTCAAGTACGGCGGCGTGTCGCGAGAGGACGCGCTCCGGATGCTTACGCGCAATCCGGCGGAGATTCTCCACATCGACGACAAGGTGGGCACCATCGAGGTGGGCAAGCAAGCCGATATCGCGCTCCTCTCGGGTGACCCGTTCGACGTGTACACCAAGGTCATGAAGACGATCATAGACGGGATCGTCTACTACGATACGGAACGGGAAGCGGAGTTGCGCGGCGAGCCGGTACGGACGTTCCCCCTGGTGGAGGTCGTGCCTGAGGTAACCACGCCGACCACCACGGGGTCCGCCGATCTGTTCAGCCGAGCCACCGATGCCATGGCGGACGCCACCGCGGTGCAGGTGTCGGTTACCGCCCTGGTCGGTGCCACGGTTCATCCGGTCTCCCGCCCCCCGATATCGAACGGGATCGTGCTGATCGAGGGCGGGCGGATCGCGGCGGTAGGGCCCGCGAGCGCGGTGCAGGTTCCGGCGGGTGCCACGGTGGTCAACCTCGCCGGCAAGCACCTCTATCCCGGACTCGTCAACCCCATCACGCAACTCGGCATGGTGGAGATCGGTCAGGTGGCAGCCAGCCGCGATGACCGGGAGGTCGGTCGGTACAATCCGCACATCCGTGCTTTGACCGGTGTGCATCCCCACAGTGAGGCCATACCCGTTGCGCGGGCGAACGGCATCACAACAGCGCTCACCGCCCCGGCGAGCGGGATCATTCAGGGGATGGGATCGGTGATTCAGCTGAAGGGCGATACGCCCGAGCGGATGGCCGTCGCGGATCGCGTCGCGTTGGTGATCAACTTCCCGCGGCCGAAGGGAGAGGCGTGGGACGAACCGAAACTGGAAGGCGGCCGCCTGGAAGAGTTGGTTCAGCTGTTCGAACGGGCTGTGCTGTACGCCCAGCATCCCAGCACCAACGACGATCCCACTGCCCCATTCGACCCTAACGTGACGAACCGCGATGCGATGATGCTCCAGGCGCTGGTGCCCGTCGTCACGGGCGAGGTGCCCGTGTTGTTTCGGGCGTGGCGGGAGCGGGACATCCGGACGCTGTTGCTGTTCCTCGACAAGTTCCCGGACGTGCGCCCCGTGCTCGTGGGGGCCGACCAGGCATTCCGGGTAGCCAACGAGCTCGCCCAGCGCGAGATCCCCGTCATCGTGGGATCAGCCATCAGCCTGACCGCAGATCGAGAGGATCCCATCTCGGCGGCATGGGAGAACGCGGCAATCCTCCATTCCGCCGGCGTGACGGTGGCGTTTGGCACCAACGACGTGCAGCAGGCTCGGAATCTCCCGTATCATGCAGCCCGGTCGGCGGCATACGGGCTACCGAAGGACGTGGCTCTGCGGGGGGTGACCCTCACCCCAGCCGAGATTCTCGGCCTTGGCGACGAGATGGGCAGCATCGATGTTGGCAAGCGGGCCGACTTGATCGTCACCACTGGAGATCCGCTCCAGATCGTCACCCAAGTCGAGCGCGCGTTCATCGGGGGCGAGGAGGTGTCCCTGGAGAGCAAGCATACCCGGCTGTGGAAGGCGTTCAGGGATAGGCACTGAGAAGCCATCAGCCTTCAGCCGTCAGGAGCAATAGCACATCGCGATTCGCGATTCGCGATTCGTGAGGTGCAAGCGCGGAGCTCTGGTACACGAATTGCGAACTGCGAATTGCGGTCTGCTCCCGACAACTGAAGGCTGAAGGCTTCCCCCCACACACGCGGGGCGGCCACCTGCCAGAGCGGCCGCCCCGTCGTCCGTGCGGGACTTCCTGTGGCACGCCCCTTCCTAGGGCTGCTGGCTCACTTCCTCCGTTACAGCCCGTTCCGCCGCTACGATCCCCCGGAGCTCCTTCGAGGGCTTGAACACCGGTACCGGTCGGGCAGCCACCTCCACTGGCTCGCCAGTGCGGGGATTGCGAGCCATCCGAGTCTTCCGCATGCGGATCTTGAAGGTGCCGAACCCTCGGACCTCGATGTTGTTCTGGTCTGCCAGGGCTCCCTTGATTGCATCGAGGAACGCGTCAACCACCCGTGCGCAGTCCTTTTTCGAGATCATCGGACCGGCCGTCCGGGCGATGCTGGCCGTGACTTTCTCGACGAGATCCGCCTTGGTCATAGGTCCTCTCTGATTAGGCCCCGGGATTGGCGGAAAATGGCACCCCAGAGGTGCGCAGTTGGGCCGCTATTAATACCGGCTTACCTGTTGACTGTCAAGGGCTTGGACGAATTCGTAGAAGTGCCCACGGGCATCGTGGGGGCCCGGGGAGGCCTCCGGATGGTACTGGACAGCGAACAGGGGCAGTTCCCGGTGTCTCACGCCTTCTATGGTGTCATCATTGAGGTTACGGTGCGTGACCTCAAGTCCTTTGGCACCTGAGACGGTCTTACTGCTTCCCTTGACTGCAAATCCGTGATTCTGGGTGGTGATCAGCACCCGCCCGGAGTCGAACTCTCTGACGGGGTGATTTCCCCCCCGGTGGCCGTACGGCAGCTTCGCCGTCTCCCCCCCGAAGGCCAGGCTGACCAGCTGGTGTCCCAGGCAGATGCCAAAGGTCGGCAGGCCCGACTCCGCCAGCTCCCGGATCACCGGCAGTGCGTAGCGGACGGCAGCGGGATCGCCGGGCCCGTTGGAGAGAAACAGGCCATCGGGAGCGAGCTCACGCACGCGGGCTGCCGGGGTCGTGGCAGGCACCACGGTGACGCGGCAGCCTAGCGAGGTGAGGATGCGCAGGATGTTTCGCTTCATCCCGAAGTCGAAGGCGACGACATGATGATCAGCATCCTGCCCACCTACGCCGCGCTCGGCATCGACAGTGGCCAGCGACGCGAGATCCAGCCCCAACATGTGGGGGCTGGCCTCCAACTGGGCCCGGACTTCGTCGCAGGGAGCCTCGCCGAGGCTGACGATTCCACGCATGGCTCCGGCGGATCGGATGTGGCGCGCTAGCCTCCGGGTGTCCACTCCCTCAATAGCGGGAATCCCCCGCCCCGCCAGCCACTCGTCCAACGCGCCGCTGGCACGCCAATTGGAGTACTCCCGGGAGAGCTCACGCACCACGACCGCCCTGACCTGGGGCTGGCCGGATTCCAGATCTTCCTCGTTGATGCCGTAGTTGCCGATCATGGGAGCCGTCATGACCACGATCTGGCCGAGGTACGAGGGATCGGTGAACACCTCCTGATAGCCGGACAGGTTGGTGGTGAACACGACCTCACCGGGGGTTGCCGAAAACGAACGGCGCGCCGTCCCCTGGAACCACGCGCCGTCTTCGAGAAGAACGTAGGCTGGGTGGTGCGTCGTCACTCGCTAGTTCGGCTGGGGTGGCGGCTGTTCGGCTGGCTCGACGTCCAGCGGCAGCTGTGGCGGCGGCGCGATCGGCACCGGTACGGTCTGCTCACCCTCGAGCACCGACCGTGGTGCCGAGCTTCGAGTGCTCAGGCCGGCCAAGATGAGCGACAGCCCGAGGAATATCCCGCCGAGCCACCACGTGGACTTGGTGAGGATGGTAGCCGCTTGCCGCCCGCCGAGGAACGTGTCGGTAGACGCTCCCCCGCCCATCGCGGCAAGGCCACCGCCGGTGCCGGCCTGGAGCAGAACGGCGCCCACCAGCAGCACCGCGGTCAGAACCAGAACTGCAAGAAGAAGTGTGTACATCGTCGTAATCCTGCGTCGCGGCGCAAGATAGCGGGGGCCCTGCGGCGAAGTCAATCGAGCTTGGTGCCTACGATCTCCGACCACGCACCGGGGTCGAGAGATGCTCCCCCCACCAGCACCCCGTCGATCTCCGCGTCCGAAACCAGGGCCTGGATGTTGGCGGGCTTGACGCTTCCCCCGTACAGGATGCGAGCGTCCTGCGGCGCGACCCCCCGGTCGGCAAACCACCCCCGGATGAACGCGTGGACTTGCGACGCATCGCTGGGCGTTGCCGTCTTGCCGGTGCCGATCGCCCACACCGGCTCGTAGGCAATGACCACCTTCGCAAGCGCGGCGGCGTCGTGCTGCTGTAGCACACCGAGCTGGCGCTCCACTACTGCCAAGGTTTCACCAGCCTCCCGCTCGTCGATCTTCTCACCGACGCACAGCATGGGGATCAGTTCGTGCTCCAGGAGCGCGCGCACCTTGTTTCCCGTCTCTGCGTCGGTCTCCCCGAAGATGTGGCGCCGCTCCGAGTGTCCCACCAGGGATGCTTCCGCCCCGCCCTCCCGAGCCATCGGGATCCCCAGTTCACCCGTAAAGGCGCCCTTCGGCTCCCAGTAGACGTTCTGAACCCCCACTCTGATGTCGGGGTGACCGCGAGTGAGGGAGACCACGGCTTCCAGAGCCACGGCCGAGGGGAAGAACCACACCTCACGGTCAGGGAGGCGCCTGTGACCCTCGAGAAAGGCCGTGAGAAAGGCCCGCGCCCCATCGGGCCCCAAGTGCATCTTCCAGTTAGCGGCAAAGATCAGCTGCTTCATGCACCGTCCAGCGCTGCCACGCCCGGCAGCTCCTTTCCTTCGAGCAACTCTAGCGCCGCACCACCACCTGTGGAGACGTGAGTGATCTTGCTGCTCAGCCCGGTCTGGGCCAGAGCGGCCGCGGAGTCGCCGCCCCCGACGATGGTGGTCGCCCCCCGGTCCGTCGCCGCTGCCAGCCCGCGAGCCACCGCCACGGTCCCGGCATCGAACGGCGGCGTCTCGAAGATTCCCATGGGACCGTTCCACACGATCGTCTTGGCTGACGTGATCCGCCGGACGAACTCCTCGGCGGCCTCCTGAGCAATGTCATAGACAGACCAGTCCCTTGGTATCGCGTCGCGTGGCACGCTCCTGATCTCGGCATCACCCGAGAGTTTGCTGGCGACCGTCACCATCTGCGGCAGCACGATCTTGTTGCCGGCACGATCCAGTAGCTGCTTGGCGAGCTCGATTCTGTCAGGCTCCACCAGTGAACCGCCGATCTCCAGCCCGCAAGCGGCGAAGAACGTACAAGCCATGGCCCCGCCAATCAGAATCTCGTCCACCTTGGGGAGCAGGGCCTCGATGACGTCGATTTTTCCCGAGATCTTCGCCCCGCCCAGGACGGCGAGGAAGGGACGAGCCGGTTCGCTGAGTGCCCCGTGCAGATACTCCAGCTCCCGGGCCATGAGGAACCCGGCCACTGCCGGCTTGAGTCTTCGCGCTACACCTTCGGTGGAGGCGTGCGCCCGGTGCGCCGAGCCGAAGGCGTCATCCACGTAGAAGTCTGCCAGGCGGGCGAAGGCGTCGGCCAACGCGGGGTCGTTCTTCTCCTCGCCCGGGTGGAAGCGAGTATTCTCCAGGAGCATGACATCGCCACGCTTCATCTGGCGCGTCTGCCTGGGGGCGTCATCGGCAAGGGGGTCCTCGAGGAACGCCACCGGGATTCCCAGTGCCCGCTCCAGCTCGGGGACAACCGGCCGCAGCGAGTACTCCGGCTTCGGTTGCCCTTTGGGCCGGCCGAGGTGGGACGCGAGCAGAACGCGGCAGCCCCTATCCCTCAGCCAGCGAATGGTCGGGAGTGATGCCTCGATGCGTGTGGTGTCGGTGACCACACCCTCTCTGAGAGGGACGTTGAAGTCCACGCGCACAAACACCCGCTGTCCCTCCAGCGGCTGTCCTTCCAGGGACTCCAGGGTTCGCTTCAAGACAGCCGCTCGGCCAGGTACTGGATGAGGTCAACGCAGCGGGCGGAGTAGCCCATTTCGTTGTCGTACCACGACGAGACGTGGACCAGCGTGCCGTCGATGACGTTGGTGCTGAGGGCGTCCACCGTGCTCGATGACAGGTCACCGATGTAGTCGCCGGACACGAGCGGCTCGTCGCTGACGGCCAGGATCCCGTTCAAAGGTCCAGTGGCCGCGGCGCGGAAGGCCTGGTTCACTGCTTCGCTGGTTGTGGCCTGTTCCACCACGCAGGTGAGGTCGACCAGCGACACATTCGCGGTGGGGACCCGCAATGCCACGCCGTCGATCTTCCCGGCGAGTTGCGGAATCACCAGTCCGGTGGCCTTCGCCGCCCCCGTAGTGGTCGGGATGATATTGGTGGCAGCCGCCCGGGCCCGCCGCAGGTCCTTGTGCGGGAGGTCGAGGATCCGTTGATCATTGGTGTAGCTGTGAATGGTCGTCATGAACCCCCGCTCGAACCCGAAGGAATCCAGGATCACCTTGACGACGGGGACCAGGCAGTTCGTGGTGCACGAGGCGGCGGAGATCACGTGGTGCTTCTTTGGATCGTACTCGTGGTGGTTGACCCCCACGACGACGGTCAGGTCTTCGTTCTTGCCCGGCGCACTGATGACCACCTTCTTGGCGCCAGCGGTCAGGTGGGCACCGGCCTTGTCCCGGGTCCGAAACAGGCCGGTGGACTCCAGCACTATGTCGACGCCCAGGTCCTTCCACGGAAGCTTGGCCGGGTCCTTCTCCGAGAGGGCCTTTATTGCCTTTCCATTGACCACCAGCTCGCCATCTCCCGCTTCGACGGGTGCCGGGAACCGCCCATGCACTGAGTCGTACTTCAGCAGGTGGGCCAGAGTTGGCGCGTCGGTGATGTCGTTCACCGCGACGATGTCGAGATCGGCCCCATTCCGAATCGCAGCCCGCAACAGGTTGCGGCCAATCCGACCGAATCCATTGATCCCCAGTTTGGTGGCCATCGTTACCTCGTTCCCCGGTAGATGTCACAAGTTAAGCGCTTTGGACAGGAAGCCAGAAGACCGCTGCGGGAAGCTGCTAGGGGGAGTGCCCCGCCCCACCCGACACCTCGAGAGATGTAGTGCCCGCGCAAGCCGCGTCGCCATAGGTCGAGGATCAGCTGCATCTGTCCCGCGACTCCTCGTCGCGCCGCACGCGGCGCGCCCCGCGTGCTGTTAGGCGCCGGTGGCGCGGTCGGCGTAGGGAAGTGCCCGAGCGAAGGTCACGGCACTAACCTGACTCCATCCGGCGGCCTCAAGCGCCTGCGCCGCCGCCGCCACTGTCGCACCGGTCGTGAGCACGTCGTCCACCAATATAATCTCCGCGCCCCCGTCATTCCCCAAGGGAGAGGGGGCAGCCCTGCCCTTCCCCACCCAGCCACCAGGGGCAGAGGCGGCAGCCCTGCCGCCCCCCCTCCTCTCCGTGGTGGCAGAAGCGGCAGCGTTGTAAGCACTCAGCCGTCCTGGTTGGGCTGACTGCTCCTGCCGCACCTGCTGGGGGGTTGTCCGGGCCGGGAGGGGCTGCCGCCCCTGCCACCGGGCGGTGGGCGGCGGGGTGGCTGCAAACGCTCCCGCCACATTCTCCTGCCGCTCCTCAGGCGTCAGGGCAGTCTGTGACTTTGTCTCTCGTTTTCGCGTGAGCAGCTTTTCCGCGACCGGGAGTCCCCACCTCTGGGAGAGTCCGCGAGCGATGGCCGTCGCCTGGTTGTATCCCCGGCTGCGGTATCGCTGGGTGCCAAGGGGCACCGGAACCAGGTAGTTGGCTGACGGCCGCGGTACCCGTCGGGCGATGAGAGCAGCCACGGTCTGCCCCAGCGTCACGAAGCCTTCGTACTTCAGGTGGTGGATGATCTCGCGGGCCTCGTCACCCAGCCAGACGGCACTGCACACTCGGCCGAGTGCGAGCGGCCACCCAGCACAGAAGCGGCACGGACCGACTGGCGGGAGCGGTTGCTGGCAGCGGGCACACCCCCAGCTGAGGAAGCGCAAGCGGCTGCGACACATCCCGCACACCAGACTCTCCGGAGCGACTCGCTCGACGGTCCGGTCACATGAGACGCAGGCGTTGGGGAGCAGGAATCGTTCGAGCGCCCGGAGAGCCCCGGGGATCATGACTCCAGTGCCCGCTCCACGGCCGCAGCCATCACCTCACGGGGAGCAGTCACTTGGGGGAAGAATCGCTCGAAAGCGCGTGCGCCTTGGGCCACCAGCATGGTGCGTCCGTCTGCCGCGCGGATGCCCCGGGCGCGGCAATCACGGATCCACCTGGTGGCCCCGGGAGCATACACCAGGTCGAGGGCTGCCTTGCACCCGTCCAGCCGCTCTTCAGGAATTGGTCGCGGGTGGTCGGGTGCCAGACCCAGCGGCGTCGCGTTGATCGCCGTTGCCACCGTGCGACCGTCGTCCGTGTGCACTTGCGACACTCCCAGCTCTCGGGCCCAGGCGACAAAGTCCCGCGCCCGTTTCGGGCTTCTGGACCGCACCACAAGCGTCATGTCTCTTTCCCGCGCTGCCGCCGCGACCGCCCGTGCGGCTCCGCCCGTTCCAGCCACGAGCCAGGGTCCCTCCGCCTTGAGTGCCGCGAGAGCATCGAGCACTCCGTGCACGTCGGTGTTGTCCCCGATCAGGCGGCCGCCTTCGGGCCAGAAGGTGTTCACGGCGCCGAGTTCTTTCGCAGTATTGGTAAGCCGAATGAGCAGGTTGGCAACATCCATTTTATGCGGCACGGTGACGTTCCCCGCGACGCCTACTGCCTCGAAGGCGCGAATGACGTGGGCGATGACACCGGACTCCGCGCGAATTGCGACGTAGACCGCGTCCAGCCCCTGCGCGGTTATCGCGGCATTCTGCATGACCGGGGAGAGCGAGTGATGGATCGGGTCACCAACGACGGCCAGCAGCCGACTACTCGCGGCGATCCGCATCAGATTCTTCTTCCATCAGCCGTTCCACGGCCTTCTGCGTCAGCTTTTCGAGCTGCTCGCAGGTATCCCGGTACACCTCGAGGTCGCTGCCGAACGGGTCAGCCACTTCGGCATCGGGTCCCGTGATTCCCACATACTCTCCGAGCACGTAGGTGCGGCCCTCTCCGCCGAGTTCCTGCACTCGGGCCCGGTGGTGCCGCGCCATGGTGAGAATGATGTCGGCGTCCCGCACGACGTCCCTGGTGAGGAGCCTGGCGCGGTGGGTCGACAGATCCAGACCGTGCTCGAGGCCAACGAGATATGCCCCCTCGGACGCGGGCGCTCCCTCCCACGCACCGGTGCCGGCCGAGGAAACCCCCATGCCATCTTCCCCACGCAACTCCAGCTCACGGCGTAGCAGCGCCTCGGCGAGCGGACTACGGCAGATGTTGCCCGTGCAAACCAGCAGTACACGTGTCATCGTGTGAGACTCTCCGCCGTGGCATGGAGCTCGCTGAAGGGAATGGCTCCCTCGCGGACGAGACGAGGGCGGGCTCCGGTGCAGTCTACCACCGTCGATGGTGGGAGGCTGCCCAGCATGCCGCCGTCCAAGACGAGGAGAGTGGCGTCGTCCACGGCACCCCGAAACGCCTCGACTATCGCATCGGCTCCCGGCGCCGTGGCCTCGCCCGGCCGGTTGGCGGATGTGGAGGTGATCGGCGTCTCGATGGCTCCGATCAGCGTCATCATGCCCCGATGGGACGTCCAACGAACAGCGATCCCTGCTTCGGGGCCGCGAAGAGCCTCCGGGAGTTTCCCCTTGCCCCCTGCCAACACGAGCGTGAGCGGCCCCGGCCAGAATCGGCGCGCTAGAGTGCTGGCACAGCTGGTGAACACAAGCCCATACCGTTCTGCCATCGACCGGCTCGACACCAGGAGGAGGAAGGGCTTTGCTTGTGGGCGGCCTTTCAGGCGCGCTAACAGACTGACGTCTTGCTCTCGAGGGCGTGATCCCAGCCCGTAGATGGTCTCGGTGGGATGGGCCAGCAGCCCGCCACCTTCCAGGTGCCGTGCTACCTGCGGAATGGCGGCCCGGACCTCTGCTTCACTAACGAATGCGAGTACGGTCATGGGCCGATCATGGCTTCGGCGAGGGCAAAGTCGGCCGCCGTCGTCAGTTTCACGTTGGAGGTCTGATCCGGCACGATCTCCACCGGGTGGCCGGCGGCTTCGACGACGGCCGCCTCGTCAGTGAACGAGCCAAGGTCCCCCCCTTCCACATGCCGGTAGGCCTCTTCCAGCATATCGCGGGGAAACCCTTGCGGTGTCTGAGCATGCCACAGTCCCGTTCGGTCAACGGTCTCGACGATGCGGGATGTGCTCGGATCCGCACGCTTGAGTGTGTCGGACACGGGTACTGCCGGCACGGCTGCGACGCCACCGGCCGCCGTCGCGATGACGGCATCCACCGTCTCCAACGACACGAACGGGCGAGCGGCATCGTGGACCAGCACGATGCGACAGCCCTGTTCCAGTGCCGCGAGGGCGGCCCGGACCGACGCTGCCCGCGTGGCTCCCCCTTCCACGACCAGCAGTCTCTCGCCGGCGACCGTGGCCAGCCAGGGGGGTGGCTCCGCAGCGAAGCGGGGTGGCAACGCCACCACGATGCGACGGACCCGGGGGTGCATGGCGAAGGGGCGTACTGCTCTGAGCAGCATAGGAACGCCGGCGATGGTGCGGAACTGTTTCGGCTCGCCCCCACCGGCCCGGTCACCGCTTCCTGCCGCGGCAATCAGGACGCCGACGTCAGGCAGCGAGTCGACTGGCGAGGTCGGCGACATGCGCGACTGGGACTGTGCTCACGGGGCCGCTCACTCTGCTCCGGGAGGAGACGAAGGCGGTGCGGAAGCCGAGTCGATCGGCTTCCGCCAGCCGACGTTCCACCGCCGCGATTGGCCGCACCTCACCGCCCAGGCCGACTTCGCCTAGGAATAGAGCGTCTGCGGGCACGGGCCGGTCCCGTACGCTGGAACAGAGCGCGGCGGCCACGGCGAGGTCGGATGCCGGCTCGACCAGGCGTACACCACCGGTCACGTTCACGAACACGTCGAGATCGTGAAACGAGAGACCGGCGCGGCGTTCGAGCACCGCCAGGAGCACGGCGAGCCGCCGCTGATCGAGTCCGGTGGCGACGCGCTGCGGCGTGCCGTATCCGCTCCGAGCAGCGAGGGCCTGGATCTCAACGAGCACCGGGCGCGTGCCTTCCATCAGGGCCGTCACAGCGGATCCGGCGGTCTCGGCAGTGCGTCCGGCAAGGAAGGCGCCCGATGGATTGGCCACCGGGCGCAGCCCGCCCACGGTCATCTCGAAGATTCCAACCTCGTCGACGGAGCCGAACCGGTTCTTCACCGCCCGCAGGACGCGGAAGTCCCCGCTGGATTCGCCCTCGAAGTAGAGTACCGTGTCCACCACGTGCTCAAGGGTNNTTCCCGCAGCTGCCCGACGTTCCCCGGGGCGCCTTCGAGCTCGTCGCTGTAGGTGGTCTGGATGGAGTCCACCACGATGACCTGAGCCTGTAACATGGCGGCCTGGGCAGTGATGGCTTCGAGCCGGACTTCCGGGATGACATGTACCGGTCCGGCATCCTCCATCAGCCGGTCCGCACGGAGGCGTAGCTGATCCACCGACTCCTCTCCCGACACGTACAGGGTGCGGATGTTGCCCGCCTCGAGCCTCGCGGCGCATTGGAGCAAGAGGGTGGACTTGCCGATGCCCGGTTCCCCGCCAACCAGGCTCACCGAGCCGGGAACGATCCCCCCGCCCAGGACGAAGTCGAACTCATCAAGCCCGGTGTGCCAGCGCGCTGTGCCTTGCGCCGCCACGTCGGACAGGCGGACGGGCGGTCGGTCGGTCGCCGGGTCGAATGGCCTGACCGCCCGAGCGCCCGACCGCCCGACCGCCTCTTCAACCAGGGTGTTCCACGTCCCGCAGGCGTCGCACCGGCCGGCCCATTTGGGATGTTCGGCGCCGCATTCGGCGCACCGGTACACCGACCGGGGCTTACGGGCCATCCAACCCCTCTGGCTCCCGATCCGCGTAGCTCTCGAAGCGGGTGTACTGCTTGTGGAAGGCGAGCTTGATGGTGCCTGTTGGCCCGTTGCGATGCTTGGCTAGAATGAGCTCCGCCATGCCTTCCCGGGCCGCGCCGTCACGCTCGATCAAGCTGGGATACATCTCCGGCCGGTAGATGAACATGACCAGGTCGGCGTCCTGTTCGATGGCGCCGGAGTCCCGGAGGTCCGACAGCATGGGGCGCCGGTCGCCGCCCCGCTGCTCCGGCGCTCGGGAAAGCTGCGACAGCGCGATCAACGGCGTGGCGAGCTCTCGGGCCAGGGCTTTGAGCGAACGGGAGATGAAACTGATTTCCTCCTGCCGGCTCTCTGCCCTGGTGGGACCTCGGAGCAGCTGCAGGTAGTCGACGATCATCAGACCGATGTGGTGTTCGGCCTTGAGACGGCGCGCCTTGGAGCGAAGCTCCAACAGGGTCAGGGCCGGGGTATCGTCCACCCAGATCGGCGCCGTGCCCAGCAGGCCGGCCGCCCGGGACATCTTGGGATAGTCGTCGTCCCGCAGCTTCCCGCTCCGGAGGCGAGACAGGTCCACGAAGCTCTCCGCCGCCAGCAGCCGCTCCAGCAGCTGGTCCCGAGACATCTCCAGGGAGAAGATGGCTGTGGGCACGTTCCCCTCTAGCGCCGCGTTCACCGCCACGTTGAGGCAGAAGGCCGTCTTCCCCATGGCGGGCCGGGCCGCCACGATAATGAGGTCGCTGCCCTGAAATCCGTTGGTCTTTTCGTCCAAATCCGCGTACCCGCTGGGAACACCCTGCACTGATTCGTCGCCCCGGTGGCGCGCTTCTATGCGCTCCATCGTTCGCCACATGAGCTCTTTGATGCGGACGACTTCCCGCGTGCCCCGCTGGAAGGAGACCTCGAAGATCCGGTGTTCTGCTTCGTCCAACAGGGTGTCGACTTCCAGCGGCCCCTCGTAGGCTGCCTGGACGATGTCGGTGCCCGCCTCGATCAGCCGCCGACGAAGGGCCTTGTCCTTGACGATCCGGCAGTGATACTCGACGTTCGCCGCCGTCGGCACCACATCCAGCAGCTCCGCGATGTAGTCCGTGCCGCCAGCAGCTTCTAGATCGCCTGTGCGGGCGAGTTCGTCACGCAGGACCACCGGGTCCACTACGTCGCCTCGCTCCACGATCTTTGCCATGGTACGGAACACGCGGCGGTGCGCGTCCCGATGGAACGCGGTGTCGTCGAGCAACTCCACGGCTTTGAGTCCCGCGTCGGGGTCGAGCAGCATCGCCCCCAGGACGGCCTGCTCGGCTTCCTCACTCCACGGCGTTTGGCGGGCCGAGAGGGGATCAGCCCCGGCGGTCGACGAGCTGGCGTGCGATACGGACGTCATCCCAGGTCGGCTTCTTCCATTGAGGGTTCCGGAGGAGCGCCGCCGGGTGATAGGTGACCACCAGCGGCATACCGCGAAACTCGTGCACCCGGTTGCGCAGTCCACCCAGAGACTGCCTCGTGTTGAGTAGCGTCTCCGCGGCTGTTGCGCCCATAGCTAGTATGACGGCCGGCCGAATGATTTCAAGCTGCCGGAACAGGTAGGGGGCACAAACATCAATCTCGTCTTGCTGCGGCTTGCGATTGTTGGGTGGCCGGCACTTCACAACGTTGCAGATGAACACTCGCTCCCGCGGCAAGTCGATCGCTGCCAGGATCTCGGTGAGCAGCTCCCCTGCCCTCCCGACGAATGGCCGGCCGGTCTCGTCCTCTCTGGCGCCGGGTCCCTCACCCACTACCACTAGTCGGGCCTCCGCCGGCCCCTCGCCGGGCACAGCCTGAGTCCGGCTCTCGCACAGGCGACACTCCGTACAGTCCCGGATCGTCTGACTCAGGGCGTCGAGCCCGGTCCCGGCGAAGGGATCCTCGCTGAAGAGATCGCTGGAGGGTGTGGACACGACGATCCCGCGACGCGGGATGGGTGGTAAGTCGCGCTTCCAACGGGGATCGCCTTCGCCGCGCTTGTCGACTTCGGAACGAGGCATGCGGCGGTTCGGCGGTTCGGCGGTTCGGCGGTCTGATTCTCCGTCCGCCTGGCGGCCTGTCCGCCTGACCGCCGAGGGCGAGGGTGTGGGGAGGATGACGAAACCCTCGTTCAGCTCAGACCGCTGCTCCAGGTAGCGGGCCAGGGGGTCGCCGCTAGAGGTCACAGTAATCGCTCGACTTCGTCCAGGACGCGCTCGGCCGCCTGCCGCTTTGCCATGAGCTCGAGCTCCCGGGTGTCTGTCTTGGTGATCAATGTGATGCGGTTGGTCTCTGCCTCAAAGCCGCTGCCCGGCTCGGCGAGTTGGTTCAGCACGACGAGATCGAGACACTTGCGCTCCAGCTTTTGCCTCGCCCGGCGCACGCCGTCAGCCACTTCGAGAGCGAACCCCACGGCGATGCTACCCTCTCGCCGAGCGTTGAGAGTGCTCTCCAGGACGTCCTGGGTCGGCTCCAGGGTGACCTGCACTTGGCCCGCGTCCCGCGGCCGCTTTTCCTCATTTCGCTCGATGGGTCGGAAGTCCGCCGGGGCAGCTGCCATCACCAGGATGTCAGCATTGGGCAACTGCTGTTCGACAGCCGCCAACAGATCATTGGTCGTCGTCACATGAACCATCTCGGCGCCGGTGGGTGGCGGCAGCGTGGTGGGGCCAGAGACGAGCACGACGTCCGCTCCGCGGGCAAAGGCGGCCTCGGCAATGCTGTAACCCATGCGGCCGCTGGACGGGTTGGTGATGACCCGTACGGGATCTAGGTGCTCACGTGTGGGGCCCGCTGTCACGAGGACGCGCTTGCCTTGGAGACCGCTGTCGGGCGCCCTCAGAAGCCGCTCGATGTGGACCATGATCTCCTCGGGCTCGGCCATCCTCCCGGGGCGCTCGCTTGGTCCCTCGGCCAATGGTCCCACCGCCGGCCCCACTATGGTCCAGCCCCGCTGCCGCAGGATCGACAGGTTCCACTGGGTGGCCGGGTGCGCGAACATCTCATCATTCATCCCCGGCGCCACCATCACCGGCACCGTTGCAGCCAACAAGATGGCGGTTAGGAGGTCGTCGGCCATGCCCTGAGCTGCTCGGGCCAGGAGATTCGCGGTGGCAGGAGCAATGACGATGAGGTCTGGGTCTCGGGCCAGGTCGATATGTGTCAGCGCCCGGCCCCGCTCCCAAAGGGAGGTCAGGACCGGGCGCCTGGTGAGTGCCTCGAAGGTGACGGGCCTGACGAACTCAGCCGCAGATGCCGTGAGTACCACATCGACGGCCACGCCCGCGTCGGTCAGTCGCCGGGCAATCGTGCAGGACTTGTAGCTTGCAATCCCGCCCGACACGCCCAGAACGACGCGTCGGCCGGCGAGGGTCACGTTTCCTGCCGCCGCCGCCGCACGAGTCGGTAGGCAAGCTCACCCGATACCAGGCTCTCCAGCGACCGGGTGGTCAGCTTCTTCTCCTCCAGGGACCGGTCGCGTGGGAAGTCGTTGACGTAGCGGGCGAACTTGGCCGCCACCAGGACCCCTAGGTACTTGTTGCCGGCTCGCTGTGCTACTTCGGTCGGGGTATGGATCTGCATTCACCTACTCCTGTCCTTCTCGAATCGTGCGTACTTGGTTTGCGGCTTATGGCGTTGGGTTCTTGGCTATTGCTTCCAGCTCCTGGCGCAGCGCAGCGATCATCTCGCGCAGCCCTGACCGCCGGGCCGTCCGGCGTGTCTCGGCGTCGATGATGGCGGACACCTCCGCCACGGCCTGGCTCACATCATCGTTGACGACAACATAGTCGTATGTCGCCGCCTGTTGCAGTTCGCGGTCCGCCCGTTCCAGGCGGTGAGACAGATCCTCAGCGCCGTCCGACGCGCGGCCTCTCAGCCGACCTACCAGCACGTCTGCCGACGGCGGCAAGATGAAGATACTAACGACGTCCGACCGACGCTCCCTGATCTGGCGCGCTCCTTGCACGTCGATGACGAGTATGACATGGCGTCCCTGTGCCAACACTCGGTCGACCTCGGACACCAGTGTGCCGTAGAGGTGCCCGCCGTATTCCGCCGATTCCAGGAGTTCGCCAGACTGCTGCTGTCGGAGGAATTCGTCCCGCGAGACAAAATAATAATCTACACCCTCCCGCTCGTCGGGACGCGGTGGCCTAGTCGTCGCAGAGATGCTGTAGCCCAGATCATGACGCCCTGCCAAGAGCTCCTTGGCGATAGTGGTCTTTCCTCCACCCGAGGGTGCGGACAGAATCACCAGGCACGGGCTCATTCGATGTTCTCCACCTGCTCGCGAATCCTCTCGAGCTCGCCCTTCATGCCGATCACCGTCTGAGCAATCTCGGCGTCGTTGGCCTTGGAACCGATCGTGTTGACTTCTCGCAGCATCTCCTGGCCGAGGAACGCTAGCCGGCGCCCCACGGCCGCGTCCGTTGCCAGAGCCTCCCCGCAGGCCTGGAGGTGCGTCCGTATGCGTACCAGTTCTTCCGTGATATCGAGCTTGTCGGCCAGCAGCGCGATCTCTTGGTTCAGCCGGTCGGGGTCCAGCAGCTTCCCGTCCAGCAACTCCTGCACCGCCTCTTGCAGGCGATCACGCTCAGCCGTGAGGCGTTGCGGGGTGCGAGCGGCGATCCGGGCTAGGGCGGCGTCCAACTCCCCGAGTCGCCCCTCCAGATCGTCGGCCAGCGCCGCACCCTCTCGGGTCCGCATCTTCACGACCTCGTCAAGGGCCTGATCGAGCACGGCCATCAGCTCCGCCCTGTTGATCTCCGCTTGCTCTGCCTCGCCATAGGTGAGTACGTCGGGCTGGCGAGCCACGAAGCCCACGTCGATCTCACCGCCCAGGTTGAGGGCGGACTTGAGGCGTGTGAGGGCTTCCACCACCTCCCGCGCCCGCTCGACGTTCAGCCTTATCGAGGCAGAGTGGGGTGGCTCCTCCACCCAGCGGGCGGAGACCACGACGTGGCCCCGCTCCATACGCTCCCGCAGTCGGCTACGCAGCTCGTTCTCCAGCGGCTGGAGCTCCGCAGGCAGCCTGAACTGCACGGACATATGGCGGTGGTTCACGGTCCTCACCTGTATGACGATCCGACCGCCGCTCAGCGGCCCCTCCGCTGTGCCGTAACCGGTCATGGATTTCAACACGCCCTGGACGCCACCCCCTCGTTTCTCGGGTCAACAACGTAGCGGAATGTGAGCAATAAGCAATTGGCAACTAATGTAGTGTGTCAGAAGTTCGTCTGCCGACGGTGCACGCCGGTGGTTCTGCCGCGGATCATTCTCTGAACGCGGATCAAACTGCCGCGAATCGTTCCGTCGTTCCGTCCTTCCGCCGTTCCATCGTTCCGCCGTTCCGCCCTTCCACCCTAGTTGCCGAACACCCAGGTCACCCCGAACGTCTGGGCGTTGCGGGGGTACTGGAGATCCGGCACGTACTGCGCCTCCGTCAGCCGGAAGTTCCGCATGTTCCAGAAGCCCGTGAAGCTAGCGATCTGGAACTCGATGTGAACCTCGTAGAAGGTGGCTCCGGAGAGCGTGATGGGCCCGCCCTGAGCGTCCAATCCGGCGGTTCCTGTGCTCCACGACTCCATGGCCAGCTGCAGCTTCAGATCGAACGCCCCGCTGCGAAACGTGCGCCAGAACTTGGAGCGCAGCGTGGCGGCCACTCTCCCGTGATGGGGTGGCTGCAGGTCGGCGGGTGTACCGGAAATCGCATTGGAGTACCATCCGGACAGCGTGATGGCCGAAGTCGGTCGCAACTGTATGTCGGTGAGCAAATACGTGGCAGCCGGCGAGGGAGCCAGCCCCGCAATCACGCTGAGATCCGGATACGGCAGCGGCTCGTACGCATCCCGTCGAACGACGCCGATGTGTCCAGCCAGGAGGCGGGTCCGCAGTTCCGCCCGAAGCGAGCGATCCACGCTGCGGATCGCCGTATCCGCCAGGAGTGCGGGAGCTTGAACGGCGTGCTGAAAGTGAATGTCGCCCACCAGGGAGACGGGGCCCCGGTAGAGGCCTCCCGACAGGTGCACGCCGCGGGACACCCGGTCGCCCACGTGCTGGCGCCAGCGGGCGTCGGCCGCCAGGACGATGCCCGGCAGCGGGACCCAGCCGAGACGGCCCTCCACTTCCAACGTGGTCCGGGCATCGCCCACCCGACTCCGCAAGGCGGCGGTCCAGGACGGGCGAACGTAACGCAGGTCCACGTACGCGTTGCGCAGCGATTGGTCCGGGATGGCGGATGCGGAGTCTGCGCTCCAAGAGCTGGCGGCCAGGCCGCCCTGGGCCTGGAATCCCAGTCCATCTGCTCTCGTGCCCCCGAACAGGGTGAACAGGAAGTCTGTGCGCGCCCCCATGCGCTCGGGGACCCCGAGTGCCCCAGCGATGGAGCTTACCGGGTCTCGTTCGTGATCTTGGCGCCTGATCTGGTATGTGGCGCCGACCTTGCCGCTGGGCATCCAGCTAATCTTTGCCCAGACGTCGAACGTCTGGTCACCACGGCCGGGGCCGCTGGCCCCGTCGGTGCCGAGGAAATCCGCAGCTAGGTTGAGGCCGAGTCCGCTGGACCAGCGTTTTTGGAACAGGCCGGTGTACGCCGCCGTCTTGAAGGCTCCGGAGACGACTCGGACCAGGGAGCGCACGGCGCGGGACTCATGGCGCTCCGACACGAGGTTGATCCGAAGTGCGGCGGGCAGTACCTCCACGTCGATCCGGCGGAGGTAGGTCAAAGGTATCCGACCGGGGTCGTTGAACAGGCTGTCGCTGCCCAGGGGCTCCCAAGGTAGCCCGTCCCAATAGAGCTCCACCGCCTGCCCGCCGCGCCCCCCGTATTGGACGTACTCCGGTTGGCCGACGAAGCCACCGCGGGCGACATACACGCCTGGGATTGCGCCCAGGAGATCGGCGAGGGTGTGGGCGCTGGACCACAGTATCGAGTCTCGGGTGAAGGTGTAGCGGGAGCCCGGTGGGAGGGGGCCAGGGGGTGTGCGCGGTGCCTCCACCGGCAGCACCGTCTTTGGCGGAAGGGACTCGGGTGCTTGTTCAGGGACGGCAAGCGAATCGGTGCGGACTTGGGCAGTGTCCTGCCCGACCGCCACTGGGGCTCCAACGTGGATGGATGTGATGAGTGCGACGGCGAAGGCGGCCGCCCGCCCGAGTGGACTCACCCCCGAGTGCGTCCTCGCACGAACTCAGCGAACAGCCGCACACCGACTCCTGTCGGGCCCTTGGCCATATCAGGCTGATCTGAGTCGGTGTATGCGGTTCCCGCGATGTCGAGGTGTACCCATGGGAACCCGGCCACGAATTCCCGCAGGAACCAGCCTGCCGTGATCGTGCCAGCCGGTCGTCCGCCAACGTTCTTCACGTCGGCGATATCCGACTTGAGTTGCTCCCGATACTCGTCCCATAGCGGTAGCGGCCAGCAACGCTCGCCTGCCATATCGCCGGCGTGCCGCACCTCCTCCATGAGCTGGTCGTCATTGCTCATCAGGGCCGTGGCGTGGTGACCGAGGCCGATGACAACAGCACCAGTTAGGGTGGCGATGTCGATCACGCACGCCGGCTTGAAGCGGCGCGCATAGCCCAGGGCGTCGCTCAAGACCAGCCGACCCTCGGCGTCAGTGTTGACGATCTCAACGGTCTTCCCGAGCTGACTGCGGACCACGTCGCCGGGCTTGACGGCCGTTCCGGAGGGAAGGTTCTCCGTCGTCGGGATGAGCCCGACAACGTTTGCCTTGGGCTTCAGGTGAGCTAGTGTCTCGAACAGGCCCAGGACGGCTGCCGCCCCCGACATGTCGTACTTCATCTCCTCCATCTTCTCGGCCGGCTTGATGGAGATGCCGCCGGAGTCGAAGGTGATGCCCTTGCCGACGAAGCACAGTGGAGGACTGCGACCCGCCCCCTTGTACTCGATTACGATGAACCGGGGTTCCTGCCGTGTGCCCTGCGCCACCGCCAGCAGCCCGCCCATCTCTAGTTTCTCCATCTGGGCCCGGCTCAGCACGGTCACCTTGTACTGATACGCCCTGCCAAGCCTGCGGGCGATGTCGGCGAGGTAGGCCGGCGTGCAGATGTTCCCAGGGAGGGCCTGGAGATTGCGGGCGAGCGCATGGCCGGTTGCCATGGCGGCACCGACCCGCCGTCCGCGCTCAATGTCCGCCCGTTCCTCCCGCGTAGCGATGATATCCAGCTCGGTGAGCCGCTTCTTCTTCTCCGTGGCCTTGAGGTCGCTGAACTGCCAGGCACCCTGCGCCACGCCCTCAACGATCACCTGTCCCACGTGTTGGGGCGGCACGCCGCCGTGGGTCTCGTGGGGCAAGTGGAACGCCATGATCTCCGCGTCGAGTTCGAGAGCCTTGCGGGCCGCGACGGCGGCACCTCGGCGGATTGCGCCCCGCGTGATCTCCCCAGGGGTCCCCAGCCCCACGAGGAGAACCCGCTTGGGTCGCTTCTTGGGGTAGACGACCGCCATCTCGTCCCGCTTGCCGTTGAAGTCGCCGCTGGTGATCAGGCGGGACAGCTCGCCGTCGGTAGCGGCATCCAGGCCGAGCAACGAGCTGGGGATCTTCCTGCTGCCCAGTTCGCCGATCGCCACCGCCAGGAGCGGTGACGTCACCCGGTCCAATGGAACGACTTTGACGGACGATTTCACGTGGCTCTCGATCCTGTCAGATTACGATTCGCTGATTGGCAGTAGGTCAGCGCAGCCGGATACGGGCATACTCGTCGAACAGCGGGCAGTGGCCGCCGCGCCTGCCTTGTCTCGCCCAGACACGTGGTCTTCCAGCTGTCATGTGTTGTCCAACGCGTTCAGGAAGGGGGGCGACGTAGCGCATTATGGCGCCGCTCCGGCCTAAGGTTAGTGAAACGCCATGGCCACGGCAAGTTGGGGTTCGCATGCCCGCCGGCATATCTTTGGAGCGCTATGCTGTGGTGCAGCTTTGGAGCGCGGGCGTTCGTTCTCTTGAGCAAGCGGAGCGAGGTCGGGAAATGATTGCTTGGCGGTCGTGTCTACTGGTGCTCACCGCACTCGCTGCGTGCACCGTACCCCTAGCAGCACAGGCTGAGCAGCGCCGCGGGTTTTGGGTTGGCGCTGGTCTCGGCGGCGGTGCCGCCGGGATCGATATTCCAGCGGTGGGCGACGTGGGGAAGCTTGGCCTGTCCGGCTACGTCAACATCGGCGGTACCGTCAGACCGGCCGTGTTGCTGGGTGTCGAAGGCATCGGGTGGCTCCGCAGCGATCCCGATACCACGCGCCAACTGGGCATGCTCAGCGCCGTCGTCTCGCTGTACCCGCTGGCTGACAAGGACTTCTTCTTCGTAAAGGCCGGGTTCGGCGCCGCGTTCTATGCCGAGAATGCGAGCCAAGATGCGTTCCGGGCGTACGGTTTCGCCTTTCACGCGGGTGTGGGCGGTGACTACCGGCTATCCGAGAAGATCCTGCTCGGCCTGCTGGTGCAATACGTCCGCTCTCCCAATCAGGAAGTGAAGCGCAATCGGCAGATCCTCTTCGGCAAGCTCGACTTCGAGATGATCCAGTTCAGCCTTGGCGTGCGCTGGCACAAGAGAGGCTGGTAACCTGACGCCGCGACTCCCAGAGGCATAGCGGGCCACGCCCTCCTCAGAATCTGAAGAGCCCGCGCCGTATCCGGCCGGGCTCTTCGTGCTCCTCGTCGCGCTGAGGGCTCGGTCACGTGCTGTTCAGCGGCTCTCGATCGGCATCCGGCCTACAGATGCACCCGGCCCTTGGTGTACTCCCAGTTCTCCCAGAAGCGCAGGTAGTAGAACCGCTTGCGGCGCTGTGGCACTCTCCACCAGGGATGGTCCGGATCGTCCACGGGCCGTGCCACGAGTGCCTCCGAGACCTTGACGTCCTCGCCGCAGAATGGGCAGCGATAGGACCCCAGCCCGGGAGGGACCCACCAGATATAGGATGCCCGAGCACACTGGGGCCACTCGCCGCACGAGTGAGCGGTCGGACGGTACTGGGTGGGGGGTTGGCCCACGTCCTGGGTGAACCCACAGAAGCGGCACTGTCGGTAACGCCGCTCGGGATCGGCGACCCGGGGACCGTAGAAACCCGTCCTGCCACACTCGGGGCACGGCCCTGGCGCCTGGCCTTCGCCGAATGTCGCGAAGGCTTCCTCCTCCCAATCCGTCAGGGTGTAGGGCTGGTGGCTCCCGTGACCTTGCGAACCTGCCGTGCCGCGTACGTCCGCCATCTGGCGCTTCGGGCGACTCTCCGTACTGGGCCCTGGGGATGACAGCATGAATGGGCGCTGGTGTGGCCGCCAAGGGCGTCCGTGGATCAACACCGCGATTACTGCGGTGGCGTGGCCTACCCTATCAAAGCTACATGAGCGTTGAGTCTCTGCTAGGGGCCGGCCGCTCAGGGCGGCGGCAGCGACACATGGAGGTGGTCGGCCGTGCCCACGTGGCGCAAGGTGCGGAACCCCAGCAGCCGGAAGTACAACTGGGTGAACCAGTTCCTCACGCTGCCGCGGCCGATGGTTCGTAGGTCCATCGCATGGACGTAGCCGTCATCCTGCCGGTAATGGAGGGATGCCTCGTACACGCGCAGTCCCATGGCGACGTAGTCAGCCGGCGTGCGGCCCAGGTCGGTGATGAGGATCTCGTCGTCCACGAGAATGAGCGTGCTGACGGCAATCCGCAGCAGCGGGTGCACCGAGGTATAGTACTCCCGTACCCCCTCGGTCTTCGCATTGACGCGGGCAAGGTAGAGCAGCGAGTAACCGCAGTAGAATAGGACCAACGGAAGCGCCACCCACTTGGTGATGAGGGCGACTCTGGCCTTTCCGGTGAGCCTCTTGGATATCCAGGCGCCGTATGCCGTAACAACCCCGAGTGTGAGCGCAGCAGCGGCAGCGAGGGCGAGCCAGGTCGGGATGCCCCGGTCCTGATAGAGGTACACGGAGCTGCGTAGCAGCACCAGGAACGGCAATACGACGATCGCCACCGCTTTGGCAATGAAGAAGAACAGCGCCCCGACTAGCCGCCGAGCCCGAGGGCGGGCCGCTACGGTCCGGGTAGAGGAAAGGGTTGCGGTCTCCATGGCTGTGCTGCTGTAACTACGGAGCCGCAGGTAGCTCGGTTTCTGCTGCCGATGAACGCCGGCCGCGGATGGGCCGAGGAAGGAAGCGCAGCCGCACATGACCGGCAAGAAACGCCGATCAACGCGGATCGTGGTGCGGATGAACACGGCTACCATCCGGTACCGATTGCCTCCGCGGGTGGAATCCGGTAATTAGAGTAGCTACTTAGCTGCTGACAACGGCCTGCAGCGGATCTTCCGGCGCACAAGTGGAGACGCTGCTGGCGGGACCAGGAGTGTCTGATGGCAGGTGGCACGTCGACGAAGAAGCGCGCCCGGGTTTGGGCCCTGATCGTGGCACTCGCTGTTTTCGGTGGTGCCTTGATCTACGGCAGCATATCGGTGGTCCAGGCGGAATGCGAGCTCTGTGTGGAGTTCCGCGGCCAGACGACCTGCCGTCGCGGCTCCGGTGCCACGGAGGAAGACGCTCGGCGGGCAGCTCAGCGCGCGGCCTGTGCCGTCATGGCCCGGGGGATGGACGAGAGCATCGCGTGCGATAACACCCCCCCCACGAACGTTCGTTGTCCGGCCGACTGACTGCGACCCGAAGCCGAATCCCTTGGCCAATCTGGACGTATTTCAGGGGTGTTGGGCTGGGAGGCTGGCGGAGGATTCTTTGATGCATGATCCGTCGATAGGCTGTTGTCGGATCGGGGCTAACTCAGTAACCACCTAGGTCCCATGGATTTCCTGAATACCACGTTCTACGGCAACAGCATCCGCGACTGGGGGATCGCCGCACTGGTGGGCCTGGTGACGCTCGTCGCTCTCCGGTTCATCATCCGAGTGCTGGTCAAGCAGCTCGCCGCGCTGTCCGAGCGCACCGAGACGGGGTGGGACGATCTCGTTTCCGGCATCCTCCGCAAGACCAAGCTCGTGTTCATCGTCGTCGTCGCGATCTTCGTGGCGAGCCTGGTACTCACGCTGCCCAGCGAGGTGGGACAGCTACTCACCAGTGTCACGGTTATTGCGCTGCTCGCGCAGGGCGGCATCTGGGCCACGGCCGCCATCTCATTCTGGCTGGATCGCTACCGCAAGCGGCAGGCTCCGGAAGACCGAGCCGCCGTTACCACGGTCACGGCGATGGGGTTCGTCGGCAAGCTGGTGCTGTGGTCGGTCGTTCTGCTTCTGGCGCTGGAGAATCTGGGAGTCGACGTCACGACGCTGGTGGCCGGGTTGGGAGTGGGCGGGATCGCGGTTGCGCTGGCGGTTCAGAACGTGCTTTCGGATCTGTTCGCCTCGCTCTCCATTGTGCTCGACAAGCCGTTCGTGATCGGCGACTTCCTCGTCATCGACAGCTATCTGGGGACGGTGGAGCACATCGGCATCAAGACCACCAGGCTGAGGAGCTTGTCCGGCGAGGAGTTGATCTTCTCCAACACCGATCTCCTGGGCAGCCGGATCCGTAACTACGGCCGCATGAGCGAGCGCCGCGTGGTCTTCACCGTGGGGGTGACCTACGAGACGCCGAGGGAGAAGCTCGAGAAGATTCCCCAGATCATCCAGCAGGCCGTGGAAGCGCAGGACGGGACTCGATTCGACCGGTCGCACTTCATGAAGTTCGGTGATTTCTCGTTGGACTTCGAGACGGTGTACTACGTGCAGGTGCCCGACTACAAGACCTACATGGACATTCAGCAGGCCATCAATCTGCAGCTCTGTGCGCGGTTTGAAGAGGACGGGATCGCGTTCGCGTACCCCACGCAGACACTCTACGTGTCAAAGGAACAGAGCTAGACCGGCGTCTTGAGGGACTCCTCTACTTCGGCTAATCCCTCCAGCATGTGATCGATGTTGTCGCCGATCTCGCCGGCCGCGAGGAGGTCGGTGGTGAGGCCTTCGATACTGCCTGCGCCGGCGCTGAGCCGTAGCAGGCCCAGGCGAATGGTCTCAAGTCCCGCCACGGCGTCGGCCAGGTGGCGCTCGGCCTTCTGGCGGGAAGCCACGAGATCTTCGGGCATGCCCTCACCGGCACCCAGGGTCGCGGCCTCGGCTTCCTGCAGCCGCTCGATGGTCTGGCGCAGGCTCTGGGCATTCGCCTCGAGGCGGTGCACCACGGCAGGAACGTCGCCAACACTGTGGCGCACCTCCCTGGAGAGCGATTCGAACAGCGCCTCCACCGCCAAGCCCACCTGCAGCTCGGTGGGTCGATGGGTGGCTCCAAGCGCAATCGCTGGTCTCCGGAGTCCGATCCCGCTCAACTTGGCCAGCAGGTGCCCAAACCGGCTGCGCCAGAACTTGAAGCGGCGCTCGGCCTTCATATCCACTCGTTGCTTAGCCTGTTCCCGGGCCATGATGGACGAGAGTACGCCGACGACTGACGAGACTCCGAACACCGGTCCCAGCAAGGCGGCCAGGCTTGGCGTAAGCGGCGCGAGGGCCATGGCCAGGCCGCCTGCCCCCATGGCGCCGCCGAGTCCGGCGTATGCCAGTACGCGCGACAGCCGCTCGTAGCGGGCCGCCTTCTCGCCATGGGCGTACAGCAGCTCTTCGCGCTTCTCTTCCACCTCCCTCCGCAGCGCGATCTCGACGTCCGCGAGGGTGTGCCCTGAGGCCAGCAGCCGACGCACGCGCTTCGAGATCAGCACGACGGGAATCCCCACCATGAGCATCAAGTACCCGGCGATGAATCCCCAGGCGGCGGATCCACCGATGTCCGCAAGGAAGAGTTCCAGAGTCGCCAGAATCGACAGGCCCATCAGGCTCCCGGCTGTGAAGTACAGTGGGCCATCGCCGGGCAGGTCGATGGGATCGGAGACGAACATCCGCACCGGCACCGGGACGTCCCTGCGCGCGCGCAGCGCGGCGTCCACTGCTTCGGCCAGCAGTTCCGCGCTCTCAAACCGGGCTGCGGGATCCTTCTGGAGGCAGCGGTCCACCACCCGGGCGAGCCGGCTGGGAATCCCAGACGCAACCGAGCCGAGGGTCGGTGGTGCGTCTTCTAGAAGCTGCCTGACTGTCTCGGCGACGGTCGTGCCCTGAAACGGGAGTCTGCCCGACAGGGCATAGAACCCAACGACACCCAGGGAGTAGATGTCACTGCGGGCGTCCACGCCCTTCCCACTCGCCTGCTCGGGGCTCATGAACTCCGCAGTACCTATGATCTCGCCCAACCCCGTGGCGGCGGTTCCTTGCATGAAGCCGGCGATCCCGAAATCGGTCACCAAGGCCCGACCGGTGCCTTCCTCAAGCAGGATGTTGTCTGGTTTGACATCGCGGTGAATGACTGCTTGAGCATGGGCGTATGCCAGGGCCCAGCCTACCTCCCGGAGGATGCGTGCTGCTTCCGAAGGCGGCAGCGGACCTTGAGACCGCACCCGCTGCCCGAGAGTGCCTCCCGCCACAAACGCCATGGCAAAGAACACGAAATCGGCGACCTCGTCGACGGCGAAGATGGGAACGATGTTCGGCTGGGAGAGCTTGGCTGCGGTCCGTGCCTCCCGGAGGAATCGCTCCCTCAGCTCCGGGCGCAGGGCGAGATCCTGCGGCAGGACCTTGAGGGCTACGGGGCGGTCGAGGCGCACCTCGTGCGCCAGGTACACGATTCCCATCCCCCCGCGGCCGATCTCCCCCTGCAGCGAGTAACGCCCGGCGAGGGCCTCTTGCAGGGCGAGGAATTGGGAGTCGAGCTGTGGCATAGCGCTACGCTAAGCGGCGGAGCTGACCCGGACAAGAGATGTGGCGCTCGAGAGCTTCCGACCAGGGCCTCCTTGAGGCAGCTTTGTGTAGAAAGCTTCCCTGGCGAATCCTCATGCCGAGTGAGAAACCTCGACTAGGTCCCTGGCTGCGCCACTATGGGGAACGCCGAGAGCCGACCCTGCGCGAGCGCCTTCCAGAAATGCTCCTGGGGCTCGGCGCGGCGCTGCTGTTCTTCGTCGTGCTGGCGGGGATCCTCTGGTCCTTCGTCCGGTTTCCGTTTGAGACCTTGGGGGGTCTGGTGGCAGTCTGGGTCGTGGGCCTGGTGGTGCTGCTGATCAAGCGTCGCCGGGATCAGGCGCGCCGCCGGACCGGCCCGGGGGCGGGGCCGCTGACCGGGCTTGGGCGTAAGTAGGGGCGTAGCATGAAACGCGCCTGCTCGCGTTTTCCCGCGTTGAAAACGCAGGCTCGGCGCTTGCGCGACGCGCTTTGAAAAGCGCTCAAGGTGCGGCTCCGCGTCATCCAAGACGCATCTACAGCCGAGCCCGTCGTCCTCGTAGGGGTGTAGCATGGCACGCCCCTGGGGACGGTGCTGCAGTACGCCGTCCCCCGGCACACCCGCCGGAGTTCCAGCCACAAGCAGGGTATCTGATCGGTGTTCCGTCTCTCGTTTCGGCATTTGGATGGTACCTGGCGGCGCATTAAGAGAGGGTTCACCGAGAATTCATGTAGGAAACGCCAGCCTTCCGTGCGACGCCCTCCGCGCCAAGCTCATTGCGGGGGTACAGCCGAGAACTCACAGCGGTCACACGGGAAAGCGTATGGATTGTCGGAAACTCGCTTTTGCTCACTACGAGCCCATGTGCGCCCACTGCGGCTTTGCCATCCCTGCGGTCTTGAATGTCGCTCATATCGACGGGGATCGGCAGAACAACGATCTCGAGAACCTCGTGGTGCTTTGTCCCACCTGCAACCGGATGTACGACCTGGAGCTCATACCCACTGAGGTTGTGAAGCGGATGCGGGATCACCATGCGGTGGCGAACTGGTCGAAGTTGGAGAAGAGGGCCCGCAAGAAGGCAGCGCTGACTAGAAAGCGCCGAGAGGCTGCGAAGAAGGCCGTCGAGACACGCCGGAGGAGGCAGCAAGGGAGAGCGCGCTAGCCCAGCAACAATCAGTCTGACATCTTGTTGCCCGCTGGTACGCAGAGGGCCTTCCAGTAGTTGGAAGGCCCTCTTCTTAGCTGCTTCTAGCTCGGGTAAGTCGTTATCCTCACTCAAGGAACTCGATCCGTGCTCCCAGGCCGCTACCGAGGTCGCGCTAAATGGCGCAGCGGTGGGAGATAGCCTGCTTGACGTGGGCCAGGACGTCACCCGTCCCGTCATGCGACTTCCTGGTCCCACCTTGAAGCGCCGTTAGCGGCGCGATGGGGCAAGGATCGCGCGGATCTGCGCAGCCCACACACTATTTCCGCTGTACGTGGTAGATCTTGTTCACGATCTTCCACTCACCGTCGAGCTTCAGGAGCTGCATGTAGTCGGTGATGAACAGACCCGGGTAGTCGAGTTCGATCTTGGCCACCGCTGCTGTACCCGTGTAGTCCACCATCACAACCCGGCGCTCGCGCTCGGCCTCATCGGCCGCCGGCTCGCCCCGCATGCCGCCCAGATAGCTCTCCAGCGACCGAACCGTGACTTCGTCGTTGCGCATGTACTGCAGCCGGGCCGTGGGGTGAAACGCCTTCGCCATGATCTCGGGATCGCCCGTAGCATGGCCGTCGATGTAGTACTGTACTGCCTGGCGGATCGCCTCGGTCTCGTCCGCCTGTTGCCATAGCGTAGAGGTGCTGAACACGAGCGCCGCAAGCGGCAGCGTCAACAGCAGTACTAGACTCTTCATCTGCATGATGTCCTCCTCGGGGCCAGCTGCGCCCCACGGTGCAAGGCAGGCCCTCTCTTGAGTCACGTGGGGTCGGCATCAAGGTTGATCCAGCCTGATGGCATCGCGGGGGCAAAGCAACGAGGCCAGCCCCACCACAAAGGCACAGCCCTGAACGAAGGCGGCTCTTCGTCACGATGCTACCGCTCTACCTAGAACGAGAGAGGCCTCGTCCGCTCCAATTCCGAGTTGGCCGTCCCCTGGCTGACCGCTGCAGTGCCAACTTCGGAATCAGGCGACGAGGTGAGATGCGCACCGAGTTGCTGCATGAGCCCGAGAGCATCGAGCTCTACCCACCCTTCTGCGATCTTTGCCTCATACATACGAAATATGGCAACCGCTGTGAAGCTCACCTTTTCCCAGCTGGCTTGTTGCTGCCCAAGCACACCGATGAGACCTCTTCGAACCCCCCCCTTGCGGGGTGTGTCCCTGGCGGCAGATTACCGCATTCCTAGGAACCGCCGATGGCCTCGACGGCCCGCGCCCTCTGAGCGGATCCTGTGTGCCCTTCGCGGGGTTCTCCACGACGACGAGACCGCCAGACCACCGACGGGAACGTGCAAGTCACACTTTCCGGAGGTGAACCATGCGGACAGCTCGAAAGCTGCTTGCCGCGGCATTGAGCACGGTCGTGCTCATCGTGGCCTGCAGCGACGAACAACAAGGGCCGACAGAACAGCTCGCGCCCTCACAGCAGGCTCTCGCTGTGGACGTGCCGGGCGAGCACGGCCCGCAGATGGAGGGCACGTGGACGGGGGTACAGCGTGCCCTATCAGCGGCGACCACGCCCATCGCGAACACGGGGGCGTCCTGCGCCCCCGAGGGCGTTATCAACAGCGGGCTGGATCCGAGTCTGCCGACGCAGACGGGCCGCACGTGGCGCAACGGGGTAGCGAGTACCTGCGCCGGCAAGCCGTATCCGGGCCTCTATTCGGGCACGTTCCACTACAGAACCTTCGGACCCTTCATCAACGGCGGCACGAACACCTGCGCCACCGTCAACTTCAACACAGGCACGTGCGGGGTCCAGGTGCACATGGCCGCCTACAAGGACAGTTACGACCCCACGAATCAGGGGGCGAACTACCTGGGCGACGTTGGAGAGAGCCTGACGCAGCCGTTCAGCTTCCCGATACCCGACGGCCACAACTACGTGCTCGTTGCCCACAACAATTTCGTTCCTCTGACCTGTGACTTCTCGTTCGACATCGAGAACGTGCCGTGTGACGTGACGCCGCCGACCATCGATTTGGTGGTCGATCCGGACATGCTGTGGCCGCCCAACCACAAGATGCACTTGGTCGCGTCCGGCATCTCAGCGACTGACGATTTCGACCCATCTCCGAGCCTCTCGGTGACGGTCACCAGCAACGAAGACGTGAACGGTGTGGGTGACGGTGACACGGAAGAGGATTGGGAAGTCGTAGACAACAGCGACGGGACGTTCGACGTGTATGTACGTGCGGAGCGCAGTGGCACCGGCGACGGCCGCGTCTACACCATCACGGCGACGGCGACGGACGCGGCTGGGAACACCGCGACTGAGACAGGCACCGTTACTGTGCCGCACGACCGGGGGAAGGGTCCGAAGTAGCCTCTCAATCGGACCGAGAAGGAGCTGACGCCAAGCGCCCGGCCCCGCGCCGGGCGCTAGCGTCTGGCGGCCCCGAGCGTCGAGCGGCGCTCGGGGCTTTCAGTGGCGGTTCGCCTTCCCGCTAACCACCTCCGCT